>Ga0207675_100000879_pt1 | contig 29982 bp, 39 predicted proteins | sample KBSSwiS42_FD_184305 | JGI IMG/M metagenome (GOLD analysis project Ga0207675, IMG submission 184305) | Switchgrass rhizosphere microbial communities from Kellogg Biological Station, Michigan, USA - KBS Switchgrass S4-2 (SPAdes) (version 2) | ecosystem: Host-associated > Plants > Roots >...
CGAGATCTGGTCGTCGCTCAAGCGCGCCGACGAGAAGTGGATCACCGAGCGCGCCTACGAGAACCCGAAGTTCGTCGAGGACATGGTGCGCGACGTCGCGCTGCGCCTGAACGGCGAGCCGCGCGTCGGCCGCTACACGATCGACGTCGAGAACTTCGAGTCGATCCACGCGCACAGCGCGGTCGCGCGCATCGAGCGCTAACGGCGATGTCTCGATAGGTGGGTCGGGGCGACGGGCCTCGCACCCCGCCCCTCCGCACGCGGCTTATGTCTTCGCGATGCGTGCGTTGCGCCGGCGTGCGGCGAAGATCGCCCACGGCACGGTGATGCACCAGCACAGAACCACCGCGACGGCGGACAACGAGTCGCCCTGGCCGCCGAGGGCGCTCGAGATGGCGATCGCGATCGGGCGCACGACCACCGAAACGACGATCAGCGCCGCGACGCCGTGCAGGATCGACACGTAGAACAGACCGAGCGGGCCGAGGAACGCGAGCACGACGGCGAGCGGGATGCTCTTTCGGCCGGAGACGAGCCCGACGACGAAGCGAGCGAACGGGCTTGCGTTCGCGGGCAGCGACGGCAAGGGAGATCCCGTCCACGCGGGCGCTGCCGGCTGCGGCGAGCCGTAGTCGCCACCGCCCAGCAGCATCTGCGGCGGCGACGACGCCTCCGGCGTCCCTGGATGCGGCAGCCATGGTTCGGGCGCGCGGTCATGACGCGGCAGGCGATGGTCGTGCATGCGAAGTCCCCGGGTGGATGCGAAGCGAAGCGGTGGATCAGTATCGAAGTCATCTCGTTACCGCCGCGTTACCGCCGGCGGTCGTTGACAAGCCGTCCGTACGAGATCGGCTCGTTCAAACGAGCCGTGTCGGCAGCCAGAAGAGCGCAGCGACGATCGCGATCCAGAGCGTCGTCGCGAGCCACGCCTGCGCCCGCGACGCCGCGAGCGATTGCCTGAATGCGCCCCACGCGCCGACGCACCACACCGCGGTCGCCACGAAGACGATCGCACCGAGGACGAGCAACACGCGTGCGCTGTCGGCAAGCGGTCCCTGCGCGAAGCCGGTCATCGGTCGCGTCGCGATCGGTCTCGATGACGCGACGGCCGCGTGCACGTCGGCGACGCTCCCGGACAGCCAGCCGGGGTCGACGAGCTGCACCGCGACAACGCTGAGGGCGAATCCGGCCCAGACACCGAAGCAGACTCCACCGTAGACGTACGCGCCGACGACGGCGACGCGACGGACGACGGCGCCGCGCGCGACGATGCGCCACGCGAGCGCAAGCGTGCCGATCAGGAAGGCGGCGAGGAGCAGCCCGAGCAGCAGCGCGGTGAGAAGCCACACGGCGATGCCGAGGGCGATGTCGACCGCCGAGCCCCGAGCGACGAGGTCGATGTCGATCGTCGTCAGCAGGATCGCCTGGCTGGCAAGGATCGCGCCGCAGAGGAACGCGAACGCCCGCGCGTGGTCGCTCGCGCCGCCGCTCTGCCTGCGCGCGATCAGCCGACGCGGATGGAACGCGAGATCGGCGAGGTCGGCAGCCCAGCCGGTCGCTCCGCGCGGCGCGGCAACGACATCGATCGACGCGTTCGCGGCGGCGTCGATCCCGAAACGTGACTGGAGCGACGCGATCAGCGTCTCGACGTCGAACCGCCAGCGCTGGTCGGAGAGCTCGACCGCCTGGCAGCGCGCGAACGCGGCGAGCGACGGCGGCAGCTCGGCTGCCGCCGGCATCTTCGCGCCCTCGACGAGCACCGGCACGACCGCAACTCCGCCAGCGAGCGCGAGCTCGATCTCGAGGCGGACGAAGTCACCCGGATCGTCGAGCCGGCGGCGGCCTTGGGCGTCGGTCGCGGCGAGCCAGTGCGGGCCGACGACGACGAGCACGACGGTCGACGAATCGACCGAGCGGCGAATCGCCTCGACGAAGTCGTCGCCGGCGGCGATCTCGCGGTCGCGAAAGACGCGCTCGTCGCCGAAGCGCGCCTCGAGGTCGTCGGCGAGCCGGCCGGTCGCGCTCTGGCTGTCCTGGCGGCGGTAGGAAAGAAAGATCTCGGCCATGGCTCGCGACGCATCGTAGCGAGCGCTGTTCGCCGCTAGCGCTTGCGCCGCGCCGCGCCCGCCGTCGCGGGCGACTTGCCGCCGCGCCGCGCCGCGACGGCGTCGCGCAGCAGGTACTCGACCTGGGCGTTGACGCTGCGCAGCTCGGCGGCTGCGAGGCGCTCGATCTCGGCCCAGAGGGCCGGGTCGACGCGCAGCAGGAACGACTTCTTGTCGGGGCTCGCCATCGAGCGAAACGTGCAGGGCCGATGCCGCGCCGCTATGCGTAGAGCGTTCCCGCGTTGATCACCGGGGTCGCGTCGTGGTCGGAGCAGAGGACGACGAGCAGGTTGCTCACCATCGCGGCGCGGCGCTCGTCGTCGAGCTGCAGCAACTCGCGCTCGGCGAGGCCGTTGAGCGCGAGCTCGACCATGCCGACCGCGCCCTGGACGATCTTCGTGCGCGCCGCGATCACCGCCTCGGCCTGCTGGCGGCGCAGCATCGTGCCGGCGATCTCGGGCGCGTAGGCGAGGTGGGTCAGCTTGGCGTCGACGACGACGAGGCCCGCTTGTTCGAAGCGCTGTTGCAGCTCGCGGCTGAGCGCCGCCGAAACCTCCTCGGTGCCGGAGCGCAGCGTCACCTCGGCGTGGCCGGCGGACGCGGGCTCGTCGAGGTTGTCGTAGGCGTAGCTGAGCGCGAGGTGGCGCAGCGCCGACTCCGACTGCGTCAGCACGTAGGCCTCGAAGTTCTCGACGTCGAAGGTCGCGCGCGCGGTGTCGTCGACGCGCCAGACAACGGTCGCGGCGATCTCGATCGGGTTGCCGCGCAGGTCGTTGACCTTCAGCTTCTCGCTGTTGAAGTTGCGCGCGCGCACCGAGACCTTGGTCTTGCTGTAGAACGGATTCGCCCAGCGCAGGCCGTGCGCACGGTCGGTGCCGCGATAGCTGCCGAAGAGGAGCAGGATCGCCGCCTGGTTCGGCTGCAGCATGTACAGCCCGGTGAGGCACCAGAGGGTGATCAGCATGGCGACGACGAACGCCGCGAGCGTCAGTCCCGCCGGCCGCATCAGCAGCAGCGCGACGCCGATCAGCAGGCTGAGGAGACCGATCGTGATCGAGACGAAGCCGCTGCTCGTCGCTGCGCTTCGCTCTTCGGTGGATTGGGTGGCCATGACAAGCTCCGTGGTGCGAAGGATCTCGCCCGGACCTCCGGGCGATGTCAAAGTGATATCACTATAATAGCGCCAGGCGCGGGCTGTCAAGCGCGCCGCGACGAGCGGCGCGCGCGGCCGGACGCGCTCAGGCGCCTGCGACGACGTTGAGGCCGAGCCGCGCCGGGTCGCCGCGGCCGAGACGGACGACGACCGGCGGCTCGCTGCCGAGGTCGATCACCGTCGTCGGCTGCATCGGGCATGCGCCGGCGTCGACGATCGCGTCGACCGAATGCTGGAAGCGCTCGCGGATCTGCACCGGGTCGTTCATCGGCTCGCTCTCGCCGGGCGCGATCAAGGTCGTCGCGAGCAGCGGCTGGCCGAGCAGGTCGAGCAGCGCGCGGGTGACGGGATGGTCGGGAACGCGCAGGCCGATCGTCCGCCGCGACGGGTGCGAGACGCGCCGCGGCACTTCCTTCGTCGCCTCCAGGATGAACGTGAACGGCCCCGGCGTCGCGGTCTTGAGCAGCCGGTACTGGCGGTTGTCGACGCGCGCGTAGCTCGCGACCTCCGAGAGGTCGCGACAGAGCAGCGTCAGGTGATGGCGCGCGTCGACCCCGCGCAGCCGTCGCAGCCGCTCGGCAGCGGCCTTGTCGTCGAGGTGGCACGCGAGCGCGTAGCTCGAGTCGGTCGGGATCGCTGCGACGCCGCCGCGCTCGACGATCTGCGCCGCCTGCTTCAGCAGGCGCGGCTGCGGATCGAGCGGATGGACCTCGAAGTACTGCGCCATGCGCCGATTGTCGGCGCCGTCCGCAAGACGCGCGTCACGCTGCGCGCTGCACGCGCGACTGCAGGGTCTCCCACACCGGCGTCAACCCGGTCGGCAGCGCCGGCAGGCCGCCGAGGTCGATCCGGCTCTCGTCGGGGCTGTGGAAGTCGCTGCCGCGCGAAGCGAGGAGATCGAACTCGCGCGCCGTCCCGGCGTAGCGCTCGGCCTCGGCGGCGGTGTGGCTGCCGGTCGTCACCTCGACGCCGCGGCCGCCGTGGCCCTTGAACTCGGTGAAGAGCGCGTACTCCTCGGTCGGCGAGAACTTGTAGCGCGCCGGATGCGCGACGACCGCGACGCCGCCGGCGGCGACGATCCAGCGGACCGCGTCGCCCAGCGTCGCCCACCGGTGCGGAACGAACCCGGGCTTGCCCTCGACGAGAAAGCGCCGGAACACCTCCTGCGTGTCGGCGCAGACGCCGGTCTCGACGAGATGGCGCGCGAAGTGGGTGCGCGAGATCAGCTCGTGGTTGCCGGCGTGACGCAGCGCCCCTTCGTACGTTCCCGCGATGCCGACCTTGGCGAGCTCGTCGGCCATCTGTCGCGCGCGCTCGCCGCGGCCGCCGCGCGTCGCGACGAGGCCCTGGCGCAGCGCGGCGTCGTCGCTGTCGACGCCGAGGCCGACGATGTGGACCGTCGTGCCGATGAAGGTCACCGAGATCTCGACTCCAGTGAGGTACGGAAGCGCGAGCGCACGCGCGGCATCGCGCGCGCGCTGCTGGCCGCCGAGCTCGTCGTGGTCCGTCAGCGCCCAGAGCTCGACGCCGTTCGCCTTGGCGCGCGCGGCGAGCGCCTCGGGCTCGAGCGTGCCGTCGGAGACGGTCGAGTGGCAGTGCAGGTCGGCGTTCATTCGCAACCGATTCTCGCGCAGCGCGCGGCGTCGCGCTTATTCGACGGCGACGACGATCATCTGCACGCGCTCGACGCCCTCGTAGACGTCGAGGCCGAGCCGCCAGGCGAGGCGGACGCGGTCGCCGATCGGCTCGCTGCGACCGAACCAGATCGCCTCGCGCATGACGCCGCCGACGCGCAGCGCGAGGCGCAGGTGCTTCTCGCCGACCAGCCTTTGCGAGACGACGTCGACGGTGTCGCAAAAGAGCGGGGCGTCGAACGCGGCGCCCCAGACCTGGCCGTCGAGCAGCCGCACCGTTGCCGGGTCGAAGTGGGAGGCGTCGAGCGGGCCGTCGTGGACGACGGTGCGCTCGGTTGCGCTCGTGCCGAGCGTCTCGATGGCGACCTGCTGCAGCGCGCCGCGGAAGGTGTCGAGGCCGTTTCGCTCGATCGTGCACCCCGCCGCCATCGCGTGGCCGCCGAAGCGCAGCAGCAGGCCGGGCTGGCGCTTGCTGACGAGGTCGAGCGCGTCGCGCAGGTGAAAGCCTTCGATCGATCGCCCGGACCCCTTCAGCGTGCCGTCGCGGCCGACCGCGAAGACGAAGGTCGGACGATGCAGCCGGTCCTTGAGACGCGACGCGACGATGCCGACGACGCCCTCGTGGAACGACGGGTCGAACACCGCGAGCGCCGCTTCGAGCTCGCCGGTGAGCGCGAACGCGCGGTCGACACCGGCGTCGGCGTCCTCGCGCATCCCCGCCTCGACCGTGCGCCGCTCGCGGTTGATCTCGTCGAGCAGCGCAGCGAGCTCGTGGGCGCGGCCGGCATCGTCGGTGAGCAGGCACTCGATGCCGAGCGTCATGTCGGCGAGGCGTCCGGCGGCGTTCAGCCGCGGTCCGATCGCGAAGCCGAAGTCGCCTGCGGTTGCTTGCCGCGGGTCGCGTCCCGCGACCGCGAACAGCGCCGCGACCCCCGGCTGCATGCGGCCGGCGCGGATCCGCTTCAGTCCCTGGGCGACCAGGCAGCGGTTGTTGCGGTCGAGGCGGACGACATCGGCGACGGTGCCGAGCGCGACGAGGTCGAGCAGCGCATCGAGCCTGGGTTGCGACGCGGCATCGAACTCGCCGCGCTCGCGCAGCTCGGCGCGCAGGGCGAGCAGCACGTAGAACGCGACGCCGACGCCGGCGAGATGCTTGCTCGCGAAGCCGCAGCCTGGCTGGTTCGGGTTGACGACGACGTCGGCTTCGGGGACGACGACGCCGTCGTCGCCGCGCGCCGGCAGATGGTGGTCGGTGACGACGACGGCGAGCCCCGCTGCCTGCGCATGCGCGACGCCGTCGACGCTCGCGATGCCGTTGTCGACGGTGACGAGGACCTCGGCGCCTTGCGCGATCGCGAGGTCGACGATCTGCGGCGTCAGCCCGTAGCCGTGGATGCGGCGGTCGGGGACGACGTAGCCGAGCGTCGACCGCTCGGCGCCGAGCATCGCGAGGCCGCGCAGCATCACCGCGCATGCGGTGGCGCCGTCGCAGTCGTAGTCGGCGACGACGGCGATCCGGCTCTGCGCGCCGATCGCGTCGGCGAGCAGCGTCGCGGCGTCGGCGGCGCCGAGCAGGCTCGCCGGCGGCAGCAGCCGCGCGAGGGCGTCGTCGAGCTCGTCGGCGGCGCGCACGCCGCGCGCCGCGAACAGCCGCGCGAGCAGCGGATGAAGCCCCGCCTGCTCGAGCGCCCACGCGGTGCGCGGCGGAACGTCGCGGGTGACGAGTCGGATCGGCGTCATGTGAGCAGGGCTCAAAGCGAAGCCAGCACGTCGCGCGCGGCGACGCGCGTGCCGCGCAGGCGCTGCCAGAGCGAGCGCGGCTGCAGCGCGAAGCGTGCCGCCGAGCGCTCACCGCAGAGCGTGAGCGTCGTCGCGGCTCCGCTGCGCGCGGCGGCGAGCAACCGCGCGATCGCGCCGGCGTCGAGCGCGCGCCAGGCGTCGGCCCACGCGATCCAGTCGCCGGCGAGGAGCGGCGTGCGCAGTGTTTCGACGACCTCGGGTGCGTCGTTGCCTTCGGCCGCCTGATGGCGGCCGCAGCCGCTCAGCCAGAACGAGTTGACGACCAGCGCGCCGCGCTCCTCGCGGCGCTCGTTGACCTCGTGGGCGTGGAAGACGAGCTGCGCTTCGCTCTGCAGGCGGCGGATGAGCGCCGCCGTCGTGCGCGGCGCGTCGCCGCGTGGCCGCAGCCACGGCTCGACGCTGCGGCCGACGACGCGGTCGAGCGACGCCGTCGCGTAATGCTCGAGGTCGGCGCGCGCCGCGTACCAGCGCTCGGCGCCGCCCCACGCGACTTCGAACCCTTCGCTCGCGAACAGCTCGCCGGCGCTCGCGAAGAGCGCGCGCGAGTCGTGTTCGTCGAGCGCGAGGAGGTCAGGGTCGAGCATCGTTGCGCCTTCGCTCGCGAGCAGCCAGTGGCTCGGCGTTAGCAGCGCCCAGGCGTGCGCTCCGGTCGCGACGCCGTCGCCCGCGGCCGCGTGTGCGGCGAACGGCAGCAGGCCGTCGCCGCCGTGCCAGCGCCGCGCCGCGGCGAGGGCGCGCTCATGCGGCGGCGAGAAGCTGGCCGCGTCGCCGTCGTCGCGCGCTTCGGCGACGAGCAGCGCGAGCAGCCGCTCGAGGTTGGGCAGCGAGAGGTCGCCGAGCACCTGGCGGCAGGCCTGCGAATCCTCGGCGGCGAACGGGACGAGCAGGTGCATGCGAGGATTATCCGAGCCGCATCGCGCCGCTTCGAGCGAGATGGGTCGGGTAGCATCGGTCCCCGCGATGAACTGGCCCTACGAACTGCAGATCGGCTGGCGCTACACGCGAGCCGGCCGCGCCGGGCGCAGGAACCGCTTCATCTCGTTCATCTCCGGCGTCTCGATGCTCGGCATCGCGCTCGGTGTCGCCGCGCTGATCATCGTCCTCTCGGTGATGAACGGCTTCCAGAAGGAAGTGCGCGCGCGGATGCTCTCGGTTATCTCGCACATCGAGGTGAGCGAGCCCGGCGGCGGCGCGCTTCCCGACTGGCGCAAGACCGCCGAGGAGGCACGTCGCAATCCCGAGGTCGTCGGCGCCGCGCCGTTCGTGTCGTCGCAGGCGTTGATCGTGCGCGGTGACGAGACGCGCGGCGTCATCGTCCGCGGCATCGATCCCGACGCCGAGGCGACCGTGACGCCGCTGGCGGCCAGGCTCCGCTCGACGACGTTCGCGCGCCTCGTTCCGGGCGAGTGGAACGTCGTCCTCGGCGGCGAGCTCGCGCGCTCGCTCGGCGTGCGAAGCGGCGACAAGGTGACGATCGTGCTGCCGGGGGGGCAGGTGACCCCGGCCGGGATCGTGCCGCGTCTGCGCACGCTCACCGTCGCGGGCACGTTCGACGTCGGCCACTACGAGTACGACAGCACGCTCGCGCTCGTCGCCCTCGAAGATGCCGCCAAGCTCTTCCGCACCGAAGGCCCGACCGGAGTGCAGCTTCGCCTGCGCGACCTCGACGACGCTCCGGTCGTCGGCGCCGAGCTCGCCGAGCGCCTCGGCCCCGGCGTCGCGGTGCGCGACTGGACGAGCACGAACCGCAACTGGTTCTCCGCCGTCCAGATCGAAAAGCGCCTGATGTTCATCATCCTGACGCTGATCGTCGCGGTCGCGGCGTTCAACCTCGTCTCGACCCTCGTCATGACCGTGACCGACAAGCGCGCCGACATCGCGATCCTGCGCACGCTCGGCGCGACGCCGCGCTCGATCATGGCGATCTTCGTCGTCCAGGGCGCGGCGTCGGGGATCATCGGCACGCTCTCCGGCGTCGCGCTCGGGCTCCTCGTCGCGTTCAACATCGGCGTCATCGTGCCGTTCATCGAGCGGCTGCTCCACGTCACGTTCCTGCCGAGCAGCGTCTACCTGATCAGCCGGATGCCGAGCGATCCGCAGCGGGGCGACATCGTTCCGATCGCGGTGATCTCGCTCGTCCTCGCGTTCGTCGCGACGATCTATCCGAGCTGGCGCGCGAGCCGGCTGCAACCCGCCGAAGCGCTCCGCTATGAGTGAGCCCGGCGGCGACGTCATCGTCGCCCGCGCACTGCACAAGCGCTTCATCGAAGGCAGCGGCGGCTCGCGGATCGACGTCCACGTCCTGCAGGGCGTCGACCTGACGCTCGGCCGCGGCGAAACGCTCGCGGTCGTCGGCGCGTCGGGGTCGGGCAAGAGCACGCTCCTCCACCTGCTCGGCGGTCTCGAGGCGCCGACCTCGGGCAGCGTCGTGCTCTGCGGCCGCGACTTCGCATCGCTCGGCGCCGCCGAGCAGGGCGAGTGGCGCAACCGCCATCTCGGCTTCGTCTACCAGTTCCATCACCTGCTGCCAGAGTTCACCGCCGTCGACAACGTCGCGATGCCGCTTCGGATCCGCCGCGTCCCGATCGCCGCTGCGCGCGACCGCGCAGCGAAAGCCCTCGAGCAGGTGGGCCTCGGCGAGCGGCTGCTCCACCGGCCGTCGCAGCTTTCGGGCGGCGAGCGCCAGCGTGTCGCGATTGCGCGCGCGATGGCCGGCGAGCCCGACTGCGTCCTCGCGGACGAGCCGACCGGCAACCTCGACCGCGTCACCGCCGCCGGCGTCTTCGACCGCATGCTCGAGCTGACGCGAAGCCGCGCGACGGCGTTCGTCCTCGTCACCCACGACGAGTCGCTCGCCGCACGCTGCGACCGCAGGCTCCATCTCGTCGCCGGGCGGCTCGTCGTCTGAGCCGGCGCCGAAGCGGCTCTCAGCGCCAGTCGACGCCGCCGAAGCGGTCCTGGCCGAGCAGCGTGTAGTAGATCCCGATCGTGTTCCTGACCTGCTTGACGTCCTGTCCGCCGGGGAAGCTCGCGTCGCGGCGGTTGCCGATGTAGCGCAGCGACACCGCGTGCTGGCGATGCAAACGCCAAGTGAGCGCGGCGTCGAGGCGGACGATGTTGTCGTGGCCGCCACTCGTTGCCGACGCGACCTTGCTGACGAAGTACTCGCGACCGGTGACGTCGAACGCGAACTTGTCGCTGTGCGTAAGGCGCAGCCCCAGGAGCGCCTGCGGCGTGACGCCGTAGTTGTAGTCGCGGTCGCTCGTCGAGCCGTGCGCGCTGCCGACCGCGGTGTAGCCGACTCCGGCGAGGCCGCTGCCCTCGAGCGACCAGTCGCGCCCGAGCCACCAGTGGCCCGCCGTGCCGAGCGACAGCGCGGTCGTCGAGACACGAAACGTCTGCGGCGCGATGTAGTCGTAGCTGCCGTAGATGCCCCAGACGCCGCGGTACGACGGCCCGGCCTCGTAGGCCTTGCCGATCAGAAGGCCGCGCGTCAGCACGTTCTCGAAGCCGTTCGCGCTCGACGCCGTCGCCTGGAACGCGAACTGGTCGAACGGCCGCCGGTAGTCGTAGTCTTTCGCGCCCGGCAGGCCGTAGTCGATCGAGAAGTCGATCTGCGCCTCGTTGCCGTGGACGCGGTCCGATCCGGTGGTGTCGTCGTGGACGCTGCGTGCGTAGCCGAGGCCGAGCCGGCTGTAGTACGCCGCGCCGCCGCTCGAGAAGACGGCGCCGTAGCGGTCGTTGAAGACAAGCCGGTTGAAGCTCGCCGACGGCGCGATCGCCGCCGCGGCGACCTCGCGCCAGACGCGCGGCAGCCCACCGCCGTGCTCGAGCACGAGGTTCGACATGCGAAAGAGCGCTTCGCCGAGAAACGTGCCGCCGATGCCGCTCGCGATCTGGTCGTTGCGCGAAGGGTGCGTCGTCTCGCCGAAGATCTCCCAGAACGCGCTGCCGGCGAACGTGTACGCCGCCGATTCCCAGTAGCTGAATCCCGCCGAGCGCGCGAAGCCGTAATAGATCGAGCCCTGGTACGGGTGCGCGAGCTGGTTGATGTTGAACGGATCGTTGTCGGTTCCCCAGCTGCTGCGCAGGTTCCGGCGGATCGACTCCATCGTGACGTGGTAGTCCTCCTTGTTGCTGCCGAAGTAGTAGTTGGCGCGGTTGAGGAGGAAGTCGAAGCCGATGATCTCGAGCGCCGGCAGCGCGTAGTCGATCGGCTGCGACGGCATCTTGCGTGCCTCGCCGAGCCCCGGGCTCGGAGCCGACGCGCCGCTCGCCGGCGCGCTCGCGGCCGCCGCCGGAGGAGGTGCATCTTCCGCCGTGGCGGTGTCCGCCAGGATCATCGCGGCGGCGGCCGCGATGAAGCACGGCAACTGGCGAAAGCGATGCAGCAGGCGGGAGACCGTGGGCGGCGACATGGCGCGAGCGGACAGCAGAGCGCGAAAGCGTAGGCCCGCGCGGTCTTCCACCCGCGTCCATTCGGCAGCGACGCGGCGCGCTCCTACGCCAGTGCGGCGTCTTCGCCGATGCGGCCGCCTCGCTGCGCGCCGCGCCTCAGGTGCCCGATGCCGCCTCCAGCGCGAGGTCGTAGCGGATCATGCCGATGTGGCGCGCGACCTTGTCGTAGAGAGCGCGCGCGGTCGCGTTGCCGGTATGCGTGTGCCAGTACACGCGTGCAGCGCCGCGCTCGCGCGCCGCTGCCGCGACCGCCTCGATCAGCGCGCGCGCGACGCCGCGGTTGCGCGCCGCCGGGTCGACGAAGAGATCCTGCAGATGGCACGCGTCGGCGAGCCACACCGTCGGGTGGAAGAAGAAGTGCGCGATGCCGACGAGCGTGCCGTCGAGGCGCGCGCCGAGCGCATGCACCGCATCGCCGGCAACGAGGCGCCGCCACGTTCGCTCGACTTCCGCGTCGGCGAGCTCGGTCTCGTAGAACGCCTTGTAGCCGCGCGCGAGCAGCTCCCAGCGCGCACGGTCGCCGTCGCCGAGTGGCCCGACCGCGACCGCGGCGCGCTTGCTCATCACTGCGTCGTCGCGAAGCGCGCCGCCGAGCGCGCCTTGGCGCGCTCGGCCTCGACCGCGCGGTCGCGCGGCGGCGCATGCGTGACGAGCGAGCCGATCAGCGTCCGCGCCGCCGCGGCGACCTCTTCGATCGCCTGCTCGAACGCGGGTTCGTTTGCCTTCGATGGCACGGTGAAGCCGCTGAGCTTGCGGACGAACTGCAGCGACGCATCGCGGATCTCGAGCTCGGTCGCCGGCGGCTCGAAGTTGAACAAGGTCTTGATGTTCCTGCACATGATCTGTCATCGAATGATGCGCGATGAGGGTGTGGCGGTGCGGTCCGCCGGGCCTTTCAGCTCGACTACGTTGCCGTCGGGATCCTGGATGTAGAGCGATGGTCCTTCGCCTTCGGCGCCGAAGCGCCGCGCGACTTCGCCCGCTTCGACCGCGTGCGCGCGCAGGTGGGCGCGGATGGCCCCTTCGTCGAACGGCTCGACGCGGACGCAGAAGTGGTCGACGTTGCGTCCCTCGGCGCCGGCCGCGACGCCGCCGGCGCGGCCGAGGACGCCGTCGATTGGGACGAGGTCGATCAGCGAGCGGCCGGCGCGCAGCTGGACCAGGCCGATCTCGTCCTGGCGGCGCTCGACCGCGCAGCCGAGGACGTCGCCGTAGAACGCGAGCGCGCGGTCGAGGTCGACGACGCGCAGCACGATGTGGTCGATCTCGCGGATCCGGATCACGGCCACGCTCCCGCGAGGTGGACTCCGGCGAGCACCCACAGCACGACGAGCGCGACGTTCGAAAGCGTGAACGCCGCGAGGCGATGGAGGACCTGGTTGTAGGTCAGGTGGATCAGGCTGTGGACGATCCGCAGCGCGACGTACGCCCAGGCGAAGAACATGGCGACGTACGATGCGCCGCCGGTGACGTAGAGGAGGATGCCGACGACATAGAAGAGCATCGGCAGCTCGAGCAGATTCATGTAATTGCGATTCGGCACGCTGACATGCGAGGGCACTCGCGCCGACTCGCCGTACTTGAAGTCGTCGGTGCCGATCTCGCGCAGGCGCACCGAGCGCACCCGCGCGACCGGGATCAGGACGAGAACGATCAGCGTCCACGCGGCGAGCGCGAACAGCGGATAGAGCATCGCGGGGTTGCTGCGCATCCGGGCCTCCGAGGGTCATGCGGATCTCCTGATCCGCGTGACTGTAGCGAGTCAGCGCGGCGGCGGTGTCTGCGCGGTGGCTTCGCTGACCGACGCGCTCGCGCAGCGCGCGCAGATGCAGCGCTGCGGGCCTTCGGCGCGCGCGGCACACGCGCGCAGCGCTCGGTCGAACGATGCCTCGACGCACCAGCAGGGCGCCCGCGACGCTGCGGCGATCGCGCAGCCGTTCGCTTCGCCGCAGAGCGGGCAGCGGTCGGCGCCGCCCGCGCCCGGCGCGCGGTCGGTCACTGTGCCGCGCGCTTCAGCTCGCCGCGCAGCGCGCTGCACTCGTTCTCGAGCGTCTTCGCCGCGTTGGGCGCCGAGGACTTGACGCCGCCGGCGAGCGCGATCTCACGCTCGGCCTTGTAGGTGGCGCTGCCGCGCGCTTCGGCCAGCCGCGCCTTCGTCTTCTCGTTCGGCTTCGCCCGCCAGAGGGCGAGATACGCCTCGTCGCGTCGGCCCTTCATGTCGGGGTACATCTTCTCGCAGCGTCCGTAGCTCACGTCGTAGCGCGCCAGCGACTTCGGCTCGTAGGCGCGGCTCTGCGCGCCGGCACTCGCCGATGCAGCGACGACGGCGGTCGCGAGGAGGAGGTGGAGTCGGTTCATTCGAGAACGGCCGGAAGCGAGGGAGCCCGGATTCTGCGCTGCGCACGGCTGGCGACGTAACAAGGTGCGCGCCACACGTCACGTCTTGAGCGGCGTCGTGCGGGCGAGGAGCGCCGTGCGCCGCTCGAGGCTCTCCTTCGGCCACAGCTCGGAGGCCTTGTAGTACTCGGCGACCGCCGGGGTCCCGGGCGGCAGCACGACCCAGCGCTGCTTGGAAGCGGTGAAGATGTGGACGTCGGGCGGCAGCCGGTCGGGCTCGTCGAGCGTGCCGACGCGAACGAACCGCACGACGTCGCCGCTGCCACCATAGTTGCTCCAGACTGCGACTCGGCAATGCGGGCAGCGCGCGATGCGCTGGCCCTTGCCGCTCGCCGACGGCGTGTCGACGACGTCGACCTCGCCGCGCAACAGCACGACCCGGTCGGCCTCGATCATCGCGTTGATCGCGAACGCCGACCCGGTCTCGCGCTGGCACCACGTGCAGTGGCAGCAGTTCACGAAGAGCGGTCGGCTCGTCATCCGGTAGCGGACCGTGCGGCACGTGCAGCCGCCGTCGAAGGCCGTGGCTCCGTCTTCCATCGTTCGTCTCCAATCGCACCCGTTCGCGGCGGGGACCCGACATCGTAGTCGCGTCGCGCGGGACTAAAGCGTCACGGTGCGCGCCGACACCGCGCCGTCGACGACGGTCAGCTCGCCGACCGAGATCGGCAGGCTGAATCGCCGCGGGCCGGCGCTGCCGGGATTGACGAAGAGGACGCCGTCGCGGCGCTCGACGATCGGCCGATGCGAGTGCCCCGAGACGACGACGGCGACGCCCGCTGCGGCCGGGTCGATGTCGAGTTGCGCGAGGTCGTGGATCGCGTACAGCCAGACGCCGCCGACCTCGACGAGCTCGCTTTCGCGCAGCCGGGCGGCCCACGCACCACGGTCGTTGTTGCCGCGCACGGCGACGACGGGAGCGATCGCGGCGAGCGCTTCGAGCACCTCGGGCCGGCAGACGTCGCCGCCGTGGACGATGCGGTCGCTGCCGGCGAGGAACGCGAGCGCCTCGGGGCGGAGCAGATCGTGGGTGTCCGAGATCAGGCCGATGCGAAGCGGCGCCGCGGCGCGCCGCGCGCTCGTCCTCACGCCGGCGGCGGCACGTGGCGAAACGTCGCCGCGACGATCGCGCGGTCCTCGTCGTCGGCGATCGCGGCGAGCGCCGCTTCGGCCTGCGCGTAGGCATCGCGGTGTTCGGTCGCGCGCCCGGCGACGTGCGCCGCGTGCGCGAAGATCGCGTGGCAGAACGCGATCTCCCAGTCCGGGCTCGCCTGCGCGAGGAAGTAGGCGCGCATCTCCTCGGCGTGCGCGAGCGCGCGCTCGCCCAGGCCGAGCAGCGCGTGCACCTCGGCCAGCAGCATCGTCGCGCGCATCCGGTGGAGCTCGGTGCCGACCTTGCCCCAGTGCCACGCCGACGCGTGGGCAGCGTCGATCATCTCGCGGTCGTCGGCGGCGCTGCGCGTCGCGGTCGAGAGCTCCCAGGCGCGGTTGTTGCACTCCATCGCGAAGCGCTTGTGCCACGCCGCGCGATCGCTGTCCGACGGTTGCGTGCTCACGTTGCCCCCTCGAGGACGAGCTGCGTCTGCGTGACGACCGCGCAGAGCTTGCCTTCCGCGGTGCGGATCGACGTCTGCCAGACCATCGTCGTGCGGCCGCGGTGGAGCGCGACGCTCTCGCCGGTCACCGTCGTGCCGACGCGCGCGCCGCCGATGAACTTGGTGCTCGAGTCGGTCGTCGTCGTCCGCTTGCCCGGTGCGAGGTTGACGAACGTTCCCACCGCGCCGAGCGTGTCGGCGAACGCCATCGACGCGCCGCCATGGAGGATGCCGCCGGTTGTGCAGAGGTCGGGGCGGACCGCCATCTCGGCGACGATGCGCTCGGGCTCGCAGCTGACGAGGCGGATCCCCATCAGCCCGGGAAAGAGCGGCTCGAACAGCTCTTGCAGTGCGGCAGCGTCGGTCATTTGCATTGCTCCTGCTGATCGGCTCAGCGGTTCGCCGAGTGCGTCGCCATCCAGTACGCGATCGCGATCACGAACGGCAGCACCAGTTCGGGAACGAGATAGCCGAGCCAGACCGCGTGCGGCTCGGGCAGGCCGACGCGCGCGATCGAGACGAGCCTGCCGGTGCCGGCGAGCAGCACGCCGAGCGCGAGCAGGTAGACGAGCGTGCCCTGCTCGGCGATCGTCCACGCCGCCCACGCGGCGATGAGCCCGGTCGAGAAGTAGACGCCGGCCATGAAGCGATGGACGTTGTCGAGGCGAGGCGACGTGTCGGGCTGGCCGAGGACGAACTGCAGCGTCCCGCCCGCGATCGCGATCGCCGCGACGAGGTAGAGGCAGACCTGGACCACGCGCAACGAAACCGGCATCGACTCTCTCCTCGAGGGTGCGCGGCGCTCGCCGCGGTCATGAACGGCACGGCAGCGAGCCTAGCCGACGTTTCCGGCGATGGCCAGCGCGAGGTTCGCCCGCGCGCGCGCCTCCAGCTCGGGGCGCAGCCGCGGCGTGCGGTAGATCGGATCGCGGGCGAGGAAGGCGGCCAGGACCGCGCTTCGCCTGGCGCGGAACTCGGCTTCCGGGACGTGCGCGTACTCGCGCCGGATCTGCGCCTCGTACTCGGCGAACCGCGCCGCATCCGCGCCGAGGATCGCGAGATCGATGTCGACGAGCAGCTCCTCGTCTGCGCTGCCCGGCGTCGCCGTTGCGTGGCGCGTCGCCATGACGAGGGCATCGACGCGGACGACGATGTCGGCGGCGGCGCCAGCGAGCGCGGCGCGCGCCCAGTCGGCGCTGCGACGCTCGTTGTCGTGGCGGCGGACGTCGTAGACGGCGTCGTGGAACCAGAGCGCGATCTCGACCTCGGCCGGCCGCGCTGCGAGGTCGCGACACGCGCCGAAGCGCTCGATGCACTCGCGCAGGTGCTGCAGCGTGTGGTAGCTGCGCTGCGGCTCGCCGTACGCGGCGAGCAGCGCGTCACGCACCGCAGCGCCGTCGCCGGTTGCGCCGAGCGTGTCCCACGCGCGCCGCCACGAGCGCGCGAGGACGTCGACGTCGTGGCTCGCCATGCTGCGTTTTCAGAGCACGAACGGGACGAGCGCGCGCACGCGGTCGCGGTAGCGCTCGTAGTCGTCGCCGAACTGCTCGGCCATCCAGCGCTCCTCGAGGCGGAGCTTTCGCCACAGCGACGCGACGACGATCACCACCGCGAGCACGCCTCGCATCTCGCCGAGCGTGATCGCCGAGCCGACGAACGCGAGCACGAGCCCGGTGTAGATCGGGTGGCGGACGATCGCGTACGGTCCGCTCGTGACGAGCTCGTGGTCGCGCTTCACGGTGACGATCCCGCTCCAGTTGGAGCCAAGGTGGACGCGGGCCCAGACCGTGAAGAGAAGGCCGGCGGCGACGAGCACGGCACCGCTCCACTCGATCGCCGACGACGACGGCACGAAGCGCGCGCGCAACGCGTCGAGCGATGGCGCCGGGCCCCAGAGCAGCAGCACGGCGATCGCGAGCGGGCCGAGATGGAGGAGGCGCGAGCGCATCGTCTCGCGGCGTGCGCTCGGCTTGACCGCGAGCGACGCTGCCGTCCAGATCGCGATCCAGCACAACCACAGCGCGAGGATCGCCGCGCTCGGGGAAGTCGTTCGCATCTTGCGGTCGCGCTCCGCGTCGTCGCCGCTAGCGCCGCGAGCACGTGCGCGGCGGGCGTCCTAGAACGCGATCCTGCCTCGGACGATGTCCCACCAGAGCCGCCAGTCGCCGATGAAACTCAGCAGCGGATACTTGAACGTCGCCGGCTTGTTGTGCTCGAAGAAGAAGTGGCCGACCCACGCGAACGCGTAGCCTTCGAGCAGCGCGACCAAGACGAGCCACCAGTTGTGGGTCCACGCGGCGAGGACGAGCAGCACGAGCGCAATGCTCGAGCCGACGAAGTGGAGCCGGCGCGACGTCCGGTTGGCGTGCTCGCTGAGATAGAACGGATAGAAGTCGGCGAAGCTGCGGTAGACCTTGGCGTCGGTGCTCATGCCGGCCTCCGTGCCATCGTGCGATGCGCGGCGAGATGCGCGCGGCCCTGCTCGGAAACCGCGACGAGCGCTTCGCCGCCCGGCGCATGAAGACGATCGAGAAAGCCGCGCGCGTTCGCTTCTTCCCAGACCGGCAGCCGCGGACACGAGGTCCGCCAGGCGTCGATCACCTCGCGATACGGACGCGGCTCGCGACCGATCCACTCGAGCAGGTCGAGAACGAGCGGATCGACGGCATCGGACATGGCTGGCTCCCGCGGCGGATCGCGGCGGCGAGTGTAGACCCGCGTCGCGGAGCGGCACCCGCTCAGGCGACCGGCTCGGGCGTCCGCTTGCGCTCGCGCTTTTCTTCGCGCTCCGGCGTCGGCTCGCGGTACCACTGCTTGTGCGGCGACACCGCGCCGCACGCGGGGCACTGCGTCAGCGGCCAGCGCAGGCCGCAGCCCGGGCAGACGCCGCCGGTCCAGAACGTGTGCCACAGCGTCGCGCAGCGCGGCAGGCAGGCCCAGCGGTCGTCGGGGCGCGGCCGGTACTCGCAACGCGGACAGAGGATTCGCTTGGGTCGCTCCTTGCGCACGCGGCCAGCATAGCGCTCAATCGACGCGGCTTGCGACGCACGAAAAGCAGCCGCGCTTGGCGTTGTGCAAGTGGACGTAGTCGACCGCACCCTCGGCGAACAGGCGGTCGAGCACGGCAGCGACCTCGGCACCGTCGCAGACCGCAGCGTCGATCATCATCGCGCTTGCGTCGTACGCGCGCAGCGACATGAGGCGGCGCGTCACGTAAGGCGGCACCTCGCCCGGCGGGAGGTCGCTTGGCTTCGAGTCGCGGCGAACGAAGATCGGCCCCGAGGCACGGTAAGGCGATCGCGCCGGGTGGTGTTCGTAGGGGAGGAGAAGGAGCTCGGCACCGACCGGCGCGTCCTCGAGGCTCACGCGGCAGGGAAACCCAGGGTCCGAGTCGGCGGTGCGCCGCACCACGCCGAGCCGATGCAGGGCATCGTCGGTCAACGCAAAAAGGGGTTCGAAAGGGGCGGGGTCCAGGCCCGCAAGTCGCCAGCGATGCATCGTCTTCTCCTCGAGTGCGATGCTGGCATGGTGGCGGAGACGAGGCGCTCCGGCTCGCCGTCTGCGGACATGGAATCCGAGTCGTCCCGGTCAGGAGCGTGCGGGCACGCGCTCGGCGCGGATCGTGTTGAGCAGCTCGGCGAGCTCCTTCGCCGAGCGGCCGTAGGTGTCCGGCAGCGCCGCTTCGGCACCGGCCAGCGCGTTCAGGACCTTGCGCGTCGTCGCTTGGGGCGTGTAGCCGGGGGCGAAGCGGTACGCGACCATCGCCCGCGTGCTCGAAGGAATGGTGCAGGGGTAGAACTCGCCGACGTCCTGCCACGGAACGAACCCCTTGCGGAACATCGTGCACGTCATGAAGCCGCGCTCATCGAGCTCGAGATACGAGCTGCCGGGGAGCAGCTGGACGACTGCGACCACGACACCGAGCCCGAAGAACGCAATCGCCCCATACGCAGCGGCCGGATGGGTCGGCAGGACGAAAAAGCCGGCGACGACGAACGCACCGCTCCCCAGCAGCAACAGCAGCACGCTCTTGCGTGTCGTGCGCAAGCGCACGGGAAGCGGAGTGCGAGCGGCCATCGAACAAGCGTAGCACTCGAACCGCACGCCAGACTCGGTTCGCGCCCCGGCATCACCAGTCTTCCTTGACGGCGAGCACCATGTCACGACCGGTGACTTGCCGAGCCGACAGCCACGCAGTGAGCGTGCCGGCGACGATGACCGCGGCGCACAGCGCCGCCAGCCGCGCCTCGGGGAGCAGCAGGTCCATCGTCCAGTGAAAGCTCTGCGGATTGACGACGTCGACGAGGACGACGCTCACCGCGATGCCGAGGACGAGACCGAGCGCGGCGCCGACCGCGGTCCAGACCGCGCCTTCGGCGGCGACGACGGCGAGGATCTGGCGTCGTGTCAGGCCGAGGTGCGCGAGCAGGCCGAATTCCTTCCGGCGGGCAATCACCTGCGCCGAGAAGCTCGCCGCGATGCCGAACAGGCCGATCGCGATCGCGACCGCCTGCAGCCAGTAGGTGACGGCAAAGCTGCGGTCGAAGATGCGCAGCGACGTCGCCCGGATCTCGCGCGGCGACGCGAACTCGAGCAGCGCCGCGTCGTAGCCGCTCGCGGTCGCGAGCGAGCGCAGCGCCGCTTCGACCGTCGCCGTCCCGGCGCCGGGCGCAAGCCAGAGCGCGAGGTCGTTGACGCGCTCGTCGCCGGTGAGTCGCAGCCAGTCGGCGCGGTCGATGACGATCGCGCCGTACTGGCGCGCGTAGTCGCGCCAGACGGCGCGCACGAAGACGTTGGCACGGCGGCCGTCGGGAAGCGGCAGCGCGAGCGTCGATCCCGGCGCCGCGCCGTAGAGCGCGACGACCGCCTCGCTCACGTACGCCGGCGTCGCTCCCGGTGGCGCAGCGACGATCGCTCCGGCGAGCGGCAGCCGGCGCTCCGGATCGCCGACCGGCCGCGCGATCAGCGTCACCGCCGGCCGCCGCGGATCGAGCTGGAGCGCGACCGCGCGCTGGGCATCGACACGGGCGACGCCGGGAATCGCCGCGACGCGCTCGGCGAAGCGCGGCGGCAGCGTCGCGATCTCGCTGCCGATCGGGCCGACGGCAGCGCGGACGTAGAGGTCGGCAGGCAGGACGACGTCGAGCCAGCGCAGCACGCCTTCGCGAAAGCTCGCGACCATCACCGTCAGCGCGACCGAGAGCGCGAGGCTGGCGACGACGCCGGCGGTCGCGATCGTCGCGCTCGCGCGCTGGTAGCGCGCGCGCTCGACGGCGAGCAGCGCGAGCGGATGGCGCGGCTCGGCGATGAAGGCGAGCGCGGCACCGACGCCGGCGGGAACGCAGGCGATGCCGCCGATCAGCAGCAGCCCGACCGAGACATACGCCGCGAGCGGAATTTCGAACAGCGGCGGCAGCAATGCGAGCGCGGCGCCGACGACGACGAGCGCGACGCCGAGCCGCCACGGCGTGCGCGTCGACGTCGCCATCCCGAGGCCCTTGAGCGCCTGCGCGGGAACGATGCGCTCGGCCGAGCGCGCCGGCACCCAGCCGCCGACGAGCGCGGCGACGACGCCGAGCGCGCCGTATGCGAGCGCGCCGACGGTGTCGAACCTGAGCGGAGGCGCGACGCCGGGAAAGTAGCCGCCGCCGAGGTCACCGCCGAAGAGACGCAGCGCGACCCAGGCGAGCGCGGTGCCGAGCGCGATGCCGAGCACGCTGCCGACGGCGCCGAGGATCGCCGACTCGGCGAGGACGAGCGCGCGCCGCTCTCGCGCCGAAAGCCCGAGCACCGCGAGCAGCGCGAGCGGCTGCGCGCGCTGCGCGACCGAGAGCGCGAGGATCGAGAAGACGAGGAACGCGCCGGTGAACATCGCGACGAGCGCGAGCACGGTGAGGTTGACGCGGTAGGCGCGCGACACGTTTGAGACGCGCTCGCCCGCCTCGCCGGGCTCGCCGGCACGCACTCCTGGCGGCAGGCGAAGCGATGCGACGACGGCGTTGCGGTCGGCGCCGGCGGCGAGCCGAACGTCGATCCGCTGCAGACGGCCGACCATCCCGAGCGCGACCTGCGCGCCGGCGATGTCCATCGCCGCGAGCGGCGGCCCGGCGGCGGCGACGCTGCCGGCGACGCGCAGCTCGATTCGTCCCTGCGGCGTCTGCAGCGCGAGCGTCGTCGCGTCGCTGCCGAAGCGGCGCTCGGCGGCGGCATTGAGGAAGACCACGCCGGGATCGATCGCGGCGAAGCGGTCGCTGCCGGCGCGCGGCCGCGGCAGCATCGCCGGCGCGAGACGCGCGACGACGAACGCGTCGATGCCGACGACGCGGATCGGGACGCGGCGGCCGGCGGCATCGAACGCGAACGTCTCGGCCTCGACGACCGGGCTCGCGACCGCGACGCCGGGCGTCTTCGCGACGCCGCCGTAGAGCGTTTCGTCGAAGCCGCTGCGCGGCCCGACGAGCTCGAGGTCGGCGTCGCCGTTGATCGCGCGCACCGCGGCGCCGAACTCGGCGAGCGCCGACGCGTTGATGAGGTGCACCGAGAACGCGAGCGCGACACCGAGCGTCACTGCGAGCAGCGCGGCGACGTGGCGCCACGGGTGGTGGCGCAGCTCGGGCCACGAGAGCTGGCGCAGCAGCGCAAAGCTCACGCCACGATCCCGTTCGGCGTCAGCGTCACGCTGCGGTCGGCACGCGCCGCCGCGGCGCGCGAGTGCGTCGCGAGCAGACACGCCGCGCCGTGCGCGCGCACCTGCTCGACGAAAAGCGCGAGGACGCGCTCGGCGGTGGCAGGGTCGAGGTTGCCGGTCGGCTCGTCGGCGAGGATGAGGCGAGGCCGATGGACGAGCGCGCGCGCAATCGCGACCCGCTGCAGCTGGCCGCCGGAGAGCGTCTGCGGCAGCCGCGATTCGAAGCCGCCGAGGCCGACGGCGTCGAGCACCGCCGCGACGCGTTGCGGATCGGGTGCGCGCTGGAGCAGCAACGGCAACGCGACGTTGGCGCCGACGGTCAGGTGCGGCAGCACGTGGAACGCCTGGAAGACGAAGCCGAGGTGGTCGCGGCGGAAGATCGCCTGCGCGGATTCGTCGATGGCGTGGACGTCGGTGCCGTCGACGTGCACCGAGCCGGCGTCGATGGTGTCGAGGCCGGCCGCGCAGTTGAGGAGGGTCGACTTGCCGACGCCCGACTCGCCGACGACGGCGACGAATTCGCCCGGCGCGAGCACGAGATCGACGTCGGCGAAGACCGTGCTCGCGCCGTAGCGCTTGGCGAGCCCGGCGATCGCGAGCACCGGCTCAGCCAACGCGACCCTCGCTCGCGAGCCGCTCGACGATCGCGACGACCTGCGCGACGGCATCGCCGTCGTCGGCGGCGACGACGACACGACCGGGCATTGCGCGCAGCCAGGTCAGCTGGCGCTTGGCGAGCTGGCGAGTCGCCGTCGTCGCCGCCGCGGCGAGCGCTGCGCGGTCGACGCGGTCCGAGGCATCGAGCGCCGCCCACGCCTGCCGATAGCCGACCGCGCGCATCGACGGCAGCGCCGCGTCGAGGTCGCCGCGCGCGCGCAGCGTGCGCACTTCGTCGACGAAACCGGCATCGAGCATGGCCGCGAAGCGCTCGCCGATGCGCGCGTGCAGCCAGGCGCGCTCGCGCGGCTCGAGCGAGACGAGCAGCGGCGCGCGCCCGCTCGGCGCGGTGTGCCACGCCGACAGCGGCCGCCCGCTGAGCAGATGCACTTCGAGGGCGCGCTGGATGCGCTGGCTGTCGTTCGGCGCGATGCGCGCCGCGCTCGCCGGATCGACGGCCGCGAGCTCGGCGTGCAGCGCGGGCCAACCGGCGCGCGCTGCGCGCTCGTCGAGCTCGGCGCGTATTCGCGGGTCCGCCTCGGGAAGCGCATCGAGGCCGTCGAAAAGGGCCTTGAAATAGAGCATCGTGCCGCCGACGAGGAGCGGGGTTGCGCCGCGCGAGCGGATCGCCGCGATCGCGGCGCGAGCGTCGGCGACGAAGCGCGCCGCCGAGTAGCGCTCGCTCGGCTCGACGATGTCGATCAGGTGATGCGGAACCGCGGAACGGTCCGCGGCGGCCGGCTTGGCGGTGCCGATGTCCATGCCGCGGTAGACGAGCGCGGAGTCGACGCTGACGATCTCGACGCGCGTGCGCGCGCCGAGCGCGGCGGCGACGGCGAGCGCGGCCGCGCTCTTGCCCGCTGCAGTCGGACCGGCGATGCAGAGCGGCTCGACGTCGCCCGGGGTCGGGTGGGGCATTCGGCGAGGGTAGCAGCCCGCGCGCCCGGTAGGAGCTCGCCTACAGCGAGGCGTCGCGCGTGCCTACGTGCGCCGCGTTGCGCTTCCGATGGCGCGCGTTCGCGAGCGCGGTCGAGACTGACAGCTTCGTCGAGATCTCGACCCATCAGGAACGCGCAATGCAGATGACCCTCGCCATCGGTCCGCTCGTCGCACTCATCGCAGGGATCCTGATCCTCGTCGTCCCGCGGCTGCTCAACTTCATCGTCGCGATCTACCTGATCATCATCGGCCTGCTCGGGCTGTTCGGCGGCCACCTCAACATCCACTAGCGGGCGTCGTCGGCAGCGAAGCGCTCGTCGGTGCGCAGGTAGCGCCACTGTCCCGGCGGCAACGCGCCGAGCGCGACGGCGCCGATCCGCACCCGTTTGAGGCCGACGACGTCGAGGCCGACGGCCTCGCACATGCGCCGGATCTGGCGCTTCTTTCCTTCGCTCAGCACGAAGCGCAGCTGCTCGGCGTTGATGCGCTCGACGCGCGCGGGCTTGAGCGCCTGGCCGTCGAGCTCGAGGCCGTGGCGCAGCAGCGCGAACGAGCGCTCCGCGAGCGCCGCGCCGTCGCGCACCGCGACGCGCACGAGGTACTCCTTCTCGATCGTGGTGTCCTCGCCGATCAGCTGGCGCGCGATGCGGCCGTCCTGCGTCAGCACGAGGAGTCCCGTCGAATCGATGTCGAGCCTTCCGGCGGGAACGAGGCTGCGCAGATGCTGCGGCTGGAAGCGCAGTCCCGAGCGGTCGTCGCGCCACTGGCGGTCTGGCGTGACGAGGACGCGCGCCGGCCGGTGGCCGTCCTCGGCCTGGCCGCTGACGTAGCCGACCGGCTTGTGGACGAGCACGGTGACGAGCTCGGCCTGCGCCCTGCGCGCACGCGGGTCGAGCGTGATGCGCGCCGACGGATCGACGCGCGAGCCGAGCTCGGCGACGACGCGGCCGTCGACGCGGACCCAGCCACGCGCGATCCACTCGTCGGCTTCGCGCCGCGATGCGAGGCCGAGCTCGGCCATCCGCTTCGAGAGGCGCACGCCGGCGTCGGCAGGCAGCGACGGCGCGGCCGCCGGCGGCGCCGCTGGGGGCTGCTTCATCGGCCGCGCCAGAACAGGCGGTCGAGCTCGGCGTGCGTCACCTGGCGCCAGGTCGGGCGGCCGTGGTTGCACTGGTCGGCGCGCTCGGTGCGCTCCATGTCGCGCAGGAGCGCGTTCATCTCCGGCAGCGTCAGCACGCGGTTGGCGCGGACGGCGCCGTGGCACGCCATCGTCGAGAGAAGCTCGTCGCGGGCGCGAACGAGCGCTTCGCTCGTGCCGACGTCGGCGAGCTCGGCGAGCACCGAGCGCGCGAGCTCGACGACGTCGCCGCCGGCGAGCGGCGCCGGCACGGCGCGCAGCGCGAGCGTTCCGCTGCCGATCGGCGCGAGGTCGAGCCCGAGCGCGCGCAGCGTGTCGGCGTGCGCCTCGGCAGTCGCGACCTCGCTCGCGCTGGCGGGAAACGTCGCCGGGATGAGGAGGGCCTGCTCGGCCGGCGCGCCGCCATCGACCGCGGCCTTCAGGCGCTCGTAGACGATCCGCTCGTGCGCCGCATGCATGTCGACGATCACGAGGCCGTTCGCGTTCTCGGCGAGGATGAATGCGCCGGCGAGCTGCGCGAGCGCGCGGCCGAGCGGCCAGTCCTCGGCTTCGTCGTCGCTGCGCGGTGCGGTCGCTGCGCCGAGCGCGGCACGCCTTTGCGTCGAGGCCGCGCTCGGCTCGCCGAGGCGCCACGGCGGCGGCGACGCTTCGGCGACACCGAGCGTCCACGCAGCGTCGGCTGTCGTCAGATGCAGCGGCCGCTGCGTTGCCGCGTCGGCAAGCGGCGCATGCGCGGCCGCGGCGACGTCGCCCGTCGTCGCGCGCTCGGCGACCGCCGCCGCCAGCGCGCCGGCGACCGCCTTGCGGACTGCCTCGTGCACCTCGCGCGCATCGCGAAAGCGCACTTCGACCTTCGCCGGATGGACGTTGACGTCGACGCGCTCGGGCGCGACCGCGATGAAGAGCAGGTACGCCGGCTGCCGGCCGCCGTGCAGGACGTCTTCGTAGGCGGCCCGCACCGCGTGCGCGATCAGCTTGTCGCGGACATGGCGGCCGTTGACGTAGACGTACTGCAGGTCGGCGCGCGAGCGCGCCGATTCGGGCGTGCCGGCACGGCCGACGATCGCGAGCCCGCCGAGGTCGACGTCGACCGCGCGGCTGTGCGCGAAGAACTCGGCGCCGAGCAGCTCGGCAGCGCGCTCGCCGCCCGCGGCGCGCGGCCAGCGCGCGACCGGCTTGCCGTCGTGCCAGACCGCGAACGCGAGGTCGGGGCGCGCGAGGGCGTGGCGACGCACCGCCTCGACGCAATGCGCGAGCTCGGTCGCCTCGCTCTTCAGGAACTTGCGCCGCGCCGGCGTGCTGAAGAAGAGCTCGCGGACGTCGGCCGTCGTGCCGACCGCGCGCGCCGCGGCGCGCAGCTCGCCGCTGCGGGCATCGATCGTCGTCGCGTGCGCGGCGTCGGCGGTGCGGCTCGTCAGCGCGACGTCGGCGACCGATGCGATCGCCGCCAACGCCTCGCCGCGAAATCCCATCGTCGCGACGCCCTCGAGGTCGGCGAGCGTCGCGATCTTGCTCGTGGCGTGGCGGCGCAGCGCCGCAACGAGCTCGTCGGCGGCGATGCCGTGGCCGTCGTCCTCGACCGCGATCTGGCGGATGCCGCCGCCGACGAGGCGGATGGCGATGCTCATCGCGCCGGCATCGATCGCGTTGTCGACCAGCTCGCGGACGACCGACGCCGGCCGCTCGACGACCTCGCCGGCGGCGATCTGGCTGACGAGCTCGCTCGGCAGCTCGCGGATCGGTCGGCGCGCAGCGCGCTCGAGCACGGCATTCATCGCCGCATTGTCGCCGTTCGTGACGCAGATTTCGCACTGCGTGGTCGTCGCCGTGTCCGTGCCGCGCGGGTGCGTGTTAGGTTCGCGCGATGACCGAGAGCTCGATCCGGACCGAGGCGGCGAACGCCGGCAGCGAGCCGCCGCCGGCGTTCGTCGACGCCATCGCCGAGCTCGGCGCGCGGCGCACGGTGCGCACGTCGCAGGCGATCTACAACACGCAGGGCCTGAAGCTGCTCGAGGGCGGCGTCGCGATCGACCGCACGCTCTACGACAAGCTCTTCTCGCACCGCTTGTCGCTGCCGCTCGACGAATGCATCGACCCGGGGCCGGGGACCGACGGCGAGTCGCTCGCCGGCAGCGCGCGCGCGGCGGCGCTGCGCCATCCGTTCTTCTCCCGGGTCGCTCCCGCCGGCGACTCCGGTCGGGTGCTGCTCGACGCGATCGCGCAGGTCCGGCTGCCGAAGCCGGTCGCGCTCCACCTCACGCTCGCGCGCGAGACGCGACGCGCGCTCTACGACCACGGCATCCTGATGGCGCTGCTCGCGGCGCACCTCGTGCGCGAAAGCGGCGGCTCGTCGGGCGAGCTGCGCGACGCCGCGACCGCGGGGTTGCTGCACGACCTCGGCATGCTGCACATCGCGCCGGAGCTGCTCGATTCCGACGAGCGGCTGAGCGGCGACGAGCTGAAGCCGGTGTGGGCGCATCCGCTGACCTCTTCGATGCTCGTCGACCGCTTCACCGAGTATCCCAAGGAGGTCGTGCGCGCGATCGTCGAGCACCACGAGCGCCTCGACGGCTCCGGCTACCCGCGCGGCCTCGCCGGCGATGCGATCGGCGCGCTCGGCCGCGTCCTCGGCATCGCCGAGGTCGTGACCGCGATGTTCGACGGCGAACGACGCTTTCCCGAGCAGCGCGTGTCGCTGCTCCTGCGCATCAATCCGCGCCGCTACGACGCAGTCCACGTCGCCGCGATCCACCGCCTGCTCGCGACCGCGCCGGCACCGGTCGACGACGACGCGCTCGACGCCGGCGCGCTCGTCGAGCGACTGCAGCGGCTCACCGACGTGCTCGCGCAGTGGCGCGCAACGAGCGCGGCGATCGGCGGCGTGCCGCCGGCGCAGGCGGCGCTCGTCCGCGCCGTCGACGCGCAGAACGCGACCCTGCAGCGGATGCTCTACGACGCCGGCGTGACGCGCGCGCAGCTGGCGGCGATCGCGGGCGAGGTGGGCAGCGATGCGGGCCTCCGAATCGAGCTCTGGGCGATCGCCGAGGAGCTGCTCTGGCAGCTGCACGCGGCGGCCAACCAGCTCAAGCGGCGCTGGCCGGCGACGACGAGCGGTGTCGCGCATCCGGCCGAGCTCGTCGCCTGGTTCGACGCCGTCGCCGCGCTCGACGAAGCGAAAGCCCCGGCGTAGCCGGGCATCTTCGAGGCGGCGTCGATAATCGACGCATGGATCTGCTCGGATCGGTGCTCGACTTCGTCCTCCACGTCGACGTCCACCTCGCCAACTTCGTCGGCCTCTACGGCACCTGGGTCTACGCGCTGCTGTTCGCGATCATCTTCGTCGAGACCGGGCTCGTCGTGATGCCGTTCCTGCCCGGCGACTCGCTCCTCTTCGTCGTCGGCGCGATGTGCGCGCACGGATTGATGAGCCTGCCGCTCGTGCTCGTCCTGCTCTGGATCGCGGCGGTGGCCGGCAACCAGAGCAACTACGCGATCGGCCGCATCGTCGGGCCGCGCGTCTTCGGCTGGAAGAACTCGCGCTGGTTCAACAAGAACGCGTTCGACCAGGCGCACGCGTTCTACGAGCGCTACGGCGGCATCACGATCGTCGCCGCGCGCTTCATGCCGTTCGTTCGCACGTTCGCGCCGTTCGTCGCCGGCGTTGCGCAGATGACGCGAAGCCGCTTCACGCTCTACGACGTCAGCGGCGGCGCGCTCTGGATCGGCTCGGTGACGATCGCCGGCTACCTGTTCGGCAACGTGCCATGGGTGAAGGAACACCTCGAGTGGATCATCTGGGGCGCGATCCTGATCCCGGGGCTGCTCGTCCTCATCGGGGCATGGCGGGCGCGGATGAAGCAGGCGAAGGCCGCTTGACCTTCCTGGCCGCCGCCGAAGACGCGTCCGACGCGGCGCTCGCCGGCGCCTTCGCCGCGCTCGCCGCGGCCTCGGGCTGCGGATTGCACGCCTGCTGCTGGTAGACGGTCCGGCCGTTCTCGACGCACTTGTACATCTGCGCCGCGGCGAACGCGTCGCTGCCGAGGGCGAGCGCGAGCGCCGCCGCGAGCCTGGCGCTCGTGGTCATGGCGCGATCGTCACGAGCGCGAGCTGCTCGGCGACGATCTCGGGGCGCATCAGCCGCCAGCGGCCGCGCGTGCTCATGTCGAGCACGACCGGGGTCGCGTCGGCGGCGCTCGCCTCCGGATGGATCTCGAGAACGCGCTTGACGCAGCGCCGGATCCATTCTGCGGTGTCGCGCACGTAGTCGATGTCGGCGTCGTCGAGACGGCAGACGAGGCGAATCGTCTTCTCGAAGGGTCCGTCGGAGGTCGTCTCGTTCATTCCACTCCTCGCCGGTGCTTGGCGGGCGCGCCGTGGCGTCCGCCAGGCGGCGGCATTCTCGACCGCAGGGCTGCGGCGATGTGCAACCTCCGGGCGCGCGCGGCAGCGGCGCGCGCAATCGGTCACGCGGCGTCTCGCCGCGCGCGCCGACGTTCGCTAGCGGACCGTGTAACCGCGGCCTTCCATGCACGCGAAGGTCGCGCGCTGGAAGATGCTCGCGTCGGCCATCGCGCCGCGCTGGGTCGTCGCCCAGCGGTTGCAGTCGCGGCGGTCGGCCTCCGTCTGCTCGGCGCTCTGGCCGTTGCGCGGATAGAAGATCGGCTCGGCAGCGGTCGCTGCCTGCGGCACCGGCCGCCCGCGGTTGGTCTGCGGTGCCGGCTGGACCGGCTGCGGCGCCGGCTGTCCGTCGGCGCCGCGCGCCGTGTCTTCGGAGTACATCGCGCCGCCCGGAGGCGCTTCGTAGTACGAGTACGTCGGCGGGTAGTAGTAGGCCGGGTAGTAGCCGCCCCAGTACCCGCCCCAGTAGCCGACGCTCGCGCCGATCGCGACGCCGCCCCAGAACGGCCAGTAGCCGCCGTAGTAGCAGCACGGGCGGTAGTAGCCGCCGTGCCAGTAGCCGCCGTGCCAGGTGCCGCCGTGCCAGGTGCCGCCGTGCCAGCCGCCACCGTGCCACGCTGCGGCAGCGCCGCGCGCGTCGGCGACCGACGGAACGAGAAGGGCGGCCGCGGCGAATGCGGCAGCTGCGACGAGGGTGCGGGCGTGTCTCATGACGACCTCCGGGCGGCCGCCGTTGCGGCGAGCCGCGGCCCGATTGTCGCGCTTTGGCGCGCGCCGCGATGTAAAGCGCGACCGGCGGCGCTGTCAACGCCGGTCTTCGCCGCGGCGTTGCCAAATCATTCCTCGCATCGGAGAACCCGAACATGACGCTTCGTCTTTCCCTGGCCGCTTCCGTGCTGGCGCTCGCCGGCGTCGCGCTCTCTGCGCAAGCCGCCGAAAGCATCGGCGACTCCGCGTCGTCGGCGGCGAAGAAGACCGGCCACGCGGTCGCACAGACCGGCCGCGACGTCGGCCACGCGA
>Ga0207675_100000881_pt1 | contig 29943 bp, 30 predicted proteins | sample KBSSwiS42_FD_184305 | JGI IMG/M metagenome (GOLD analysis project Ga0207675, IMG submission 184305) | Switchgrass rhizosphere microbial communities from Kellogg Biological Station, Michigan, USA - KBS Switchgrass S4-2 (SPAdes) (version 2) | ecosystem: Host-associated > Plants > Roots >...
GGGTCCTCCCTGGGGGGCGGCTTCCCATCGGTCCCCCCAGTGCATCAGTACGACCAAGGCCGCGAATAGGTCATGGCCTTTTTCGGTGAGCAGGTATTGATGGCGTTCACGCTGGCCGGGTTCGCGATACACAACGGCAACAACACTCAGAATCACAGCCCACACGACTGCGCAACCGATGCTGTAACCCGTATAAGTCTTGCGCCACGACATGACAACAAGGCTAAGCTCGATACTCTGCTGACCCCGGAGGGCCAATAATCAGCTAAATTGTCGCCCTTGTACTCGCGTGGACCCTGGCGGATCCGGCCAGGCCGCAGCCACACAGGGTCGGTGTCAGCCGTCGCCGGGGCCTTCCGCGTTTGCGGGGAAGTCTTCGGGGTAGTGGCCCGTTCGGCCGCGTTGTGACTCCGGCGGGGTTGGCATTCAAGTCTTCCTGCCCGGGGCCTGGGTTCGCTCCCGGGTCTGTCCCCTTCGGGTGAGCGATGGTGTCTGGGTATCCATCCCGGCCTCGCCGACTCTGTTCTGTTGTGCCGTAAGCGCATGTGCGAATCATGTTGATGCGCAGTCATTTTCGCAAAATATCCATGAACTCGGCGCGAGTTGGGGCGCCGGGCGGTCAGCTTCGCTTGGTGGAGATCCGCACCGTTGCCCGGCGCGCCGCTCGGCGGTCCGCCCGGGTGTCGGCGAAATCCGGCTGTTGATACGCCAATAACGACTGTTCGCGTTCAACGCGGGTTGTTAGCCTCCGATCTTGGAGGCGGTGCTGGGGTCTCCAGACTTCTGATTGTGTGCGCGAAACGAGGAAATGGCGATGGGCACGTTCGACGGCAAGGTCGCGTTCATCACAGGAATCGCACGCGCACAGGGCCGAAGCCACGCGTTGCGACTGGCTAGCGGTGGAGCTGACATCATCGGCGTGGACATCGTTGCGGACATACCTGGCCTGCATTATCACCTCGCATCGCAGCACGACCTCCAGGAGACGATCGAGCTGATTGAGCGGACCGGGCGGCGCGCTATCGTCCGGCAGGCCGACGTGCGCGACCTGGACTCGCTCACGACGGTGGTGAACGACGGCGTCGCCGCGTTGGGTCGCCTCGACATCGTGGTGGCCAACGCCGGGATCTTCTCACTCGGAGCGGCCACCGAGCTTAGCGATAGGGCATGGCAGGACGTGCTCGACGTCAATCTGACCGGGGCATGGCACACTGCCAAAGCCACAGTTCCGCATGTCGTCGCAGGCGGCCGCGGCGGTTCGATCATCTTCGTCAGTTCGATGGCTGCGCTCCGCCCTCCGCTGGGCCTCGCTCACTACAGTGCCTCGAAGGCCGGAGTTGTGGCCCTGATGAAGACGTTGGCGGCCGAGTTGGGACCACAGTTCATCAGGGTGAACACCGTCAATCCCGCCACGGTCGACACGCCGATGATCGACAACGACACCATCCTCGGGGCCTTCATGCCTGAACTCGAGCGACCGACCCGAGACGACGCCGCCAAGCCCGACTCGGCTTTCGTGCGGATCAACGCCCTGCCTGTTCCTTGGCTGCAAGTGCAGGACGTCACCAACGCCGTAGAGTTCCTCGCGTCGGATGCGGCCCGCCTCATCACCGGGGTCGCCCTGCCCATAGACGCGGGCTTCCAGGTCAAGAGCTGACTTAGATCTTGCCGCCCCGCAATGACGTACCCCGTGCGCCTGGAGTCCACCGAATTCGCCTATCCAGGAAGCAGTTTCATCATTCTAGTTGCGGTGAGCTAGCGCGGTGCTGTGCGTGGAGGCCGTTCAAAGAGGTTGTGACCTGGCCGTGGCTGGCGGAGGCGGGGTGCGTGTGTGAGGGTCGCCGCGCAGGGATTTCTTGTGCAGTAGGTTCAAGATCGGCCGCGACTGTGGTCGCGGGCGAACGAAAGGAGTTGATGTGACTAAGTATTCGGTGGTTGCCATCACAGCGCAGCTTGCCGATCGGGAGGCGATCAGGCATTGTGTCCTGCGGTATTGCCGGGGTCTCGATCGATTCGATGAGGCGATGCTGCGCGAGGTGTATTGGCCGGAAGCCACCGATGACCACATTGCCTATTCCGGCCCGGCGGAGGGCTTCATCGAGGTTGCGAGAGAGATGCTGTCGGCCATACCGCGCACCCAGCACCTGCTGGGAAACATCCTCATCGAGATGCGCGACGACACGAGCGCCGACTGTGAATCGTATTTTCAGGCCTATCACCTCATCGAGGACGAGAACAGCGGCAGCTACGATCTGGTCGTCGCCGGTCGGTACGTCGACCGTTTCGAAAAGCGCAACGACGAATGGCGCATCGCACAACGGTCGATCGTTGTGGATTGGTTTCGGCAATACCCGGACACCTGCCAATTCGGCGACAAGAAGCCCCTCGGCATTGCCAGCGCTCGGCCCGGACACGAGCTGGCCGCGCGCAAGCCGCACGATCGCAGTTACACGCTGATGGCATAAGCACCAGCAGTGTTGCGGTGGCCCCACGGCGCGGCTGACGCAGCTGTTTGGCTATTTTTGGGGCGGCGTCGCACTCAGCGGCCCAACCGAATTCATTGGGAGCCTGGACCCGTGGTGCCGTCAATCCGCCAGATCTGAACCGCCACAACAGGCCCTAGCAGGGGCGAGTTGTCCGGAACGGCTACCAGAACCCGCCGTGTAGGTCGCAACAGCGACCTTCGGCCATTTCGCGCCGGGCCGCCGTCGGGTTCTACTGGTAACCCTCCATATTCGAATAGGCCGTATTCGGTCGGGTTGGCGGTGATGTTCTGCAACACACGGCACGACCGGCGTCCTGACAGAGCCGCTCGCCGAATAATCCTTCCCGGCTGGCATGCCGAGGACACGAAGGCCATCGCGGTGACGAGTTACCCACTGCCGCAACGGCTTCGGATGTACATGAGACATATGCAGTTCATCCAGATAGCGAGGCCATGTTTAACTTCGTGATAGCACTCCGATCAGGGCGTCACCGGCCTCATGGGTGACGAGGTGTCCGACGCCTGCTAGTTCGACATACCTGGCGGCCGGTATTAGTCGGGCCAGCCGCCGACCGTTGTCTACCGCGATCAACGGATCCTGGTCGCCGTGCACGATGGTCGTTGGCGCGCTCACGAGCTGCAGGCGTCCTGGCCCATGCCAGGACATGATTGCCCGCGCCTGGTTGACGAGGCCGCTTCGTGGTGTGATCCGCCGCATGATTTGGTCCTCGAGTTCATCGAAGACCTCAGGGTGGGCAGCAGCGAAGCCGTTGCCGGTCGTCCGCGCCCAAGTCGTGACGAGGTATTCCCGCAAAGCCTGGTCGTGTGGCGGTCGACTCAATGCTAGGCGCAACGCGTGGTGGCTCATAGGAGTATGCGCCGGGGTGGGTGGCCTCGTTGCGACGAGGACAAGCCTTTCGACGATCTCGCTGTGACGAATCGCCAGCTCCTGCGCGATCATCGCGCCCATTGAAATGCCCAGCACCGTGGCCCTTTCGACGCCACACGCCTTCAGCACATCTCGGGTATCTGCTGCCAGGTCACCAATCGTGAAGGGCGAAGGTGCCGAACGTGACCACCCGGTCCCGCGGTTGTCGATCCGGATGACGTCGTAGCCGTCTTCCAGGCGACCCAACCATGTTTCCGGCCACGCCAGCCCGCTGGCCGTCCACCCATTAAGCAGTAGCAGCGGTGGACCGTTACCGCGTCGGTGCCAGTGAACGACCGGAATTCTGTGTCCTATTGTGGGCACAGCCCTTTCACCGATAAAGAGTCTTGTATCGATCACGCGCCTAGGCGGCCGGCGCGTCGTCATGGTTGTCGTGCGTCTGATCACCGCAGAGCCGATGGCCCCAGCCGATGCCAGCGCCCGCCGTACCGCAGCTTCGTTGCGGATCCCCAGTTCCACTGCCACGGCGACGGGCTCACTCGCGGTGCACGGTACGAGCGCCGCGGTCAGCCGATTCCTGATTGCTTCAGCGCGACTTGGACTCACTTCTAACCCTTAGGGCGAACACCGTTGGCCTCGACGCGCGGGCGTTTGGATTTCGGGCTATTCGACCGCGGGGCGGAAAGTTGAGTGGTCTGGTCTCGCGGTAACACCTCGTCGAGCCAGCCGATCACCGTGGGCATGGTTTTGGCCCGCATCGTGCTTCCGACGAGCAATCCGATGTGGCCCGCGTTGAGTTCGCGTTGCTCGGCCTTTCGTGATCCGACCAGCCCTGTTAGCGGCTTGACCGACTCGGGCGGCGCAACGTGATCCTTGCTGCCGTAGATGTTCAAGAAGGGTGCGGTGATGCTGGACAATTCGCGAATGCGCCCGCCGAACGCCACCTTACCGGTGGTCAGGCTGTTCTCGCGACTGAGCTTGCGAATCATTTCCACGAACGTGGCACCGGGGAACGGGATGTGGCCGCGCGCCCACACCGTGAGCGCCCAAATCGCTTGTGTCGCTTCTCGATCATGCAAGCGGTCAACCAGAGTAACGTAAGTGACGGCATCGCCGAGCGGGCGGATCATCCGGAACGCGGCCAGCATCGCCGCTGGCGGCACGTTACCCGTCTCGTCGAGGACATCTTCGGGTTCGATCCGGCCCTGGCGTGTTATCCAGGACAGCGGTCCGACCTCGTCCCAGTTAGTCGGTGCCGCCAGGGTAATCAGCGCTGGCGGCTGCTGCTCGGTGGACGCTGCCCACAGCACGGCGATCAGACTGCCGAAGCAGTGTCCGATGACGATCGGCACCGACGCGCACCGGCGTGTCGCGGCGGCTACGGCGGCCATCATGTAGTCGTCGATGTATGTCGACATGGTGTTGTGTGCATCCCGCGCATCGGGTAGGCCCCAGTCAAGGCACAACACGTCATATCCAGCGCCAAGGAGATGCTCGACAAAGCTGTCGCCGTGGCGCAGATCCCAGATATAGCTGCGGTTGATCAGGCTGGGTACCAGCAGAATCGCCGGGCGGCCGGCGTCGGCTCCCGCTGTGTAATGCATGAGGCTGGCACGCCCCCGTGACCAGATCACGGTGCGCGGTGTACACCCGACACCGGGCCGGTCCAGGCTGGCCGCTAGCCGCAGCCCGTTGATGACCCGTCGGAATGGCCGGCCTGCGATTGCCGAAGCATAGTTCGCCAGACGGGTGATTGAAGCCGCCGCGGTCATGGCGGCGTGTTGTCGTCGCGGTCGGTCCGTGCGGGCTGCTGCGCTTCGACGAGCTGGTCCATGCTGCGCTGCAGATCGGCAACCTGCCGCGATGTGGGAAGGCCCAGCGCGTCGGCGATCGAGTAACGCGCGCCGTCGGCTGATCTTTGGGCAAGGCGGCTAAGCGAATTGGTGACGGTCATCGCATCGAGGAACACGTCGGTGCGTATCGCCTGCTCGAGGCGGGGGGACAAGCACCGCTCTGCGGCTAAGAACGCTACCTTCCAGTCGGTTGCCCAGTCAGGAAGCTTCAGTGCCATGGCGTTGGCGTCGTCAATGTCATTGTGTCAGTGTCTTTCTACGGTAGGCATCAGCATCGTCTGCCGTGTCGGGTTTGGCGTCGTGTGCCAGGCTGGTTACGCATTGATCGGAGCCGCTGACGGCGCGGGCCGCCCGTGCGGAATAATCTGATCGGCTAGCCACGGCGCTGCGACCTACGCTAATGCGGACCGATACACGCGACGAGCCATCTGAGGCTGAAGACCATCCAGAAATGGCAGCAGATGCCGCTTTCGCGGTAACTGCCCGCTCCGTTGGAATAGCCTGGGGGCGTTGGTACTTCAGGAGGTCGCAATGAACCTGGCACTGTGGATTATCGCCGGCGCGCTCGCGGTGATGTTTGCGTTGAGCGGGCTGATGATGTTGGGGGTGCCGAAAGGCAAACTCGTTGCATCCGGCAATATGGGCGGGGCAGAGGGCTTCAGCCAGGCCCAGATCCGCTGGATCGGCGCCGCGGAATTCTGTGGCGCTGTGGGGCTCATTGCGCCGGCTGTGGTGCATATCGCGCCGGTGCTGGTTCCCATCGCCGCCGTCGGGCTACTTCTCGTGATGGTCGGCGCGGCGGTTGTACACGGCCGCCGGGGAGAAGTGCCGATGGTCGCGATGAACGTGCTGCTCTTAGCGCTGGCCGCCACGGTGGCATGGGGACGATTCGGCCCGTATGCGTTTGCTGCGTAACGTCTGCTGTCAGATGGGCATTCGCGTGCCGAGCGGTTTGTCGGGCGCTGGGCGCATCTGACATGACAGCGGTCGGTCTCGACCCGAGAACACCCGTCGTGATCGGCGTCGGGCAGGTCGCTGAGCGCATAGAGGACCCCGGCTACGCGGGCTTGTCGCCAATCGATTTGGCGGTCGGGGCGGCGCGCGCGGCGGTCGCCGATTCGCAGGCCGACGGTGTCGCGCTGATCGCCGCCGTCGACACGATCGCGGCCACCCGCCAGTTCGAGAACTCTTCTCCCAGGGCGGTTGCCCCTCTGGGCAAGTCGACCAAGTTCCCGCTGTCGGTGGCACATCGGCTCGGTGCGGCGCCGAGGCGAGCGGTGCTCGATGTCGTCGGCGGACAGTCCCCGCAGCAGCTGGTCAGTGGGTTCAGTCGTGCGATCGAGGCGGGCTTGTCGGATGTGGTGCTGCTAGTTGGGGCCGAGGCGATTTCAACGATTCGTCATTACGCCCGCGCCGAGCACAAACCAGACTTCTCCGATGATCCTGCTGGTCAGATCGAGGACCGCGGGTTCGGCTTGACCGGTTTGGTGACGCCTGCCTTGGCAGCCCATGGCATGGGCGCGCCGTCGACGCAGTATGCGCTGCTGGAAAACGCACGCCGGGCGGCGCAGGGACGGGGCCGTGAAGAGTACGCCGCGGCCATGGGTGAGTTGCTTGCGCCGTTCACCAAAGTCGCTGCGAAGAACCCGTTTTCGGCCGCACCTGTGCAGCGCAGCGCAGACGAGCTGGTCACGGTCACTGAGCGTAACCGGATGATCGCTGACCCCTACCCACGTTTTGTGGTCGCGCGCGATCAAGTGAACCAGGCTGCAGCGGTGCTGCTGGCATCGGTGGGTGCCGCCCAACGCCTGGGGGTGGCGCGAGATAAGTGGGTATTTCTGCATGGGCAGGCCAATCTTGTCGAGCGCAGCCTGCTAGAGCGTGCGGTGCTGGGTGAGGCGCCGTCGGCGGTCGCGGCGGTGCGCCACGCACTGCAGGTCGCTCATCTGGGGGTTGACGACATCGACTTCTTCGACTTCTATAGCTGCTTTCCTATCGCTGTTTTCAACATCATCGATGCCATCGGCCTGTCGGCGTCTGATCCCCGCGGACTGACGCTCACGGGCGGGTTGCCGTTCTTCGGCGGGCCCGGCAACAACTATTCGATGCATGCCATCGCGCAGGCAGTGGCCCGGGTGCGAAGCCGCGTCGGCAGTTTCGCGCTGGTTTCCGCCAACGGCGGGATGCTGTCGAAAACCTCTGTCGGCGTGTACAGCAGCACGCCCACACCGCGGCGCCCCGATCACAGTCAGCTCCTGCAGCGTGAGCTCGACGAGCGTGATGCGCCGGCGGTGGCTGCGCGTGCGACCGGCTGGGCCACCATCGAGACCTACACCGTCACTTACGGCCACCGCGGGCCCACGGGGATAGTGATCGGGCGGCTAGAGTCTGACGGCAGCCGATTTATTGCCAAGGTGGCCGACGGTGACGACGAGCTGCTGGCGCTGCTGCAGACCGGTGATGAACCTGTGGGGCAGCGGATCCACGTCACCGCAGTCGGCGAGGGGAACCGTGTCGGCGTGTCGAGGGGCCCCGCCGCACAGCGCATTTCCGGCGCGCACGGCGGTGTTGCGCGGGCATGGTGATGCCACAGGGGAGACTTCCGCTCGAGGGCATGCGGGTGATCGACGTCACCGACGGAGTCGCCGCGGTGGCTGGGCGTCTGCTCGCCGATATGGGCGCTGACGTGGTGCTCGTCGAACCACCTGAAGGGATGGCCTCACGGCGTGCACAGCCCCGACATGACGGGCACGGCCTGCGGTTTGCGACCGAGCATTTCAACAAGCGCGGTATCGTGTTGGACCTCAGCGGCGCCGAGCAGCGCGACACGCTGCTGCGTCTGACCGACGCCGCCGATTTGGTGCTGGAGTCACGCCCGGTCGGCGAGTTGGACGCGCTGGGTGTGGGGCCGCGCATCATGCGGCAGCGCAATCCCGGACTTGTTGTGGTGTCTATCACCGGCTTCGGGCAGACCGGCCCGTATCGCGGCTGGCGCGCCAGTGAGGCGGTACTGCTGGCGATGTCCTCGGTTTTGACTCGCTCGGGAGCACCCCACCGCGAGCCCTTGCTGCCGCCGGGCGAACTGGGCGGCCAAACCGCGGCCATTCACTGCGCATTCGCGGCATTACTGGCCCACTACCGGGCGCGCCGCACCGGGCAGGGTGACTACGTCGACTGCTCCCTGCTGGACCTGGCGGTACAAGATCTTGACCCCGGCTTTGGCATGGGTGGCTCGGCCAGCGGGGGTCGCCGACTTTCCGAGCAGCCGCCCGGTCGTCCCGACTTGCGTTTCCTCTATCCGATCATTGCGTGTGCCGACGGGCACGTGCGTATGTTCATCGGCTCGGCCAAGCAGTGGCGGGCGCTGGTGAGCTGGATGGGTAACCCGCCGGAGTTCACCGATCCCGCGTTGGACCAGATGGGGATGCGGCATCGTAACTGGGCAACCATCCGCGCGGGCATTGAGAAGCTGTTCGCCGACAAGACCCGAGACGAGATCGTCGCGCGCGGCGCCGAACTGGGGATTGCGGTGGCGGCGCTGCACACCGCCGCGGAGATGCTTGACAACGATCATGTCCGCCAACGAGAGTCGTTCGCTTGGGTCGAGGTTGCGCCGAACCTGTACGGCGCGATGGCCAATGGCTGTATCGCATTCGACGGCACACCGATGGGCTTTCGGCGTCGCGCCCCCCGCCTGGGCGAGCACGCCGCCGAGATCACGTCCGACACGCACCGCCGACGACCCCGCGGCCCGGTCGTCTCGTCGGTTCTGCGCCCGCTCGACGGTGTTCGGGTGCTGGACTTGGGCGTCATCGTCGTCGGCGGCGAAACCGGGCGGGAATTGGCCGATCAGGGCGCCGACGTCATCAAGGTCGAAAACCGTGCGTTCCTCGATGGCACACGTCAGGGTGATCGGCCCGGCCGTTGTGGGTACACCTTCGCGATCGGCAATCGGGGCAAACGCAGTTTGGGTCTGAATTTGCGCAGTGGCGCCGGTAAGCAGCTGTTCGGCGAACTGGTCGCGAAATCGGATGTGGTGTTGACGAATTTTCGACCCGGCACGATGGAATCGCTCGACTTGGGTTATGACCGGCTGCGCGCGATCAACCCCGGGATCATCATGGTGGAAAGCAGTGCTTTCGGTGCGAGCGGCCCGTGGGCCACGCGGATGGGTTATGGACCGCTGGTGCGGGCGGCCGTAGGCCTGACCGCACTGTGGCGACACCCCGACGCGGCGGACGGGTTCGGGGATGACAGCACCGTCTACCCCGATCACGCTGCCGCCCGGGCGGGTGCAGCGGCGGTGCTGGGTGCGCTGATCCAACGCGATCACACCGGCACAGGCTGTCGTATCGAACTGTCCCAGATGGACACCGTGTTCATGCAGCTGGCCACCGAGTACCTGCGCGAATCGCTGCTGCCCGAAACCCTTGTCGCAGCCGGGAATTCCGGCGAGTTCGACGCGCCATCGGGGGTGTACCGATGTGCCGGTGAGGATGCGTACTGCGCGGTGAGCATCGACGGCGACGGCGACTGGGCCTTGTTGGCCGCTGCCATTGACCGCCCCGACCTGGCCGCCAACCCGGTCTATGGCACCGCGGCGGGACGCCTCGCGCACCGTGCAGAGCTGGATGCGGCGGTGGCGCAGTGGATGGCGCGGCTCACACCGGCACAAGCCCAACAGATACTGCAGGGCGCCGGCGTCGCCGCCGGCGCCGCGACCCACGTGCGCGACCTGCTGACCGATCCGCAGCTGGCGGCCCGACGCCAGCTCGGCACGCTTGCGCAGCCCGGCCACGACAAGCCCTTCGACATCACCAGGGGCCCAGCGCTTTTCGACACGATTCCCGAACCGCTGCTGCGGGCGGCGCCGCTGTTGGGCGCCGACACCCGCGAGATCTGCCGTGAGGTACTGTCGATGAGCGATTCGGCGATCGATGAGCTGATCGGCGCCGGGGTCTTGGAGGTGCAAGACACTCCCACCTAGGTCCTCGTGTCCATATTTTTGGACGACCGGTCCGCGCCACGATCAACTCCAGCAGCCGCGCGCTGCAAGCGACGCCGGAACCGGCCGGTGTCGGGGCTGAGCGGCGCCGGGTGACCGCCTGCGCTGAGACATGATCAGTTCCCCGTCGCGCGCGATGCGTGGCCAAGCCGTCCCACGGCTGTCTCCCGACGCGGCGGCGGCGTTCCGGGCGGTGCGTTCGGGTTGTCGGAATGCGTGTTGCGTGGCTAAGTGTCGACGAGGACGACAAGAACGCCACGTGGTTCCTGGCTCAAACGTCTCGGGCCGTGGGCAGCGAGGGTGTCTATTAGTCGATGCCTGATCACGGTGCGCCGCACTGGCGCGGGTGGCCAAAATCGTGTCGACGGCGTTGGAGGTCTGTCGTAATTATCGGCCCTGGTCGACTGCCTCTTGTGCTGAAGACCCGCTCGGCGGGTGTTCACGATCTCGGCTCGGGCCATGGCGTGGCGCGCGCCGGGCCAGTCGGTCGTCATCGTCACTCATTGACTCCTGCCTCAGAGTGCCGAAGACCAGCGTCAACGGCTAACGCCCGCACGACCATGCTGGCTGGGCCCCGCCAGCCGTTTGGCACAGATGTCGAAAGCATCAGATAGAAGAAACCGCCAATGATTCCCACCAGAATCACCACCGAGGACAGCATCAGCGCGATGAACGTCGCCGCCGGCACCCGCGGCACGACCAGCACCTGAATCGGGTTGATACCCGTGACGCGCAGCGCGTCGAGCTCTTCGCGGATGGTGCGTGCGCCCAGGTCGGCGCACATGGAGGTGGCGCGGGCGCCAGCCACGACGAGCACCGTGACCACCGGCCCGACCTGGGTCACGGTGCCGTAGGCCGCGTCGGTGCCCGAGTAATCGGCAGCGCCGAACTCGAGGAGCAAGATGTTGAACGTGAAGACCAGCAGCACCGTGAACGGGATCGCCAGCATCACGGTCGGCAGCATCGATACGCGTGCGACGAACCAGGACTGCAGCAAGAACTCCCGCCACGCAAAGGGCCTGCGGGGGATGAGCACCAACGTGTCTAACGCCATGGCGTGAGAGCCGCCCAGCGCGCGCAGCGGCTTGAAGGACGCCTGTGTTGAGGTCATCAACAGCTCACGATCGCGTCGACTCCCGGTTGCATCATCGCTCCTCCCCGGGGTGCTGCACCGGGCGCTTGCAGCACCTGCTGGCAAACGTAGGATGCAAAACGACAGCGATAAGGCCATTTTCAGCACGGCTTCATCCATTGCTGGCCTGCCCGCTGCGCTGCCCGCGGCCCGCCGCGACGGGCACGCTTCTGGCAGCAGGGGCAAGGCCGGGCAGTGCACAAAGCAGGGTCCGCGCGCGGCGGTTTCTAAAGCCCGGGAAGCAGAACGGGTTTGATGATTTCACCGCTGACCGCGGCTTTTTCCGCCTCGTTGATCTGATCGAGCCCAAACGTGGTGATCAACCTGTCGAAGGGGAATCTGCCTTGCCGCCATAGCCGCAACAAACGCGGGATGAAGATCTGCGGCACCACATCTCCCTCGACGATGCCCGTCACGGTGCGACCGACTGCCAGCGCGCCCGCAGGCAGCACCAACGCATCGCTCGAAAGACCGGCCAGCCCACACACACCAGTGGGCCTGAGGAATCCGATCGCGGCCACAATCGCCGCCGGCACTCCGGTGGTGTCCAGGGCGTACTGGGCGCCGCCGCCGGTAAGCGCACGTACCCGCGCCGGCGCGTCACCGTCTGTACCGATAATCGTATGCGTCGTACCGAGTTCCCGTGCCAAATCCAGACGCCCCACGCGCAGATCGATGGCGATGATCGGATCGGCGCCACACAGGCGCGCGGCCATCACCGCGCTCAGGCCCACCGCCCCCACACCCACGATCACAATGCTTGCGCCGGCCCCGACTCCCAGCGACAGCATCACTGCGCCCGCGCCGGTCTGGATTCCGCATCCCAGCGGGCCGAGCAGCTCCAGCGGCAGGTCCGTGTCGACCTTAGTGACGTTGCGCGCAGCGACCAGGGCATGCGTGGCAAAGGAGGACTGCCCGAACCATCGTGCGAACACTGGCAGCCCGTGCTTGTCGTGCATCACGGCGGGAACACGGGCGCGAGCATCACCAAAGTTGCGGCGCACGAAACTGTCACAGTAGGCAGGGTGACCGGATAGGCAGTTGGCGCACCGACGGCACGAATCGTAGGACAGCACAACATGATCGCCTACCGCTATGCCGCCGGTGTTGGCGCCGACGGTCTCCACAACCCCTGATCCCTCGTGCCCAACCACCAGAGGCAGCGCGCTGGTGGAGTGCGCTGCGCGGACCAGTAGGTCAGTGTGACAGTGGCCCACACCGACAATGCGTACCAAGATCTGCCCGGGTCCCGGGTCAGCCAGCGTCACATCTTCGATCTCGTAGCGTCCGGCGCGATCGCGTAACACGGCGGCGGTGATCTGCACGTTGCTCACACAGATCCGCCGGCGCCCGGGCCGGCAGCGCGTCGAGACGTCGAGTCAGACACCGCGGGCCGCGGCCCCGTCCAGGACCGGACCGATGTCCATGTACACCCGGTATTCGGAGATGAAGTCACCGCGCATCCGAAACACATTGCAACACGGCAGAGTTACCGTGCGACCATCCAGGAGTCGGTAGGAAACGTTGAGCTGCACAACCCACAGGTCGAAGTCCTCGACGGCATGCCAGAGGTCCAGTATGTCGTGGCGCAGCCCGGAAATGGCCTGGCCGACCTGGTTGAACAATGTGCGAAACGCGGCCTTGCCGCAAATCTCAGCCTGGTTGCCGAATTGGGTGATGACGTCGTCGGTCATGTGCTTGACCATCCCGTCGAGATCGCCGGCATCCATGGTCGCGAAGACGTCCATGAGCACCGCGCGCCGCATCGCAGGCATGCCGGCCAGCGCTGTGGCCGTGTCGTCGGCGTCGGATACCGGCGCAATAGGGTCATTCATAGTGCCTCCACCGATGGTGACGGGCGACCCGGCCGCACCACGGGTGCCACCGACCCCGCTTGGGTTCGTTTGGGCGACGCTATTGAGATCTGACCCCGAATTGCCCGTGGCTGTGTGGCCGTAGAGAGCGCACCCAACGCTGCGGCGCTTGGCCCGGTCATCAGCACGTGACTTCTCCTAGCTCAACGATCGCCTGCCCGCGCCGGGCATCGCCCGTTGGCCCCCGGCACGTCCGACGGTAGAAAACCCCTGCAGGCGCATGCCATCCGCTTCGCGCCGCTCAACATCCATATTTGGCTGCACTCGCGCCGCGCGCATGTCAGACCGCCGCGCCGCGGCCTAGCCTCGACCTGTGAACCGACGTGTCGGACAGCTGATTGCTGGCTCGGGCTGCGGGTGCGAGGCGCCTTGAGCGGCAACGCTGCACCGCTACGGCCGGGCACGGGTGTGCACCAAGTCAGCCAGGGCCACACATTGTGCACCGTGTTGGCGCACACCGCCGAATCCAGCGGCGATCAGCTGGCTTATTCCGATCGTCTAGGCCCGGGCGGGCAGCTGCGGGCCTTGACCTGGCGACAATTCCGCGAAACCACCCGCAAGGTGGCTGCGGGGTTGATCACCCAAGGCGTTTCGGCCGGCGATCGCGTTGCCGTTATGGCGACCAACCGCATCGAGCACATCATCACCGACGCGGCGGCGCTGCACGCCGGGGGCATACCCGTACCGATCTATCTGACGGCCGCACCCGAACAGATCGCCGCGATCGCTGCGCAGTGCACCCCAACGGTGTTGGTCGCCGACCCCGCTGATCAGCTAACACAGTGGGAGCCGGCTTTGGCCCGTATGGATCGGCTCAAGCTGATCGTCGGTTTGGATACGTCCGAGGAGGCCGGCAGCCAGCTGGCAGACGTTGGTCGATGCGGGCGCCAACTATCTCAGGGAACGGCCCCATCAGTGCGAATCACGATGGCGGGCAGTGTCTCCCGATGACGCGGCCACGGTGGTGTTCACGTCCGGAACCACCGGCGCCCCCAAGGGCGTGGTGCTCACGCACCGCAACGTGGTCTATGAGGCCACCGCGCTGCTCGCCGCCAACAACCTCACCGACGCTGGTACCTCGGTGTCGTACCTGCCGTTTGCCCACATCGCTGAACGGATGCTGAGCATGTATTTGCCGTACGTGGCCGGGGGCCAGGTACGGCTGCTCGCCGACGCGTCCGAACTTGCCGAGACATTGCGCGAACTGCGTCCCACCCGATTCTTTGGCGTGCCCCGGATCTGGGAGAAAATTCAAACCCTGGTTAGCGCGGGCCATGGTGCAGCTGACGAATTCAACACCGCCGAAGTGCAAGCGGCACTGGACACCGGCCGTCGCTACGTCACCTCGCGCCAAAGCGGTTCGGTCACCCCTGCTGGACTGCTCGAGGAGTTCTCGCGCGCAGATGCACAGGTGTTGTCGGGCTTACGGTCGCGCGCGGGTCTGGACCGACTGGCGTGGGCCACCACCGCCGCCGCGCCCATGCCCGAACAGACGTTGAATTTTTTCGCCGGGTTGGGAATCCGCATCTACGACGCGTACGGAATGACCGAGACCTCTGGCACAGCCACCACCAACACCGAGGCGGCATACCGCCTCGGCAGCGTCGGGCTGCCGCTGCCCGGAGTCCGCATCGACATCGCCGACGACGGCGAGATCTTGCTCCAAGGGCCGGCCGTGTCGCCGGGGTATTACGGGCAGATCGAAGCCGGTGTTGACCCGTCCACGAGCGGGCGGTGGCTGCACACAGGCGATCTGGGGCGCCGCGACGCCGACGGGTTTCTCCACATCGTGGGTCGCAAGAAGGAGATGATCATCACGTCCTCGGGCAAGAACATCGCGCCCGCAGCGCTGGAAGAACTGTTGCTGGAGTCCGAATTCATCAGCAACGCAATGGTCTACGGCGATCGACGGCCCTTTCTGGTGGCGCTGATCATCATTGACGCCACGGCGGTGCGCGCCGCCATAGCTGGGGGATCCGCGGCGATGGACATCGACGATCTGATGGCCAGCACTGAGGCGTTGACTCTGGTCCAGCGCGCGGTCGACGGCGCCAACGCCCGCGTGTCGCGACCCGAGCAGGTCAAGAAGTTCGCACTGTTGCCCGAGCAATGGACACCGCAGGGCGGGCAGCTCACGCCAACCCTCAAGCTCCGGCGCGAGGTGATCGCAACCCGCCACAGTCGGCTGATCGACGGGCTTTACGGTGGCCCCACGCACGGGCGCACAGCATGACTGCCTCTGGGCTGCTGGACAGGCCGCGGCTGTTCATCGACGGGCAGTGGCGTGACACGACCGGACCGTCGAGCACGGTGCTCGAGGCGGCCTCCGAAGAACTTCTGGGCCGCGTCACGCTTGCCGGGGGCCACGACGTGGACGCCGCAGTGCGTGCCGCCCGGCGGGCGCTCAGCGGCCCCTGGGGGTCGATCGACGTGCAAGAGCGCTGCGCGCTGCTCGACCGGTTCGCCGACGCGCTCAGGTCCCGCGCACAGCAGACCGCCGAGCTGGTTAGCCGCGAGAACGGCATGCCCATCGCGTTGTCACGGGTGGCCAACGGGCTCAGTCCGGCAGCGATCTTCCGCTACTACTCGCGGCTGCTGCAGACACAGCCGGCGCGCGACGTGCGCGTCGGCAAAGCCGGTCGCCGCACGCTGGTGCAGCGCCACCCGGTGGGCGTGGTCGCGGCGATCACCCCGTGGAATTATCCGCAGGGGCTCGCCGCGATGAAATTGGCTCCGGCTCTGGCCGCCGGTTGCACCGTCGTCCTTAAGCCTGCGCCCGAAACCGGGCTAGACGCGTACGCTTTCGCAGAAGCGGCGATGGAGGCCGAGCTGCCCGCGGGGGTGCTGAATATCGTGCCCGGCGGGCGCCAGACCGGTGCGGACTTGGTAGCGCACCGCGATGTGGACAAAGTCGCCTTCACCGGCTCGACGAATGCAGGGCGCGAAATCGGGGCGGTATGCGGCGGACTGTTGCGGCCAGTCACCCTCGAACTCGGTGGGAAATCCGCGGCGATCCTGACCGACGGTGCGGATCTGGGGCATTTCCTGCAGCAGCTGCCGGCGGTGTGCCTGCCCAACAATGGGCAGACTTGCCATGCCAGCACCCGCATCCTGGCGCCCCGAGCCCGCTATCGCCAGATCGTCGACGCGATCACCGACACCGTGCGGGCCTTACGGGTCGGCGACCCCTTACAGGAGGACACCCAGATCGGTCCGCTGGTCAGTGCCGCCCAGCGCGACCGCGTCCTGGGCTTCATCGAGGCCGGCCGGCGAACCGCGGCGCGGATTACCACCGGCGGGTCGATACCGGCCGATCAGACCCGCGGTTTCTACGTAGCGCCAACGGTATTCGCCGACGTGGACAATTCGTCGGTGATCGCACGGCAGGAGATCTTTGGGCCGGTCCTGTGCATTACGGCCTATGACCACATCGGTGACGCGCTGGCGCTGGCCAACGACTCCGACTACGGGTTAGCCGCCACAGTGTGGACCGCCGATGAGGCCGCCGGTATCGCCTTGGCCGAACGGCTCGAGAGCGGCACGGTCGGTGTCAACTGCTATGAGCTCGACGTGGCTGCACCCTTCGGCGGAGTCAAGGCCAGCGGCCTGGGCCGCGAACTGGGTCCCGAAGGCATGCAGGCCTACCTGCAGCCCAAGACGGTGTATCTGGCGCCCACCGTGCTGGCCCCACCCTCAGGAACACGTTGAGATCAAAGACGGCCAGCGGCGGATCACTCGTTGCGCAAACTGGCTGTCCCGTCTGACCTTTAGCCACATATGTTGAGTATCGCGTGCACCCGCAGGTGAACCACACCCCAGTCAGTCAGGAGGGGACTTTGTCCAGCAGCATCGATAGCTCAGCAACCGCCGTCGCAGGTGAGAGCACTGGTCGGCTCGCCGCGAGGTATCAACTGGAGCGCGATAAGAGGCTCAATCCCAAAGGGAACGCACAATATATCGCCGTAGAAGGCCAGTTTGAAGATTTCGCCCGCGACCCCAACGCCACCGACACCGTCACCCGTAGCGCATCGGTTGAGTGCATCGACGTGCTCATCGTCGGCGGCGGCATTACGGGAATCCTGACATCGGTGGAACTGCGACGCGCCGGTCTCAGCAGCTTCCGGCTCATCGAAAAAGGTGCGGACTTCGGTGGCACCTGGTACTGGAACCGCTATCCCGGAATCGCGTGCGACTGTGAATCTTTGATTTACCTGCCGCTGCTGGAAGAGTTCGACTACACACCGTCGGCCAAGTATGCGCCCGGCGCGGAAATCGCAGAACACCTGCGGCGAATCGCCGAGAAGTACGCCCTCTACGAAAACGCCTATCTACAAACGCAAGTCAGTGAGATCCGCTGGTCGGATCGCGACTCCCGATGGGTTGTGGCCACCGACCGGGGCGACCAGATCCGGGCCAAGTTCGTCGTGCTGGGCAGCGGGCCGCTGCACCGGCCCAAGCTGCCCGGTATCCCGGGGATTCGCGACTTCAAAGGCAAGCAGTTCCACAGCAGCAGATGGGATTACGACTACACCGGCGGCAGCCCGCGCGGTGGGCTTGACCGGCTGCGCGACAAACGCGTCGCGGTGGTCGGGACCGGGTCCAGCGGGATTCAGATCGTGCCGATGCTGGCCCGAGACGCCGGACACCTGTATGTCGTTCAGCGCACCCCGTCGCTCGTTGACAGCCGCGACAACGCCCCCCTCGAAGCGGGCTGGACGGCGCGGCAGGACCGCGGGTGGCAGCGGCGACGGATGGAGAACTTCGACGCCATCCTGGCCGGCATGCACCAGGACGTGGATCTGGTCGGCGATCAATGGACCACGATCTGGGGTGGGGGCGCCCAGGCCCGCGCCGCCGGATCCCCCGAAGCGGCTGCGGCGTTGCTGGAAACGATGGATTTCGCTCAGATGGAGCGCATTCGCGCACGCGTGGATGAACTGGTCGATGACCCGGCCACCGCCGCGGCGCTCAAGCCGTACTACGGCCGGTTTTGCAAACGACCCGGTTTTAACGACGACTACCTGCCGACGTTCAACCGGCCTAACGTCACCCTCATCGACACCGACGGCAGGGGTCTTGACCGGATCACCGAGACCGCAATCGTGTTCGACGGCCACGAATACGACGTTGATTGCATCATCTACGCCACCGGCTTCGAATTCGCTGTGGCCGCAACCCGATCAGGCGGATTCGAAGTTTACTCGCCCACCGGTCAGACGCTGTCGCAGCATCGCGCCCAGGGTGTGCGTTCGCTGCACGGAATCTGCGTGAACGGGTTTCCGAACCTGTTCATCATCGGTGGGCTGCACCAGGCGGCGGTGTCGATCAATCAGCCGCTGGTCTTCGGTGACCAGGCCGCTCACGTCGTCCGTGTGATCGAACATGCACTAGACCGCGGGGTCCACACGGTGGAAGTGCGCACCGAAGCGCAGAGGCGTTGGGGGGAGGTGATCGCCGAGAAGTCCAGCTTCAATCCCGAAGCGAGCCGCAACTGCACCCCGGGGGCGTTCAACAATGAAAACGCCGACGCCAATGTCCAACCCGGGGTGTTCGCCACCGCCTATGGCGCGGGCCCCATCGAGTACGGCGCCGTGCTGCAAGCCTGGCGCTCCGAAGCGATGACGCGCGACCTGGAATTCGGATTCAGCGCCGCCGCTGCGTCCCTGCCCGCCCATAACGGCGGTGATCTTGATGTCTGAAACCACTGGCGCTTCGCTTGCCGTGCACGGCGGCGCGGCTCAATTGGGTTCCACACCGGGGGATCTCCGCGATGATCCACGCGCTGATCCGCGGATGGTTGCTGCGCTCGCGCCGTTCGGTCTGGACCGCCAATCACCGCTGTTACCAGTCTCGGCGGCCTCGCCGCGCGAGGCCTTACTGGACTATGCTGCCCAAACCGAAGCCAACTTCGGGGGACTATTCGATGCGCTGCTCTCGGGGCTGGCCCCCGTCGAGGGGGTGTCGCGACAGACCGTCACCGTGGCAGGCCAGGACGGCAACGACCTTTCGTTGCGTATCCATCGTCCCGCCGGCCGACCCGGCGACGCCACGTTGCCCTGCGTGGTGCACTTTCACGGCGGTGGCGGGGTCATTCTCAGCGCCGCGGACTCCTGCTACGAACGCTGGTGCGACGAACTGGCCGCCCAGGGGGCTGTGGTCATCGGGGTCGAATTCCGCAACGGCGCAGGCAAGCTCGGCAACCACCCCTACCCGGCCGGCCTTGACGACTGCGCGGCCGCCACCGTGTGGGTGCTGGAGCACCGCGCCGAACTGGGTGTGAACACCGTCGTGGTGTCCGGGGAATCCGGCGGTGGAAACCTGGCGCTGGCTGTGGCTTTGAAGGCCGGCCGCGAACAATGGAGACATCGACCCGACGGGGTGTATGCGATCGCGCCTATGATCGCCAGCCCGTGGGACAAGCCGGCCGGCTTGCCGTCGCAGCAGGAAAATGACGGCTATTTGATCTCCTGCGCGCTGCTGGCGGTGATGGGCGCCTTGTATGACCCACTCGCAGCGCACGCCGCCGACGCGCTGTGTTGGCCTTATCATGGCACCGACGCCGAGCTGGTCGGGCTGCCCCCGCACGTGATCTCGGTCAACGAACTAGATCCCTTGCGCGATGAAGGCCTGAGCTACCAGCGGCGCCTGGTGCGCAACGGGGTCAGCGCCGTCGGGCGCGTCGTTGCCGGCAGCGTCCACGCCGGTGACGTGTTTTTCCGTGCCGCCATGCCCGATGTCTACGCCGCCACCGTGCGCGACATCTGCGGGTTTGCCCGCCAACTCTAACTGCCGCGGCGGGAGCCCCGCTGCACGACCGTCGTAAGGAGAAACGACATGGTGACCAACGACATCGACGTCCCGGTGCTGATCGTCGGAGGTGGAGGCGCGGGTCTGACCGCGTCAATGCTGCTGTCGCAGTTGGGCGTTGAAACACTGCTGGTGTCGCGATACGCTGAGACCTCGCGGCTGCCCAAGGCGCATGTGCTCAACCAGCGCAGCATGGAGATCTTCACCGACATCGGCGTGGCCCCCAACATCCTGGCTCGCAGCACACCGCTGGAGAACATCCAGACGGTCGCGTGGTACTCAGGTCTGGCCGGTGACGGCCCCCCGGAGCGGCACGGTCGGCGACTTGCCTCTGCTGAAGGGTGGGGCGGGGGCTACACCGACCCCGACTACATCACCGCCAGCCCGTGTCCGACGGCGAACTTGCCCTTGATACGGCTAGAACCCATCCTGAAGGACTTCGCCGAGTCACACCCGCGAGCAACCGTTCGGTTCTTTCACGAGTTGATCGATCTCGACCAGGACGCTGAGGGTGTCACGGCGACGATCCTGGACCGCTCCACCGACGAGCAGTACCGGGTGCGGTGTTCGTATCTGCTGGGCGCCGACGGCGGGCGCACCATCGGCGACCTCGTCGGGATCCCGATGGAGGGGATCACCAACCTGCGCCACGCAGTCAACGCCCATTTTTCCGCGGACTTGTCGCGTTACTTCAGCGACGAGGACCCGCTGATCCGCTGGGTCTACAACCCCGACGTTCCCGAACACCTCGACTACGGCTGTGTGCTGTTCGGCATCGGCCCTGACCATTGGGGACCGCGATCAGAAGAGTGGCTGGCCGTGCTGCCCTACCCGTATGACCATCCCGACACCTCTGACCCAGCCAAAGTGATCAAGCGTGTCGGCGAATCGCTCGGAATACCCGATTTCGCTCCCACCGTTCACAGCGTCAGCAAATGGGTGATGGAAGGCGTACTAGCGCAACGGTTCTCCCACGGCCGGGTATTTCTGCTCGGCGACGCCGCCCACCGGCATCCACCCACCGGAGGACTCGGCCTCAACAGTGCCATCCACGACGCATACAACTTGTGCTGGAAGCTGGCGGCCGTGCTGCACGGACACGCAGGCGCCGCTCTGCTGGATACCTACGAAGCCGAACGCCGGCCCGTTGATTTCGCCAACGTCCTCACGGCGGTGTCCGCGGCGATGAACCACGACACGGTGGTCAACGCGCTGGGACTGTCGCCGGCGAAATCGGTGGAGGAGAACTGGGAATCCCTGCGCCCGCTGTGGGACGACCTGCCCGATTCCCCCTGTCGGCGTCATCAGCTCAGCCAGGCCGTCGCATCGCATAGTTACGAATTCCGCCAGCACGGCATCGATTTCGGATACACCTACCGTTCTGCGGCGGTTGTCGATGACTCCTCCCCAGAGCCGGCACGAATTGACCCGGTTCGGATTTACCAGCCAAGCACTCGACCCGGAAACTCGCTACCACACGCATGGGTGGAACGCGACGGCCGGCGCGTCGCGCTGGGATCGCTGGTGCACGGCGGCCATTTCGTGTTGATCACCGGCGAAGACGGTCTGGACTGGGTAGAAGCCGCGGCGAAAATCGCCGCCGAGCGCAACATTCCGCTGCGCACGACACGGGTGGGTTTCGTCGATGTCGACCATGTTGACGTGCGCTGCGGCTGGCTCAAACAGCGCGGCGTGAGCTCAGCCGGCGCGGTGCTGGTCCGCCCCGACAGGTTCATCGCGTTTCGCTGCGCGGCGGCGGTCAGTGATCCCGCAGCGGTGCTCAACGACGTATTCGATCAGATTCTTGCCCCCAGCGAAAGGTGAAGCGAACCATGCGTATCGGAAATCTCGACGGCCGGCTGACGCTGTTCCGTGACGGTGGCGCGGTCGACGTCGCAGAGGCCAGCGGGGAGCTATTTTCCGCGGACCCGCAAGCGGTGTACCGGCGCTGGGATGAATTCCGCCGATGGGCCGCCCAGAACCCGGGCACACCCCAGCCCTACTCCCTCGACCAGCTAGGCCCGCCGGCGCCGCGGCCCGAACAAGTCTTCGGCATCGGGGCCAACTACCGCGCTCACGCCGCCGAAGGCGGTCTGGAGGTGCCGGAATGGCCCATGGTGTTCACCAAGTATGTCTCCTCGTTCGCTTCGGCCACCGGCGTGATCACCCTGCCCACCGACACCGTGGACTGGGAAGTTGAGCTGGTAGTCGTGGTGGGTCGCACAGCGTTTCACGTGCCCGCCGAACACGGTTGGAGCTACGTCGCGGGGCTCACCCTCGGACAGGACCTCTCAGAACGCACCACCCAACTGCTGGGACAACTGCCGCAAATGAGCATGGGCAAGTCGTTCCCCGGATTCAGCCCCACCGGCCCCTACCTGGTCACCCCGGAGGAATTCGACGATCCAGACAACCTCCAGCTGAGCTGCCTTCTCAACGGAGACGTTGTGCAGAAGGCGTCCACCGCCGACTTGGTCCACTCGGTTCCCAAGCTGATCGCCGAGCTGTCCTCCGTGCTTCCGCTGAGCCCGGGCGACGTCATCTTCACCGGAACACCTGAGGGTGTCGGCACCACCCGCAAACCTCCCCGCTACATACAGCCCGGCGACGTCCTGGTCAGCCGGCTGGATGGCGTGGGGGAGATGCGCCACACCTTTGTGGCCGCCTCCCCACCGACCCCATCACCACGAAAGGACGCGTGACGTGTCGCTACACCGGCTCACCCACCTCGTCATCGGCGTGCCCAACCTCGATGACGCCGCGAAGTTCTACACCGACTTCGGCTTGACCCCCGTGCACGGGCCCGGCGCGGCCTCCGAGCGGCGGTTCGGCACTGTTGACGGAGGCGAACAGCTGATCCTCGTCCGAACACCCATTCGCCGGCTCGTCGAAATCGGGGTGGCCGCCCAGGACCGCGACGACTTGCGCAGCATCCAGTCCCGACTGGCCCGCCTAAACATCGACTCGCGCGTGGACGGCGCGGAACTGGCCACCGTTGAGCCGGCCACCGGGATCGCGGTGAAAGTAGCAGTCGCTGAGCCACTTCAGCAGAAATGGCAGACCGCCGAACAGAACTACCCTGGAGATATCCGCCGCCCCGACGTGCGAGCACCAGCGCTGTACCGCGAGACACAAGTGCGCCCCCGCAAGCTGGGGCATGTGGTGTTCGGGTCCACCGACTACGCGACATCTAAGCGATTCTTCATGGACGGCCTGGGTTTCAGACTCAGCGACGAGGTTCAAGACATCGGCGCGTTCATGCGATGCTCGCCCGATCACCACAACGTCTTGGTCCAGGCGGCACCCGTATCCCATCTGCACCACACCTCCTGGGAAGTCGAGGACATCGACGAGATCGGGCGCGGCGCACAGGATCTGCTCGCCGAGCATCCCGAACGTCACGTCTGGGGAATCGGCCGCCACTGGATCGGGTCGAACTTCTTCTGGTACTTCCGTGACCCGGCCGGCAACATGACCGAGTACTACTCGGACATGGACGAGGTCATCGACGATCAGATCTGGGAACCAGGCATTTGGGGACAGGACAAATCGCCCAATCACTGGGGTCCTCCCATGCCGCCGTCGATGATTAACCCGGATGACCTGGCCGAACTGATGGCCGGACTGCACTGAAAAGAGAGCCAGTCATGGCCCAGCTCAGCTATCCCGATCCAAACCAAATCCCCGAGCCACTGGCCGGCATGCTCGCCGCGATACCCGGTGTTGCGGCCATCGACATGCTGGCCCACTCACCGGTGCTCGCTGAGCAGTTTCTGCGGTTGGCCCATGCTCAGTTCAGCGCCTTGGAACTGCCCGAGCGTGTACGCGAGCTGGTCATCCTCAGCGTTGCCGCCAAGGGTCGATGTGAGTTCGAGTACCAGCAGCACATTCCGATCTCGGCTGTCGCAGGCGTAGAACCCGCTCTGCGGCAAGCTATCTGGGATCGCACCCTCGATCCGGCTAGCTTGCCCGACGCCGAAAACGTGTTGATCGGGTTCGTGACCGACGTGCTGAACCGACCTCGGGTAAGCGCGCGGCGCTTTGCCGCGTTGCAGCGTTTCTACCCGCCCCGCCAGATCGTGGAGATCCTGCAGCTGATCGGCTTCTACTGGGGCTTCGGCCGAATCTGCACGGTGCTGGACATCGAAGTCCAAACACCGAGCAGCCTTGACGCATTTGAGGCGGTAGCCAACCTCAGCGCGTGATAGCCGCAGCGGCCGCCTGGGCCCGCGTAGCTGTGCTGGCGTTGGCCGCCGCCGTGCAACCCGATCAGTGGCGCCATCAGTCGGGCATTGTTCAATGATGCGGCGCCACAACCGGATCGGCGCTGGCCCCGATTGGGGGTGTCAGTCGCTGAGGGCGCGCAACGTCTCGGAGGGCTTGCGGCCGAACCGGCGTGCGTACTCCGCGGCGAACCGGCCATAGTGGCCGAAACCCCATTTGCGCGCGATAGCGGTTGCCGTGGTCAGTTCCGGGTCGGCGGCCACGAGCTCCTCATGGGCGCGTGCCATCCGCACCTGGCGCAGATAGGTCATTGGCGGTGTGCCCACATAGCGCTGAAAGCCGTCATCGAGCGCGCGCACACTCAGGCCCACCGCGGCAGCGATGTCGGCCACCGTCTCGATATCCCCGGGCTGACGCTCGATAAACTCCAGCGCATTGCGGATCGGCTTAGAGCCCGGCACGGGCCGGGGGCGGGTGAGTTCCTCGGTGTAGTTATGTGTTTGACTGAGAAGAAGACCCGCCATGATCAGCCGACCCAGCTGCCTGGACATCGCGGGCACCGCAGCCAGTCCGGCAGGATCAGTCAGCTCATTGTGTAACAGCTGCAGCGCGCGCGAGAACGGCGATGCGGCAAACAGATTGAACCCGAGGTCGAAGCGCAACGGCTTAGTGACAGGCGCCCCCAACATCCCGGCCAGCTCGGCTTCAACTGAGGACTGCTCGAAAAGCACTGTCTCCATGCGGCAATCGTCGGTGAGATACTCCACCACCACCGGGTCACCCGGCGAAACCACCACCGCCGATCCATCGGCCACCCGCGCGCTGCCGCAGTTACTGCTAATCAGAATCTGCCCACCGACCGGCAGGCACACCGCAATCAGCGGATAGCGCGACGAACGCACCATCGAGCTCGAAATCTCCAAGCAACCCAGAGTCAGGTTGGGCAGCTTGCATGTGGCCACCTCCATGCGCAAGGTCTTGGCCCCCGGATCAGGCAGCACCGTGACGGCGCTGTATGCCTGGCTGAGCGCGTCGGTGGCGGTGTCGGCATCGCCGGCCGACAATCGCTGCAGCGCAGGCCAGCTCAGTTGCGGTGGCGTCGCGGTCGACGCTCGCCCCCAGCCCTGCCACGGCGCCGCCGGCGGGTCCTCCAGCAATAGGGTGCTGCCATGTTGATGACCCATCATCGACCTCGCTTTCCAGATGGCTCACGCGGTAGGTCCAGAACCGGCGGCGGCTGGTGGTCACGCACCGGGCTCACCGGCGAAAGTCGGCTGCGGTCGGCGGTGAGCATGTCGATGATCAGATCAAGGTAGCGATACCACCCATCAGATCCCGCCTCAAACGAGGGAAGCGTACCCACCAGCATCAGCACAATCCGCGGCACGTCTTCGGCAACCAGGTCGTCGCGGAACACGCCATCGTGTTGACCACGGCGCACGATCGCGGCGACGGGTTCAAAAAATCGGTAAGCCAGATCCATCGTCATCAACCCACTGCTCATCGCCGCCGCCATGGTGTTGGGGTCACCGGCGATAAACGACACCGCACCCCGCAGCGCGGCGCGCATCGCGTCGCGGGCATCAACTTCATGCTGCGCGCGCTCCAGCGCGGCACCCACGACCTCGTCGAAACGACGATCGAGCACCACCCGCAACAACGCCTCCTTCGTGGGAAAGCGCCGATACACCGTGGCCACGCCGACACCGGCATCGGCGGCGACGTCCTCCATCGCGGCCTCGGGACCGGCGCTGGCAAATACCCGCTGCGCCGAGGCGATGATGCGCGACGCATTGCGCACCGCATCGGTGCGCAATGGACGCTCGCGTGTGGGCACCATCACATCCTACACTAAGTGATAGCCATCTATCAAATACCGCTTCGGCGCCCGCATTGCGGCCCGGGCCGCTTCACCCGGCAGAACGTGCCAAGCAACGTGGTCGCCCGAAGCTAAACGCGGCGCACGGCACCACCACACCTGACAGAGTCGGCCAGCGATGGATCCTGCCCGGCCAGAACTGCCTCGCCGAGCCAGCCGGCCCGTGTCTACCGTGGCCTCACCACTGGGTTTGTGGGTTTGCATCGAACGCCCTGGCAGACGCTGCGGGGCAAGACACGAGGAGGCCCGCGATGCGATTTGTTTTGACACACAACCTCGCTATCAGCACGCCTGCGGTTTTTGACGCCAGTCGCAGCAAAGGCGATACCGGTGCTGTGCGTCACACCCGAGCGAGCGTGACTGAGTTGGGAGGAACCGCGTGCTCGTGACCGATCTCCAGCCAGACCCCCTGTCGCCGACCCTGCAGATATCCGACACCTTCGGCGGGGACACCGGTGCATTCCCACCAGCCAGTCCCAGGACGGTCTCGGGCGATTCTGGTGACGCAGACGGCGACTCGGAACACCCCATAATGGTTGCCGCCACGTGCGCCTCGGCGGTGAACGACACTTTCGAGGCCGCGAGACGGGCAGACGGTGTAGGCGGCGGACTTTCGCGTGGTCAACGGCAAGCGACGGGCCGCATCGGGCGGTCGGTGGGCTCCGTCGACATCGGCTGCCTTTTGGTGGATGCGGTCGGGCTAAGGATGGACAACGACCGCGAACTGCTTCGAGACGTGTCGTTTGTCGCCCGTCCTGGTTCGCTCAACGCGATCATCGGACCCTCCGGCGCAGGTAAGTCGACGCTGGCCAAACTGGTCGCCGGAATCATGACCCCCACCAGCGGGGCGGTGCGCTTCGATGGATACGACATCCACGGTCAGTACACTGCGCTGCGCACCAAGATCGGGATGGTTCCCCAGGACGATGTCGTGCACCACCAGCTCACTGTCGCCCAGGCTCTGGGCTACGCGGCCGAAATTCGATTGCCTCGCGCCTGTAAGGAGGAACGGCGGCAGGCTGTGGATAGGGTGCTGGGAGAATTGGACTTGACCGACCACGCACACTGTCGCGTCGACAAACTCTCCGGTGGGCAGCGCAAACGCGCCTCGGTGGCGTTGGAGCTGTTAACCAGCCCGTCACTGCTCATCTTGGACGAACCCACGTCAGGCCTTGATCCAGCGCTCGACCGGCAGATCATGCGGACGCTCAGGCGCCTAGCCGACGCCGGTCGCGTGGTGTTCGTGGTGACACACTGTCTGTCTTATCTGGATATGTGCGATCAGGTGTTGCTGCTCGCCCCGGGTGGTAAGCCGGCCTACTGCGGGCCGCCCAGCGAGATCGCCTGCATCACAGGCACAACCAACTGGGCCGACATCTTCGCAACGGTCAGCGCCGACCCCGATGCGGCCAACCGTGACCACCTAAGTCGCAGCGGTGGAGCGCTGCCCAAGGCGGCGCCGGCTTCGCGCGGCGCCACGTTACCGCCCCGAACGCCGAAACGCGTTGTGTTGCGGCAGGTTTCCACGGTGGCGCGCCGCCAGGTCCGACTTGTGCTGGCTGATCGTGGTTACTCCACATTCTTGGCTGTGCTGCCATTCATCTTGGGAACACTGACGTTGTTGGTCCCTGGGCGGAGTGGATTTGCCGCTGCCGACCCGCATGGCCCGGCTCCGGACGAGCCGTCACAGGTTCTGATGCTGATCAACATCAGCGCGGTCTTCATGGGTACGGCGCTGACAATTCGCGATCTGGTTGGCGAGCGTCTGATCTTTCGGCGCGAGCAAGCAGTGGGTTTGTCGCCCTCGGCATATCTGACCGCCAAGATCGTGGTGTACTCGTGCATCGCTGCACTTCAGACCGCTGTCCTCACTGCGATAGTCGTCATCGGCAAGGGGGCACCCACGTGCGGCGCGGTGGTATTGGGAAATCCGGTGTTCGAGCTTTACGTGACGCTGGCAGCGACCGCGGCGGTGGCGGCAGTGACCGGACTGGTGCTCTCGGCGGCGGCGCGATCGCACGACCAGATCCTGCCCATGCTGGTGATTACCGTGATGTTGTCAATTGTCTTCTCCGGCGGGCTGATTCCGGTCACCCGGCGAGTCGTGTTGGATCAGTTGTCATGGTTGGTTCCGGCTCGTTGGGGTTTCGCCGCGTCGGCATCAACAATCGATCTTGGCCGCGTCGACCCGACGGTGCGGGTTAACGATCCGATGTGGTCACACGATCTTCGATCGTGGCTGTTGGCCATGGGCCTACTCTGTGCGCTGGGGATGGTGGTCGCCGTAGTGGTCCGTTGGCGGCTACGGTTGGCGGCGTTGTGCCGCCAAATCCGGCGAGTAGCAAGAGAACCGGAGCTGACCGGTCGGCCGTCTGGTCGCGGTCGATTGCTTGACAAGCATTTGCTCAGGTTAGCGACTGCGCAGCACCGAAAATTATTAACACCACGCGATCGAGCGCCCATGGCTTCAACGAGCCGGTCGCGTGGGCGACATCGTGCCCGGCGCCCTGGTCGCACGCGGGCGCGGCGCTGGCGTAATCGCGGCACAACGCCTAGGCGATCGGATGCGGCGGACGTCAGGAGTTGGGCGGTGGCCTCGGTACTAACGACGCGCGCCCACGTCGACCGCTGCCCACATACGGCGGGAGGGGAATCCGATGGATGAGGTGCTCTATGAACGCAAAGGCGCCGGCGCTTGGCGTTGCCTTAATCGACCAGAAGAGGCGTCGCCCCGGGGGAGAGGCCCGACACCACCGTGCGGCGCGGGGCGGGTGGTGTGCCTGATCGACCCGGTCGGCGACGTGTATGCGTGCCCATTCGCGATCCACGACCGCTTTCTCGCCGGAAACGTCTTATCCGGTCGCGGTTTCGACAACGTGTGGAAGAACGCACCGCTTTTCCGCGAGCTGCGCGAGCCGCAGTCGGCGGGAGGATGCGCCAGCTGCGGGCACTACGACAGCTGCCGCGGCGGCTGCATGGCGGCGAAGTTCTTCACTGGGCACTGTCACGTTGTCGAGCTCGCGTCAACTGGGAGAATCCGTGAGTGAGCAGTGCTATGCCGTCCTACAAGGGCCACCGCTACCCGGTCGAGATCATTAACCACTGCGTGTGGTTGTACTTTCGGTTCCCGCTCAGCTTCCGTGAGGTCGAGGAACTCATGCTCGAACGCGGTGTCGCGGTCAGCTACGAAACGATCCGACGCTGGTGCGCCAAATTCGGGCAGGCCTACGCCAGCGGGCTGCGCCGACGCCGCCCACGGCCCGGTGACAAATGGCACTGCGACGAAGTGTTCATCCGGATCAACGGCACGCAGCACTACCTGTGGCGCGCGGTCGACCAGCACGGCAACGTGCTCGACATTCTGGTCCAGTCCCGCCGAAATGCGGTGGCCGCCAAACGATTCTTCCGCACGCTGCTCAAAAACCTGGAGTACGTGCCGCGGGTGATCGTCACCGACAAACTCGGCAGCTACCAGGTCGCCCACCGCGAGCTGCTGGCATCTGTCGAGCATCGCCGCTCGAAGTACCTCAACAATCGGATCGAGAACTCGCATCAACCCACCAGGCAGCGGGAACGAGCGATGAAACGGTTCACATCGCCCGGGCACGCGCAGCGGTTCTTGTCCGCGTTCAGTGGCATTTCACCGCATTTTCGGCCGGGCCGGCACCGACTGACCGCACCCGAATGGCGTGCCGAGATGGCTGACCGCTTCACGGTCTGGCGGGAAGTCACCGCGACCGTCGTTGCCTGAAAGGTGAACAACCGAACGTTGTTTCATAGCGGCGGCTCCAAACC
>Ga0207675_100000882_pt1 | contig 29929 bp, 19 predicted proteins | sample KBSSwiS42_FD_184305 | JGI IMG/M metagenome (GOLD analysis project Ga0207675, IMG submission 184305) | Switchgrass rhizosphere microbial communities from Kellogg Biological Station, Michigan, USA - KBS Switchgrass S4-2 (SPAdes) (version 2) | ecosystem: Host-associated > Plants > Roots >...
GCGACAGTTCGAGAAAGGCAAGAAAAGCATAGCCTTAGGTCTGCAATTGCAGGATACTTCCCGCACCCTGACCGATAGCGAAGCCGACGCCCTCGTGGCTCGGGTCATCGAACAACTGACGCTCAAGCTGAACGCCACGATCCGGGATAAATAAGCTATGGCACTGACGAAAGCGGAGATCGCCGAGGCACTGTTCGACCAGCTCGGGCTGAACAAGCGCGAAGCTCGCGAGCTCGTCGATCTGTTCTTCGAAGAGCTGCGTGCCTCGCTCTCGACCGGCGAGCAGGTGAAGCTCTCGGGGTTCGGCAACTTCGATCTGCGTGACAAGAACCAGCGACCGGGTCGTAATCCGAAGACGGGCGAGGAGATTCCGATCAGCGCCCGCCGTGTCGTGACGTTTCGCCCGGGACAAAAACTGAAAGCTCGAGTCGAGGCGTATGCTGGAACCAGGCAATAACAGCGAATTGCCGCCGATCCCCGGCAAGCGCTACTTCACCATCGGTGAAGTGAGCGACCTTTGCGGCGTCAAGCCGCACGTGCTGCGCTATTGGGAACAGGAGTTCCCGCAGCTGAAACCTGTGAAGCGCCGCGGCAATCGGCGTTATTACCAGCGGCAGGATGTGCTCGTGATCCGTCAGATCCGCAGCCTGCTGTACGAACAGGGCTTCACGATCGGCGGCGCGCGCAATCGCCTGCAAGGCGACGAAGCCCGCGACGACCTGACCCAGGCGCAACAGATCGTGCGCCAGATCCGCACCGAGCTCGAAGAAGTCCTGCGCATCCTGCGCCGCTGATCCCGGCCGTTGTGGGTTTGGGCTGTAGGTCGGGCTTCAGCCCGACTTCCCATACATCTTCAAAAACGCATCCACCGCATCGTTCACATGCGTCGTCCGCGTCCGCGCGCTGATCGTCCCACCGCACGCCGCGCTGAACACGATCTGCCCCTGCACCAACGCGATGAACCTGCTCGCCGCCAGCCACGCATCTTCGGTCGAGCTCTCAATCTTCAGCGCACCCCGATCCGCCAGTGCCTGCAGATAGCTGGCAGTGCGACCGAGCAAGCCCGGCATGCCGACATCCAGCAATGCCTTGCGTAGCGCCGGGAAGCGCGGCGCTTCGTGCACGGCCAGGCGATACACGGCGAGCCCGTCGTCGGACAACATTCGTTTCAGCATCTGCGTCGCGAGCGCTCGCAGTTCCGCTTGTGCATCGAGCGCATGATTTGGTGCTGAGCTTTCATCCGGAAAGAAACGCGCGGCGCGTTCGCTGAGAACCGACTCGAACAGTGACTCCTTGCTGCCGAACTCCGCATAAAGCGTTGCCAGCGAGCCGCCTGCTTCGCGCACGATCGCATTGACGCTCGTGTTGGCGAAGCCGTGTTGCAGGAACAATTGCTCCGCGACGGCGATCAATTGCGCGCGCCGTGCCGCGAGCTGGCGTGCGCGCGTGTTGCCATTGGCACCATCGGGTCGCAGCGCAGGCTTCATGGCTGCTCCGGCGCCGGCACCGTGGCGTGCGAGGCGGGCTCCTTCTTGCGACGCTCGACGAATACGAAGAACAGGGGCACGAATACGGTGGCGACGAAAGTCGCAATGATCATGCCGCCGAACACACCCGTGCCCATGGATTGTCGAGCGGAGGCGCCAGCGCCAGTCGCGATCACGAGCGGTACGACACCGAGCACGAAGGCGAGCGAAGTCATGACAATCGGTCGGAAGCGCAGGCGCGCGGCTTCTTTCGCGGCTTCGATCGGCGTGCGGCCTTCCTGCACGCCACGGTGAGCGAATTCGACGATCAGGATCGCGTTCTTCGCGGAGAGGCCGATCAGCACGATCAGGCCGATCTGGAAATAGATATCGTTCTCCATCCCTCGCAGCGCCACGAACGCGAGTGCGCCGAGCACAGCGAACGGCACGGCGAGCAGCACCGAGATCGGCAGCAGCCAGCGCCCATACAAGGCCGCGAGGATGAGGAACACCATGACGATCGCGAACCCGAACGCAAATGCCGAAGCGCTGCCGGTGCGCTTTTCCTGGAACGCCTGGCCGGTCCACGCAACCTGGAAACCATCCGGCAATGTCTTTGCAGCGACCTCTTCGACAGCGGCGAGCGCTTCGCCCGAGCTGACACCCTCGCGGCCGGAGCCGTTGAAGCGAGCTCCGATATATCCGTTGAAGCGCTCGAGCAGCTCGGGACCGACGACCTCATTGACCTGGATCAGCGCCTTCAGCGGGATCATCTGTCCGCTCGTATTCGAGCGCACGTAGACCCCGCCGAGATCGTTGGGATCGTTGCGGAAGGGCGCTTCCGCCTGCATCTGCACGCGGAACGTGCGCCCGTAGAGGTTGAAGTCGTTGACGTACAGTGCGCTCATCGTGCTCTGCAGAGCATCGAACACTTCGGCGACAGGTACGCCGAGTGCCAGCGCTTTCTCGCGGTCCACTTCGACGCGGAGCTGCGGCACGGAGGCGCGATAGAACGTGGTGATGCCGTTCAAGCGTGGATCCGCGGCGACTGCGCGCTGAAATTCGTTCAGCACCTGGCCCAGCCTCGCGGGGTCTGCCGACCCGCGCGATTGCAGGTAGCCTTCGAAGCCGCCCGCAGTGCCGAGGCCGCGGATCGAGGGCGGGTTGAAAGCGACTGCCAAACCGCCGCGAATCGTGCTGGCGCGTTGGTTCAACTCTTTGGCGACGTCTGCAGCGGTACGGTCGCGGTCCTTCCAGGGCTTGAGGATGATGAACAGCGAGCCCGAGCTGCTCTTGGTGCCGCCGCCGATGAAGTCGTTGCCATTGATGACGTTGACGAACTCGAACTCAGGGAAGTCCGGCAGCATCTGCTGAAGCTGTGCCGTGACCTTGCCGGTGCGCTCCAATGTCGCGCCGTCAGGCAGCTGCACGTTGCCGATCAGGTAGCCCTGGTCCTCGGGCGGCACGAAGCTGTTCGGGAGATACCAGAACAGCAGGCCCGCAAGAGCGATGACGCCGGCGAAAATCGCGAGCGCACGCCCGCGGTATTGCAATGCCTGGCCGACGCTGATGAGAAAGCGGTTCGTCGTCGCGCCAAATGCGCGATTGAACCAGCGGAAGTACTTCGAGTCGTGAGTCGCATCGTGCAGCAACAGCGCGCACAGAGTTGGCGTCAGCGTGAGGGCAGTGAAGCCCGAGATGACGACTGCAATCGAGACGGTAACCGCGAACTGTCGGTACAGCTGCCCGGCGATGCCGGTGAGGAACGCGACCGGGACGAACACGGCGCATAGCACGAGCACGATGGCGATGATCGCGCCCGACACTTCTCGCATCGCCTCGATGGCTGCGGCGAGCGGCGACATCTTCTCTTCGCGCATCAGGCGCTCGACGTTTTCGAGCACCACGATCGCGTCGTCGACGACGATACCGATCGACAGCACCATCGCGAACAGCGTCAGCGTATTGATCGAGAACCCGACGAGCCACAGTCCGGCGAACGTACCGATCAGCGAGACGGGCACGGCGATCATGGGGATCAAGGTCGCGCGCCACGTCTGCAGGAACAGGAATACGACCAGGACGACGAGCGCGCCGGCCTCGAGAATCGTCTTGGTGACTTCCTCGATCGAGGCTGACACGTAGCGCGTTGGGTCGAACGGCGTCACGAAGTCGACTCCCGGCGGGAAAGACTTCTTCATCTCCGTCATCTTGTCGCGGACCGCCTGCGCGACTTCGAGCGAATTGCCTCCGGACTGCATGAAGACTGCCATGCCGATCGATGGCTTGCCGGACAGCAGGTTGTAGGTGTCGTAGCTCTGTGCGCCGAGCTCGACACGCGCGACGTCTTTGAGGCGCAGCACGCCACCGCCGGCGGTGGAGCGAATTACGATTTCACCGAATTCGTCCGGTTCCACGAGCCGACCGCGAGCTGTGACCGTGTAGACCAGGCTCTGGCCCTTCACCGCCGGCTCTGCACCGATCTTGCCCGCGGCGTATTGCGTGTTCTGCGTCCGCAATGCGTCGGCGATGTCGCTGACCGTGAGTCCGAGCTGCGCCAGTCGATCGGGACGCAGCCAGACTCGCATCGAGTAGTCGCGCGCACCGAAGACGCCGATGTCTGCGACGCCCGGCACGCGCTTGAGCTCGTCGAGCAGATTGATCGTTGCGTAGTTCGACAGGAACAGCGTGTCGCGGCTGTTGTCCGGCGAAACGAGTGCCACCAGCAGCAGGATGTCGTTCGACCGCTTCTGTACGGTCACGCCGTTGCGCCGCACGTCGTCCGGCAGGCGTGGCACTGCGAGCTGCACGCGATTGTTCACGTTGAACACCGCTGTGTCGATGTTCGTGCCGACGTCGAAGGTCGCGGTAATCGTCAGATCGCCGGTGGAGGAGGAGCTGGAGTTGAAGTAGAGCAGATGCTCGACACCGGACAGTCGCTCTTCGATCGGCGCGGCGACTGTCTTCGCGATCGTTTCGGCACTGGCGCCGGGGTAACTGGTGTTGACGACGACCGTCGGCGGTGCGATGTCCGGATACTGCGCGATCGGCAGGATCGCGCTCGCGACCAGTCCGGCAATCACGATGATGATCGCGATGACTCCCGCGAGCACCGGACGGTCGATGAAGAACTTCGAGAACATGTCAGTTGGCCGCGGCGGCGGAGGCCGGCGGCGCGCCCGCCTGCTCGGCTTGCGCGACGACGGCGACGCCCGGATTCAGCTTCATCAGGTTGTCGAGGATGACGGTGTCGCCATCGTTCAGGCCTTTGCGGATGATCCAGTCCTGGCCGAGCCAGTCGCCGACTTCCACCGCACGTTGCGCGGCCTTGCCATCAGCGCCGACGGTCCACACGAAACGACCCTGCGTTCCTTCGAGCACGGCAGTCTGCGGAACTGCGATCACCTGCTGCGTGCCGGCATCGAGACGGACCGTCGCGAACTGGCCGGGAAGAATCTCGAGCTTTGGATTCGGAAACGCCGCGCGCAACTGCACCGTGCCGAGTGATTGGTCGACGGTTGATCCTGAGAAGTTCAAGCGGCCACGCTCGCCGTAGGTTTCGCCGTCTGCCAGCACCAATTCCACGATGCTGTTCTCATCACCCGTGCGGCGCAGGCCCTGCTGCTCGGCTTCTGACAGTGCGAAGCGAACCCAGATTGGATCTGTCTGGGAAATCGTTGTGAGCAAGCTGCTGTCCGTGTTCGCCGTCACAAGGCTGCCTTCGGAGTGCTGCGCGCGTCCGGTGACTCCCGAGATCGGCGCGACGACGGAGGTGTATGAGAGATTCAGCTCCGCTTCGCGAACTGCGGCGCGTGCGGCGGCGAGCGACGCGGCGGCGGATTTATATGCAGTTGCCGCTTCCTCGGCGAGGCGCTTGCTAACGGCTGCACTGGCGAGCAGGCCTGCGAGACGATCTGCTTCTCGTCGTGCCTGATCATTGGTCGCTTCCATTTGATCGGCCGTCGCCTTCGCTTGCGCAAGGGCGATCTCGAATGGCGCGCGCTCGATCTGGAACAGCGGCGCGCCGGCGCGTACGAACGAACCCTCGTCGTATAAACGCTTCTGCACGATGCCCGACACGCGCGCGCGGATCTCGACTTCCTTCGAGCCTTCGGTGCGTCCAACAGCCTCGAGCACGATGGGCGCTGTGCTCACTGCGACCGTGCGGGTTGTCACCGGAACCGGCTTCTCGGCGTTGGTGTCGGCCCCGCCGCCGCAAGCGGCCAGCCCAAAGGCGCCAAAGAAAAGGAGAACGATTCGAAAGGAGGGGCGCTGCAGAAACATGAGGACTCGACACCGCGGTGGGGACCGCAAGTGTAGCAGCCGCTACACGAACTTTCTCAGCTTTCCTGCGCAGTTCGCAGCCGCGCGCCGATCGGGAGATTGCGCACGCGGTAGCCGCTGGCTGCAAAGATTGCATTGGTCAGCGCAGGTGCGGCAGTCGGCAGGCCGATTTCGCCGGCGCCGGAGGGATCGCGCTCGCTGTCGACGATTGCCACTTCGACGTCCGGGGCATCGGCGATGCGCAGCAACGGGTAGTCGTTGAAGTTGCTTTGCACGACTTGACCTTCCTTGATCGAAATCTCCAGGTTGCGCGCGGTGCTGATGCCGTCGATCGTGCCGCCCATCATCTGCGCTTCGAGTCCCAGGCGGTTGATCGGCCGGCCGACGTCGACTGCGCACACGCAGCGCTCGATTCGATAGCTGCCGTCGCTGGCTACGCTCACTTCCATCGCGTGCGCGGCATAGCCGCCGAATGTGAAATGACCGGCGATCCCGAGCCCACGACCGCGCGGCACGCTACGACCCCAGCCGATGCGCTCTGCCGCGAGACGCAGCACGCCAGTGAGTCGACCAGGATTGAACGTCGGTCCGCCGTGCTGCTCGTACTTCAGTTCACGCGGCTCGCCAAGCAAGCGAAGGCGGAGGGCGAGGGGATCCTGTTGCGTGGCATGAGCGACTTCGTCGAGGAAACTCTGCACGGCGAAGGCGTTCGCAGTGTGCGCGGGCGCGCGCCACGAACCGCGCGTGATGCCGGAGTTGACCGCAAACCATTCCATTCGAACGTTGTCGAGCAGCTGCGCAGGGAAGTCACCCGGATAGAGCTCGGAAGTCCACATGTCCTCGGGCTTCACATCCGGCCGGCGGTAGTACTTCGATGCGCTCGCGAGACGGTGCGCCCAGCCCGTGAGCTGTCGATTAGCATCGAGAGTCGCGATCAAGTGATGGTGGCCGAACGGTCGATACCAGTCGTGACGCATGTCCTCTTCGCGTGTCCACAGCAACTTGATCGGCTTGCCGACCTGCTTGGAGAGCATCACGGCTTCGGCGATGAAGTCGTTGCTCAGCCGTCGACCGAATCCGCCGCCGACGCGCGTCATGCGGACATCGATCTTCAAGCGATCGATGCCCGTGAGTTGCGCGGCGATTCGAGATGCGCCGCCGGGCATTTGCAGCGGCGCAACGATGAAGACGCTGTCCTTGCGCACGTCGACGCAAGCGTTTTGCGGCTCGAGCGGCGAGTGCGAGACGAAGGGTATGCGATAGGTTGCCTCGATGACCTGCGCGGCTGCGGCACGCGCGGCGTCGAAGTCGCCATCGTTGCGGGCTCGGGTGCCGGTGCCCTTGAACAGTTCGGCACACTGCGCATCGAGGCCTGCGGAGGATTCCGTGGCGTAAGGGCCGGGCGTCCATTCGATCTTGAGGGCGCGTTGGCCTTGCAGCGCGGCCCAAGTGTTGTCGGCAATGACAGCAACGCCGGGGGCCAGGTTCGCCGTGATCGGCTCGCCGTGCTTCGGGCCTGGCAGTGCAATGACGTCGCGGACGCCGGGGATTTTCTTTGCCGCGGTGGCGTCGAAAGATTTCAGCTCGCCGTCGAATGTCGGGCAGCGCGTGATCACTGCGATCAGTGCGCCGGGGATGGTCGAATCGATACCGTATCGTGCGCGGCCTGTGACGATGTCTTCGGTGTCGACGACGCGCGTTCGCGTGTTGAGAATTCTCCACTGCTTCGGGTCTTTCAGCGGTGGTTGTTCAGTCGGGAGTGGGAGTGTCGCCGCGAGTGGCGCGAGCTCGCCGTAGCTGATCGTGCGTCCGTCAGCATGCTTCACGATTCCGGGTTCGGTGTGCAGTTCGGTGATTGGCACGTTCCAACGCTTCGCGGCCGCGGCGAGCAGCACCTGTCGCACACGTGCACCTGCGTGGCGCAGATCGGCCCACGCGTCCGGAATGTTCGTGCTGCCGCCGGCGCCTTGCTCGCCATACTTCCAAGTGAACGTACCATCGGCTGCGCGGACGATGCCGAACGGCAGCTGCTCGACGCGCACCTTCGACCAGTCCGCGTCCATCTCTTCCGCGATGATCATCGGCAGAGAGGTTTTCACGCCTTGGCCGATTTCGGGGGAGCGGGCGCCGATGAAAGTGGTGCCGTCTTTTTCAATGCGGACGAAGAGGCCGATGGCGGGAGCGGGATCGGAAGAGGAGGGCGAGCCGGCGGCACGGGCGAAGCGGGGAGCAAGGTGTAGAGAGAGGAGGAGGCCACCGGCGGCGCTTGCGCCGAGGTGGATGAAGGTCCGTCGATCGAGGGTGGTGGGCGAATCGGGACGGGTCATGCGGCGGATGCTAGCAAGCATCCGGAGTAGTTCAGCGCGCCGAACCGTCCGTTCGTCGCAAATGGTCGTGCACGACGCTAGTTGTCTAGTGCGTCGCGACGGCGAGGTCTGAGGCGGGGACGGCGTGGGCCTGGATAAGCGTTGACTTCTTCACATAGCGAGCATAGCGCTCACGTGCCTTTTCCTTGGCAGCCGGGTCGGCGTTGGGGTCTGCCGAGAGCTGATGGAACACCTCTGAAAGATATTTCTGGGCTTCCCGAGTGCGCCCTTGTCGGTAAAGGGCCTCGCCCAGTGCATTCGCAGAGCGCATCGCGCGCCAAGGCGGTGCGCCAGCACGTTGCCATCTGTTCATCGAGGCAGTTAAGACTGTCTCGGCTTCAGTAAGTCTATTCGTAACAAGTAGCAGCTCGCCGAGAAAGTACTCAGCGGAGGCGGTGTATTGGTGGTCCGGCGGCAGAGCCGAGGTCAGGGTTTTTAGCGACTGCCGCAACGTGTGTTCGGCCTCGCGATATTCCTTGAGCCCGATCAGGGTCCTCGCAAGTGTTACGCTCATATTGGCAGTGGCGGGGTGTTTGTCACCGTAAACTATGCGCGCGCTGGCAATAGCTTCGTGTGACAGTCTCTTGGCCTCAGTGAGTTGCTGCTGCGCGTATCTGACCATGGCCAACGTGTCTAGTGTGTCAGCTACGGACACGCTGATGATCCCAAATACCTGAACCTGCTTTTGGAGCGCGGCCGAGAACATCTCCGCCGCTTCATCAAATCTGTATTCAGAGAGGAGCGCTTCAGCGAGCCTTATTTCGGCGCTGATCCGATCCGGGTGCATTGGAGGAACCGTGACTTCGAAGATCGCTATCGCTTCCCGGGCGAGCTGTTCCGCCTTGGCGCTGTCATCGGTCCATGCGAAGGATGTAGACAATGCACCTAGAACCTCCGCAACTTCAACGGTGCGGTCGCCAACAGTTTCTCGATACATGGCGAGACTTCTCTCATAGTAGTTTCGCGCTTGAGATACCCGCGACGATTCTTGTTCGATGAATCCCCTTTCTAGCAGCAGTTTCGCGTATGCCGCTGAACGTTCAAGACCGAATCGCTTGGCAACGGGGTCACCACCTGCTGATACATGCCATGCCTCCTGCAAGTCACCACCTGTGCGCAATGCGAACGAGAGATAAGTGATTGCCATCAGCGTCTCGGTATGTGCGCCATCCATCTGACTGAAGGTACGCACAGCTTCTCTGAGATATTCGATCGACGGTTTGAACTCACCTCTTCTCGCATACGCGCGCCCAACTGCTTGCAAGAGCTGGGCGCGCGGCCCTGGCTGGTCAGCTAACTCTCGCTCGATGCTCTTTGCAGCTTGTTCGAGAAGTTCAGAGGAGCTTACATCGTGCTCAAAAGTCTGATACGGATCCGCTACTGCAAAGACCCTTAGCGCGATATTTGAAACCTTCTGCGCTCGCTGTCTTTCGCGCTCCGCTTGATCTCGCTCCGCTGCAATCCGTTGAGACTGAATTGTCATGACTACAGCGAAGGCAGTGATGAAAAATACAAAAGCTACTGAGACAATTGCCGAGGCGAACGCGATTCGGTTACGGCGCGCGAGCTTACGCGCTGCGTATAAGAAGGTGGGCGGGCGAGCGAACACCGGTTCGTGATGCAGGTATCGCTCAAGGTCCGCAATTAGGTCATTAGCTGTTTGGTAGCGTCGTCCGGCTTCCTTCTCCAGGCATTGCATCACTATCCAATCAAGATCGTCTCGAACCTGCTTGACGAGCTTCGAGTGTGTTGTAGCTGCACGAATCGCGATGCGTGAGAGTAACTCCACATCAAGAGAGACCAGACGACGTGAGGGGCGAGGTGGCTCCTCGGTGCAAATCCGTTCTCGCACTCTCTCGATGCCCATCTCCGCGAGTTCATGTGCATCGAATGGTGTATGTCCGGTCAACAATTCGTAAAGCACCACGCCGAGGCTGTAGATGTCGCTCCTCGTATCGACCGTCGCTGGAGTGGGCCTTGCCTGTTCCGGACTGATGTAGGCCGGCGTGCCCATAACCTGATCGACCTCCGTGTGCAGGGTCCGGTCGGTCAGCTTTCCTTGCGTCGCTTTGGCGATTCCAAAATCGATGACTTTTGCGACAGGTAGGCCGTCATGCATTGTCACGAGGACATTGGAGGGTTTGATATCGCGATGGATAATTCCCCTTTGATGTGCATGTTGAATCGCCTGGCACACCTGAATAAAAAGTGAGAGCCGCTCAGGGATGCTCATGCGGCTTTGGACGCAGTATTCCGTGATCCTGATGCCCCGGATCAACTCCATTACGAAATAAGGTCGTCCCTCCGAAGTAGCGCCTGCATCAAATACCTTCGCAATATTTGGATGATCCAAAAGCGCGAGGACCTGCCGTTCTGCTTCGAACCGTGCGATCACGGATTTCGTGTCCATCCCTGGCTTGATGACCTTGACTGCTACTTGGCGTCGTACAGGAGTTGCCTGCTCTGCAAGATAAGCGACGCCGCAGCCTCCTTCTCCTAGTTCTTGGAGTAGGCGATAAGGTCCAATCTGATTCATGCTGTCGGAAGCAGCCAGCGGCTGTTCGACAATGAAGTCCCTAGCGTCGCCGCAGGCATCGAGAAGGTCTGTCAATCGCGAGAGCAAATCGATGTTGTTGCTGCAGGCACGCTTGATGTAAGAGGCTCGCTCCTGCGCGGGCAAAGCCAAGGCGGCTGCAAACAGGTCTTCTTGTTCTACTTCTTGACCGAGATGTCCCAGCACAATTTTGACTCCATGTGTCGATCAACGCTTCCATGCTTGTTCGATGTGCCTACATTGCTACGGTGGGTAGTTTGCTACGAAAGGGGGCGGTGCTCCATTGGAATTGACTGGCGCGACGCATGGGTCGAGCCTTTACCTTACGGCGAAAGGAAGCTCGCCGCGTGGGCGGCGAACTGGGGAGAAAGGTACTTCGCTCGGCTCAGAGCGGGCGAGCTAGCGGAACCGAGCCTGAGGAACTGGCGTGGCCGTCCCACAGCGCCACGATCTGCGCGCTCTGCCTCGAATCCAGTCGAATCGCAGTGGATTGGATCGACGTTACCGACTCTGTCGGCTGCGAGTAGTCGTTCAAACTCGCGGAGACCGCGGTGCCAAGGGTGAGCAGCGCGCCCGCTGCGATTGCAAGTTGCTTCTTCATGACCAGAACTCCCGGAACGTATTAGAGCGGCTTTCGGGGAGCAGGCACGGTTTGGACCAGCGTAGGCTGCTTTGCGAGAGCAAGACTCGCAAGGCGGGTGACCAGCGGCCTCTTGAGATGACACAGGCCCTCGGCAGACGCGCTGTTCGCCAGAAAAACACCCGCAACCATCGCGATCGCGATCAATTTGGTACGCATGACAACTTTCTCCCCGCCAAAAAGTGATAGAAGACCGGTCTTGGACTTAATCTTGGTCGTTTACATAAGCCACGCTACCTGTGACGTAGTTCACAGGCAACCACTTATGTTGTGCGGTCAATGCAGAATCAGGGGATTGCTCAAGTGGAACGTAAGGGAAGGACCGAGCCCGAACTTAACGTAATACGGGTCGTCCTTTGCCAGGACTGGCGGCCAGGTCTCAGGCCGTCGCGGGCTGGCAGGGCACAATCCGGGGCAATTGTTGGGAATTCCGAGACTTTTCCGGGTTCGGGGCAGGCGGCCTGACCGGCCGGCTGGGGATGCAGAAACCGTCACCTATTAATACGGGTGCTGCCGCCATTGGGCGGCTGAAGTGGGCGCTTCGCTTGAAGGCGCGCCTCGTACCCGGCCGCCTGGATGCTTTGCTGTGACCGGCCCGATCCCCGCAAAGATCCATCCACGCTGGCAACGGCTCAATGAGCTGTTCTTCCACGCTGCCCGTTTGCAAGGCGCCGAGCGGCAAGCATTCCTCGCGCGTGAAACGCTCGGCGAGCCCGAACTGGAGCGGGAGGTGCTCGCGCTGCTTGAGCGAGGTGATGAGAGGAGGTCAGGCCCCCCAACGCGCACGCTCGGTGGTGGACTCGCGCTTGCTCCTCGTGATGAGCGACTGCTCGTCGGGCGCGTTGTCGCGAACTATCAGCTCGTGTCAGTGCTCGGTCGCGGCGGCGCTGGCACCGTGTTCCTTGGTGAGCGCGCCGATAAACAGTTCTCGGGAAAGGTCGCAGTCAAAGTAGTCGATCGCTCGCAGGCTGCTGATCTGGGCATGCGCTTCCGCGCCGAGCGGCAGATTCTGGCGAGCCTCAATCATCCGAACATTGCGCGACTGATCGACGCGGGCGAGACGGACGATGGCCAGCCGTACCTCGTAATGGAGTACGTCGAAGGTCAGCCGCTCGATCAGTACTGCGACGAACGCAAGCTCGACCTGCGCAAGCGGCTCAAGCTGTTTATGGACATCTGCGGCGCTGTTCAGTACGCGCATCAGAACCTGATCATCCATCGCGACCTCAAGCCCGCGAACATTCTCGTCACCGCCGACGGCACAGTGAAGCTGCTCGACTTCGGTATCGCGAAGCTGCTGCACCATGGCAATGGCAGCAACACGATATCCGAGCTCACGCGGATGAACGAGCGCCTGCTGACGCCGGAATACGCGAGCCCCGAGCAAATCATCGGCGGCGCAGTTACGACGGCGAGTGACGTCTATTCGCTCGGCATCGTTCTGTATCGGCTGCTCACCGGTCTGCGACCGTATGATCTGTCGGGCACAACGAGCCAGCTCGAAATGGAGCGCTCAATTTGCGTTGCCGATCCACCGCGTCCGAGTGCGAGCGTGCAGCGCGCAATGCAGTCAGGGCCGGCGCAGGGCGAGCTGGCGATTGCCGCGCTTGCGCTCGCGCGCAACCTCTCACCGGAGAGACTGCGACGACGTCTCGTCGGTGACATCGATGCGATCGTTATGCGCGCGCTGCGCAAGGAGCCGCAGCACCGCTACAGCTCAGTGGAACGACTCGTAGCAGATATTCGACACTACCTGGAGAACGAGCCAGTTCAGGCGCGCCAGGGTAACTGGGTCTATTACACACAACGATTCGTGCGCCGGCATACCACTGCGGTGATCGCGAGCGTTGGCTTCTTGATCTTCCTGACTGGCGTTGCGATCGTCATGTCCATCCAACGTCAGAACATTGCGGCGGCTCTCGAACGTGCCACGCACGATCGGGAGCGGGCGGAGATCGTCTCGCAGTTCATGCTCGACGTATTCAGTGCCGCCGATCCGTTCATCAACTCCGGGAAGGAGCCGACAGCTCGCGCTCTGTTGGACCAAGCTGCCCGCAATATCCAGGGCGACTTGAGTCAGCAGCCGGAGGTGCGCGCGCGCCTACTCGAGGCGATCGGGCGATCGTACCGCCGGATGGGTCAGCCCGAGCGTGCGGTTGCGTACTTACAGGATTCACTACGCATTCAACGACAACTCCTTCAGAAGGACGATGCGAGTCTCGGCTCAGTCATCACCGAAATCGCGATCGCCCTTCGCAACCAGGATCGCATTGATGAGTCCGACGGTTACTTCAGCGAAGCGCTGCAGATCTCGCGTCAGGCGAAAGATCAACGCTCGGAAGCGTATGCCAAGCTCCTCGTCGATTTGGGTCGCCTCGAAAAATTCCGTAGCAATCCGAATCCGGCTCTCAGTCATCTAGAGCAGGCGTTGCAATTGATGCGCGCACTCAAGGGTCCGAAAGATCCGGAGGTTGGCGCCATACTCGCCGAGATGTCTAACATCAAGGTGTGGCTCGACGATTTGGCTGGCGCAGAGGTAGCGGCGCGTGCCGCGGTTGAGATTTATCAGGCGGTGCCAGCTGAGTATCCGGACCGTGTCATGGCGGAGTACTACCTCGCTGACTTGCTATTTACGCAAGGCCACATCGCGGAAGCCGCGCCTCTTCTAGAGCGAGTGCTGGCCGCACAACGTCACCTATACGGTGACAAGAGTCGTGCAACGGCAGAGACCCTGGCTTCTCTAGCTCAGGTTCGTATCGCGCAGAAGAATTTTGCTGCAGCGGAAAATCTGATCCGCGAGGCACTCGAAGCACACCGCGAATCTTCGAGCAACGCTCATCTGCCGATTGGATATCTACAGACTATGTTAGCCACCGTGCAGATGCGGCTAAACAGGTTCGCCGACGCGGAGCAGACTCTTCGCGATACGCTTGTTCTCTTCAGTCAGAACATTCGCGGCGATCACCAGTACATAGCATCAGCGGAGCACTACATGGGCGAAGCTCTGCTCGCGCAGCACAAATATCGCGAAGCGGAGGTCGTTCTACTCTCTGCGGTCGAGCGTTGGAAGCGCACCGGTGCGCCCATTTGGCGCTCCGCACGATCGGCGAGTGCGCTCGGCGAAGCGCTCCAAGGACAAGGACGAGCAGACGAAGCTGAGCAGTATTTGGTCGAAAGCTACAAGGATCTAAACGCAGATCCAGGCGCGGACGACGAAATCAAGCGCATCGCGCGCGAACGCGTTACGAAGTTCTACACCGCGCTGGGGCAGCGCCAGAAGTTGAACACGTTGATGCTGCAAACTGGCGGCCGCAGCGATGCAGCTCCGGCTCGACAGAGCACTGCAAATCCGGCGAAGCCGCCGAGCGGCGGTTAGTCTTTCGCGCTACCGCAGTAGCGAATCCACGTACTTCACCCCAATCCCCACCTTCTCATAGTGCGCCCTCGCCGCAGCTACGTAATCAAACACATCGTACTGACTCACCCCATTCCCATTCTCATCCAACCAAATCAACGGCCCCTGCACGACGAAGAACACTCGCATCGGCTCACCGCTGTCGTACGCAACCAGCGTGTGACTCTCTCCCGGTGGCTCGTAAATAAAATCCCCCGCCGTCGCAGTCCACTCGTGTTCTAAATACCCCCACTTGCCCGAAATCGTGTACGCGAACACTTGATGCGGGTGGTAGTGGCGATTCACTAAACCAGCCGCCTTCGCCATCAGCACATCGGCCCACATGTTCCGCTGCGGCGAGATCCACAGCGGCTTCGACGACACCGTCTCGCTGAACGGCACGAAATAGCGCTCGTCTCCCTCGGCCACCTTCGACAAATACACCTCGGGCAATGCCCCGGTGCGGAACACGTTCGCGATCGGCTTGATCGTGCGCCAGAACTCGGTGCCGGGTGCTTCGGGCATGGTGCTCTCCAGTTCAGAAGCGGAACTTCGCTTGCAGGCCGTACTGCGCTTCGCCTTCGTTCGGTACGCAGTAGAACGAGCCCGAGACGCCGCGCAGATCCTGGATCTCGACGCAGTATTTCTCGCTCGTGAGATTCTTGCCGAACAGCGAAACCTCATGCCGCTCGTTGTCGCCGAACGCGTACGTGGCCCGCGCATCGACCTCGAAGCGTGAGTCGTACTCGTCGATCGGCTTCTGCGGACTGAACTTCACCTTCGACGTGCTCTGGTAACGCATGTCGGCACGCAGCGTGAGCGCGTTCGTGCCGAGTGCAAAGCGCTTCTCGATCGCACCGTTCCCGGTCAACTGCGGTGCGAGCGGCAACTCGTGGCCTTCCTGGAAGTCGCCCTGCCGCAGGTCGAAGTTGATTCCAGTCGCGTCAGTGATCTCCGTGTGCAGCCATCCCAGGCTGCCCGTGAGCAGCCAGTCGCTCGCCGGCACCCATTCCAGCTCGAGCTCCGCACCGTAGATCTCCGACTCCGGCAGGTTGAAGAACTCCGGTCCGTTCACGCCGACGTTGAACACCTGCTGGTCCTTCCAGATGTTGTAGAACACCGCGGCGTTCAGCAGCACCTGATCGTTCACCGTCGATTTGAAGCCCACCTCGAACACGTTGAGGATTTCCGGATCGAGCGGACGCTGCGGGAACGGCGTGTCGTCGGTGTGCAGGAACTCGACGTCGAACTTGCCGGACTTGAAACCTCGCGAGTAGCTGCCGTACAGCATGAAGTCGGGCGTCACGTGATACTGCAACCCGACTTTGCCGCCGACCTGGTCGGTGTCGAGGTCCTCGCGGCTGGTGTTCACGTCCGCGCAGCGTACGAACGGAATGTATGCCGGGTTGGTCTTCGGCACGCACGCCGGCAACCCCGCGGCGAGCTGCCTCACCAGCGCTTCGTCGTAGTAGGTCGCGGGATTGCGTCCGGTCTTGTCGAATGCGCCGGCGTAGTACGAGGGGTTGCCTTTGTTGTCATGCGTGTAGCGCAAACCGACCGTGAGCGTCGTCTTCTCGGCCAGCTCGATGTCGGTCTGACCGTAAGCCGAGTAACTGCGATCCTCCAGGTCCGCGATGCTGAACGACACCGTGTTCCCATAAGGATTCGGTATGACATCGAACAAGCTCGGCGGCGTGATGCCGGCCGCGGAGGGATGAGCACCGGGGAAGCCGTTGGCGCCGAAGCGGATGTCCTGCGCGAGGTTCGCGTCCTCCTGGAAATAGTAGAGGCCCGCAATCCAGCGGAAGCTTGCCGCGTCGTCGTCCGACGCGAGGCGCAGCTCCTGCGACGCCTGCTCATACTCCTGATCCATGTCGATGATCAGCACGTCGTGATTCACACCGCCGATGATGTTGCCGTTGCCGGTGTTCTCCTCCTCGTACCACGCGTGCGTCTTGTCGTACGAGGTGATCGAGGTCAGCGTCGCCGTGCCGAAATCGTGCTGGATCTTGACGTACGCACCGTCGACGTTCAGATCGCCACGATGCGAGCCGCCGACATAGACGTCGTTCCACTCGTTGGTGTGATGATCGAACCCCTCGATGTTGACCAGCCCCGCGGCCGCCGACGGATGCTCCCAGTCGATGTTGCCGCTGATCGGTGCAATGTCGTTGATTCGCAGCGGCGGATTGTTGGCCAGCGCACCCGCAACTTTCTGCGGCTGGGCGTCATCGCGAGCGCGCGCATGATGAGCGCTGAACGTGACCTGCGTCTTGTCGGACGGCTCCCAGACGAAAGTGCCGCGCAATGAGTAGCGCTCCTCATCGCCGTAACTGTCATTGCCATCGTCGAGGTTGTTCCAGATGCCGTCGCGCGTGTGGTAGATGCCGGCGAGGCGCAGGGCGGACTGACTGCCGACCGGCACGGACACGCCGCCCTCAGTCTCGATCAGGTTGTGCGAACCGTACGTCAGCAGTGCGTAGCCTTCGGTCGGCTGACCGGGATCCGGCTGGCGCGTGATGTAGTTCACCGCGCCGCCCGTGGTGTTGCGGCCGAACAAGCTGTTCTGCGGTCCACGCAGCACCTCGATGCGTTCCATGTCGAACAGCCCGAGCGTGCTCATGTACGAGGAGTTCATCGTCACCTCGTCCATGTACATGCCGACGGAGGAGGGCGCGTTGCCGAAGAACTCGTTGGTGCCGACGCCTCGGATCACGATGTGCTGGCTGAGCGAGTTCTGCACGACGACGTTGAGATTCGGCGCCATGCGCGTGATATCGGTCAGCTCCGAAACGCGCGCCTTCTGCAACTCATCCGCCGTGTAAGCCTGCATTGCGATCGGCACGTTCTGCACGTTTTCCGAGCGCTTCTGTGCCGTCACGATGACCTCTTCGAGCTGGCCGCGCGCAGCTGCACTGGACTGCTCGCTCTGCGCCTGGGTGGTGACCGTCGCGAGCAAACCCACACCGGAAGCCAGTAATTGCAGAGTTGAGCTCTTCATGGTGATCCCCCTTTGACGAGACAGTTGTTCGTTACATTGGCTCGCTACTGCTCCACTGCGACCTCGACGAGCATCGGCACATCCGCGCGGAACGCTCCAAGCAACGCATCGTCGAGCTTCTCGATGCTCGTCACGCTGACGGCTTGCACGCCCTGGCTGCGGGCCAGACCGCAGAAGTCGAGTTGCGGCAACTGAACGCCCGGCAGCTGCGACATCTGGAAGTGACGACCGAATTCGTTGAGCGCCTCGTAGGTGCCGTTCTTGACGATCACGAACGCAATCTGCAGCGCATGTTGAGCAGCCGACCACAGCCCCTGGATCGAATACATGCTCGAGCCGTCGCCGAGGATCGCGATCACTTTTTCGCGCGGCCGGCCCAGCGCAACGCCGATGGCCGCGGGCAGACCGTGGCCGAGTCCGCCGCTCGCACACGTATAGAAAGTCTCTGGCGCGAGGATCGGCAGGTAGTCGTGCATCGGCGGGCGCGTGCTCGGCGCTTCCTCGACGATGATGCTGCCCGTCGGCCGCAGCGCGGCGATCTGCTGCATCAGATATGCATCGGTGAGTCGTGTGCGCGGCAGTCGCGGCGCACGCGGCGGTACAGTCGGAGCAGGGCGCTCGCGCGGCTTCGCCTGCTCCAGCAGCTCGGCAATGCCGGTCTTCAAACCGGTGCAGATCGACGTGCCGACTGGCGACCACGCCGCCATCGATGGATCGTCGGTGAGCTGGAACAGCGTGGCGCCCGGCGGCACGTGCGGGCCCGCGCCCTCGACGTGATAAGTGAATACCGGGGCGCCGAGCACGAGTACCAGGTCATGACCCGCAAGGTGCGTGACGATCCGAGCGCGATCCGGGGGCAGGAATCCCGCGAATAGCTGATGGTTCTCGGGAAAACTGTTGCGACTCGACATCGGGCTGACCCACACGGGCGCGCGATGCCGCTCGGCGAGCGCAATGGTTTCCGCCCACGCGCCGTCGCGCGCCGCGGCAGCTCCGACGACGATGACGGGGCGTTCGGCGCGATTGAGCGCAGCGGCGCACTCCCGCAGCAGCGCCGGCTCACCGCGAATCGATCTGCTGACCGTGCGGGGCGTAATGGCTTCGCACGGTCGATCCCAATCGTCGACGGGCACCGATACGAATGTCGGGCCGCACGGTGCCTGCATCGCGACGTAGTAGGCACGCGCGATCGCTGCCGGAACGTCTTCGGCGCGCGCAGGCTCGCAGCTCCATTTCACGTACGGCTTGGGGAATTCCGTCGCTTCTTTCGCATGCAGGAACGGCTCGAAGGGCAGGATGGAGCGCGCCTGTTGGCCGGCGATGATCACCAGCGGTGTCTGGTTCTTATAGGCGGTGAATACGTTGCCGAGGGCGTGGCCGAGGCCTGCGGCAGAATGCAGGCTGACGAGCGCGGCACGGCGCGTCGCCTGCGCGTAACCGTCGGCCATGCCGACGGCGATCGATTCCTGCAGGGCGAGTGAGTAGCGAAAGTCCTCGGGGAAGTTGCGGAACATCGGCAGCTCGGTCGAGCCGGGATTGCCGAACACCGTCGTCATGCCGAAGGCACGGAACAGGTCGAAAACTGCATCGCGCACGGTCGCCGCTGGCTTCATGTCGCGAGTCTGTGCGCGTGCTTCAGCGGCTGACTATTGCCAAATCTGGTCGAGGGCATAACATCCTTGCATGGCTTTGGAACCGCGGCAGTTACGGGCTTTTCTGGCGATCGTGCACACCGGCAGTCTCGGCCGTGCGGCGCAGGAGTTGCACCTGACGCAACCGGCGCTAAGCCGGGTCGTGAAGCAGATGGAAGGTCAGCTGCGCGTTCAGCTGTTCGAGCGCCGCACCACGGGCATGGAACTCACGACCTTCGGCAGGGCATTGCTGCCGTATGCGACCCACCTGACCGAAGAGGCCGATCTCGCCATCGAAGAGATCAACGTGCGTCTCGGCCTGGGTCGCGGCACGCTGCGCATCGGCACGGTGGCGAGCGCCGCGACGGTCGTGCTGCCCGCGCTGCTGGATCGCTTCCACAAGCAATGGCCGAATCTGCTGCTGCAGATTACCGAGGCCGTCGAGGACAAGCTGGCCGCTGCGCTGGTCGGCAATGACGTCGACGTAGTCCTCTCCGGGCCCATTCCCGAAACGGAAGAGATCATGCAGGTGTGCGAGCACCGCTTCAGCGACCGTTCGGTGGTGATCGCGTCCGCTACGCATCCGCTGCACGAGCGCCGCAAGGTCGCGCTGGTCGATCTACTGGAATACCCGTGGGCCATGCCGTCGGCGGATGCGGAGCCGCGCAAGCGCTTCGATGCGCTCGTGCATCGTCTGCGCGGGAAGCCGCCGCACGTTGCAGTCGAGACGCGGTCGCCGGCCACGATCAAGGCGATCGTCGCGCAGACCAGGCTGCTCGGCTGGCTGCCCGAGCCGCTGTTCGCGGCGGAGCAGGCGGCGGGACTGATTCGCCCGGTGCGTTGCGAGGAGATGGCGTTGCCGCGGCGCTTTTTCGTCTATCGCCGGCGTCGCAACTTCATGGCGCCGCCGCTGCAACAGTTCCTGCAGGCGCTACAGAAGTGAGGAGCCAGAGCGCCGATTGAATAATTGGATCCAATAATCCATACTGCCTGCCATGCTCACCAAGGCGGTGGTCGAACGCATCAAGGGCGCGATCGAAAGCGGCTCTTTGCCCGCAGGCAGTGCCATCGGACAGCAGGAGCTGGCGGACCGGCTCGGCGTCAGCCGGCAACCGATCCGGCAGGCATTGCCGCTGCTGATTGCAGAGGGCTGGATCGAGAGTTTGCCGAATCGGCGTCTGCTGGTGCGGGAGCTGGCGGCTGAAGAAGTCGACGAGATCTTCGCCGTGCGGCGTCTGATCGAGCCCGTCGCTTTGGCGGCATCTATCGAGCGTGCGACCCCGGCGATGCTGCGGCGTCTGAACTTCGCTCTGACGGAATACGAAGAAGCGGCTACGCCTGCCGAGCTCGAAAGCGCGGACGTCGCATTTCATGAAGCGTTGTACTCGTGCTGCGAGAACGCGACGCTGCTGCGGTTGATAGAGCAGTTGCGGCGCTCGCTGAAACGCGTCTACGAGCTGAAGCCGAAAGGCAGCGCGCTGCGTAAGAAGGCGATTGCTGAGCATCGCAAACTGGCGACGCTTTGCGAGGAAGGCGATGCACGTGCCGCTTCAGCTGCGCTGCTGGCTCATCTCGAGGCCGCGCAGACTGCGATGCGCAGGAAGCGGCCGGCGATGGCCGACAAGGTGACCTCCGGGGGAAAACGTGGAAAACATTGAGCTGGCCAGAACTCCGCAGCCGCCGTACTACGCGGTGATCTTCGCTTCCGTGCGCACCGCGAGCGACGATGAAGGCTATGGCAAGGCAGCGGAACGCATGGCGCAGCTCGCGAGCGCGCAACCGGGGTATCTCGGCGTGGACAGCGTGCGCGGCGCGAATGGCGTCGGCATCACTGTTTCGTATTGGTCGAGCGAAGAGGCGATCTTGGGATGGCGTCGCAATGCCGAGCACACGCTGGTGCGCGAGCAAGGCCGCAAGAACTGGTACGCGGAATACGAGTTGCGGGTAGCGAAGGTCGAGCGCGCTTACGGCTTCAAGCGCTGATTCGATAGCGCGCGTGCTTCGATCAGAGCCGCGTGGCTCTCGTCCACGGTGTTGGACAGCTGCGTAATGGCGGAGGCAAACGCCTGCTGGGCTTCCGCCGATTCGTGAAGTTGTCGAAGCGCTCGACCCAATAGCAACCACGCACGTCCAGTGCGTTGCGAATACGGCAGCCCGCTCTGCAAAGACGTCGCTGCGCTCAATGCAATTCGCGCACTTTCCGCCGCGGCAGTCGGGTCGCCGGCGGCAAGCAGCGTGTCCGCCTTGCCGAGCTCGCCATCTACTGCAGTCGCCTTGCTGCCGGTATTTGCAGCCACCGCTTCGAAGCGGCGTCGGGCTTCAGCGATATCGCCACGCGCGAGGGCGAGTCGCCCGCGCATTAGTGCCACGCGCGGCGTCTTATTTGCCTCTTCGACAGAGCCAAGAACCTCCGACGTGCGATCGAGATAGGCAGCTGCTGCCGCCCTGTCGCCGCGCTGGATCGCGATGCTAGCGAGCCCGGCTAGAACCTGCGTCTGCCCGATGGTGTGTTTCGAGTCGACTGCGACTTGCATCGCCGACTCATACGCCTTCTGCGCCTCCCGAAGGCGACCGATTGCTTCGAGCGCGCGACCTCGGTTGACAGCAAGATAGACAGGCGGGTTCGCATCGGGCGAGCGCTCCGCGAGTGCCGCGAGCGTGTCGTCATAGAGCTGCAGTGCCCGCTTGGGCATCCCCGCAGCCTCACTCACCAGGGCCATGTTGTTACGAATGACCATCGCGCCGGCGCTGCTGCCGCGCCCAACCGACGTGAACTTTTGCAGCGCCATTTCGTAGTAGTCGATCGCCTCGCGATGACGGCCGGTTCGGTGATAACTCCACGCGAGGTTCTGCAGGACATCTGCTTCCTGCTCGTTCGATGTCGGTCCGCTCAGGCGCAGCTGCTGCAGGGCTTCGCGTGCATACAGCAACGAACCTTCGGCATCATCGAGAGTGCCCGCGACGACCGAGCGTGCCTTCATACATTCTGCAAAGCTCGCGTGGTTCGCCGGCGGCTGTGAGAGCTCAAGATCGATCTTCGTTGCGGCTTCACTGGCGCGGCCCATTCCAGAAATCACGAGCGCGTGAGCGCACACCACTTCGGAATGCAGCCCATGTGCCGGCGCATCGCCAAGTACCGCGAGCGCCCGTTCCAGCAGCTCAGCGGCCTTGCCGCGGTTTCCCCAGGCGAGATAGTGCAGCCCGAGCGTGCGCAGCACGGCGGCACGGCTTTCCGGATTGCCGCTCGTGTCGGCGAGCGCAAGCTTCTCGCTGTGCGCGAGCATGTCACTGACCGTGACCGGCTTGTCGGCTTCCGCGGCTTCCGTGATCAACATGCCGAGGAACTCGGTTACCGCGGAGTTGCGTGTTGCCAGTGCGACCGCGCGATCGCGTTCCTCCGATGCTATCTGCGTCTGAGTGAGCGCGAACGCAAGCGTGGCGCATAAGCCGACCACCGCAACGAACGAGATGGCGACCGCGACACGATGACGAGCGATGAACTTGCGCGTCCCGTAGAAGCTCGCTCCGAGTCGTGCGACGACTGGCTGGCGATGCAAATACCGGAGCAACTCATCGCGCAGCGCTGCGGCAGTCTGATATCTGTGGCGCGGATCGGTGTGCAGCGCTGTCGCCAGAATGGCGTCGAGGTCGCCGCGCAGCTTCTTGCGCAACGCACCGGTCGCCAGGTCGGAAGCGCGCGGCACGCGACCCGAGAGTGCTGCCCGGATACGATCGGCACGTGTCCCGACGGTCGTCAGCGGATGGCGCCCGATGAGCAACACGTAAAGAAGCATGCCGAGCTGATAGACATCAGTGGCAGTGGAGGGGAGCTCGCCGAGGAGCTGCTCCGGCGCGGCGTACTCCGGTGTGAGCACGATCTCGTCGACGAGCGTGCGCGTCGAATCGTCACCTTCCGGCCGTTGCGCGCCGATCAGCTTCGCGATGCCGAAGTCGAGCAGCTTGACCGCGCCGCCACGAGTGACGAGCACGTTGGATGGCTTGAGATCGCGATGTACGACCAGGTTGCTGTGCGCATGGGCGACCGCGAGCACGGCGTCCATGAACAGACGAATACGCGCCTCGACATCGAGGTCCTGGGAGTCGCAGTAGCGATCGATGCGGTCGCCGTCGACGTACTCGAGTACCAGGAACTGCCTGCCGTCGGCGGTCGCGCCGGCATCGAGCAGCCGTGCGATATTCGGGTGTGCGAGTCGCGCGAGCAGGCGGCCTTCACGGCGAAAGCGCTCCGCCAGCTTCTCCTGCGAGACGGCGCCATCCAGAAGCTTGATCGCGCACTGGGCTTCGAAGCGCCCATCGCTGCGGCTGGCGAGCCAGACTTCGCCCATGCCGCCGCGACCGAGCAACCGCTCGACGGTGTAGGCGCCGAGCCGCGCGCCTTCGAGCTGGGAGCCTGTCGGCCGTGGCAGATTGGCGAGCGGGGAGTCCTCGAGGAACTGGCTCGCGTTCAGCGCCTCGCGCTCGGCGAGCAGCTGGCGCACGATCCTGGCGATGCCGGGTTGCGACGAAGTGAGCTCGGTCAGCCAGAGCTCACGCTCGGCTGGCGCAAGATCCAGTGCGCGATCGAGAAATCCGTCGATCTCCGGCCATGGCGCCAGCCCTCTCAGGCCGACTGCCACTGCCCCGTCTCTTGATCGTTGATGAAGCGATTGAGCAGCAGGCGCGCCTTGTCCCAATCGCGCTGCACGGTGCGCTCCGAGACATCGCGCAACTGCGCGATCTCGTTGAACGAGAAGCCGCAGAAGAACTTGAGGTCGACGCACTCGGCGAGCCGCGCGTCGATCTTCGCCAGCGACTCCAGCGCCTCGTTCAGCTTCTCGATCTCCACCGACTGCCGATCCTCGTGAACTGCATGGGGCAGTTCGGTCGGCAGCGAGGTGATCTCGAATTCGCCACCGCGCTTCTGCGCGTGACGGCTGCGGAGGTAGTCGACGATCAGCCCGCGCATGGCGCGTGCCGCATACGACATGAACTGTCCGCAGTCGCCGAACGCAAGCGACTCGCGATGCGAGATGTTGAGGAAGGTTTCGTGGAGCAGCGTCGTTGGGCTCAGCGTGACTGCGGCTCCCCGCCGCAGCTCGCGTTGCGCCATCCGATGCAGCTCTTCGTAGAGCATTGCGAACAGGCGATCGCGCGATTCCATATCGCCGGTGCCCGCCGCATGCATGATTGCCATGAGCCCGCTTTCCGTCATTGTTTGCAACCCTTGAGTCTACTGCCAGGACCAGTTCGGGGCGGGGGGCCGAGCCTGGCCTCCCGCTTCAGGCGCGCGTTCCTCCCGCGTAACTGCGGGGCTCCTAGAACGCGGCCTGAGCATCAATGCGCGTATGTGCCGCAAATAGCGTGCAGGGTTTAACGCTCTCCGTCTAGGAATGTGAAGGACATCGTTGGGTCGTCCCCGACTCGACATCGCGGGGCACCCTCGTGATGTCATGACAACGGCAACGCGCCTGACGCGCGCAGGGCTGTGCCTCCCTCTCAAGTCTATCGAAAAACCGCCGCGATTCCTGACACGCAAGGCATGCCGGATCGACGTGTCGGGATTGCGTTCCTGCATTTCGATTAGCCCGTAGCACGGAATCGTTCCTGAATGGGGGTAGTCATCATGCGCATTGCTTCGATTGCGGCCGCGGCATCGTCCATCGGCCTGTTGTTCGCTCATTCGGCAGGGGCCGCAGGGGAAGGGGAAAACGAGGCCCTGGAGCAGGTTGTCGTTACGGGCACGCGCGTCGCGAATCGCTCGGCGCTCGAAACGGCCGCTCCGGTCGATGTCGTATTGGGCGACCAGTTGCAGAACCTCGGCATCACCGAGATCAACCAGGCGCTGGCTGCGAGCCTGCCGTCGTTCAATTTTCCGCGGCCGGGCCTGAGCGACGGTAGCGATGCCGTGCGTCCGGCGACGCTACGCGGCCTCGCGCCTGATCAGACACTGGTGCTGGTCAACGGCAAGCGCCGCCACGTCGCGGCGCTGGTGAATGTGAACGCCACCGTTGGACGTGGCTCGTCCGCTACCGACCTGAACACGATTCCGAGCGACATGGTGCAGTCGATCGAAGTGCTGCGCGACGGTGCATCTGCTCAGTACGGCTCCGATGCCATTGCCGGCGTCATCAACCTGCGATTGCGCGAGGCTCGCGAAGGTGGCGGCACCAACGTGACGTATGGGTGGCGAGACAGTGACTTCGACGTCCGGACTGCGCCAGTGACGACGCCGGGTGCGACCTGGTCGGCGCCGCCTGTTCTCTCTCGCAGCCGCAGTGACGGCGAAACACTGACAGCGTCGATCTGGAAAGGCTTGCCGCTGACGGACTCGGGCTTTCTGACCGTGGCTGCGGAGTACAAGGATCAGGAGCACACCGAGCGCGGCGGATGGGACCACCGCCCGCAGTATCCGATCGTGAATGGCGTCGTCGATCCACGCGAGGCGACGTTCAACCGCTTCAACGGCTGGTACGGCGAGCCGGAACTGGCGCAGAAAACGGTGTTCGCGAATGCCGGCTACGACGTCTCCGATCAGGTTTCGCTGTATGGCTGGGCGAGCTGGCAGGACCGGCACTCGGTCGGCGCAGGCTTCTATCGTCCAGCCGGCGACCCCAAAAACGTCCCGTCGATCTATCCCGACGGCTTCCTGCCGTTGATCGAGGCCGACGTCAGCGATTACTCAGCTGCATTCGGCACGCGCTGGGAGCTTGGCGCCTGGCAGATGGACTCGTCGCTGGTCTACGGTCTGAACACCATGGACTTCACGATCGACCATTCGCTGAATCGCTCGCTCGGAGCCACCAGCAAGACGAAGTTCGACTCCGGCGGCTTCGACTACGGCCAGCTGGTCCTGAACGTCTCGGGCGTGCGTGGGATCGAGATCGGTGCGTTCGCTTCGCCGCTCAACGTGGCCGTCGGCCTCGAGGCGCGGCGTGAGACCTACGCGATCCACGCGGGCGAGCCGGACTCCTACCGTTCCGGCGCGCCGGGAACGACGCTGCCGCCCGGCGCACAGGTGTTTCCGGGATTCAGGCCGGCGAACGCGGGCAACCACGACCGGACCGCGGTGGGTGCCTACGTCGATCTCGAGGCGAATCTGACGCAGAGCCTGCTCGCCTCGATCGCGGTGCGCGGCGAGAGCTATTCGGACTTCGGCGAGAACCTCTCCGGCAAGGGTTCGCTGCGCTATGACTTCAACGAGCACTTCGCGCTGCGCGGCTCCGTGCAGAACGGCTTCCGCGCGCCTTCGCTCCAGCAGCAGTTCTTCCAGACGACCTCGACGAACAACATCCAGGGCGTGGGTCTCGTGGAGGTGACGACCTTCGCAGTGACCGATCCGGTTGCGCGCGCGCTCGGCGCAACGGATCTCGACGCGGAGAAGTCGACCAATTTCTCGGTCGGCACAGTGCTGCGCTTCGGCGGGCTCGACGTCACGATCGATGCTTATCGCATCGACATCGACGACCGCATCGTGCTGTCGGAGAATCTCATCTCCGCGAGCGTCTCGCAGTTCCTGGCCAGCCAAGGCTTTCCCGGCCTCGGCGGCGGGCGCTTCTTCATCAACGGCGTCGACACGCGTACCGAAGGCGTGGACCTGGTGCTGAACTATCCGCTCGAGACGGCCGCGGCCGGGCGCGTCGACTTCACGCTGGCGGCGAACTTCAATTCCACCGATGTCACCAAGGTGCCGCAGCCGCGGGCCCAGGGACTGACGCCGCCACCCGTGTTGTTCGACCACATGAACATCCTGACGTTCGAAGAAGGTACGCCGGAGGACAAGTACACCGCGACCGTGAACTGGGCGCTGTCGCGTTTCGGCATGACTCTGCGCGCGACGCGTTACGGCGATGTGTTGGCGGCGGGCGGCACGCCTGCCGGGGACTTCCTGCTGACGGCGAAGACGCTGGTCGATTTCGAGGCGAGGGTCGATGTCACCGATCACATCCGTGCCGCGATCGGCGCAGACAATCTCACGGACGAGTACCCCGACGCGCTGCCGGCGCCGCTGCTGAACGCGACCGGGACGACGTCGTTCAGCAACTACTCGCCGTTCGGTCGCTCGGGCCGTTTCGTCTATGGCAAGTTGAACTATCGCTTCTAGGAAGCCGCTGCTAGCGGGACAACGCCCGTGCCTGCACGAGGAGCGGATGCTCCTCGTCCACGGTGTGCGACAAGTGATCGATGGCGCTGGCGAAGGCGGCCCGCGCCTTCTCCGATTCGCCGAGCTGTTGCAAGGCACGTGCGAGCTTCAGGTACGAGTGGCCGGTGTTGGACGAGTAGGGCAGGCCGCCCTGCATCGTTAACGACCGCGTAAGCGTGCGCCGCGCGCTTTCGGCTGCGCCTTTAGCGTCGCCGGCGCGGAGCTGGAGCTCTGCGATTGCCCAGGTTGCCGAAGTGACGACCGCGGGGTTGCCATCGGCGATCGCACGGCCGAGCTGGATTCGTGCCGCGCCGAATCGCCCTTCGAGGATGTCGAGGCGGCCTTGAATGAGAGCGGCGGTGGCCTGCGCGGGCAATCGCGACAAGACAAGCGCACGCGACATGCGCGGCGGGTTCTGGCCCGGCGCGCGCGGATCCATCAGCGTGCCTGCCCGATCGAGATAGGCAGCGGATGCGGCCGCATCATCGGACTCTTGAGCAGTCGCCGCGAGGCCGAGCAGGCAGTAGATCTGACCCAATACGTTGTGCTGCTGACCGGCCAGTTCGAACGCCGTGTTGTACGCGGCCTCCGCTTCACGACGGCGGCCGACGCGCTCGAGTGCGCGTGCACGGTTACCGACAAGATAGGCGGGCGGCTGACTGTTCGGATTGCGCTCCATGAATGCGCGCAACGTCTCGTCGTAGATCTCCAAGGCGCGGCGCGGCATGCCGGCGTCGTCGAACACGACGGCCCAGTTGTTCCGAACCGCAATCGCATCGGGGCCGCCGTCGCGACCGAGCTCCGCGTACTTTTGCAAGGCGCGCCGGTAGTACTCGTCGGCTTCGACATTGCGCTGGTTGAGGTGATGGCCGAAGCCGACGGCGCCGAGGAACAGTCCCTCATCGCCGGCTGCACGGCGCGGCGCTGCACGGAACTTCGCGAGCGCTTCGGTGGAATAACGGGAGGCGTGCGCGGCATCACCATCGCTGTCGGCGATGAACGCGCGGTAGAGCAGGCAATAGGCAGCGTTCTCAGGGTCCGACTGCAGCTGGCGAAGCTCGTGCTCGATCGACAGGACTGCTTCGGTCACGCGCCCGAGGCTGGCGACCGAGAGTGCGTGGGCACACGTCAGTTTCGATTTCAGTGGCTGATCCGTCGACTTGCCGAGGAGCGCCAGGGCATTCTCCAGCAATCGTGCAGCCTTCACGTCGTCGCCGAGCGTGCCATAGCGCGAGGCGATCATCGCAAGCACGGCGGCTCGGTTCTCGGGGCTGCCGCTCGTGTCGGCGAGCGCCAGCAGCTCGCTGCGTGCAAGCATGTCGTTCACCGTAATCGGCTTGCCGCCCTCGGCAGCTTCCGTAATCAAGACTCCGAGGAACTCGGTCACGGCGGCGTTGCGCGTAGCGAGAGCAAAGGCGCGATCGCGCTCGGTCGCGGCCGCGTCGGCCTGGCTGAGCGCGAATACGAGCGTCGTGAAGAGCGCCGCTATCGCGGTGGCCGAGGTCACGACCGAAAGCCAATGACGCCGGATGAAGCGACGCGTTGCATAGAAGGCGACGCCGCGACGCGCCTCGACGGGCGCGCGATGCAGATAGCGCGTGAGCTCGTCGCGCAGTGCCGCCGCAGTCTGGTAGCGATCCGCGGGATTCACCTGCAAGGCCTGCGCGAGGATCGCATCGAGGTCGCCGCGCAGTTCCTTCTGAAGTGCGCTACTGGCTGCGAAACGCGATGCGCGCGGAAGACGTCCATCGAGTGCCGCTTTGATCCGCTCGACACGACTGCCGGCGAGATGCAACGGATGTCCGCCCGTCAACAGAACGTACAGCAGCATGCCCAGCTGATAGACATCGGTCGCGGTGGACGGGACGTCACCGAGGAGCTGCTCGGGTGCGGCGTACTCCGGCGTCAGCACGATCTCCTCGGCGCGCGTCATCGTCGCACCTTCGGCCGCTCGCTCCGGATCCACGAGCTTCGCAATGCCAAAATCGAGCAGCTTGACGATGCCGTCACGCGTGACGAGCACGTTGGACGGCTTCAGGTCGCGATGAATGATCAGCTGGCTGTGCGCGTGCGCGACGGCCGCGACCGCGTCGAGAAACAGGCGGACGCGCGCTTCGACGCCGAGGGAGTGCGAGGCGCAGTAATGATCGATACGCTCGCCGTCCACGTACTCCAGCACCAGGAACTGGTGACCGTCGTCGGTCGATCCGGCATCGAGCAGACGTGCAATATTGGGATGGCCGAGCCGCGCGAGCAGCCGTCCTTCGTGACGAAAGCGATCCGCGACCCGCGGTCGCGCGATCAGCCGGTCGAGAAACTTGATCGCGAAGCGGCCTTCGAAACGGCCGTCACTGCGCGAGGCCAGCCACACTTCGCCCATGCCGCCGCGCCCGATCATCCGGTCGACCGTGTACGCGCCGACCTGCTTGCCCGCGAGCGAAGGACGATGACGC
>Ga0207675_100000886_pt1 | contig 29869 bp, 30 predicted proteins | sample KBSSwiS42_FD_184305 | JGI IMG/M metagenome (GOLD analysis project Ga0207675, IMG submission 184305) | Switchgrass rhizosphere microbial communities from Kellogg Biological Station, Michigan, USA - KBS Switchgrass S4-2 (SPAdes) (version 2) | ecosystem: Host-associated > Plants > Roots >...
GAAGGACGTCGACTATGCCTTGCAACTGGCGCAAGGCATCGGCATGCGAGCTCCCTTCGGCCAGGTCGCCGCCGGGCAGCTGCAGCAGCTGATCGAGCTCGGTCATTCGCGTGACAACGAGAGCAGGATCATCGAAATCGCCAGATTGCAGCGGGCCGGCGCAGCCGCGCTTTAAACCTCTGGCCCCTGATTCGTCATCCAAGTCATAAGCAGTCTGGGGAATGGGATAGCACCATGCGCAGAGTCGGTCTGGCTTCGATTCTGATCTTCATCGCGGCTCGCTCGCTGGCAGCCGATGCTGTGGCGGAGCCGTGGGTGCTCCTGACACAACGGGATCTGCAGTCGATCCACGACACACTGGCTGCCAATCACCCCGGGCCCGTCGATCCACAGAGCGATCGTTATCGGCGCTGGCTCGAGGACGGATTACAGGCCGCAAAGACCCAGGCCGCGGCAGCCCGCAGCTACAGCGATTACGAGCGAGCAGTCCGGCGCTACTTGAATGGATTCCGTGACGGTCATACCACCGCACGCTTCGTGCTGAGCTCGGAACGCCTCTCCTGGCCCGGCTTCCTGGTCGGCCGCGACGCCGACGGGAAGATCCGCGCGCTGGCCTCGGCCGAAAGCGGCAACGTGCCTCTGAGTGCCGAACTCCTGGCCTGCGACGGCAAGACGACCGGGCAGTTGATGCAGGAACGCCTCGATCCCTACTACTGGAACGCAGACATTCCGCACGAGCGCTGGAACAGCTTGCCGAAGCTGTTTCAATTCGCGTCAGGCGACACCAACGGACGAATGGCGAGCTGCAGCTTCGGCATCGACGGCGCGACCAAGAGCGTCGACCTGCACTGGTCGTCCGCGTCGCGGGAAACACTCGCGCGTTACGTGCAGCTCATGCAACCGCCTGCCCCTGCCCTCGGGCTGCAAAAGCGACAGGACATCTGGTTCGTCTCGATCCCGAGCTTCAACTACTTTGGCGAGGGGGCCGCAGGCATCAATGCGTTGATCAAAGACATCACGGAGCACGCGGCAGAGCTGCGATCAGCCACTGTCGTGTTCGACGTGCGCGGCAACGGCGGCGGTAACAGCGCCTGGGGTGAAAAAGTCGCGTCCGCATTCTGGGGCGAGGCTGCGGTTGCTCACGTTGTGGGGAGCTTCGACTGGACGACGGACTGGCGCGTATCGCCCGACAACATCGCGCACCTGAACGGCATCGTCGAACGCACCCAGCGCGACGGTCTGACCGAAGCCGCGCAGTCCTGGGCGCAGGCGCGCGACAGTGTCGTAGCCGCACTCAAAAAAGGCCAATCGCTCGCGCGAGTCCCAGAGCCGCCGACAACCTCGACTCAGCGTGCGCCAAAGAGTCTGGTGTCAGGTCGTGTGTTCCTGCTCACCGATAACGAGTGTGCGAGTGCCTGTCTCGACTTCACCGATGTCGTGCGGCGACTGCCGAATGTCACGCACATCGGACTGCCCACATCCGCGGACGCCCTGTACATCGATAACACCGAAGCGATGCTGCCGAGCGGCCTTGCCTGGCTGTCCTATTCGATGAAGGTGTATCGCAATCGCCTGCGCGCGAACAACGAGTGGTACGAGCCGAAAATCCGTTGGCCAGGCGGTGTGATGAGCGATGAAGCGGTCACGACGTGGATCGCGCAGCTGGCTCGGTAGCGTTACTTAACGCGGCAGCTGACTTAACACCTGCACGATTCGCTGCGGGAAACGCTGGCAGCCGCTATGTGACATTTTTTACGGCGCAGGAATGTGTGACGTGGGTCCGGCTGCCCGCGAGCGCTCACTGAGTAGATTGTCAACGTCAGACGGCGCAGTTCGCGCCGCTACCCTTCTGGCATCGCGACAAACTGGGAGATCCCGCATGACGAATCCGTACGATACGGCGAGCGAGCGCATGTCCGTGCTGCCGCCGAGCCTGAAATTCAAGGGAGAACTGTCCGCCGACGAGGATCTGCTGATCCAGGGACAGATCGAGGGAACGATTCATCACACGCAGCGCGTGACCGTGTGCGAAGAAGGCAAGGTCAAAGCCAGCATCAAGGCGCAGATCATCAAGGTCGAGGGCGCTGTCGAAGGCGATCTGCACGCGGAGAAATCGGTGTTCGTCGCCGAGTCCGGCAATCTGCGCGGCAACATTCACGCCCCGTCTGTCTGTCTGGTCGAAGGCTCGCACTTCAACGGCGCGATCGACATGGACATGAAGAAAGGCGCGCAGCAGCAGCCGAAATCGAATCCTCGTGGAAAGTGAACTGGAGATCTCTCATGCGTAACTTCGGATTTGAGGAACGCCAGGAGCCGGTCACGCCGCGTGCCTTCGGTTCCGTGCCGAGCACAGCCGCCCCCGTCACGCAGCAGGCCGCGACCCCGGGTCGCAACGTTGCCGTGCTGGGCCCGACGCTGCGTTTCAAGGGTGAGCTCAGTGCCGACGAAGACTTCATCCTGCAAGGCCGGATCGAAGGCTCGATCAATCACACGCAGAGCGTGACGATCGGCACGGAGGGTGTGTGCCAGGGCAACATCCACGCCCGCGTCATCGTGATCGACGGCTCGGTCGAAGGCGATCTGCACGGCAGCGAGTCTGTCGTCGTAAATGCGACCGGACGCGTTTCGGGCAACATCTTCGCGCCGCGCGTCGGCCTCGTGGACGGTGCGCTGTTCAGCGGTCGCATCGATATGAGCTCGCGTCCGACCGCCGCGGCGAAGCCGCCGGCGATACCGGAACAGCCGGGCGTGGCGCTCTCGGCCGAGCAGACCGAGCGTCTGCTGGGCTCGAAACAGCAGTAACGGAGGACGAGACAGCGCGCGCCGTTAAACGGCGCGCGTATTTTTTACCCGCGACTGACCTGCGTGCTTTCGACTTCCCGCCACATCTCCTGCAAGCGCGCGTGCGGTCGTGCGACCGCGCGCGTGTTGACGTCGAAGATCATCGCGATCCGCTGATCCGGGTCCCACTCCGCCCACTGCGGCAACGCCGGATTGTTCGGGTTGCCGGTCTTCGCGAATGCGACCCACGCGGATGCGAGCCGATCGGACATCAAGCGCGCTTCCATGCCGGCGCCGCCCTCGAGCGGGCCGCGCGGATTGTGGAAAGAGAACTGCACGTCGACGCCGTGTACGGCGCCGAACTTGCCGTCCATGCCGACCGACTTCCATTCCCAGATGTACTGGTAGCACGGCGCGCCGTCCGGCTGCGCTGCCTTCAGCTCGAGCTGCTTGATCACCGAACGCGCGTTGCGCGTGTCGGTCGCGATGCGCGCGTTGATCAGGTAATCCGAGATGTCGGGATACTCGGCGCGATAGGCATTGAAGATGCGGTCGGCCTTCGCAGCGTCGTACTGTTTCGCCAGCTCCGCCTTGACGCCCGCGGCGTCGACGGTGAAGTTCGTTAAGCGCAACGCTGCGTCGTCAGCGGTGTACGACACGATCAGCGGCACGTCCTTCGAGCTTGGCGGCGCATCGGGATCGAACGGATGACGAGCGAACGCCGTGCCCTCCACCACCACTGGCGAAAACGCGGCTCCTTGCGCAGCGACGGTCTGTTGGGCTGCAAGCAGCTTCGTCCACGGGACATCGACGAGGCGCTCTGCCTTGCTGACGCCCAGTTCTTTCATCAACGCTTGGGCCGCCTTCGCAGCCGTATCGCGCGTCTGTCCACGCAGCGCCGAGCCGGATTGCACGGCCGCGCGACTGAAGAGTCCCTTTGCAGCGGGCATCGAATAAACCGCGGAGGTCTTCGCGCCGCCGCCGGACTGACCGAAGATGAACACGCGCGTCGGATCGCCGCCGAAGTTCTCGATGTTCTCGTGGACCCACTTCAGCGAAGCGACGAGATCGAGCAAGCCGACCGAGCCCGCGTCTGCGAACTCGGAGGACGCACCGGCGCCGACCAGATCCAGGTAACCGAATGCGCCGAGACGATGATTGACGGTCACGACGACCACGTCTTCGAAGCGCGCCAGCGGATCGCCGTCATAGCCGGGCGCGTTGCCCGAGCCGGTCGTGTAACCGCCGCCGTGGAACGACACGAAGACCGGTCGCTTGCCACCGTCGGCGGTCACGACGCGCGACCAGACGTTGAGCGTCAGCATGTCCTCGCCCATGCCGCCGACGTGACGGTCCCACATGATCAGCGAGGAGTATTCAGAACGACGATCGGTGGTGACCTGCGGCGAGATCACGCCGTAGTCGAAACACTCGCGCTCGCCGCGCCAGCTCGCGGGCGGCTGCGGCGCCTTCCAGCGATTCTTCCCTGCAGTCGACGCGCCGTACGGCACGCCTTTGAATGCGTGCACGCCCGACCAGGTGATGCCTTTGATCTTGCCGTAGCGCGTCGTCGCTACCGGAAACAACTCGGGCTCGGTGATGGCGAGAGTAGGCGCGGCCCACATTCCGGCGCACAGCAGCCCTGCTCCGCGAACGAATGCCCGTCGATCCAGCTTCGAGCTCATGGGTGCCCCCTGTCATGGCGTTCGGCCGCTCCTGCGCATCCTGCGCCCGCGGCATTCGCGCATCCCTGCGCATCACAATCCGCGCGAAAGCCTCCGCCTCTTCGGATTGACAGGTCAACCTTCCTTGCATTTTTTGACTGACTGCCTGATGAGACGACTCTTGTGGGTCAGGCTTCAGCCTGACATCCGCACGTGTTCCATCACGTAGTTCGTCTCCCAGGTCTTGCCGCCGTCCGGCGAGAACGCCTGCTCCCAGCGTATCGAGCTCGGCGTCAGCGGCGTGAAGATGCCGCGCACGCGAATCGGCTTGTCCGCAAACGTATCGTCGGCGAAGAACGTACCGATGCCGTTCGCGAAGCGGCCGACGCCGTCGACCGTGATCTTGGTCGGATCGCGGCCGCTGAGCGACCAATCCGTCCAGGCACCGGTCTTCGCGTCGTAGGCCCGCAAGCCCAGCGACTGGACGGTCTCGCCCGCGCGCTGCACGACGCTCTCGTTGAAGTTCGCGCTGCCGCCGAGGATCGACTGCCAGCGCGAGGTGCCGTCGAATTCCTCCCAGTCGTTGCTGCCGACCAGGCGTTGCTTGAGTCGACGATGCCGGACGCGCCATTGGCCGAGGAATGCATCGAAGTCGCGAGGAATGTGCGGAGTACTGTCCGTGGCCCGGGCCCGGTCGACTGCGATGAGCCCCGGAACGGCTGCAAACAAGGCCAGCAGCTGGCGGCGGTCGAGATCGATCATCCCGGCAGCGTGCAGAGCGCACCGTTGCTGCGAAAGAGCCATTCACACCGAGCGAGTCGAGCCACTATACTGGCGGCGCATGCAGTTGTTTGCCTCACGCCTGATTCAGATTCGCCGCCCGGCATCCGCGGATGCCGGGCGTCGTTGCGAATTCGAATCAGACCCGAACCGAGGCACCCAGTCATGCTCCTCCCCTCCGATGCCGCAGTCCTGCGGCTCAAAGCGATAGTCGAAGCCGACCCCGGCGCGCTCATCCGCCTGCTGCAGCTGTTCCAGATCCGCAACATCGTGCCGAGCGCGGTCCGCGCACGCCGCTTGGGTCTCGAATACATCGAAGCGGAAATCGAATTCGCCGGCGCGGAATTGCCGGCTGAGACGCTGCGCCTGATCGCCGCGAAGGCGCAGGAGTTGCCGATCACGCTCGCGGCGGTGGCGCTCCCTTGAATTCCGAGCTGCGCAGCTCCTCGCAGTGAAGCGGGGCTGCGTCGCGGAGCGGAACGATCTTGGTGAAGCTCAGCTGCGGAGCGGCGCGACCGGCGGCACGCTGCGCGCAGATTGCGACGTAGTGGTCGCCGCGGGCTCGCCACAACCCGAAGATCCATCGCGTCGGGTCGTCGATCAACGGCGCATGAAAGCCGATACGCACGCTGCGCGGTCGCGAGAGATCGAAACCGAACTGCGCGAGCGGCAGCGACAGGCCCATGCCGCGCGCTTTGATATAGGACTCCTTCAAGGTCCAGTACTCGAAGAAACGCGTCTGCTGCAAATCGGGCGGCGTCGTTCGCAGTTGTGCCACTTCGTCCGCGGCGAAATAGTGGTCGGCGATTCCCAGCTCTGCTTGACGCGTATGGAAGTCTTCGGTGTCGACACCTAGTGCGCGTTCGCACGTGACGCCCAGCACGACGAGGCTGCGCGTGTGCGAAATGTTGAAGGTGATCCGGCGCGCAACAGGGTCCGCGTTGACGATCTGCGGGCGGCCATACGCGTCTTCCTCGAAGCACCAATCTTGCGGCGCCACCGCAGCGTATCGCGACAGTACCGAGCGCACGAGCGCTCGAGTGATCAGGTATCGATGCCGGTCATGAGCGAGGTGAAAGCGAGCCTCTTTCTGCCGCTCCTCCTCGACCAGCAGCCGACGATAGTCCGCGAGCAGGCCCTCGTCTGCGATCTCGTCGCAGAAGGCCAGCCACAGCTCGATCTTGTCAGGGTGCAGGGGAAGCATTTACCGCCGCGCGGCAGCCGCGCTCGACTTCTTCACGCACGATTTCCGCGAGCCGCAACGTTCCGGGTCCGGCGGCATCGCGATCGGCAAACAGCAAATACAGTTGCACGGTTCGCACTCGTCCGCCACGCAGCGGCAGAATCTTGAGCGAGCCATCCTGGAGCTCCGTACGAATCTTATCCTGCGGCAACCACGCAAACCCGTGACCGCGCGAGACCGCACCGATCGAGGTGCTCAAGTTGGTAACCGTCCAGCGTTGCTCCACTTCGAGCGATTCCGATTTCTTGTTACGCTGCGCGCTCGAATCGCGCACGACCAGGTGCCGGTATTTGCGCAGATCGCGCACCGTGATCTCGCGGTCCAGCTTGTGTAGCGGATGCTTCGGATTGGCGACCGGAACGAAGTTCACCAGCATCAGCGGCTCGGCGCTGAAGCCAGTCGGCACTCGCGCCGTGATGCCCAGATCCGCCGTGCCATTCTGCAACGCCTCGCCGGTGCCGCCGATCACCGTTTCCAGCCACTCGATCCGCGTCTGCGGACTCTCGGTGCCGAAGCGACTGAGACAATCGAACATCATCCAGGTCGGAAACAACACCTCGACGGCCAGCCCGATCTCCGCCTCCCAACCGGCAGAGGCCTTGCGCGCTGCGCGCTCGATCTCGCCAGCATCGTCGAGCAGTGTTCGCGCGCGTCGATAGAGCATCTGCCCGACGCCAGTGAGGACCGCCTTGCGTCCCTGGATCTGGAAGGCACGCACCTTGAGCATCCGCTCGAGCTTTTGAACCGCATAGGTGACTGACGACTGACTCTTGTGCAGCCGGGCGGCGGCCTGCGCATAGCCGCCCGCCTCGACCACCGCAGCGAGGCAACGCCACTGTTCCAGGGAAATCCGCGGGGCTGAGGCCCGTTCTTCTGCCATCTATCTAATCTCTCGATAGGTTAGAGCGAAAATTTGCGCTTTTTTATCGATCAATTCAATCGTTGAATAGGGCCCATCGCAAGAAACCAGCGAATCGGAGGCCCAGGTGAACACTCTCTTATATGTACGGACGAGCCTGTATGGCGCCCAGGGCGCATCGTCGCAACTGGCAGAGCGCTTCGTAGCCGAATGGCGCGCTCGCAACCCCGGCGGTCGCGTGATCGAACGCGACCTCGCGGCAGATCCAGTGCCGCATCTCACGGCCGAGCGCTTCCAGGCATTCAACACGCCAGCGGAGAACCGCACGTCGGAGCAACAGGCGGTCGTCGCCTATTCCGACGCGCTCATCGATGAGCTGCGCAGCGCGGACACGATCGTACTCGCCGTGCCGATGTACAACTTCGGCGTGCCCTCGACGCTACGAACGTACTTCGATCACGTCGCTCGCGCGGGCGTGACTTTCCGCTACTCGAGCGCCGGACCCGAAGGGCTGCTCGCCGGGCGTCGTGCCTATGTGTTCGTGACGCGAGGCGGTGTATACGGCGGCGAGCACGACACCCAGGCGCCCTATCTGCGGCAGTTCCTGGGCTTCATCGGCATCGAGTCGGAGTTCGTGTTCGCGCAAGGCCTGGCTTATGGCGACGAGTCGCGGCGGCAGAGCCTGGCGAATGCGCGCGAGCAGATCGCGGGGCTCATACCCGTCGAGCTCGCGGCTTAGCGTGAGGCCAGGCCACGTCAAGTTTCTCTTAGCGGTCGCTGAGAAAACGTTGACGACGCAAAAGGCCTGCTCAGCGCACGCTCAGCCAGCGAATGTGATCGCGCTGCTCGCACGCGCCGGCGCACTGCGCCTTGAATGCATCGACGATCGCTCGAATGACTCGCGCAAAGAAGGAACGGCTCTGGATGCTCATGGCGATATCCTCCTGGGGCGAAGGAGGATATCGCCGCGCGAGCGCGCGGGAGCACGGAATCAGTGTCGTGACTGTGTTTCAGGATTCACTGAGGCCTGACCGAGGAAGTCGACCAGCTTCGGGATCACGAACCCCGGCGCCTCTTCCATCACCCAATGTCCCGCACCCGGCACGGTGGCGCTCTGCACATCCGTGGCGATCAACTGCACCTGCTTGATCAGAAAATCGCCGGCGCCTTTCTCGCCCGTCAACACGAACAGCGGCGCCCGCACCGGCTTTGCTGCGTACTCGTGAAATTCCTTGCCGTCTTGATCGAGCGCGCGATACCACTCCATGCCGGCGCGCACGTGATTGGGCCGCGCATATTCAGCAGCGTAGATCTTGCGATCCGCTTCCGAAATCGACTTGCCGGGATCGGCGGCGAAGTCGTTCCAGAAATGCTCGAGGTAGATCCGCTCGCGTCCCTGCACGAGCGCTTGCGGCGTCTTGCCGTAGAACTGATAGTGCCACTGGCTGCGGTCGAGCCAGATCTTCGTCCAGTCGCCGACTCCCGGCAGGAACGGCGCATCGAGCAACGCGATGCGCTTTACTTCGGCTGGAAACTGCGCGGCGTATGCATACGCGACCATCGTCCCGATATCGTGACCGACGACGCTCACCTTGTCGTAGCCGAGCAGACGCATGAGCTCGTGAACATCACCGGCCATCGTCGATTTCGCGTACCCCTCTTCCGGCGCATCCGATTGACCAGCACCGCGCAGGTCGACCGCCACTACGATGTGATCGGTCGCCAGTTCTCGCATCAGCGGTCGCCACATCTGACTCGACTGGCCGAAGCCGTGGAGCAGCACCACCGGATCGCCCTGCCCCGCCTGGAGCAGATAGTGCAGCCGCGCGCCATTGACGTTGGCGAACTTGCTTTCGACCACCGGCGCCTGCTGCTGCTGCGCTTGTTCCGCCTCCTGAGCGGCAGCGTTCCCCGGCCCCAGGCCGAACGCCCCCAGCAGTGCCACAGCCGCTCCAACCTTGCGAATACTCATGCTCGGCCCTCATCAATGTCATGACGCGCGCCGGGCTCGCCTCCCCGGTACCATAGAACGATGGAAGACCTCGTACGGATCCTTCAAACCTACGGTTTACAGATCGTTTTTGTGGGCGTGCTGCTCGATCAGGGCGGTCTGCCGTTGCCCTCGTTTTCCCTGGTCATCGTTGCGGCCGGCGTCGCGACCGAGGCTGGCCAGCCCGTCTGGCCGATCTTCGCGCTCGCTGTTCTCGCCACGCTCATCGCCGACCTGGCCTGGTTCGCCGGCGGTCGCCGCTTCGGAGCGGCAATGCTACGGATGATTTGCCGCGTTTCCCTGTCGCCCGACTCGTGCGTCGGCAACACCCGTCGCATCTACGTGCGTTGGGGCGCGCCGTCGCTGATCTTCTCGAAGTACGTGCCCGGCCTCGCGGCTGTCGCCACCACGCTTGCGGGCGAATCGAGAATTCCGGTCGCGCGCTTCGCTCTATACGACGGCATTGGCGCCGCACTCTGGGCAGGTGGCGGCGTCGCACTCGGGGTGATCTTTCACGAAGCGATCGACGCGGTACTCGACGAGCTGGAAGTGCTCGGCAACTCGGCGCTCGTGCTGCTGGTCCTGGCGCTGCTGGTGTTCGTTGCCGTCAAGGCGTGGCAGCGCTGGCGCTTCAAGATGCGCATTCGCATGGCGCGTATTTCGGTGGCGGAGCTGGTGGACTTGCTACGGATGCAGGTGAAAGTTGCGATTCTCGACGCGCGCAGCGCGGATCGTCGCGAGCGAACCGGCTGGATTCCGGGCAGCGTATGGGTTTCCGACGTCGCGCAGCTGGCGCTCGGGCCGTACGAACAGGTCGTCGTCTACTGCGACTGCCCGAACGATGCGACAGCCGCGCTCATTGCGAAGCAGCTGCAAGCGCGAGGCGTCGCACACGTTCGACCGCTGGCGGGCGGACTCGATGCGTGGCTAAAGAACGGCGGCCTTATTGAAGGACTGGCTTAGCCGAATGAATTCGGCCGCCTGCTCGCGGCCCATGTACTTCTGCAGCACCTTCGGCTCGGTCCTGAGCAGGTCGACCACGATGAGGCCATCGACCACGCCGCTGAAACTCTCGTCGACGTTGAAGCACGCGAGCCGACCGCCCAGCTTGAGGTACTGACGCAGCAGCACCGGCGCGCCCTTGCCGTCCGGCTCGATCTCTTCCAGAAGCTGCGACACATCGTCGAGGTCCGCGAGTCGCGCGAGATCGCCGCTGAGTGCGGCCAGCGAATGCGTGCGACGGAACGCACGACGCGGCTTGATGAGCCTGGCGAGCTGATCATCGAAACAATGCCGGCGCAGGAAGTCGATCAGCAGCGCGTGCGACGCCGGCCGATACTCGCGACTGATGCTGACCGGACCGAACAGCACGTGATACCGCGGGTTGCACGCGACGTACTGCGCGATGCCTTTCCACAGCAGCAACAGCGCGCCGAAATCCCGCTGATACGTAGCGCTGACGAACGAACGTCCCAGCTCGAGCGCCGGGCCCAGCGAACGCAGAAACGGGTCGCCGTACGCGAACAGCGAATGCGTGTACAAGCCGCGCACGCCGCGCTCGGCGACGATTCGATCGACATGCCCGATGCGATAGGCGCCGACCACTTCGTTGCGCGTCCGATGCCAGGCAATCAGGTGCACGTAGTCGCGATCGTAGCGGTCGATATCGCTATCGGTGCCCGTGCCTTCGCCGACTGCGCGGAACGTGATTTCGCGCAGACGGCCCAGCTCACGCAGAGTCCAGGGAATCTGCTCGGCGCGCGCGAACACCACACTCATGTCGCCGACGCTCGCGAGCGTATGGCGCTCGGGTAGACATTCGATTTCTGCGGTCAGCAACCGTGTTGGCGTGCCCGCGGCCACCGGCGTCGACGGTGTCGCCGCAACTTCTTCTATCGGCGCGTCGGCGCCACGCGCTTCCAACGCGTAGGTGCTCAGCCGCAGAAACGATGCCAGCTTGCCATTGTCGGGCTGCTTCGCCAGACGCTCCGCTCCGATCGGCCGGCCGATGCGCACTGGGATCGTGCGATGACGCTTGTTGAGCAACTCGCGCGTGAGCATCACGGTACGCATGCTCGGATGCAGCAGGCCAAGCGCCTGGAACACCGCACTGTTACCACCGCCGAAGAACACCGGAACAACAGGCGATTCGCAACGACGCAGCAGGCCCGCGGCAACCGGCTGCCAGGGCGGATCGCACACTCTTCCAGCCGACAAGTGCAAATGAGAAACCGCGCCTGCAGGGAACAGCACGAGCAATCCGCCGTTGCGCACGTGCTTCAGCGCTGCGCGCAGCGACTTCGCATTCTTCTTGGCCGCTCGCGCGCCGCCGAATGCATCGACTGGCAACAGCACTTCGCGAATTTCCGGGATACGCGCTAGCAGCTCGTTCGCGATGAACAACGAATCGCTGCGATAGCGTAGCAGCTGTGCAATGAGGAACAGTCCTTCCAGCCCGCCGTAGGGATGATTCGCGACCACGACGGCCGGGCCCGTGCGCGGAATGCGCTCGAGCTGGCTCTCATCGAGCTCGAATCTCACCTGCAGAATGTCGAGCGCGTGCTCGGCGAACTCTGCTGGCGAGCCCGCTCGGCCCTTGGCTTGACGGTAGATGTTGGCGAGCCGCTCGAAGGCCAGCGGCCCGAAAGGTGTGTCTATGTGGAACGGCGTCCGGTCATGCTGCATGAGTCGCGAAAGCTAATGCAGCGGCGTGACAACCACGTTGCGCGGAGCTGTCACGTGAGTGACAGCCGGTGCGCTATGCGTCCGGCGTCTCCTGCTGCGCCGGAACCGCAGGTTCGACCGGAAGTGTCGATACGACCTCTGCGGGAGCGGCAGCCGGGGCCGGTTTCGGTCGAGCGGGTCGCTTGGCGACGACACGCACCTTTGCGGGCGCGGGTGTCGCTGCCTTCTTGGCGGCGACCTTCTTGGCGGCGACCTTCTTGTCGACAGCTTTCTTGTCGACAGCTTTCTTGTCGACAGCCTTCTTGGTCGCGGCCTGTTTCGCGACTGCCTTCTTGCGCGCAGCCTTCTTGGGCTCAGCTGGCTTGGCTTCAGCCTGGACCCGCGGCTTGGCCCTGCGACGCGCAGCGGCAACGAGCGAGCTTTGCAAACTCCTCGCAGCGGCCAGCATCTCCTCTTTCGCTCGCTTCACTACTTTCTTCGCGTCCTTGAATTCGCGGCGCGCGTGCTTTGCCGCCTGCCTGGCCCGTTTCGCCGCCTTCTTCGCGACCTGCCACTGCTCGCGCGCCAGGTCGACTGCTCCCTGCAACTTGTTCGGCGCCTTGCGGGCCACAGGCTTGGCTGGTTTTTTCACGCTGTCGTCTCCCCCCGAAAGCTCGTGAATCGAGAATAGCCGTTCACAACAGGCGCCGCCAGAACAAGAGGGCAAGCGTAATGCCTCCGCTCGCAAGGATCAGCAGCATCACCAGCGGGAACGAATTAGCGCCGGGCAGATGTGCGACATTCATGCCGAACACGCCGGTCACGAGCGTCATCGGCAGCAACACCGCAGTAAGCAGCGATAGTACATAGAGATTCCGGCCAGTATTTTCCGCAAGGCGCGACGCCAGCTCTTCCTGCAAAAGCTTGGCACGCTCGTAGATCTCCGCAATCTCCTCGATTGCGAAGGCAAGATTCTCGACGCTGGACTCGAGCACGCTGCGATCCGTTTCCGCCAAAGGATGCGCGGAACGATGCAGCACACGCCCCAGATCGGCGCGCTCGGGCGCGTATTCGCGACGCAGGCGCGCGCACAGACGCCGCGCTCGACCCAACAGCTCGCGTTGCTGCCGGATGTTGCCCGCCAGGATTTCGTCCTCGATGTCGTCGAGCTGATGCGTCATCTCGCTCGCGAGCTGCTTGATCCGCGCGGTGCGAATGTCGAGAAGCTGCATGGCCAGATCGATACCGGAGGTGGCAGCGATGCCCGTGCGCATGCGCTGGCGCAGCTCGTCGGAGCTCTTCAACGCGTGCAATCGCGCCGTGATCAGCAAATGCCGGCGGGCGTAGCACCAGAGCGTTGCAACCTCGGAAGGATCGGACTCGTCCTCGTAGGTGAAATCGCGGATTACCAGCAGCAATCCGCCGTCCGTCGCTTCGACGCGTCGATTCTCGTCGTGTTCCTGCAGCACTTCGCGCAGCGCGGCCGGCACAAAGGCTGCGTCCAGCAACCAGCGTCGCGCACGCGCATCGGAGAGATTGAAATGCAGCCAGGTAACTTTGTCGGTCTGCGCGATCGCCTGCACGATCCCATCAGCGCCAACTTCGCGCGCCGGCCCTTGCGATTGCAGCTGATAGCCGCAGATCAACCCGCGATCAGCACCCGCGGGCTCGTTGAGAAACAACGGCATGGGCTGCAACTGTGGCATTGATGCGCGCGCGCTCCGATTTGGATTCGGTCCGGCAATTGTCTTACAGTTTTTTGACGTGGCACAGCATGCCCCGGGCACTTAGAATACGCCACCCGGCGCTGGCCTCAGAACAGCCGGGCCTGTAACTCCGATGAGAGTGTGACATGCACATCCCGCGCACGCGTAAACCGGGCCGCCAGCGGCTTCCCATCACGATCGCGCTGGATCCGACCGCTTATGCGTTCGTCGAGAAGTGCGCGAGCGAGGGCTGGTTCCGCTCCGTCGACGATTTCTTCGAGGCCGCAGTCGCGATCTTCCGCAATCACATGGCGGCGTTGAACGCCTACCTGGAAATGGAGGAAGCCAAAGGGCACACGCGCGACGAGGCGCTCAGCAACGCGCAGTTCGAGATTGTCTTTACTCGCCAGCGCGAGTGAGCATCCGCTCATGGCCGACCGATCGCCGCTAGCGCTCGTTTCACCGGACCAACCGGTGCAGCAATGCCGGGACATCCTCGCGCAGCAGCTTGGCGCTGCCGCCCAGGAGCTTGCAGGACGCAACCCCAACATTCACGGCGCACGCAAGCAATTGAAACGCGCGCGGGCGACATTGCGGCTGCTGCGTCCGGCAATCGGGGACGAGCCGTATCGGCACGAGAATATCGCAGCCCGCGACGCTGCCCGGCCGCTGTCACGAGCGCGCGACGAGGAAGTTCTCAGCCACGCGCTCGACGGCCTGGTCGAGCGTTTCGGGTCGGCGGCATCGGGTGTTCACTTCCGCCACACTGCGCACGCGCTGCTTGCCCAGCAGCAGCACGACGACATCAAGGCGGCGCTAAAACGAGCCATGACGCGCGCCCGCGCGTGGCAACTCGACGATGCAGGTTGGGACTGCATCGAAACAGGATTGCGTTCGACTTACCGCCGGGCGCGGCACGCGCTGCGCCGCGGACGCAAAGATCGAGCGACCGAGGTTTTGCACGAATGGCGCAAGCAGACCAAGTACCTCTGGCATCAGCTGCAGCTGCTGACGCCGCTTGCACCCGGACCGATCCACGAGATGGCGGACGAATTTCATCAGCTGGCTGACTATCTCGGCGACGAGCACGACCTGGCCGTGCTGCGCGACCGCGTCTCCGGAACGATCACGGAGCTCATCGACCGGCGCCGCGAAGAACTGCAGGACAAAGCGTTCGCGCTCGGCGAGCGCCTGTACGCCGACAATGCCAAGACATTCGTACACGGGTTGCGGAAAGAGTGGTCCGCGTGGGCACACAAGAGGACCGCCAGACACCTAACTGCAATCTCCGCTCAATAGCGTTGCCATCCGCAGCAATTACGCTCCGCGCGTTTTCAACGACGCGGAGAGCGAACGATGCGAACTTCAGGGACGTCTCTTGCTGCTGCTGTTCTGACCCTCCTCTCGGCGAACGCCGGCGCACAACACGCCGATGCCGGACATTCGCTCGAAGCCGATCAACACGACGAGCGTGCCGAAGGCATGCAGGCGCGCGCCAAGGCGAGCGAGCGCGTGCGCTGGCAGGATCCTGCCGGGCGTCGCGACCCGCAGGTCAGCGTCAAGTGTGTCGGCGAACGTGGTGAAGACGAGCACCGGCAAGACGTTGCTGCCGCCCTACACCATCAAAGTTGCGAACGGCATTCCGATCGGGGTGATCGGCGCGGTGTTGAAGGACACGCCGACCATCGTGACGCCGAGCGGCGTCGCGGGGCTGCAGTTCGTGGACGAGGCAGATGCGATCAATGCTTCGGTGGCGCAACTCAAGCGGCAAGGCGTACGCACGATCGTCGTGACGATTCACCAAGGGCTGCGGCAGGCGCCGACGTATGAAGGCCCGACCAATCCGGACGTGCAAGGATTGACGGGGCCGATCATCGACATCGTGAAGCGCTTGAGCGACGAGGTGGACGTGGTCGTGTCCGGCCACGCGCACGGGTTTACCAATGCGCTGGTCGCGAACAACAACGGCAAGCAGATTCTGCTGACGCAGGCGTTCTCGGCCAGCACGGCGTATGACGACATCGATCTGTCGATCAGCCGCAAGACTGGCGACGTCGTGGAGAAGTCCGCGGCGATCGTGACGACGTGGGGCGATCAGGGAGTGGGACTCAACCCCGACGCCACGGTGGCGAAGATCGTCGGCGCGGCGGACGAGCGGGTTGCACCGCTGGTGAATCGGCTGGTGGGTGTTGCGCAGGTCGCGATCACCCGCACCGAGAACACTGCGGGCGAGTCGACGCTCGGCAACCTGATCGCCGATGCGCAGCGTGCGTCCGCGGGCGCGCAGTTCGCGTTCATGAACCCGGGCGGTATCCGCGATGACCTCAATGCAGGCGAAGTGCTGTGGGGCGAGCTGTTCGCGATCCAGCCGTTCAGCAACGACGTCGTGGCGATGGACGTCACCGGCGCGCAGATCAAGACGTTGCTCGAGCAGCAGTGGATCAATCAGAACCCGGCGAAGATCCTCAAGGTCTCGGGCCTGAAGTTCACCTGGGACGCGAATCTGCCGATCGGCAGCCGCGTGGTCGACATTCGCGACGGTTCGGGCACCCCGCTCGACCCCAACGCCACGTATCGCGTGGCGGTGAACAGCTTCCTCGCCGGCGGCGGCGATAACTTCCTCGTGCTGGCCTCCGGCACGAACTGTGTGGTCGGCGCGGTGGATCTGGATGCACTGGTCAACTACGTGGAATCGCTGCAGCAGCCGTTCACTGCGCAGATCGAAGAACGGATCAAACGGTTGAACTAAGAGGCCGTGCCGGGGGAGAAAAACGAGCTATAACTCAGCAGCGCAGCAAACTGCTGCACTGCTGAGTTTTGCACCCATTTATTCCCCCGGCACCGTCTCAGCCGTCGCCGCGATCGAGCGGCAGCGTGACGACAAACTCGCTGCCGCAGCCTTCGCCGGCGCTGCGCGCCTCGATGGTGCCGTGATGCAGCTCGATCAGGCCTTTCACCAGTGCCAGGCCGATGCCGAGTCCGTCGTCCTGTCCGGGGAAGCTGCCGCGCGTGTACATCTCGAAGATCTTCGGCAGCAGCTCTGGCGCGATGCCCATGCCGTCGTCGCGCACCAGCAGCACCGCATCTCCATGCACCTGCGTCAGCCGCACGTCGATCGTCCCGCCCATCGGCGTGTACTTCACCGCGTTCGAGAGCAGATTGACGATGATCTGATTCAGGCGAATGGCATCGGCATGCACGTAGATGCTTTCTTCCGGGAGATGCAGCGACAGCCGATGCTGACGCGACTCGACCTGCTGACGCGTCATCTCGACCGCTTCGCGAATCGCGTCCTGCATGATCACCGGTTCCTGCCGCAGTTGCACGAGACCGTGAGTGATGCGCGCCGCGTTCATCAGATCTTCGAGCAGGCGCGACATGTGATCGACCTGCCGCCGCACCATCGTCACCGCGAGCGAAGCTGTTTCGCCGCGATGCTCGGTCTTCTCCAGCGTATTCGTGGCCGCTGCCAGCGCGGCCAGCGGATTGCGCAGCTCGTGCACGAGGATCGCGAGGAACTCGTCCTTGCGCTCGCTCGCGCTCTTCGAAGCCTCATCGGCGCGCTGATAGTCGGTGATGAGCGCCCGCTGCTCGTCCAAGCGCACGCTCATCACGTCGGCGAGTCGATGGAAGCGCGCTTCGCCCTCGCGCAACGCGCGCTCGCGACGCTCGTGCTCGATCGCAACGCTCGCCACCGAGCACGCGAACTTCGCGACGTTCTGCTCCCACACATTGATGTTGCGCGGCTCGGCGAAGCACAGCATCAGCGACGCGATCGTCTGCCCGCTGCGCCCGCGGATCGGCTCGGAGTGACACGCCTGGATGCCGTGCTCAAGACAGTGCCAACGCCATGATTGCGTCCAGCGCGCATCCGTGGCGATGCTCTCGCACGCCACGGGCTCGCCTTTGAAGACCGCCTGACTGCAAGTGCCGATCGCCATCTCACTGATCGGCTGACGCCGGATCGCCTCGGCGAACGAGCCCGGCAGCTGCGCGGAGTAGCAGTCTTCGAAATAACGGATCTGTGGATTCGCGAGCAGCACGCAGGCGCGCAGGCCCGGGCTCAGCCGCGAAACGGATTCGGTGACCGCGCTCAGGCAGCGCTCGATCGGCGCGCCGTTCGCGATCAACGACAGGATTTCCTTCTGCTCGCGCAATAGCTGATTGGTGCGCTTGCGATCGGTGATGTCGTGGAAGTAGACAGCGATGCCGCCGGACTCCACCGGGAACACGCGCACCCAGAACCAGCGCTGCCAGGGCGGATAGAAGTTTTCGAGATCCGTGACCTCGCGAGCTTCCATGGCGTGGATGTACGCGCGCTGCAAGGCCGTGCCGCGAGCGTCGGTGTAGATCTCGTCCCAGAAGTGCCGACCGATGACGTGATCCGGATCCTGGCCCTGCTCACGCAACGTGCGGCGCGCGGCTTTGTTGAGGTAAACAGTTCGCCAGTTCGCGTCGATCAGTTGGACCGAGTCGGTGACGCTGTCGAGAGCATCGGAAATCGAGGCGCCACGCGCGGGAATGACGACGCCCGCAGTCTGCGGCGCCGGTTCCTTGTCGGGGTGGGAGGAGGAGTCTGGAATGGCCATGGACGTACCGGCTGTCACCTTCCCTGGCAAAGAGGGCTGCCTGTAAAAGAGGCGCAAAGTATGCCGTCTCCGTCACAGCCGGCCCTCGTTGAAAATACTCACTGACTAAAGTTTGCCGACCGTTCGTATCCCGGTCACCCCACGGCCGCGGCGCAACCGGGCAGGCCTCACTACAATCGCCGCATGGCAGCAGCTCAATTGGATCTCGCCGCGGCAAAGCAGCCCGAGCGCGCCCGCCTCAGCCGGGCGGACAGGGCGCTGTATTTCATGTGGGGGATGTTCTGGGTGCTGATGCTGGCCGTCGGCGTGCAGGACTACCTGCGCAACGGCGGCAAGCATCTCTGGCAGCCGATTCTCTGGGAGACCAGCTCGCTGGCCGTCGCGACGTTCTGGATCGTCCTGCAGCGACGCGCCGGCCGGCGTTATGCCTCCTTCATCGACCGCCCGTTGGTGTGGATTGGCATGCACAGCAAGTGGCTGCCGCTGGTCCTGCTCACGTTCGTTCCAGTGGTGTTCGCCATCCGGCACGGGGTCTATGCGCTGCTCGGCGCCACCTACAACCACGAGCCCTGGGCAGAAGTGTGGATCTACGAGTCGATCAAGCTGATGGTGTTTTACGGACTATGGATGGGCCTGATCTTCGCCTTCGATGCCTTCGCCGAGACGCAGGAGCAGCGGCAACGGTTGCTCGCACTGCAGAAATCGCTGGCGGAAGCCCAACTCGCGCACCTCAAGGCGCAGCTGCGTCCGCACTTCTTCTTTAATGTGCTGAACACGATCTCGGCGCTGATGCACGTCGACGTGCCGCGGGCCGATCGGCTGCTGTCCCGCCTCGCCGATTTGCTGCGGGCGACGCTTCAATGGGGCGACAAGGAACTCACGTCGCTGCGCGAAGAGATGCGGATGCTGGAGCTGTACGCGCAGATCATGCAGGAGCGTTTCGCCGATCGAGTGACACTAAAGTGGAATATCGACAGCAGTGCGCTCGGCGGCGCCATCCCTGCCCTGCTGCTGCAGCCGCTGTTGGAAAATGCCTTTAAACACGGCGTCGAGCGCAGCCGCGATGCGGTGCGGATCGAGGTCGAGGCGCGTCGCGACGGCGAGCGGCTGCACATCGCGATCCGCAACAGCGGTTCCGTTCTGGGGCCCGAGCGGCAGGAAGGCGTCGGGCTGCGCAACTGCCGCGAGCGCTTGAGCGTGCTGTACGGCGATGCCGCGCAGCTGCAGCTCACGCAACTTCCCGACGCTGTCGAAGCCTCGGTCACGCTGCCTTGGCAGGAGCACCGCGCATGATGCGAGTGCTCGTCGCCGATGACGAGGCTCCCGCCCGCGGCAAACTGCAACGCTGGCTCAGCGAGCAGCCCGACATCGAAGTCGTCGCGGAAGCCGAGGACGGCCTGCGCGCGGCCGAGGCCATCGAGCGCCTGAAGCCCGAGGTGGTCTTTCTCGATATCCAGATGCCTGGGCTCAGCGGCCTGGAAGTGGCGGCGCAGCTCGAACAGGAAACCGCGCCGCTGATCGTGTTCGTCACCGCGTTCGACGAGCACGCTATCAAGGCGTTCGAGCTGAATGCGATCGATTATTTGCTCAAGCCGTACGACAAGGACCGGTTGCTCAAGACGCTCTCGCGCATTCGCGGCCGGCCCGCCGATGGCTCGGCGCGTGCGGCGGTTGCGACCGCTCGGGCTCAGACGCAGTCGCATGATCGCTTGCTGGTGCCGGTGGGCGAGACTCTGCAGCTCATCGACAGCTCGACGGTGGAATGGCTCGAGGCGAGCGACAACTATGTTCACGTCCATACGACCAGCCGCAGCTACCTGCTACGTCGCACGCTGCAGGATCTGCTGGAACAGCTGGGGGACAAGCAGTTCGCCAGGATTCACAAGTCGGCGGCGGTGAACATCGCGGCGGTGAAGGCTTTCACGCCGCTGTTCAAGGGCGACTACGAGGTGCAGCTGAGGAATGGCAAGATGCTGCGACTCAGCCGCCGCTTCAAGGATCAACTGTTCGGCCGCATGGGGCGCTGAAGAGTCAGGCTAAAGCCTGACCCACAGAAGAGCTCTCCGTTGTGGGTCAGGCTACAGCCTGACAATCTCGTCCCAGTCCCGCTCACCCCAGCCCTCGCCCGCTTCGCCACATCCTTGCGGCGACCCTTCGCGCCGGGCGGCAACCTCCTTCACAGAACCTGAAAGGAGGCCGCTGGCATGACTACTTCCACACACCTGGCTTCGACCAGCCTTGGGACCCGCTACGACTTTCTGGACTGGCTGCGGGTCATTGCGATCTTCGTCCTGCTCTTCTTCCACACCGGCATGCTGTTCGTCGGCTGGGGCTGGCACATCGAGAACGCCGATGTGCTCACGGAGCTGCAGCTGCCGATGGACATCCTGCATCGGCTGCGCATGCCGCTGCTGTTCGTGATCGCAGGCGCGGGCATGTGGTTTGCGCTCGGCAATCGCAGCGGCGGGGGCCTGGTGCGCGAACGCAGCTTGCGGCTGCTGCTGCCGCTGGTCGCGGGCATGTTCCTGGTCGTGCCGCCGCAGATCTTCATCGAGCGGCTGTTCCGCGGTCAGTGGGATGGCGGTTATGTCGCATTCTTCTTCGAGCGCGTACTGCAGCTCCACCCGTACCCGAGCGGCGACTTCAGCTGGCATCACCTCTGGTTCGTCGCGTACCTGTACGTCTACGTGTTCCTGCTGCTGCCGCTGCTGCTGTGGTGGCGGTCGGCCAAGAAGGCCGTGAAGCCGGGTGCGTGGTTGTATGCGCTGGCGATTCCGCTGGTGCTGAACGAGGCGCTGCTCAAGCCGCTGTATCCGGAGTCGCACAAATTGATCGGCGACTGGTACATCTTCAATCACTACTTCCTGTTCACGCTCTTTGGCTGCCTGCTGGCCTCGATGCGCGATGCGTGGGACTGGCTGGCGTCGCGCCGGCAGCTGTCGCTGGGCGTCGCCCTGATCGTGTTCGGTAGCGCGATGCTGATGTTCAAGGCCGGCGTGATCGAGCGCGACACGCCCGCCGACGCGCTGGTTGCGATTGTCTTCACCTGGACTTCGCTGATGGCGTTCATCGGCTATGGCCGGCGCTACCTGTCGTTCAGCAACCCGCTGCTGCGCTGGGCCCGCGACGCGAGCTATCCGATCTACATCCTGCATCAGACCGTGATCATCGTGATCGGCTACTGGATCATTCAGCAGCCCTGGAGCGCGTGGACCAAGTACGCGGCGGTGCTGATCGGGACGATGGCGATCTGCGTGGCGCTGTACGAAGGCATCCGACGCTTCAACCTGACCCGGGTGCTGTTCGGGATGAAGGGTGCCGGCAAGGCCCGCAAGGACGCGGGTCGTCCGCCCTCGCCGATCGCCGCCCGGATGGCAGCCCTGGCCGATGACAAAGCCTGACGATCGGCCCGCGCTGTTGGGGTATCGTGTGCAGACCAAATACGGAGACGGGCTGCATGCGATCGATACTCTCGAGATTCCTGGCTGTCGGACTGCTGCTGGGTGCGCCGCTGGTGCACGCCCAGCAGCAGGTGGAATGGGTCGAAGGCAAGCACTACACGGAGATCAAGCCGGCCCAGCGACCGCCGGAGGCACAACAGGGAGTCGTCGAAGTCACCGAGGTCTTCTCCTACGCTTGCGTCTACTGCAACCGCGCGCTGCCGCTGATGGACAAGATCAAGAAGGGCCTGCCCTCGAATGCCCACATGGGCTACCTGCCGGCGTCGTTCAATACCGGCGAGTCGTGGCCGATGTTCCAGCGCGTCTACTACACCGCCGTGGCGCTCGGCCTGATGCCGAAGATGCATGAGGCGATCTTCAGCGGCGTATGGACGAGCAATGAGCTGGCGGTCGTGGATGCGGGCGGGCAGAAACTGAGGTCACCGCAGCCGACGATCGAAGACGCCGCGAAGTTCGTGGCGAAGAAGGCCGGGATCAAACCGGAGCAGTTCGTGGCGACGGCGAAGTCGTTCTCGGTCGATGCGAACTGCCGGCGTGCCGATCAGCTGGTGAAGGCCTACAAGATCACGGGCACGCCGTCGATCGTCGTCAACGGGCGCTATCTCGTGAACCTCGGCAGCACGAAGTCGGAGAGCGAGCTCATCGAGCTGGTGAACTGGCTGGTCGCGAAGGAAGCGCACTGAGCTGCAGCGGCGCCTCGGTCTTTTGCGGCAAGCGCAGACCGAGGATGCCGGCGAGCGTAGGCGCGATCTGGCGCATGTCGATGATGCCGAGGTCGCGGCCCGCGTCGATGTTCGGGCCGCGAATGAAGAACGACGAGTGCATCTCGGGGCGAGACGGCAGATAGCCGTGCGTGCCTTTCAAGACGCCGGGGCGGAGCAAGTCGCCTTTGACCTCGGTGCCCAGGTAGAAGCCGGGTGCGAACTCGACCAGGAAATCGGCGCTCGGGAAGCCGCCGGTCGCTTGTAGCTCAGCCTTGTCGAGGACGCGTGCGATGCCGTTGCGCGGTTCGGCGGCGACGGATTTCAGCAGCGCTGCGACTCGATCCTTCACTTCCTTGTTGGCAGGATCTTTCAGAACCACGGCGGCTGACGCAGCGCCGTTCCAGAGTTGTGCCTGCCAGTCGTCGATGACGGTCGCTCCCGACGGGCTCTGCTTCAGCTTTATCAAGCCGGCTTCGACGAAGCGCGTGCGCAGGTTTACGGCGGTGTGAGTGGCGATGAAGCCGTGATCGGAAACGACGGCGATGACGGTCGAGGGATCGATCGCGAGGGCAGCGTTCATCATTTCGCCGATCATCTTGTCGAGTTGCTCCAGCGTCTCGAACGCAGGCGCGCCGAAGGGTCCTTCATCATGCTCGGTCTCGTCGAGCGCGATGATGTGCACGGCCATGAACTGCGGCTTGTGCTCGCGCATGAGGGCGATCGAGAAGCGCGTGCGGATCCAGTCGGACTCGATGGTGCCGGTGTTGCCGTCGATGAACGGGCCGAGCTTGGCTTCGAGCTGTTCCATCAGGTCTTCGGGGCGATCGAGCTGTCGCATGAGCTTGAGATCGTCCGGCGTCTGGGCGCGCCAGTATTCGGGCAGCAGGAAGGAGATACTGCGATTGCCGACTGTGACCGGCCAGTTCACGCTGGCCGTGCGCAGATGCGCGTTGGCTGCGATGTCCCACAGCGTCTTCACTTTGATGTCTTCGGCGTACCAGTACCAGCCTTCCTTGTTCACGTTGAGCGGATCGAACGGCGTGTTCGAGATGATGCCGTGCTCGCGCGGCGTGAGGCCGGTCATCAGCGTCGTGTGACTCGGATAGGTCACGGTCGGCACGACTCCGACGACGCCGCGCGCGTACGCGCCCTTCTGCATCAGCTGGCGCAGCGTCGGTATCTTCAACCCGTGGCGATCAGCGTCGGTGACGTACGCGGGATGCAAGCCGTCGACTGAGATCACCAGCACCGGCGGTGCTGCGGCCAGGGGCGCAACGGAATAAAGCGTCGCGAATAGCAAGGCCAGCAGTCGATACATCTTCATGGTGTGCTCGCGGTCGGCGTATCCAGATACGTGAACGAGTTGGGTGTCACGGGGCAGTTCCCGACAGATTGCGGCGACACGGTCGAGAGATCGGACACCCAGCACTCATCGAACACCGAGCAGTAGCAGGCGCGGAAGCGGAGCTTGAAGCGTTCCTTGTTGAGCTTGTCCCACAGTGCTTCGTTGCCCTCGCGTCTCATGCCGACGATCAGTGTATCGGTGCCGGCACGCATCACCATCGGCAGCGTCATGCCGAGCGACAGGTTGGGTCGCGGGTGTGTGTCATCGAGCGCAGCGATCAGGTCGCGCGGCGTACGGATCACGTGCTCGCCCTGGAAGATCTCCAGGCTGACGAGCTTCGCCGGACCGACGCCGGCGTTCTCGACCTTCAGCGTGATCTCGGGCTCGCCCTTGTCGTTCGCATTGCCGGTCGTGAACTGCAGCAGCGGCCACGAATTCGCCTGCACCAGGCGCGCGTTGGCCTGCGCCATCTCCTGCATCGTGCGGCCGTGATGGATGCCTATGACCAGCGAAACGACCGAGATCAGCAGCGCCGAGACCGGTACGGCGAGGTCGAGCAGCCGGTGTCCGGTCTTGTGCGCGTGCTGGTGATGGACTTCGTGTTCTGGCGTCATTGCCGGAGTTTAGCTGTGACGGAGTCGGCGTCGCCACACGCGGGCGGATGCGAAGATCGGCGCGTGCGTATCGCGCCTCTGGTCATGGCATCCCTCGCGCTCTATGCGGCGTGGCAGATCGCCTCCTCGCGTCCGATTCATCGGCCGCCGGGAGAGATTGCTGCCGCCGACCCGCTGCAAACGGATCTCGACTCGCCGCAGACCCTGACCAAGGGTGACTTCCAGGTGATACCGAAAGCGCGCTTCAGTGCCGAAGTTCGCGTGCTGTCGCGAGAGCGCTATCGGCTCGGCGCGCTAGCCGACGTGGCACCGCTCGACATCGCCGTCGGCTGGGGACCGATGTCCGACTCCAAGGTGCTCGAGTACATCGACATCTCGCAGTCCGGCCGTTTCTATTTCTGGCACTACGACGACGAGCCGCCGATTCCGCGGCAGGACATCGAATCGCACTCCGCCAACTGGCACCTCGTGCCCGCGAACAGCGCCGTCTGGAACAAGCTCAGCGACCTGCGCGTCGGCGACGTCGTGAAGCTCGACGGCATGCTCGTGAACCTCGAGAACCCCGAGGCCGGCACCTTCAACACCTCCCTCACCCGCAGCGACACCGGCGCCGGCGCCTGCGAAATCATCTACGTCCAGTCCGCCGCGGTCCGCCGCTAAGACGGTGCCGGGGGAACAAAACGAGCTATAACTCAGCAGCGCAGCAAATGCTGCAGCGCTGAGTTATGAGCCGATTTCTTCCCCCGGCACCGTCCGTCCGGCACCGTCCGTCACTTCAGGATCGAGCGGGCGATGTTTCGGCGCATGATCTCGGCGCTGCCATCGGCGATGCGGACGTAGCGGGCCTGGTGCCAGCCGTCGTAGAGCTTCATTTCGTTCGTGAGGCCCATGCCGCCGTGAGCCTGCATGCAGCGCTCGTACACGCGCGAGCACATTTCGGTCGTGAAGAGCTTGACCATGGAGACTTGCTCGATCGCGGACTCACCGCGATCGAGGCGGCGCGCGCAGTCGACAGACATCGTCTCGGCAGCGTAGATATCGGTCGCGCAGTCGGCGAGTGCGAAAGAGATGCCTTGGTATTCGGCGATCGGCTGGCCGAAAGCGACGCGTTGTTTCGCGTAGTCAGTGCTCTTTTCCAACGCCCAGCGGGCGAGACCGACGCACCGGCCTGCGTTGTAGATGCGGCCGATCGAGACGCCGGCGAGCGCGAGGTCGAAGCCGCGATGGAGCTCGCCGACGAGTGCCGATGATGGAACGCGGACGTCGGTGAACGACACGATCCCTTCGTCACCGCCAACGTTGCCGAACAGCTTGATGACACTGTCGACCTTCAGCCCTGGCGAATTCATCGGCACGAGGAAGCAGCTCACGCCGCCTTTGCGCTTGCTCTTCAACGCCTCGTCCGTCACCACGAATACGAAAATGTAGTCGGCGGTCGGCGAGTTGGTGATCCACTGCTTCGTGCCCGAGATCACCCAGTCGTCGCCGTCGCGCGTCGCGCGCGTGCGCATCGCCCACGCATCCGAGCCTGCATCGGGTTCGGACATCCCGAAACAGGAAGTCGTTTTGCCCGCGACATACGGTGCCAACATCCGCTCGGCCGCAGCCGGCGTGAGCTGCGTACAGAGGACGCTCGGCCCATAGGCCCAGTGAGCGACCGACGCATAAGGAAGAATCCGCCCCGGCCCATACCGACGATGCAGCGCTTCCCACGCGCGATACAGCACATACGAGCCATACCCGCCGCCGCCCACCGACGTCGGCGCGAACATCGTGTAGTAGCCTGCCTGCGCCGACTGCGTTCGAACTTCTGCTTTCAGTCGCCGCACTTCCGGCGTATGCGCGCCGCGCTCGTCGTAGGCGCGACGCGGATCGTTCAACAGCGCCGCATGCTGGTTTTCGATCGGCAACACGACGCTATCGACGAAGCGCAGCAGGCCTTCGACGATCTCATCGACCGCATCGTCATCGGGAGTCTGGATGGGCTCGCGCATGCCGCGAGTCTACGCCCTCGAACAGGCGCGCGAGCAGGTCCAACCCGGCGCTAGTACGGCGCCGATCAGACGTTGCACACAGGTCGAGGAGCAGCCCGCGCAAGGCGGCGAGCAGCAACGTCGCCTCGGTTTCGTCGACCTCCGACGGAATCCCCATCGCCTTGACCAGCTTCGGCCAGAAGGCCAGCGGCTCCTCCAGCACGCCGGGATAGTCACGCGGGTTCCGCAACGCGAGCGCATACAGCTCGAACACGAGTCGCACGGCTGACCGCGCCGGTGGCGCACTCACCCGCCGCCAATACCAGCGCAGGAAGTCCGGCATCGTGCGCGGCTTGCTGCCGGACTTGAGCCACTGGGCGACACGCCCGGACTCGCGATCGCGCAGGCCGGCCAGGATCTCGCGCAACAGCTCTTCGCGCGAGCCGAAGTGGTAGATCAGCATGCGGGCATTGGTTTTCAGTGCCTTGGCGAGCGGGCGCAGCGCCAGATCGCCGATGCCATGGGTCATGACATAGTCGACGGCCTGCTCGCGCAGTCGTGCCCGGATGCCCGGATCGGTAGGTCGTGCCATGCGAGCCTCTTGCTTAATTAATGAAACGAGTGTTACATTAACTCGCCCGCCCAAAACTTGCCAGGAGAATCTGCATGCGCCGCCTCGCCGTTTTGTTGTTGTTCCTGACCGTTGCCTGGTTCGTCCCCACCCAGGCCCATGATGTCGAAGCCCAGAACAAGGTGGTCGCCCGCAGCTTCTTCGAAGACGTGCTCGACACAGGCAAGCTGGAGGACTACGCGAAGTCGCACGCGCCCGACTTCATCGCACACGCCGAGGGACGCCCGGCCTCGCTCGAGGAGGACATGGCCGCCGCACGCGAACAGCGCAAGGCCATGCCCGACATGCGCGTGAAGGTGAACCACATCGTCGCCGAGGGCGACCTGGTGTCCGTCTACTGGACTGCCAGCGGCACGAACACCGCGGCAGGCTGGGGGATCCCGGCGACAGGCAAGCCCGTCAGCGTGAACGGCATGACTCTGTTCCGCTTCGAGCGCGGCTTGATTCAGGAGGAGTGGAGCGTGTTCGACCAGTATTCGATCATGAAGCAGCTCGGCCTGGTGCCGACCAAAGCGCAGGGCTAATGCGAGCCGGCGCGCAGCACCCGGCCGAATCGGCCTGGCTGCAGCGCGCCGTTCTCACGCGCGACTTTGCCATTCACGATCACGACATCGAACCCTGCGGCGAACTCGAACGGATCGACATAGCTCGACGTCGCACGGACATTCGCGACGTCGAAGAGCACGAGGTCCGCCTTGGCTCCCACCTTGATCACACCGCGATCGTCGAACCGCATGATCTGCGCTGGGATGCCCGTCGCCTTGCGCACAGCCTGCTCCACGGTCAGGACGCCCTTCTCTCTCACATAGCGCTCGAACAGTTTCGCGTACGTGCCGGTCGAGCGCGGATGACGCATTCCCGGTGAACCATCCGTACACACGGCCACGCCGGGATCGCCGAACAGCACGTCCTGCGTTGCCTCGTCGATCGTGAAGTGCGCGCCCTCGCCTCCTTCAGGCCCGAGCTCGATCAGGAAATCGACGTACGATTTGCCCGCATCGCGAGCCGCTTCTGCCAGTGTGTGACCCGCGTACGGCTCACTGCCGAAGAGCATTGCCTCCGGGCCGCCGCGCTTCGTCATGCGCTTTTCCAGATACTCCGCGAGTTCGGCGCGGCGTGTTGCAACGATGTTCTTGTAGTCCGTCGGCGGCAAAGCCCACTCGGGAAACAGAATCGCAATACCTGTGTAGCCAGCGTTGTAGGGATACGCATCCGCTGTCAGATCGATCCCAGCCTTGCGCTTGCTGTCGATCACAGCGAGCAACTCACGGCCACGCTCCGCGCCTTTGCCAAACACTACCTTCAGATGCGAGATGTGTACTCGTGCGTACGCGCCCTGCGCCGCCAGCTCGTCGATCGATTGATTGATCGTATCGTCGTTCTCGGAACGCATGTGACTCATGACGACGCCACGCGCCGCACCGACTGCCTGCGCCAGTGCCAGCACCTCTTGCGGCTCCGAGTAGATGCCCGGCACATATTCCAGTCCCGTGGACATGCCATACGTGCCCGCACGCAGATCCGCTCGCAGCACTGCTCGCATGCGCGCCGTCTGTTCCGCATCCAGATGCCGCACCGAATCCGGAATCTGCGCCAGATGCCGGATCGACCCGTGCCCTGAAAGCGCAGCGACGTTGACCTGCACGCCGGCCGCCTCGGCCGCACTCGCCCACTGCGCGAAGGGGACCTCGGCCGGTGCCGACTCCAGACCGACGCTGTCCCCGTCCTGCCCGAGCACGACGGTCGTCACGCCCATGGCAAGAAAATTCTCGAACGATTGCTTGAGGGGATCGCCATGCGAATGCATGTCGATGAAGCCCGGCGCCAGCGTGCGTCCGTTCGCGTCGATCACGCGCGCAGCCTTTGCGTCTGGCGACAGCTTCGTGTCGATCGCCACGATCGTGTCGCCTTTGACCAGCACGTTCGCGCGATATGCCTTCGCACCCGTACCGTCGACGACGGATGCGTCGCGAATCAGCAGATCGTAGTCCGCCGCTCGCGGCTGGACGCACGATGCGAGAATGATGCAAGCGACGGCAGCGAGCGTTATCGAGCCGAATTTTCTTGTTTGCATGCCGCCCGCAATCCTAGGGGGCGGCGGCTCATAGCGCCACCCCCGGGATTGCGATCAGCGGGTCGGCCGGAACGCGCGGAAGTACACGTAGTCCGCGATGCGCTCGCCCTGGGTCAGCGCCTCGGTCTTGTCGAACGCCCAGTGGATGCCGAGGTAGATGCGGCTCTGGCCGTTCTCTTCCTCCGCCTGCGACAGCCGGCTGAAGCTGCGCGGACGCAGCGGCCGCAGGTTGCCGTTGTTGTCGCGAGTCTTGCCGTTGAACTCGTCCGAGACGAACGTGAACGCGATTCGATCGGTACCGTAAAACCGCCGCAGCATCTGGAACAGCGCGCCGCCGAAGCCGCCGTGGCCGGACGGATACGACGGGAACGGCGGCGTGAAATTCGGGCCGTTGAGATTGCTGCCCGGCGCGCCGAGCGGCATGAAGTTGGGGTCGCCGAGCGTGTCGGGATTGCCGTCGCCGGCGCCGCTGGGTCCGGTGCCCGCATCTGCTTCGCGAATGCCGGTCACCGGCCGCCAGAAATCATAGAAGAACTTCGATTCCCAGATCGCGATGCCGACGTCGGCGAGCGAGGTGTTCACGAGTGCGAGCAAACGCGCAGTCGCCATCGCGCCCGAGCTGCGCTGCTTGGCGATCTGCACCGCGATCTGATTATAGAGACGCGGCGGCGCGCACAGGCTCGGCGTGCCGTCGTAGGCCCAGAAGATGCCGGCGAAGGTCTGATCCGCGGTTCGCTCGGTGGGTGTGTTCACGCCGTCGCCGCCGAGGCGCTTGGCCTCGTTGAACGCTT
>Ga0207675_100000887_pt1 | contig 29867 bp, 37 predicted proteins | sample KBSSwiS42_FD_184305 | JGI IMG/M metagenome (GOLD analysis project Ga0207675, IMG submission 184305) | Switchgrass rhizosphere microbial communities from Kellogg Biological Station, Michigan, USA - KBS Switchgrass S4-2 (SPAdes) (version 2) | ecosystem: Host-associated > Plants > Roots >...
GCTCGCGCTCACCTCAAGGAGGGTTTCGATCATGGCCAACACGGATGACACGTCGAAGAAGCAGAACGGTCCACTGGAAACTTCGCAGCGCACGCCCACGCAGCTCGAACGATTTCTCGAAGTGCAGCGTCGCAAGCTGCTGCAAGCGCATAGCGTGCTGCATTGCTTGTACGAGGTGCTGCTCTACGCCGAAGGCGAAGACACGGTGACGTACGCGGAAGCGGCGCATCTCGCTGCGATGCTGGTCGATGATGTCATCGAGCAGCTGGATAGCGCACGGCTGCAGCCGATGATCGACGCCATCCAGCGCGAGGCGAAGACGGGAACAGGCGGCGATCAGGTTCGAGAGCCGAACGTCCTCCACATCCACTAGCTCTTGCGGGCTCCGAGTTGCGCAAGCATCTCGGAGAGCCGCTCAGGACTGATGTAGAAGTGCTCGCAGACGCGGCCCCACAGCATCGGCGTCGGCACATTGTGGTCGCCGCGTTCCTTCTGCAGTTGGCTCAGCACGTAGAGCACGACGCGCTGCTCGCGGGTCAGACCATCGCGGACATCGGGTATTCTGTCGTGACTCATCGTTGCGGCAGTCTACATCCATCGAGCGGGAGCGGAGCGCCTCATGTGATCGACCCAGGATTCGCGATCATTCCCGCGTCATCGAAGGTCACCATGACTGCCTCGCGCAGAGTGCTGCACTTCGAGTACGCCGCAGCCGTTAGCTTTGATCAGGGCCTGCGCCTGCGCGTCGCCACGCACTGACGAATCGCGGCGTCACGGCAGCTCGAACGGCTGACCATCCCAATCTTCGTAGACCAGCGGCTGGCCGCTGAAGCGCCCGATCTGGAACGTGGTGCCGGCGAGGGCGCTCGGCACGTGCCCGACCCGCTCGCGGTCCAGCGGCACCCAGATGTCGATCAAGTTGTCGTTGCTGGGAAAGCTTTGGGTGATCGTGAAGCCGATCGGAAAGCGCCGGCTACCGGTCTTCACTCGCACTTCCACGCCACCGTTCTTGCGCAGCGTGATCGTTTTGTTGGTGATCGGTGAGGAGTACGCGATCTTCTCGCGATACATCTCGTAGCCGGATTTGTAGACGATCAGCACGATCTCGCCCGGCTCGATACCGGTGAGCGCGACCGCGCCGAAGTCATCCGTCCTCTTGTCGCCGCGGACGCGCGCGGTCTCGGGTGCGCTGCCTCGCAGATACACGTCGGCGCCGACGACCGGCACCGAGCCGCCGTCCTCCACGACGCGAGCGGCGAGCTGCACCAACGGAATTTCCATGTTCAGCACGAAATCGCCGGCGATCGCGATGGCTCGACTGATGTCTTCGTCCGCACGCAAGCGATAGTCGCCTGGAGGCAGGCCTTCGATCTCGTACTCACCGTCGTCGGAGGTGGTCGCTCGATAGACCACGTCCGCCTTGGCGTCAGTCGAGCGCATCCAGATGTTCCGGTGTGGCGCCGGCTTGCCGCCTTGGGTGACGAGGCCCGACAGGCGCGCGCCCGCGGGAAGGACGATGTCGAAGGTGACGTCCTGGTCGGTCGGCACGTCGACGTGCCTCTCGAATTGCGCACCGGCGGCGTACACGATGATTGTCGCGGGTCCCGGCGGTGCGCCGTTGAACACGTACACTCCACGCTCGTTGGGATGTCCGCTCATGAAGGCCCCGCCGGAGTCCGCCCGAAACAGGAGATGTGTTTTCGGGATCTGTTCCGGCCGCGGGCCTCGGACTACGCCGCGGATCGTGCGGCCTGCGCCGACCACGAGCACGATGCCGTCCTTGATCTCATCCTGTTGCAGCACGAGCTGCTGCTGGGCGCTGCCCGCGCTCGTGTCTGCTCCCAGGCTGTAACGGCCTGGTGGCATGTGCTTGTAGGAGAACTGACCGGCTTCGTTCGATTCGGCGCTATAGCCGGCGATCGCTCCGGTGAGCGAGACACGCCCTTTGACGGGTGCACCCGCTGTCGTCGTCACCATGCCCGCGACCGTGGCGCCGACGGAAAGGGTGATTTCCTGCGGCGGAGTTTTTTCATCCACCAGCAGCGGCAATTCGCGATACGCGTGATCCGGTGCGCCGACGGTGAGCACGATGTCCCCGCCAGGAATCCCATCCAGCACGAACGAGCCATCGTCCTTGGACTTTGCCCACGCTGCCGACCGCGGGCCGCCGTACCCGCCGTACCGGTCGGCGGGAACGCGAAATCCGATGCCCGCTTCGGCGATGCCTGCACCCGTGCTTGCATCGACGACTTGTCCGCGGACAGCGTAGCCGCGCAGTAGCGGCATGACGATCTCGCCTGTCGCCTTGCCGGCCTCGATCGTGAACTCAGGGACGTTGAACATTTGATGGCCAGGCGCGCAGACGCCGGCCACCCAGGTGCCGGCGTCCAGGTCGCTCCAGACGAAGCGACCGCTCTTGGACTGAAAGGTCTTAGTGATCGGCTCCAGATAGCTCGTGCCCATTCCCTCGTGACGGATGGGAATCAGCCGAACTTCGAACTCAGGCAGCGGCAGACGAGTGACAGCATCGATGACACGACCGCGAAAGCCGGTTGCGGGCGCGGCAGCCGTAGTGGCTGGTGGGGCAGGTGCGTTCGTGTCTGCTGCGCCTCGCGCGGGCGCGATGTTGGAGGCTTGCGGCTCGGGCGCTTGCTGCTGGGGCAACTCGGCCTCGGCGACGAGCCGTTCAGGTTCCGACTTCCACTGCCTGCCAAGGAACAGCAAAGCTGCGCCGGCGAGGAGCACGAGTGCGACGAGGAGGGTTCGGCGATGCTGCGGACGATCCATGACACGAGCCGCCATCAGGTTCGCGAGTCGCCGTCAGAATGCTCCGTTCACCACGGCCGCGCAAGCGCGCGTTGCGAAGACAACTAGCGGGAATTGGCGGTCAACGTTTGGGGGATGTCGAGCTCGCCCCAGCCGTAGACTGAGTCGCGGCCAGGGGCGCCGAGGTCGCGGGCCTCGCTCTTGAGCGAGTCGATGACGCTGCCGAGACCTGCGGTTCCATCGAGCCTGCGAGCAATGGCCGCTGCGACGATCGGCGAAGCGAAGGACGTGCCCGACACGGTCTTCGCTTTCGACGTCGCCGATTCGTAGTCGGACTCGACGTGCACGCCGCGCGCGGCGAACGCGATGTAGTCGCCGCGATTGGCGCGTCGATAAACCTGGCCGTTCTCGTCGACTGCGGTGACTGCGATTACGCCGGGATAGGCGGCAGGAAAGGCGGGCGCAGCGCCGGGTCCGCCGTTGCCTGCCGCGGCCACGATCGCGACGTCTGTGGCGAGCGCACGCTTGATCACGTGAGCAAGCACGAAGTTGTCGGGCCCTTCGATGCTGATGTTGATCACGCGCACGCCGCTCGCGACGAGCCAGTCGATTGCGCTTGCAATCGCAGCGGCCGGTGCGATCAAGCGATTGTCTGCATCCACACCGAATACATCAGCGACGGTGAGATGCGCACCGCTGCGAGCCACGATCTCCGACACGAGCGTGCCATGGGCACGCGAGGTGTAGCCGCCGTCGGCGAAGCCTTCGGTTCGCACGATCGAATGGGCAAGCGCGGGCCAGGAGACATCGGCTCCCGTGTCGATCACGCCGACGTGACCTGCGTTGATTGGAGGAACCGGCGTCGGCGCGCTCTCGACACTCGTGACAGCGTCATCGCCTGACGGACGGAAGAGATGATCAGGCGCGATGCTCGCGAGCGGCGCGAGTGCCTGCAGCTCGCTGATCGTTTGCTCCACCGAGCGTCCTCGTCGCACGCGAATGCGCGCGAGCGTTTCAGTGAATGCAGTCAGCGGTCGCTCTGAAATGATCGCGAACCCGGCGTCACGAACGGTGTCGATCGACTGCTGGTCCGCGACCATCAGCACTTCACGTCGCACGCGCTCGCGGCCGGCCGTGTCCCGTTCGACCTCGAACCTCGTGGACGAGCCGCGGCGCTCGGCGCGATCGTGGCGGTCCTCGCGACGACTGTCGTCCGATCCCGATCGCGAAGAGCCGCTGCCCGAGTTGTCGATGCGATCGTCGCGACCGCTGCGATCCTCGCGTGTCTCGCCGTCGCGATGCTCGCTGTCTTCATGCGACCACGCAGCCACCGTGAACAGCGCCAAAGCAGCGAAAACAGCAGTTTTACGGAATGTTTGGACCGGACGACCCATGAGCTGCACACTACAGAAAGAACCCGCCGAGGGGAATAATCCTCCTACGGGATCGTTGTCGGTTGGAGACAGGTTGAGAACATGCCGGAGTTCAGGCGCGAGCTGGTCGAACTGCTGCCGCGGCTGCGTCGCTTTGCGTCCGTGCTGACGAGATCGCACGACGACGCAGAGGACGTCGTGCAAGCGGCGGTCGAGCGTGCCTTGCGCCATGCGGACTCGTGGCAGCAGGGCACTCGGCTCGACAGCTGGCTGTACAGAATCATGCAGAACCTCTGGCGCGACGAGCTGCGCGCCCATCGCCGGCGCGCGGAACCCCTGGACTCGCATGCGGACATTGCAGGTGCCGACGGACGCGACGTGACGATCCGACACATTCAAACCAGCGAAGCGCGGCAGGCGCTCGATGAGCTGCCTGAAGAGCAACGCATGGTGATCGTCCTGGTGGTGCTCGATGGCATGTCCTATCAGGAAACTGCGAGCATCCTGGAAGTGCCGGTAGGGACCGTGATGAGCCGCCTGGCGCGGGGGCGAGCGAAGCTCGCAGCGAGCCTGGGCGAAGGGCCACAGCGAATGAGAGCCGCAAAGTGAGCGAACGCTTGGAACTAAACGACGAACTGTTGTGTGCGTACATGGACGGCGAGCTCGATGCCGAGATGCGTGGGCGCGTCGAACGGGCATTGGTGGACGACGCCGGTGCGCGCGTGCGGCTCGAGCGGATGCGCGCGGCGGATGAGCGATTGAAGTCGGAGATTCCGCTGTCAGCGTTGCAGCCGAACGATGCGTTGTCGGCTCGCATTCTCGATGGCACGCCGCTGCCGAGCGCATCGCGGCCGCCGCTGCGGGTGGCTGCGGTCATCACTGCGCTGGCCGCTGGTATCGCCGGAGTGATAGTCGGATTCATGTTCGCGCGTTCGCAAGAGGTCCCGGCAACGCCGTTTGTCGCGGCCGCTCCAGCGCCATCGCTGAGCGGAGCCTCGTCGAACAGGTTATTGCTCGCTGCCCTGGACAACGGCGAGAGCGGCAAATCGATCGAGGAAGGAGGCCGCTCGGCACGGATCATCCTCACGTTCGAGTCCGACGACGGACGGTACTGCCGCGCTTTCCGTTCGCACGAGGCCGGCGCGGCTGCAGAAGGTGTGGCTTGCCGGGATGGCGGACAGTGGGAAGTCGTTGCGTGGGACGGCACTGTAGATCCGGATGAAGGCTTTCGGGCCGCGGGCGCGAGCGAGCTCCTCGACGACGTGATGGATCGACTCGGCGGCGGCGCTGCACTCGAGCCTGCAGATGAGCGCGCGCTCATCGAGCAGCACTGGTCGACGCCGCCGCAATAAGGCGCGCTGCGTTGAATCAGTGCTTCGCGCTGCTGCGCCAGATCAGCGTGAGCCCTGCGGTGTAGTCGGCGCTTGCATCGGAGAGACCGACGCCGCCGTTCACCTCGATCTTCCATGCATCGTTCAGTCGCCACGACACGTACGCCTCGATCGAGCTCGGATCTTCGCCGTCGCGCGTGGATGAATCGCGCCAATCGTAGTAGGCGCCGACCACAGCGGTATCGCCGACGTTGACCCAGCCGCCGACCGACGCTTGCCAGCCGTCGACGCGCTCGAAGTCATCGACGCTGCCGAGAAAGCGACGCCCCGCGCTCACGAACGCGCCGCCGGCGTCGCCGTCCCAACCGAGCTCGGACATCGCGACGTAGTCCGTCGCGCCGATGCCGAGCCCGTCTGCCTCGCTGCCCGTCGGCAATCGCACGCGACCCGTGAAGTCGACATACGCGGGCGAATCGCCGAGGGCATCGATGCTGTAGGTTAGGGCGATGCTCGCATCGCCGATACCCGATTCGCTGCGATCTGCGGTGGTCACGCCGCCGGCACCGTCGTCAGTGCCACTGCCGCTACCTCCGCTACCACTGCCACTTCCTCCACTGCCGCTTCCGCTCCCACTGTCGTCGCGGCCACTCGTGCCGCTGCCGCTGCCGGAACCCGAGCCTGAGCTGCCCGAGCCGCTGCTCGATCCGCGACCGCTCGAGTCGTCGATGATTTCGCTGACATCGGCCGGCCCGTCGACCATGACATATGGAACCGATGCGCGAATCGACCACGCGCCGAACGTGGCGCGAACCGAGAAGGGCACGACCAGTGCGCTGGTGCTCGTGGTCTCGCCGTATTTCCCGTCCGAGTACTGCAGACCGCTCGATGCTTGCATGCGCGGGTCGGCGGATGCGGTATTGACCTGGGCGAGCGCGGCTACGACAGCCCCGGCCAGGAGAGCTTTAGAGGAGGTCATGGGTTGCGATCTTACTCGTTGCCACGCTGTCCGTGCCCCGAGCGGCCTTCGTGGTTCTGTCGATCGTGATCGGCGTGGCTCGGGCCGCTGCGATCGTGCTCGTTGCGGTCCTCGCGGCGATCTTCCCGACGATCCGCGTGACGCTCCGCATCGCGATTCTCGCGGCGATCTTCACGGCGCGGGGGTTCATTGGGCTCGCGAGCGACGGCCGCTGCGGAGAGCAGGGTGCTCGTGACGAACAGTGCAGTACACAACTGTGAAAATCGGGTCATTGCAAGCTCCTGAAAGTGAACACGCAGTACCCGGGCGGGCGCTGCTTTGACAATAACGACTGGCGGCCACGCCTATTCCGCGACCCGCTCGAAGGAATATTCCTGCGGCTGGTCCGTTGTCGCTGCATCTCAGCGGGAGTCAACAAGATGACGCGACAACATCTGATCAAGGCGCTGTTCGCCGCAGTGGCGGCGCTCGGCCTGGCCGCCTGCAGCGGCGGCGGCGGTTCTGCGAGCGACAACGCAGCGCAATCCGCGGCGCAAACTGTCCCGGTCATTTCGAGCGGGACGGTTACGGGATTCGGCAGCGTGTTCGTCAACGGCGTGCGCTTCGAGACCAGCAGCGCTGCGTTCACCATCAACGGCAAGCCGGGCACGCAGGCGGATCTGCGCGTCGGCCAGGTCGTCAAAGTCCACGGTCATCGCGACGGCGCCGGCAATTGCACGGCGGATCGCGTCGATTTCGATGATCTGGTGAAAGGTCCTGTCACCAGCGTCGACGCGGCAGCCGGCACGCTCGTCGTGTTGGGCCAGACAGTGCTGGTCGATGCCGACACCTCCTTCGATGACAACATCCCCGGCGCCTCGCTCGCGGGTCTCGCTGCCGGCGACATCGTAGAAGTCAGCGGCATGCGCCGCGCCGACGGCGACATTCAGGCGACGCGAATCGAAGCGAAACCTGCGGGCACGACCTTCGAAGTATCCGGTGTCGCGTCGGCAGTCGACACGGCTGCGCACAAGCTCAACGTCAGCGCGCTGGTCGTCGACTATTCCGCCGCGACGGTTCAGAACTTTCCCGGCGGTCAGCCGCGCAATGGTGACCTCATCGAGGCGCACGGCAGCTCTGTCAACGCGTCGGGCGAGCTGGTCGCGAGCTCGATCGAGCTGAAGCGCGACGATGACGATCGTGGCGCGGGCATGGAAGTCGCGATCGAAGGTCTCATCACGCGATTCGTTTCGGCAACCGACTTTGACGTCGCGGGCAAGCCGGTCACGACGACGTCGAGCACGCGGTTCGAGAACGGCTCAGCAGCGGACCTGGCGCTCAACATCAAGGTCGAGGCGGAAGGACAGGTCAGCGCGAGCGGCGTGTTGGTCGCAACCAAGGTGCAGTTCAAGCGCCAAGGTAGTGCCCGCATCGAAGCCCGCGTCGATTCCGTCGACCGTGCGGCGAACAAGCTCGTCGTGCTCGGCATCGACGTGACGGTGAACGCGAACACGCGCGTCGAGGACAAGAGCGATCAGCGCGTGGCGAGCTTCAGTCTCGGCAACATCGCTGCGGGCGACTTCGTTGAGGTGCGCGGCGCCGAATTGCCGGCCGACAGCAACGACGTGGTCGCGTCGCGGCTCGAACGGCGTCGAGCGGAGAACGAAGTGCGGTTGCGCGGAATCGTGGATACAGCGACCAGCCCGAGCTTTGCGATTCTCGGCGTGACGATTCAGGCCACGGCGGGAACCGACTTCGAAGGCACCAGCGCGGACGACTTCTTCGCCAATGCCGTCGGCCGTATCGCGCAAGTGAAAGGCACCGTGAGCGGCGGTGTGTTCACCGCGCGCGAAGTGGAATTCGAGAACGACTGAGCCTGAGCATGATGGCGGCCTTCTCCCGGTTGGCCGCCATCACGCGCCTTGGGGAAGGCCGCAACCCGCGCGAGTGGCGCCTCTTTGCTCGCGCGGGTTGTTGTTGGTCGCTTCAGGTATCGTGTGCGGCATGCGTCGACTCGCTGCTGCGATTCTCCTGGCCTGTCTTGTCCTTTGCGGATGCTCGTCATCGGCCAGGCGTACGACTAGCGATGCCGAGCGATCGCGCGTCGTCTATGTCGTGCGGCGTGGACATCACACGGGCTTGGCGCTCGCCGTGGCGGACTGGCCCAATCGCGACTGGTCAGTGCTCGCGAGTTTTCCGCAGGCCCGCTATCTGGAGTTCGGCTGGGGCGATGCTGATTTCTATCAGACACCGGAACCGACGAGCGGCATGACGATTGCGGCGATCTTCTGGCCGACACCGACCGTGATGGAAGTGGTGCCGTGGCGGCAAGGCATCGCCTCGGGACTCGAAGACAGCGAGACAGTAGCTCTGCATGTCACGGACGCCGAGTTGCAGGCGATCGCCAAGTCGATCGACGATGCGTTCGTTCAACCGATCAGCGCGACGGGAATTGGCTACGAGACCGCCAGTGGCCGCGCGCTCTTCTATCACGCCAACGGCAAATTCCATCTCTTCCGGATGTGCAATCGCTGGACCATTGAGCGACTGCTGCTTGCCGGATGCTCAGTGCACCCGAGCCTGGTCATGACGGCGACACAATCGATCACCGCCGCCAAGCGCTGCGAGTCCGCTGTTACGCCGCAACCGGCGCCGCAGTGATCGTGCTGAGCCGCGTCCTCATCTGCTTCTGCAGCAGCGTGAAGCTCACGATCGTCTGCAACATCACCGAGCCCACTGATAGGAACCACAGATGCTCCAGCTTGAACCACGGCTGCGAGGACACCCATAGCAGCGGCAAGCTGTACATCACCAAACGCGTCGCCGAGCTGTAGAGCGAGGGCAGCGTGTTGCCGAGCGCCTGGAACATACTCGAGCAGGTGAAGATGATGCCCGACAGCACGAAGTTCCACGAGATGATGTGCAGGAACTGCGAGCCGATGTCGATGACCTGAGGTTCGTGCGAGAACAGGCGGATCATCGCGTCCGGCCGCCACTGGCACAGCAACATCAGCACGAGCATGAGGCCGGTGCACAGCTTCACAGCAGCGCGGAACGTTTCGCGCACACGCTCGGGCTGACGCGCGCCGAAGTTCTGACCGGCGACCGGTGCGGCGGCGAACGCGATCGCCATCACGGGCAAGAAGATACCTTGCATGATGCGTCCGCCGATGCCGAACGCAGCCTGCGCGGCGGCGCCGAAAGTGCGGAGCGCGTAGTACGTCACCGCGGTGAACAGGAACATCAGCGCGAACTCGCCGCCCGCAGGCAAGCCGACGGTGAGCATGCGCTTCCAGACGACGACGCGCGGCTGCCACTGCTCCTTGTGGAAGGAGACGTATTTCTCCAGGCGCACGAAATAGAAGGACAGCAGGATGACGCCGACCGCCACCGCGATCGTGCTCGCCAGGCCCGCGCCGGCGACGCCCATCGGTTTGCCCACGCCCCAGCCAGCGATCAGTACTGGTGCGAGGATCGTGTTGATCACCAAGGTCAGCACTTGCACGACCATCGTCGGTTTCACGATGCCCGTGCCGCGCAGTGCCGAGCCCATCGCGACCATCGCGAACTGCAGCGCCATGCCGGGCAGGAACCAATATAGATAGGTGACGCCCGCCTCGACGGTGGGTGCATCCGCGGCGATCGAGCGCACATACGCCAGCGAGCCCGTGTAGCCGACGAGCAGCGTCAGCACTCCGCACAGCGCGGCGATCAGCAGCGACTGATTGAAGATGAGGTTCGCATCCGCCTGGTCCTTGCGCCCGACCGCATGCGAAATGAGCGCGACCGTGCCGACGCCGAGCACCTGTGTCATGGCCATGATGATGAACATCGCGTTGCCGGCCGTGCTGACGCCGGCGACGGCCGCGTCGCCGAGCCTCGAGACGAAGTAGAGGTCGACGAAGAAGTACAGCGTCTGGAAGATCATGCCGGCCGCCATCGGCACCGCCATGGCGACGAGATGGCTGGAGATCGAACCCTTGGTAAGATCCTTCATACGATTGGAGCCTGTGGGTCGGGCTTCAGCCCGACACAGCGATAGAAGTGGGAAAACAGCGGGAAAAGATGAGCAAGCCAACTATAGCACTGGTAACAGCCGAAGCAGCACGCAATCTCGACGAAGACCTGCCGCCGCTCGAATCCGCCCTGCGCAACGCGGGCGCTGACGTTGCAATCGCAGAGTGGGATCGGCCGCACGACTGGAGCCGGTTCGACGTCGCGCTGCTGCGCTCGACCTGGGACTACCCGCAACGCCTGCCTGAGTTCTTCGATTGGGCGGGGCAGGTGAGCGCGCAGACGAAGCTGTTAAACCCGTTGTCAGTAGTGAAGTGGAGCTCGGACAAGCACTACCTGCGCGAGCTCGTGCGCGCCGAGGTCCCAACGGTGCTGACGAAGTTCATTGAGCCGGGCGAGAGTGCGCCTTGGCGGATCGCTGAGCTGCTCGGCGAGCCGAATGTGGGCGAGTTCGTGGTGAAGCCGGCGATCGGTGCAGGATCTCGCGATGCCCAGAGATTCGGAGTGGAGGAGAAGGATGCGGCGGCCGAACATGCTCAGCGGATGCTGAGTGAGAAGCGGAGCGTGATGCTGCAGCCGTACTTGAGCCGGGTGGATGAGTATGGCGAGACGGCGTTGATCTACTTCGAAGGTCAGTTCAGTCACGCGATTCGCAAGGGACCGCTGCTGAAGCGCAGGGAGGGCCCGACGCAGGATCTGTTTGCGAAAGAGACGATCACCGCGCGGGTGCCGGATGCCGCGGGGTTGCGAGTCGGCGCGCGAGCGATGCAGGCATTGCCGTTCGAGACGCCGCTGTACGCGCGAGTAGACTTGATAAGAGATGAGAAAGGCGAGCCGGTGGTGCTGGAGCTGGAGTTGATCGAGCCGTCGCTGTTCTTTCCGTTTGCGGGAGGGTCGGCGGATCGGTTTGCGGCGGCGGTGTTGCGGAAACGAGAGAGGAAATGATCATGCGCTCACAGTCGCCCCTAGCAGAAGTCGGAGTACAGTTTGCGCGCTAAACCTTCAGCTTCCTCATTTATGAGTATTCCGCCCAGTGCGAAGAAGTCCCGTACTTTCGGATCGTAGGGTAGGGGCTTGCGGTCTGGAGTCCGAGTGCCAGAGTCGTCCATGTAAAAGTTCAGAATGTTAGACATGCGCCACTCCGTGGCCTTGAGAAACTGAAGAGGGGCGCTGGATGGCGGCCCAGAAGGCAATTCCAAAACAGGATGAGCACGACGGCTCATGCAGTCAAGCTGAAGAAGTACGGACCGCATCAAATGCCAAGCAAGTGTAAACCCCGAATCGCGCGGCCGGTGCTCGGCAGTCCCTTCCTCACTCACCTCTCCCTGAAAGAGGAGAAGATCCAGCGCGGCGTTCATCCGTTCACGATGCCGCTGCTCGAGCGCGACGACTTCGAGCTCAACTTCACGACACCCGTGACTTTCCTCGTCGGCGAGAACGGTTCGGGGAAGTCCACGCTCCTGGAGGCGATCGCGTGGGCGCTGGGCTTCAATGCACAAGGTGGCAGCCGAGACAACTCGTACGCCGAGGGTGCCGATGGTCATCCGCTCGGTCGTGCGCTGAAGCTGAGCTGGCGCCAGCGTGTGACCGACGGTTTCTTTTTGCGGGCAGAAACCTTTTTCAACTTCGCGACGTACCTGGAAGACGTGGGGAGCCCGTTTACCGCCTACGGCGGTAAGTCGCTCCACGACCAGTCGCATGGCGAGGCATTCCTGGCGCTGTTCGAGAATCGAGTGGAAGACGGGATGTATCTGCTCGACGAGCCGGAAGCAGCGCTGTCGCCGGGGCGGCAACTGACGTTCCTCAGCATCCTGCATCAACTCGCCTCGATGAAGGTCGCGCAGTTCATCATCGCCACGCATTCGCCGATCCTGCTCACGCTGCCGGGAGCCACGGTGCTCAGCATCGAGGAGGGGCGGTTCCGCGCAGTCAACTATCGCGACACCGAGCATTTCCAGCTCACTCGCGACTTCCTGAATGCGCCGGAGCGGTATCATCGCCATCTCTTCCGCAGCGAGAGTGCGGAAGATGATTCAGGAAACGCATGATGCGCGCAGTTCCCTCTCTCATTGCAGCTTGCTGCTGGATGGTTGCCATGTCGCCGACGCACGCCGCGACCGAGGAGCCGATCTCACTCAGAACGCCGACGGGCGAGCTGCACGGCTCATTGATGCAGCCCAAAGATGCAAGGTCGCATTCAGTCGCCCTGATCATCGCCGGCTCAGGTCCCACAGATCGAAACGGCAACAGCGCGATGACCCAGAACGACAGTCTGCGACTGTTGGCCGAAGCGCTCGCCGGTAACGGCGTCTCTTCGGTCCGCTACGACAAGCGAGGTGTCGGCGAGAGCGCCAAAGCGCTTGCTGACGAATCCAAGCTGATATTTCACGATCTGGTCGATGATGCGAAGGCGTGGCTGGCGCTGTTGGCTGCAGACAAGCGCTTCAAGGATGTCGTCGTCATCGGCCACAGCGAGGGCGCGACGATTGGCTTGCTCGCAGCCCAACAGAGTGCGGTCCGCATGTACGTCTCGATCGCCGGGCCGGCTCTGAGTGCATCCCAGATCCTTCGTTCCCAGCTCGCGGGCAAGCTGCCGCCGGAGCTGGCGGCGCAGAGCGAACAGATCCTGATCTCGCTCGAAAGCGGCAAAACGGTGTCGGACGTACCGCAGCCGCTCATGGTGCTCTACCGTCCGAGCGTGCAGCCGTATCTCATCGATTGGTTCAAAGTCGTCCCGACCGATGAGATCAAGAAGCTCCGCGTGCCGTGTCTCATCATTCAAGGCGACACGGACATTCAGGTTCCGGTCGCGGCCGCGCAGGCCTTGCACGACGCAAATCCCAAAGCGGACCTCGTCGTCGTCGAAGGCATGAACCACGTGCTCAAGCTGGTGCCGAGCGATCAGGCCAAGCAACTCGCGTCCTATCGCGATCCCTCCTTGCCGATCGCTCCGACGATGCACCAGGCCATTGTCAGGTTCGTCGACGCTCACATGAGCCGATAGGGTGTAGTGATGGCTATTCGTGGCAGCTGCCTGTGCGGTGGCGTGACGTTCGAGATCGATCGCGCTTGCGGTCCGGCGGAGTACTGCCACTGCAATCGCTGTCGCAAAGTGTCGGGCAGCTCCTCGCTCCTCACCGTTCGCGTCGCGACGAGAAACTATCGATTCCTCACGGGACGTGAGCTCGTCAAGGTGTATGCGGCGCCGATCCTGCACGAACCGCCGGCCTATCAGTCGCATTTCTGCTCGACGTGCGGCAGCCAGGTGCCACCGTCATCGCCGGAAGGTGAATCGTTCGAAATCCCGGCCGGCCTGTTCGACGACGACTTCGGCATCCGGCCGGACAAGCACATCTTCGTCGACTTCATGCCGCCGTGGGACGATCTGCAGCAGCAGTTGCCGGCCTACACCATGGAGCAGATCTACGCTCTGCGCGAGGATTTCCGCTAGGCACAAGGCGACATGGCTGGCAGCCGCGAATCAGAGGTCCTCATTGTCGGTGAGCGGGAAGTCACGATCTCGCATCCCGACAAGGTGCTGTTCCCGAAGCCGAACTACACCAAGCTCGACCTCGCGCAGTACTACGTCGCCGTCGCTGACGGCGCGCTGCGTGGCGCAGGCGGTCGGCCGAACATGCTCGTGCGTTATCCCGATGGGATCGAAGGCGAGCACTTCTATCAGAAGCGTGCGCCGAAGAGCCGACCTGCGTGGATTGAAGTCGTCGAGCTGCACTTCCCGTCGGGACGGGGCGCGGAGGAGGTCGTGCCTCGCGACGCTGCGGCGCTCGCGTGGCTGGCGAACCTCGCTTGCCTCGAGTTACACCCGCACCCGGTGCGAGCCGAAGATCTGGATCATCCCGACGAGCTGCGCGTCGATCTCGATCCCGTGCCCGGTATTACCTGGCAGCAGATCCAGGAAGTCGCAAAGGTTTCGCGCGCCGTGCTCCAGGACTTCAATCTCGTCGGCTGGCCGAAGACTTCCGGCTCGCGCGGCATACATATATGTGTGCGCATCGAACGACGCTGGGACTTCGACGAAGTGCGTCGCGCCGCACTTGCGCTCGCGCGCGAGGTCGAGAAACGCGCACCGACGCTTGCAACCAGCAAGTGGTGGAAGGAGGAACGCCAAGGCGTCTTTGTCGACTACAACCAGAACGCGAAGGATCGCACCGTCGCATCCGCGTACTCGGTGCGACCAACGCCGCAAGCACGCGTCTCTGCGCCGCTCGCGTGGGACGAACTCGACGCTTGCAATCCAGCAGACTTCACGCTCGCCACCATGCCCGTGCGCTTCAAGAAGCTCGGCGACTTGCACGCGGGCATCGATGAACATGCGGGCTCGATCGAAGGTTTGCTCGAGCTCTTCGAGCGTCAGGGCCAGGGCGATGCGCCCTGGCCGCCGCACTATCGGAAGCAGGTGGCAGAGCCTCCGCGCGTCCAACCCTCCAAGCGCAAAACTGCCAAGCGCAAGTCAACGAAACCACTGATCGAGATCGGTCGCGCTCGCCACAAGGCCGATGCAATCGCAGGACTCGAACGTTGGAAAGCGCGCCATCCGGACGCCGCCGCGCAGTTGCAGCCCGCCGATGTTCTCGTCGACGCCATGCGCGGCCGATACAGCACCTGGACGCGCATCCGCATCAATCTCGAACATGTGCCGGAAGATCTGCGGCCTGCTCAGGAGCCGCTCGATCCCGACGAGAAGATCTTCTCCAATTCGTAAGGCTTCGTGACTTCGAGCTGATCGTAGCGGCAGTCTTGCGGCTGCTTGTCGGGCCGCCAGCGCAGGAAGATCGCGGCGTGTCGGAAGCGATCGCCTTGCATGTGGTCGTACTTTACTTCGCAGACACGCTCGATCCGCAGCGGCTCCCACGACAAATCCTTGCCCGCACTCCAGCGACTCTGGCCGCCGGGCATGCGGCTGGACTCGGCAGCGGCGCCAGCCCACTCGCGCCACGGGTGATCATCCATTGCATTCTTCTGCAGCGGAGCGAGCTCTTTAGCGAGCTGCTTGCGCATTGCCATCGTGAACGACGAGGTGACACCGACGTGTTGCAGCGTGCCGCTGTCGTCATACAGACCGAGCAACAGCGAACCCACAACATCCTTGCCGGTCTTGTGCCAGCGAAAGCCAGCGACTACGCACTCTGCGGTGCGCGCGTGCTTGATCTTGATCATCGCGCGCTTGTCCGGCTGATACGTACTCGATGCCGGTTTTGCGATCACGCCGTCCAAGCCAGCGCCTTCGAATCGCGTCAGCCAGTCGTGCGCGACCGCGCGATCTCTCGTGACGGGTGTCAGGTGAACTGGCGGCTGCACCTTGGCGAGCAGCTTCTCGAGGGCAGCACGGCGCGTCGCCTGCGGCTCGCCCATCAGGTCTTTCCCACCGACCTCCAGGACATCGAACGCAACGAACGACGATGGCGTTTCCTTCGCGAGCTTGGCAACACGCGAGGCCGCGGGATGCAATCGCAACTGCAGGACGTCGAAGTCGAGCCCGTGCTCGGTCGCGATCACGATCTCGCCGTCGACGACGCAGTTCTTCGGCAGACGCTCCAGCAACACGTCGTGCAGCTCCGGGAAATAACGATCGAGCGGCCGCGAATCGCGGCTCTGGATGTACACGTCGTCCTCGCCGCGGAACACGATCGCCCGGAAGCCGTCCCACTTCGGCTCATACAAGTAGTCGCCAGACGGCAGCTCGTCCGCGAGTTTCGCAAGCATCGGTTCGATGGGTGGCTTCACGACAGTCGCCTTCCGGGAGGACATCAGTTATACCGTGCCCTCATGGCTGCGGTCACTGAACACTACGCAACGCATCTCGGTCCGGTGTATGCCTGGATGGCCGGCGGCGTCGAGGCGGCGATCGCCCGCGGCGCCAAGGAAATCGAAACGCTCGGACTCCTGCCGCGCCTCACCGGTCAGGCCGTGGATCTGGGTGCCGGCTTCGGCATGCACTCGATCCCGCTCGCGCGCCGTGGCTTCAGCGTGCTTGCAATCGATAGCTGCGGGGAGTTGCTGCAGACCTTGCGCCAAGAGGCCGGTGACTTGCCGATCCGAACCGTCGAAGGCGATCTACTGGCATTCGGCCGCCATCTGGATGGGTTGAGCGAGATCGTCCTATGTATGGGCGACACACTCACGCATTTACCCGACTTCGCGACGGTCAACGCGCTGTTCGATTCAGCAGCGCGCCAACTGTGCGCGGGCGGCAAGCTGGTACTGACGTTTCGCGACTACTCGACGCCGTTGCGCGGCGAGCAGCGATTCATCCCGGTGCGCAGCGATGCCGGACGCATTCTGACTTGCGTGCTCGAATACGAGGATCAGCACGTCGTCGTGCAGGACTTGCTGCATGAATTCGACGGCACGGTGTGGCGGCAGCGCGTGAGCAGTTATCGCAAGCTGCGCATCGAGCCATCGATGGTAGTCGCGGCGCTGGAATCGCTGGGATTCACCGTGCAGCGTTCCGCTGGCGTCGCTGGAATGATCTGTCTCGTCGCGTCGATCTGAGTCCGTCAGAGATCCTGCTTGAACAGCCGCCGCGACACTTCGGCGTAGCAAGGTTCCTTGCGTAACGGGTCCATGCGCGGGTCGAGCCGAATCCACCCAAGCATCTGCGAGTGATCATCCGGCGCGTGGCGTAATGCCGCGCACGCCTCTTTGAGGTTGCCAAGTGCGGCCTGGACGATCGCGATCTCGTAGGACATCCCGTAGCCTTCGAGCTCGCGACGCTGCAGTCGCTCCAATTCGCGCACGGCATCTTCGCGCCGCCCGGCGTGCGCGTAGACCAGGCCCGCATCGCTCAGCAGCGGTATTTCCGAAAATCGCAGCGGCAACTGTTCGAGCGCACCCTTGATGTCGCCGGTCTCGACCAGGGCGCGAATCAACACGCCGCGCGCCTGATCGAATCGCGGCTGCGAAGCGAGCAGCGGACGAACGAATTCGATCGCTTCGTCGTAACGACGCGTCTGATAGAGGAGGCCGGCGTAGCTGTACGTGTACAGCAGCGTCATCGGCTCGAGCTCGCGAGCGCGTCCAAAGTATTTCAGTGCTTCATCGGTGCGGCCCTGATAGCCGCGCAACGAACCATAGGTGTGCCAGATACGCGAGTAGCGATCGTCGAGCGCGCGCGCCGCCAGCAATTCCTGTTCGGCTCCAGCGTAGTCGAAGTCATAGTGAAGCTTGATCGTGCCGAGGGACGCGTGCGCTGAGGCGAGCTTGGGATCGAGCTCGAGTGCTCGCAGCGCCGCGGTGCGGGCTTGCTTGATCGCTGCGTCGATCGGCATGAACTGAGTGATTCCGGCGCCGAGGTACGTTTCCCCGAGCGCAGCCCAGGCTTCAGCGAAGTAAGGGTCCTCGCGCAGCGCAGCTTCCAGACTTGCGATCGCCAGAGGCGTCCCGTTCACGTCGCGACGCGAGCGCTGAAACTTGCCGTCCAGATAGAGCTCGTACGCGCGCTGATTGGTGCCGCGGCCGCCGCCGTCGCTGCCGCCAATCCGGGCGACAGGACCCATCGGCGTCCGGGGCTGTTGCGCTTCCCACCAGATGACACCCGCGAGCACGGCGACCAGACCCACCACGGCCGCAAGTCCCCAACGAACGTTGGGAGAGCGGATGCGCCCCCGCTTTTGCGGGAACGACGGGGCGGGCCCGATGAATCGATAGCCGATGCGAGGGAGCGTTTCGACATACCGCGGCGTCTCGGAATCGTCACGGAGCGCAACGCGCAACTTGCGGACCACGGCGTTCAGGCTGTTGTCGAAATCGACGATGCCTTTGGGCCACAGCACCTGCACCAGCCGCTCACGCGTGACCACTTCGCCCGGATGCTCCAGCAGTTCGACCAGCATTCGCAGCGGCTGCTGACCGAGACGCTGCGTATTGCCGTCGCGCAGTAGTTCGCCGGAGCTGGGACGCAGCACCCATCCGTCGAAATGAATGTCCTTGGCTTCAGTCACTTGCACGCGATCATAAAGAAATAAGCGGCAAGTAAGCACGCTTTCATTGCCCGCGGCGGAGTGGTGGATAGGTTGGCGAGCCATGAACACACTCATCGCACGCCACCGATTCCACGCCGTCGCAGTCGCCGCCCTGGCCGCAGCGGTCTTCGCCGGGTTTGCCAAGACCTACTACTTGAGAGTCCTTTCCGGCAGTCCGCCACTGGCTCGGCCGGAGCACATCCACGGAATGATCGCGACCGTGTGGATTGCTCTGCACTACACGCAAGCGCGGCTGGTTGCGGCACATCGAGTCGACCTGCATCGTCGGCTCGGGATCTTTGGCGCATTGGTAGCGGCCTTGCTCGCGATCCAGGTGATCACGATGGCCATCGGCAACGCGGCAGCAGGGCATGGAGCGCCTCCCGGTCGCGATCCGATCCAATTCCTGTCCGTCCCCATCGGCACGACCACGATGTTCGTGACGTTCGTCGGCAGCGCGCTCGCGCTCCGGCGCAGACGCGAATGGCACAAGCGACTGATGCTGCTCGCGACGATGACCTTGCTGGTGCCCGCGATGGGACGCCTCGACGCGCAGGTCATGCAGCCGCTCGGCTTGCCGCGTCTGCTGCTAGCGCCTGGAATTACCTTTGCGTTCATCGCCTGGGCGTGGGCGAACGATTGGCGGCGACTCGGGCGAGTGCATCCCGCGTACATCGTCGGCGGCATCGCGCTACTCGTGTCGATACCGCTGCGACGCGCGATCGGTTTCACGGATGCGTGGTTGCCGATCGCTCGCTGGCTCACGAATTAACCTTAACTTGCCTTAATTGCACTCGGCTCGAGATGGGGCTAGCCTCCGTCTCCCCCGCCGATTTTTTTGCCCGGCGAGACGGAGCCGACCATGGACACACCCGTATGCCGCACGTGCGCGAAGCCTCAACGGGGTGTCGTGGAGTTTCGCTGGTCCGACGGCGACGTGGTTTTCGAATGCAAGGACTGCGGCGCATTCAACGTCGTGTCGGAAATCGCCCGACCGGTGAGCGCGCGACCGTCACATAGACATCATCTAAGAGTCACACGCGAGTATCAGGCGCCGGTCTTCGGTGCGATCGTCCGCGTCAGCGCCAAAGAAGAGCGCGCGCGCTAGCCGCTCCTACTCCGAGATCAGGTCATAACGCTGCTTCTCGCGCCGCGAGAGTTGTCGCTTCGAGACTGCGTAGAGCTTGTGCGATCCATAGCACCTTGCGCGCTCCTGCACGTCCTTGCCGGCGGTCGGTATCGCGCGCTTCATGACCACGTCGAAGAGCGCGGCCTCCGGGCTCAGTGAGACCGGCACCTGTGCGAGACGGACCTCGTACCACTCGCCATTCAGCAGGTGCAGCTGCGTAAGCTCGTCCAGGATGCGCACGTGCGCATCGATCTTCACCTGGCGTGCACGCGCTCGCTCGCTCGCGATCTTTCGCCACGAGCGGTAGTCCTCATTCACGCGAAGCAGCCCGGTGCGCGGATCTACGTACAACTCCTGCCGCAGGGAACTCGTCATCCTGAAGCTCGACAGTGGGTCCGCCAGATCGACCAGCTGTCCATCTCTGCGGCCCACCTTGATTGCGACAAAGTCGCTCAGGTGCTGATAGATGTGCTGCTGCACGGTGTTGCGACGATCGATATTGCGCGCGATCTCGCTGTACACCTTGTTCCACGGGCGTCCGACCTGCGCGCGCAGGTAGCGGCGCAGGGGATTCAGATTCTCGTTCAGGCTGCGATATCCGTAACCCGCACGCATGCCGAGCTGTGGCGGTCCTTCGAAATCCCGCCGTCGTCGAGCAGCAAACGAGCCGTCGCTTTTCCCCTTGCGGGGACGCTCGACGATGACTTTGAACATATCCTCACGCATAACCGATCCCCAGAAAGCAAAAGCCCCCGGCAAAAAAATTTCTGCCGAGGGCTTCGGTGCGCTCGGCCAGGCGAATGCGCGATTCGCCGGGCCTGCAGCCTGGGAATCAGCGCGTCATGTAGACGTCGAGTTCGAAATTTTCACGGTACGCTCCATCGAGAGGCGCGCAGAATACTCGCGGCCATTGCGAAGTCAAGCCAGGATCGATCAGGGGACCTTCCATGCCATCGGCCATCACGTTGTCCGGCAGCTGCCTGTGCGGAGCCGTCAAATATCGGATCGCGGGTGACCTGCTCATCTCGATGAACTGTCACTGCTCGATGTGTCGCAAGGCGCATGGCGCCGCATTTCGTTCCGGCGCGATCATGAACGTGCAGGAATTCGCGTGGACGCAGGGCGAGGAACTGGTCGCGGACTATCGTTCCTCCGCACAAAACCATCGCCTGTTCTGCCGGACCTGTGGCTCCCACATGCTCGCGCGCTCCGATGCTCATCCCGCGATCGTCAGCGTGGCGATCGGGACGGTCGATGGCGATCTATCAGTCAGTCCGCGGCAGCATTGGAATGTCGCTTCCAAAGCCTCTTGGTTCGAGATCACTGATGAGCTGCCGCAATTCCCGGTGGTGCCGACGCGCTGATCAGCGCAGCGTCTTGGCGACGCGAATCCCGATCGAATCGTCGCGATGCGTGGGCGGGTAGGGGATGCGCTCGGCGATGCGCCCATTGTGAGCGAGCGAACCCCACGAACCGCCCTTGGTGAGTCGACGCGCACAGTCGCTGGCGCTGTAGCAGTCTTCGACCCACTCCTGCACGTTGCCGATGATGTCGTAGACGCCGAACCCGTTCGGCTCGAGCGACCCGACCGGTGAGGTATTGAGCCGGCCGTCGGCGCAGTCCATTGGATCGAAGACTTTGTAACCGCTCGTGTCCAGGCCGGCGTACTTCTGCATCGTCGTGTGGTCGAACAGGTTGGCGTACGGGCAGCCCTGCGCCTGGTCGTCGCCCCACGGATAGATCAGGTTCTGCGTCGCGCCGCCTCGTGCAACGTACTCCCACTCGATTTCGGTAAGCAGGCGGTAGCCGCCCTTGGTTTGTGTGTTGAGCCAGGCGATGTACGCCTGCGCCTCGTCCCAGTTCACGCACGCGACGGGATGATCGCCGGCCTGAGTAAAGCCCGGGTCGCGAAACGTCGTGACGGCGTCGGTCTGCCAGTCGCCGCGCTTGCGACGATCGGTGAGGCAATCGCCGCCGACGGGCCGGTTGGTTGCACGCACGAAGGCTTCGTACTGATCGCGCGTGATCTCGTACCGACTGACAGCGAACGGCTGGCTGATGGCAACCCTGCGCTCGGGTAGTTCATCGGCATTGCGAAACTCGTCGTTGGCGCTGGCCCCGACGATCGCCGTGCCGGCCGGTATGACAACCATCTCGGGGCACTGCTCGCAGTCGCGTGTGCGCGTCGAGGTGCATCCGCAAACGACAATCGACACGAGTAGCAGCAGGCGAAACATGCAGACAATCTTACCGAAGCCTTCGCGCCTTGTTAGCATGCGCCGAGGATTTTGAGCAGGATCCGCCATGAGAATAATCGTGCTTCTCCTTGCACTTCTTGCGCCAGCTGCGTTCGGTGCGGCCGACGACGCGAAAAATCCAGCGGACACTCCGGAGTCCATACGCGCGAAGCAGGATCTGCTCTGGGCGCGCATGGAGGACTCCGTCCACATGATCGTGCGTGAGACAGACGCTGTTGTCGGCGTCGCGATTCTGGATCTCACCGATCAGCGTGCGTTCTACCTGAATGCCGATGCGATCTATCCGACGGCGAGCACAATCAAGATTGCGGTGCTCGCGGAGCTTTATCGTCAGCACGAGCGCGGCTCGGGAGCGAAGCTCGGCGATCTCTATACCGTCAACGCGAAGGACGGTGTCGGCACCGAGGGGATTCTGCAGTCGATGTCGGCGGGCGTTTCGCGCATCACGAATCGCGATCTCGCGTTGCTGATGGTTTCGCTGAGTGACAACTCGGCGACCAATGTTCTCATCGACCGCGTCGGGATGGACAACGTCAACTCGTGGCTCTCGCAGCTCGGGCTGGAGCGCACGCGCCTGCGGCGTCACATGCTCGACGTCAAGGCGGCGCAGGAAGGGCGAGAGAACACGTCGACGCCACGCGAGCTCGTGACGATGCTTCGGGCAATCCACGAAGGACGCGTATTCGGCAAGGCGACCACGGAAGAATTCTTCAGGATGTTGAGCACGCAGAAGTCGAGCTACATTCCGCGCCACTTGCCGGCAGACCTCATGATCGCCAACAAACCCGGCAATCTGGACGCCGTGCGTAACGACGCCGGCATCATCTTCGTGCCCGGCCGCCCGTTCGCCATCGCCGTGATGACCACCTTCGCCACCGACGGTGTCGAAGCGGAGGAGAGCATCGGGCGCATCGCCCAGGCCGCCTGGAGTTACTTCGACCGCGTGGGCAAGAGCTCATCGCTCGGGCGGCTGGTGCGATAGGTCGATGGATACTGGATATCCACACAGTCAATGCGCTACTGTGTGGCCATGGGCGGCCGAGTACGCGTTCGTTACGACCCGCAAGAGTCCGGGTGGATCGGGATCAGCAATTCCTGGGAGATGATTGCGCGCATCGACTGTCGCGCAGGCGGCGCGCAGCGCGCGTTCACGGAGCTGTGTCAGAGCTTCGAGCGTGCGGGTTGGCAGCTCGAAGGACGCAAGTTCGACTGGCAGTACGTGAACAAGGGCGGCCTGCGCTGGGAAATCCGCATCGGCGTGCTCGGCCCCGGCGAGAGAATACGAAAGAGCTTCGGCGATCCGTACTGAGCTTCATGGAGATCAGCCAATGACATCCTGGACGCTGCATTTCCTGGTCCCGATCATCCTGATGAGTCTGAGTGCGCTGGTGATCATGGCGCTGGGTACGCTGCACCTGGTCTATACATTTCGCGGATCGAAGCTCACCCCGCGCGATGCGGCGCTGCAGGCACGCATGGCCGAGGTCCCTCTGGTCATCACGCGGCAAACGACGGTGTGGCGTGCGTGGGTCGGATTCAACGCCAGCCACAGCATGGGTGCGATTCTGTTCGGGCTGATCTACGGCTTCTTGAGCAACGCTTATCCCGAGATCCTGTTCAATTCGCCGTTCCTGCTGGTCGTCGGGCTCGCGATGCTGGGGGGCCTGGCCGTACTCGGTAAGGTGTATTGGTTCCGGATTCCGTTCGGCGGCATTGTCATTTCGTTGGCGTGCTATCTGGCCAGTATCGCGACGTGGTGGTGGCCTTAGCGCTGTTCGCGCACGAACTTGAGATTGAGCCGTTCGCCGTCCCATTCACGGACGCTCTGCATCGCGTAGCCTTCAGCCCAGAAGTCGATGGCAGCGCCGGAGAGCTCGCCGGGAATGTAGCCCGCACCTTCCTCGTCGAGCGAAATGGAGACCTGGAAGGTGGCTCGCTCGCCCCGCATTTCACTCGCGGTCAACTTCCGCAGAGGTTTGCCGGTTGCTGCGTCGAGTGCGCGCACCTCGACTCCTGGGTCGCGCCGCAGGCGTATCGTCATGTCGAGAACCGGCGCTGCGAATGCGATCCGCTCGCGGTACATCGCATAGCCCGGCTTGTAGACGGTCATGACGAAATCGCGCGGCTCGAGCCCGGCCATCGCGAATCGCCCGTAGTGATCCGTGCGGTCGAGCGCGCGGCTCTTCGAAGTTTTCGGATCGACGGGCCAGACCGCCAGCTCTGCGTCGGCGATCGGCACCTTGCCGTTGTCCTCCAGGATGCGGCCGGCGAGTTGCGGTGACGCGTCGATATCGAAGACGGTGTCGCCGGCAACCTGGAAGGGACGGCTCTTGTACCCGTCGATCACGATCGTGTACTCGCCGGGCGGCACGTCGTCGATCACGTACTGCCCGGTGGCTGTGGTCCTCGCCCCGTACATATGGAAATCGTCCTGAGGTTCGGCAGGCCGGGGTTCCAGCCACACTCCCGGGATCGGTTTGCCGCGCTGCATAACGCGGCCCGAGACTCGTGCGCCGCGCGGGAAATCCAGGTCGATCGTCATGTCCGCGTTCACGGGCACCTCGATCATTCGTGCGAGTTGCTTGCGCATGTTCACGTCAGCCGACAGTCGTCCGCGTCCCGGTCGCGCGTCGCGCAACTCGTACTCGCCCCGCTCGTTGATCGATGCTTCAGTGCCGAGAGCTTCGCCTTCCGGCGTCAGCGTGATGCTGAGCTGCTTCATATCCTCGGGCCGCAAACCAGTGACCCTGCCGCGGATGATGCCTCCTGAACGCAGAGCGAGAATGACGCCGTCGATGCGCTCGCTCTCCGCAATCGTGAACTCGCGTGTCGCGTTGCCGCCGGGTCCGCGGCCGGTCAGGCGATAGGTTCCGGGCTCGAGGCTGTCAAACGAAAACTCGCCCGCTTCATTGGTACGTCCTTCGCCGCCGGACGATCCGCGGCTGCCGGTGACCCGGTACAGGCCCGCCCAACCCGCGACCGTGGTTGCACCGTCGCTCGCGGTGAGTCGCCCGGAGATTGCCCCGCCGCCAGACAGACCGATCTCCAGCGGTGCGACGTCGTCGTCGATAGTGAGATCGAGCTCGCGCGCGGCGTACTTCCGTGCGCTGACATCAAGAGTAATTCGCCCGGGCGGAAGACCGTTCAAGACGAACGTGCCGTCCATGCCCGACTGCGTGCTGGGGCGCAGACGAAAGTTACTATCGTAGAAACCCTGGCCGGCCGGGTGATACGTGATGCCGGCGGATGCGATGCCGGTATTCGAGGCCACGTCGTACACGCGACCTCGCACTGCGTAGCCACGGACCAGCGGCAGAAGCACTTCAGACGTCGTCCTGCCCGCAGGCAACTCGACGGACTGAAGGAAGAAGGGCTGATAGCCGGCAGCGGCCGCGATCATCATCCAATGTCCCGGCGGCAACTGCTGCCATTCGAAGCGGCCGTCGTCAGTCTGAAATTTCTGCGGTCCCGGTGTCTCTTGATTCGTGCTTCGTCCCCACTCTGCGAACCGCAGCTCGAACTCGCGCACCGGCTCGCGGGTGGCGGCATCGATGACGCGACCGCGAAACGCACTGAGCGCGGGACTGGAACGGGAGGGCGGCGCGGTGGCCTTGGCTAGCTCCTCTGCGGGCGGCAACGCTGCTGATGCCGGAGCAGTCGAGGTAGAGGAGGGCGCGGGTGCGACCGGCGTCTCGTGTGAACGCAGCGACCACCACGCGACGACGAGGCAAGCGATCACTGCCAGGCTCAGTCCGAACGCGCGACGACCACGGTTCATAGCGCCGACAGAATGATCTGCCACGCTACGACCCGCAAGTCGTTGCGATATCCTCATCGGCCATGAAGAAGAACTGCCTTGGACTCGCATTCGCCGTTGTCGCATGGATATCGATCTGCGTGCCGGCGCAGAGTGCGGAGACGATGATTCATACGGACGACGTCGATCTGTTCTACAAGGTCTACGACGCCGCTGACGGGCACCCGACCGCCGAGCAACTCCAGCGCGACTACCTCGATGCCGGTTCGGAAGGGCTGCACAACCTTGCGAAGCTGCGCAACGTGAGCGGCGTGCGCATCGCCGACACGTTGTCCAAGCATCCTGAGCTCTACGTCAAGGCAAGAGGCTGCACGGCAGCGTTGCCGCGCGTGCGCGAGCGCGTCGAGGTCGCGTTGCGCAACTTGGTGCGTCTCTATCCGCAGGCGCGCACGCCGCCCGTCACGATCGCCGTGGGGCGCGGCAAGCCGGTCGGCGTGGGCAGTCCTGTCACCGGTCTGCAGATCGGCCTCGAAGCGCTGTGCTCGGCGGAATGGATGAACCCGAACGTCGAAGACCGCTTCGTGCACGTGATCGCGCACGAGTACGCACACGTACAGCAGGTGCGCGAGCTCGTCGACGACGAGCACCCGACGGTTCTCGAGCGCTCGCTCACTGAAGGCGCAGCGGAATTCGTCGCCGCGCTGACATCCGGCAAGACCGGGTACGCGCACTTCGACGCGCTGACGAAAGGGCGCGAGCGTGAGATCGAAACTGCATTCGTCGCCGACGTCGACCAGACCGAGCTCTCGCGCTGGGTGGACAACAGCACGATGGAGAAGGGCAACGACCTCGGCTACTGGGTCGGCTACCGCATCTGCAAAGCCTACTACCGGCGCGCCACGGACAAGCGACAGGCGCTACGCGAGATCCTCGAGCTGTCCGATCCGCACGCGTTCCTCGCCAAGAGCGGCTGGCAGCCGGGAATGACCCTGTGAGCATTTTTGCCCGATCTCAGATGTCGGGGAACGGTCTCCTCGTTCGTCTTTCATGCAACCGTGCAGCTCGCCGCCGAGTTGTTTCGGCCCGGGCCCATTTTATTCAGGAGCACCTGCCATGAGTTATATCGACGGTTTCGTGATCGCGGTTCCCAAGGCGAACAAGCAGAAGTTCATCGACCACGCCAACAAGGGCGACAGCGTGTTCGTCGAGCTCGGCGCGACGCGCATCCTCGAATGCTGGGGTGACGATCTGCCGGACGGCAAAGTCACGGACTTTCGTCGCGCAGTGCAGGCGAATGACGACGAGGCCGTCGTCTTCTCGTGGATCGAATGGCCCGACAAAGCCACGCGCGATGCCGCGATGGGCAAGATGGAAGATCTGATGAAGAACGATCCGCGCGTGGGCCCCGAGAGCAACCCGATGCCGTTCGACGGCAAGCGGATGATTTACGGCGGCTTCGCGCCGATCGTGACGTTGGAGAAGTAACGGCACGCCTCCGCCCCGAGCGGGTGGAGGCGTACCCTGCGCGGCTATGGCTGAACGAAAGGTAGTTGCCGCCGCCTGTCTGGCGCTGTCGCCGCTGTTCGCCCACGGCGACGTGACACCCGCGCGGCTCCGCGAGGACAAATACTCGATCGAGAGTCTGCTGGAAGTTCCGGGCGACCTGGAGCATCGCCGATACGACGTTCACTGCGACGTACACGTCCAGAGCACCGGTCGGCCCGGCTACTGCAGCTGCTATGCGCTGGATGCGACCGTTCCGCGGAAACTCGTCGACGCAGTCAGCCGGGCCGGCATCCATTCGCGATTCGTGCCGGCGACGCGCGATGGTGAGCCGATCGACATTCACATGACGGTCATGGTCAGGGTCCTGATCACCCCGCGCGAGTCGCTGGTCCTGACCCTCCCGAACAACGGTATCGAGTACGCGCGCTATGGCCTGTTATATCTCGCTCCGCAGCGCCTCAATGAATTCTATTGGGGCGGTGGCGAGCCTTACTTCAACGACCATGTATCGAACCCGGACGTTTTGTTATGGCAGGAGTTCTGGATCGACGAGCACGGCGCCGTTACCGATACACGCCTGACGAATCGCTCGGGTGCGTCAGCGGCGGTCGTGAAAGAATTCGGTGAGTCGGTAGCGAGAATGCAGTTCATCCCCGGGTTCTTCGGCGGCAAGCCAGTGCCGATGCACTATGCGGAGCCGGTGTCCTCGGGCAATTGAGCCGGCGATCACCATCTCCACACCTGGTCGTACTCACCAAACAACCGCGGCAATTGGTTGCGGGACATCAGCACGATGCCTTCGAGCAGCTTGCATTCCATCAAGCCGCGCTCCGCGAGATCTTCCCTCACGCAGTAGACCGGCACGTCCTTGCGCATCAACGCCGCAAGATCCTGCGCGGGCGCCGGCGGCTGCGTCTGCCGCCAGGCGCCGAGCATCAAGCCGGATCCATCCTGTTCGCCCGCGACGTAGTTCACGGCATTTCCCGTGAGCAACACACCGAGCTCCGCGCTCGCGCCGCGCATCGCGTGCGAGATCCAGATCACCGTGTCGTCCTGTTCCTCGGTCGTTGCGCGGTACGCGGTCTCGACGATCTGCAGCACTTTCATGATCGATTCCTCATTTCGTCGGGATGACGAGCGTGGCGGTCGATTGCTGGGCCATCTTCCAGCAATCGGCCGGTGACCCGCGTCGCGCGCCCTCGATTGCTTCGCCGACGCCGCGCTCATCGACGCACAGGCCGCAGTTCACCCACTTGAGATCGGCGCCGCGCGTGCGGGCGTGCGCCATCAGCGCTGCGATCCAGTTCTTGCTCAACGGATGATCTTCCTGTGCCACGTCGCGGCCATGGACGGCGTTGGGGTGTTGCGCCTGTTTCGCGAACGAAAGTGCTACGGCTCCTTCGTACGCGAAGACGTTCACGTCGTAGCCGCGGTCGAGTGCCGCGTGCAGCAGCCGAAAAGCGGTAGTCGTGCGTGCGCTCTCGAACGGCGCGTCCATGAGCACGAACGTCAGTGTGTGTTTGGTCGCCATGATTGTGTGTCCTAGTGCCAGATCGCGTTCCAGCCCGCCGCCATGCGCTCGACGACCGAATCGATCGGCGCTGCTTTCACGCCGCCGCTCAGGCTTGCCGGCGCGATGCCCCGCTCACGCAGCGAGAAGTCGTCCGCGAGCACTTCGATCTTCGTCCCGAGCACTTTGTCGAGCTCGGTGCGGCGGGCGCCGCTGCGCACGGCCAGCACGCCGTTTTGCACGAGGAACAGCGCGACATCGTGACCGGCGGCGCGCAACTGAATTGCCAGCTCGCACGTGCGGGCGGCGCCCGTCGACTCGAACGGATCTCGCGATTCGATCAGCAGATAACCACGCATCGCGCGCTCCTTCAGTTGCAGGCTTGCAGGGAAGTGTCGGGCGTCGCTCCGAACCAGCGGCACGCGTGATTCTTGACGTTGTTGGTCTCATCGGACTCGATGATCAGTCCACGGACCGGCTGCGCAACTGTCGGCGGATCCGCGGTGCCCACCAACACCAGGTCCCAGTCCTGCATGTTGTTCGGCACACTGACCGTTGCGACGCTCACGCGCTGGCTGGTGTTGGCGGCGAGCGCCGGCACGTTCACGGTCCACTGCATCGAGGCGCCTTGCTGCATCATCGTCAAGGGATTGCCGAAGCTGGCGTCGACGAACAACAATCGATGCGGCAGCGAGCGCAGGCGATCGGGGCGGAGCTGGCGGTTGAAAATGCAGATCCGGGAACGCGCGTAAGAGTCAGGCTGAAGCCTGACCCACAGGGAGAGGTCGGTTAGTGTTGTGGGTCGGGCTTTAGCCTGACAGGGCGCGCTTCAGGGCATCGAGGTCCACAGGCTTCACCAAATGGGCATCGAATCCCGCGGCCGCTGAACGTTGCCGATCTTCCACCTGCCCGTACCCGCTCAGCGCAATCACGCGCAGCTTCGGCGCCTTCGCCTTCAACCTGCGCGCCACCTCATATCCATCGAGCCCGGGCAACCCGATATCCAACAGCACGAGTTGCGGATCGAACGCAGCGACCTCTTGCAGCGCTGCCTCTCCCGAATACGCACACAACGTCTGCTGCCCTTCGAATTGCAGCAGCATGGCCAACGAATCCGCAGCATCGCGATTGTCATCGACGATCATCACGCGCAGCAGTGAGTCGGAGTTCGCCGGCGCCGCAGACGCGGCGATAGCCGGACGCCCGGCAAGCGGCAGGCGAATCACGAACGTGGCGCCGCGATCCCATCCGGGACTGCTGGCGGTGACGGCGCCGCCGTGCATCTC
>Ga0207675_100000888_pt1 | contig 29866 bp, 31 predicted proteins | sample KBSSwiS42_FD_184305 | JGI IMG/M metagenome (GOLD analysis project Ga0207675, IMG submission 184305) | Switchgrass rhizosphere microbial communities from Kellogg Biological Station, Michigan, USA - KBS Switchgrass S4-2 (SPAdes) (version 2) | ecosystem: Host-associated > Plants > Roots >...
CCAATCTTCCCCTGATTTAGTTGACACCCCGGCCTAACAGGTCGGAGGTGGGTTGTGGCAAAGGCAGGGCCTCGCGGGATCGAGAGGTACGGGGATCGGTTCAAGGCGACTGCGGTGAAGCTAAGCAGCTTGCCCGGTGTGCAGATCAAGGATGTGGCCGCGACGCTGGACATTCACCCCTTCATGCTTCGAGCAGCTACGGCTTACAACGGACGCTCGCGTGGGTTGTGGAGGTCGATGGGAGGCGCTAAGATTTTCGCGTGCTGAAACCGCCGCGCCGGGGGTGGACCGGGCGGGCGGCGCAAGCACATCCACAAGGGGAGGAGATCACCATGAAAAGGCTGCTGCTAGGCGTTGCGCTGCTCGCTGGGTGCGCGACGACGGTGGATCAGGCGCAAGTCGAGACGAAGTCGCGCCTCGGCACGGGGCCGACGCAGGAAGAAATCAGCAAGGCCGGCCTGCAGACGGACAACGTGCTGACCTACGGGCTGACCTACGACCATCACCGCTATAGCCCGCTCAAGCAGATCAACAAGTCCAACGTGAAGCGCCTGGTGCCGGTGTGGAACGTTTCGCTGCAAAACGACCTCGGAGAGCAGGCCCAGCCCATCATCTACGACGGGGTGATGTTCGTGTCGAACGCGCGCTGGACTTACGCGATCGATGCGCTCACGGGCAAGGTGATCTGGCGCACGGCGGTCGATTACGACGCCGGAACGCCCAGCGTCGTGTGCTGCGGCGTGTCCAACAAGGGCGTCGCGGTCTTCGAGGGCAAGGTGTTCCGCACCACGCTCGACGCTCACGTGGTGGCGCTCGACCAGAAGACCGGCAAGGAGCTCTGGAAGCAGAAAGTGGCCGAGTGGAAGGAAGGCTACTCGCTCACCGTCGCACCGCTGATCGCGAACGGAGTCCTGATCACCGGTTGCTCCGGCGCGGAATTCGGGGCGCGCTGTTTCCTGGACGGCTGGGATCCCGCGACCGGCAAGAAGCTCTGGCGGCGCTATACCACTGCAGGCCCGGGCGAGAAAGGCTACGAGACCTGGGAGCCGCGCGAGACTTACCAGCGCGGAGGCGCGAGCACGTGGATTACCGGCTCGTACGATCCGGAGCTCGATCTCGTCTACTGGGGCACCGGCAATGCCGGGCCCTGGAACGGCGACAAGCGCAAGGGCGACAACCTGTACGCCGCGTCGGTGCTCGCGGTCCGTCCGAAGACGGGCGAGATCGTATGGCACTACCAGTTCGCCCCCAACGACATCTGGGACTGGGATTCCTGGGAAATGATCCAGGCCGAGATTCCCGTGGACGGCCAGAAGCGCAAGGTCGTCATGCACGTGGCGCGCAACGGCTTCCTGTACGTCCTCGATCGCACCAACGGCAAGCTGCTTTCGGCGAAGCCGTACGAGAAGGTGAATTGGGCGACCCACGTGGACATGGCCACCGGCCGACCGGTCGAGTCCGAGGAGTCGAAGAAGCTGCGCGCGGGACAGGCGGTCGAGCTCTGGCCGAGCCCCAACGGCGCGAAGAACTGGGGGCACGCCGCGTTCAATCCGACTACGGGCCTGCTCTACGCCAACACGTACCACAGCTCTTCGACCTACAAGTTCATTCCGATGGGCGAATTCAAGGCCGGACAGCGCTACCAGTTCATCGAGAACGTCTACCCCGAGACCTCCAAGGACGCGCCGGCCGGCCACATGGAAGCGATCGATCCCATGAGCGCCAAGGCCGCGTGGCGCACGCCGCTCATCGGACAGAGGAACGCCTCCGCGATGCTGGCGACCGGCGGCGGTCTCGTCTTCACCGGCAAGAACACCGGCGAGTTCATCGCGCTCGATGCCGACACGGGAGAGCTCGTGTGGTCCTTCAAGACCGGCTCCGGCATCAACGCGCAGCCCGTGACGTGGACGAAGAACGGAAGACAGTACGTGACCATCCTTTCAGGGCTGGGCGGCGTGGGCTCGAGCCGGCGCGGTTTGCCCAGCACGATTCCCCTCGGCGGCTCGGTGTGGACCTTCGCGCTCTTCGATCAATAGCACTGGCGGCGGGCGTCGCGACCGCGGCGCTCGCCGCACCCGTTTCCGGCCAGGACGCCGGGCAGTTTCCCGAAGAGCAGGTGAAGCAAGGAGCGGGTATTTATGCGCGCAACTGCGCGCCCTGTCACGGAACGCGCATGCGCAGTCCGGAAGTGCCCGTCGATCTGAGCAAATTCCCGGCGGACGAGAAAAACCGCTTCGTGACGTCGGTGACCCGGGGGAAGAACCAGATGCCGCCGTGGGGCGGCGTGCTGCAACCGGCGGAGATCGAGTCGCTTTGGGCGTACGTCATGGCGGGAGAGAAATGAATCCAAGGAATGCAATACTGGCGGCGCTGCTCGTCGCCCTGGGAGGAAGGATGGCCTACGCACAAGAAGACCAGCGCCGGTTCCGGCTGATTCCGTTCACAGAGATGACGCCCGAGCAGCGCAAGTACGCGGACGCGGTGATGGCGGGCCCAACCTCGTCCACCGGCAGCGCGGCGGTAGTGCCGGGCGCGAGCACCATCGGCAGTCCGTTCAACGTCTACCTGCGCAGCCCGGTGCTCGCCGATCGCCTGCGCGTCGTCGCCGAGTACCTGCGCTTCCAGACGTCGTTGCCCTTCAAGCTGAACGAGCTCGCCATCCTCGTCACGGCGCGCAAGTGGACGGCACAGTACGAATGGTTCGCGCACCATCGCCTGGCGCTCAAGGCCGGGCTCGATCCCGCGATCGCCGAGGACATCGCGCAGGGCCGGCGCCCGGCGAGGATGGCGCCTGATGAAGAGATCGTCTACAACTTCTGCCACGAGCTGCACACCACCCATCAGGTGAGCGACGCGGCGTTCAAGGCGATGAAGGACAAGTTCGGCGAGCAGGGCGTGGTCGACCTCATCGCCGTGAGCGGCTACTACGAGATGGTGTCGATGGTCCTGAACGTGGACCGCGCGCCGATCCCCGGCGGCGGCAAGCCGCCGCTGCCGATCCTCAAGCAGCCGCTTCCCTAGCTAGTCCGCCGGCATGAAGCGCACGTGGACCATCATCGGGGTGAGGGACGTGCCGCGGAGCTTCAAGTGGTACCAATCGCTGTTCGGACAGCGGCCGAGGTCGCCGGGGCATTCCGACTTTGGTCAGCTCGTCGACTCGGACGGGACGGTGCTCCTCTGCCTTCACCAGTGGGGTGTCGAGGACCATCCTTCCTTGATGAGCCCTGAGGGCGGGACGCCCGGCAACGGCCTGCTGCTGTTCTTTCGGGTCGACGATTTCGATCCGGCTCTGCAAAGGGCGCGCGGCCTTGTTGCGCGACTCGAGGAAGAGCCGCAGGTCAACCCGAACACGCGTACCAGGGAGTTCTCGCTGCGCGACCCGGACGGATACTATGTGACGATCAGCGCGCTCTAGCGCTGAACACCAATCATGCTTTTTCTAGTGATCAGCACCCCGCGACCCGAGCGTCCGTCCGCGATAGCGGCTAACAGGAAGAAGTTCTGGCGCTGGATCGATCCGAAGCTGAAGTCGAAGGAATGCCGCTTCGTCCACGCGCGCGTCGGTCGCGGAGCAGTTGCACTATTCGATGTGAGCTCGAACGAGGAGCTACACGAGCTTCTGAATGGCTGGGCCGAGATCATCCCGGCCCATTTCGATCTCTATCCGCTCATCGATCCGGCGGCGGCGCAACGGTACTTGAGGAGCGGGAGAAGGCGTAGGCGCTAGACCATCCCCTGGGGGCACCCCCGCTTAGTTGCGGCCACGGCGTGCTTGTTGCTTGCAGTTGCGACCAGGCTGAAAGGACGGACAAACGATGAGCTACTCGCCTGACTACTTCATCCATGTTGCTAACATCCTGCTGTTGGTGGCGTACAGCGTTCGCGACATCCTGTGGTTGCGCCTGTTTGCCGTGGCCGCTTCCGTGGTGTCGATCCCGTACTTTCTCCTGCAGCCGACAACGTTGTGGGCGCCACTCGGGTGGACGGTTGTGTTTGCAGGAATCAACCTGCTGCAATCATGGCGCCTCTTCATGGAGCGTCAACCCGTCAAGCTGACGGCAGAGGAAGAAGAGGTTCGACGGCTCCTTTTCAAGGACTTGCCGCCTCGGAAGGTCCTGCAGGTCCTGAGCATCGGATCCTGGGTGACGGCGCAACGCGGCGAGCGGATGATCAAGAGCGGCACGGCGCCGGACGCTGTAGCGCTCATTCTCAGTGGGAAGGTCCGGGTGACCAGGGATGACCATGTCGTCGGCGTGCTTGAAACGGGTCAGCTCGTCGGCTCCGCGCTCATTCTCAGCGGTGTTCAGGCCGACGTCGAAGCGGTGGTGGAGGATCCCGTCCGTGCAATGCGTTGGCAGGTTGGCACGCTGGAGAAGTATCTCGAGGCCAATCCCGACACGCGGGCAGCGATGCAGCGGCACCTCGCTCGCGACCTGGCCGCGAAGGTGGAGCATCTGGCCAGCGATTGAGATCCCTATGCGCGCTTGGTCTCGATGAACTCGATCTTGTAGCCGTCTGGATCTTCGACGAACGCGATGACCGAGGTGCCGCCCTTCACCGGGCCCGCCTCGCGCGTGACCTTGCCGCCGCTCTTGCGCACGCGCTCGCACGCGCCGGCGACGTCCGGCACGCCGACGGCGACGTGGCCGAAGGCGCCGCCGAGGTCGTACCGGTCGACGCCGTAGTTGTAGGTGAGCTCGAGCACGGCGGTGCGGTCCTCGGTGTCGTAGCCGACGAAGGCGAGGGAGTACTTCTGCTCAGGGCGATCGGTGGTGCGCAGGAGCTTCATGCCGAGGACTTCGGTATAGAACTTGACCGAGCGCTGCAGGTCGCCCACGCGCAGCATCGTATGCAGGATTCTCATGTGGCTCCTTGGATGATGGGAAGCGAAGCGCCGGCGAGCTCGAGCTGGTGCCGGGCGCGCCGCCAGTCGGGATAGAGCTTAGCGAGAAGGCTCCAGAAGCGCTTGGAGTGGTTCATCTCGACGAGGTGCGCGACTTCGTGCGCCACCACGTAGTCGGCGAGGGCAGGCTCCAGGTGCACCAGGCGCCAGGACAGGCGGATGGTGCCGTCCTCGGTGCACACGCCCCACTGGCTGCGCGCGTTGGAGAGGCCCACGAGAGGAGCCGCGACATCGAGATGGGCGGCGTAGTGCGCGGCGCGCGGGGTCAGCGAGTCGAGCGCCTGGGTTTTCAGCCAGCCGATCAGCACTCTGACCACGCGCTGCGCCGACGGCGCGGTCACGAGCAGCCGATGACGATGGTGGTGCACCGCGCGCCGGCTGCCGGTGTGCACCTCGAGGGTGACGGGCAAGCCGAAGAGCGGTAGCGACTCGCCGCTGTGTCCGCGCACGATCGCCGGCCGCGGCAGGCGGGCCCACTCGTCCAGCTTGCGCTTGATCCAGCGCTCCTTCTGCCGCAGGAACGCCTCGACTTCGCGCCACGGCGCGCGCAGCGGCGCGGCCACGGAAAGCCCGTTGGCGTCGATGGTGATGCCGATGGTGCGCCGGCGGCGGCGCACGAAACGGTAGTCGATGCAGCGTCCGCCAAAGTCGATCAGGTAAGCGCCTTCTGTTGCTCTTCTATCCATTGCTCTGCCATTGCGTTGAGGACCTTGGGATCGCGGTTCGCGCTGTCGATCGGCGGACCGATGCGCACGGTCACGGTTCCCGGATGCTTGATGAAGGCGTTGCGCGGCCAGACCCGGCCGGCGTTGTGCGCCACCGGCACGATCGGCGCGCCGCTCGCCGCGGCGAGCCACGCGCCGCCGAGCTGGTAGGTGCGCCGCTCGCCCGGCGCCACGCGCGTGCCCTCGGGGAAGACCACGACCCAGAAGCCCTGCCCGAGCCGCTCGCGCCCCCGCCGGGCGATGCTGCGCAGCGCCTTGACGCCGCGCGAGCGGTCGATCGCGATCGGGCTCATCAGCGCGAGTCCCCAGCCGAAGAACGGAATCCAGAGAAGCTCGCGTTTGAGGACGTGCACCTGCGGCGGGAAGATCTGCTGGAAGGCGAGCGTCTCCCACGCCGACTGGTGCTTGGAGAGGATCACCGCCGGGCAGGCCGGAAGATGCTCGTGGCCCTCGACCTTCCAGTGGATGCCGAGGATCGTCCTGGCGAGGAACACCACGACCCGCGACCAGCCGGAAATGACGCGGTAGCGCACCATCGGCGGCAGCGGAAACGTCGCGAGCGCGAGCAGCGCGTACGGCGGCGTGACGACCACGAGCGTGGCCGCGAACAGGATCGAGCGCGCGAGCGTCACGGAGCCAGATGCTCGGCAAACGCCGCCAGATCGTCGAACACCTCGGTTCCGGGGGGCAGGTTGCCCTCTTCCCGGGTCTTGCGTCCGCGGCCGGTGAGCACCAGCACCGGGCGTGCGCCGGCGGCGGAGGCGGCGGCGACGTCGCGATGCGCATCGCCGACCATGTAGGTGTCCTTGAGCGAGACGTTGAAGCGCCGCGCCACTTCGAGAAGCATCCCAGGCTGGGGCTTGCGGCAGGCGCAGGCCGAATCGGCCGAATGCGGGCAGAAAAAGAACGCGTCGATGCGCCCCCCCGCCTGCATCGCGGCCCGCTGCACCGTGTCGTGGATGGCGACCAGCGTCGCGGTGTCGAACAGGCCGCGCGCAATGCCCGACTGGTTGGTGGCGACGACGATGCGATAGCCCGCCTGCGTCAGCCGGGCGATCGCCTCGAGGCTGCCCTCGATCGGGCGCCACTCGTTGGGCGACTTGATGAAATCGACGCTGTCCTGGTTGATGGTGCCGTCGCGATCGAGGATGACGAGCTTCATTTCGCGAGCTTGGAGAGGTCGGCGATGCGGTTCATCGTGGCGTGCAGCATGCCCAGAAGGCCGATCCGGTTATCGCGCACTCTGGCGTCCTTGTCCATCACCATGACCTTGTCGAAAAACGCGTCCACCGGCGCTTTCAGGGCGGCGAGCGCCTTGAGCGCGGTGGTGTAGTCGAGCGAGCCGTATGCCTTGTCAACGCCGGGACGCAGCTTGCCGAACGCGGTCGCCAAGACTTTCTCCTCCGGCAGCACCATAACGGCGGGATCAAAGTCGCTTGGCACGGCCTTGGCCTGCTTCAATATGTTGCCGATGCGCTTGTTTGCGGCAGCGAGGCTTTCGGCTTCCGGCAGGCGCGAGAACGCGCGCACGGCCTCGAGCTGCTTAGGGATCAGGTCGAAACGGGCGGGGTTGAGGCAAAGAACGGATTCGACTTCATTGGCGGAATATCCGGATTCCAGGAAATACCCGCGCGCACGGTCGAAGATAAACATCTTCAGATCGGTATGTGCCCCGCCGATCCCGGGTTTGCCTGCGAAACCCTGAAACGCCCCATCTACCAGGTCGGAGAGCAGAATTTCGAGCTTCCGCTCAACCAGGATGCGGATAACCCCCAGCGCGGCGCGGCGCAAGCCGAAGGGGTCCTTGTCCCCGGTCGGGACCTGGCCGATGCCGAAGAGGCCGGCGAGGGCGTCGAGCTTGTCGGCGAGCGCGACAGCGCAGGACACCGGATGCTCGGGAAGCCGGTCGCCGGCGAAGCGCGGCCGGTAGTGCGCCTCGATGGCGTCAGCCACCTCGGGCGGCTCGCCGTCGTGCAGCGCGTAGTAGCGTCCCATCACGCCCTGGAGCTCCGGAAACTCGCCCACCATCCCGGTCAGGAGGTCGGCCTTGGCGAGCCAGGCTGCGCGCTCAGCGAGGACCGGGTCGGTCTTCAAGTCGCGCGCGATCCGGCCGCTCAGCAACTGGATCCGCTGGACGCGCTCGAGCTGGGTGCCTAGCTTGTTGTGGTACACGACCCGCCCGAGCTCGGGGACTCGCGACTCCAGGCGTCGCTTGCGGTCCTGGTCGTAGAAGAAGCGCGCGTCCTCGAGCCGCGGCCGCACCACGCGCTCGTTCCCGCCGACGATGTGGCGCGGATCCGCGACGCGCACGTTCGACACGATCAGGAACTTCGGCTGGAGGCGGCCGGAGGCGTCGAACAGCGGGAAGTACTTCTGGTTCTGCCGCATCGTCAGAATCAGGCACTCCTGCGGCACCGCCAAGTAGCCGGCGTCGAACTTCCCGGTATAGACGCTCGGGTGCTCGACCAGGGCGGTCACCTCGTCCAGCAGGTCGCTGTATTCGCCGAGTCCACCGCCTTCGCGGGCCGCAGTCTCCTTGAGCTGGCGCTCGATCTCCGTGCGGCGAGCGGCGAAATCGGGCATGACCATGCCTTCGCCAGCGAGGCGCTTTTCGTATTCGTCCGCGGACTTGAGGCTGATCTGCGCGGCGCCGAGGAAGCGGTGGCCGGAAGTCTCGCGCCCCGCCGCGATGTCGAGCACCTTGCCGGCGATGATGCGCTCGCCGTGCAGCAGAACCACGCCGTGCACCGGCCGCACGAACTGCGCATCGCCGGCGCCCCAGCGCATGACTTTGGGGATCGGCAGCGACTTCAGCGCCTCTTCCACCAGACCCGGCAGGACCTCCGCGAGCACCGCGCCTTTCACCTTGACGCGCGCGACGTAGACCTCACCCTTTGGCGTCGTGCGCCGCTCGAGGCGGCTCGCCTCGACGCCCGCCTTGCGCGCGAAGCCCGCGACGGCCTGCTCGGGGGCCTTGGTCGAAGGCCCGCTGAGCTCGCTTTCGCGATCCGGCGCATCCGATTCGACTTCCGGAATCAGTACGGCGAGCCGCCGCGGGGTGGCGAACGCGCGGCCTTTCCCTTCACCAGCCAGATGCGCGCTGGCGAGGGCCTTGGAGAGGTTCTCAAAGAAAGCCTGTGAAAGCGCGCGCAGAGACTTCGGCGGCAGCTCCTCGGTGAGGATCTCGACCAGCAGCGTTGCCTTCATCGCTAGGCCGGTTGCGGCTCTTTCTTGAGCATCGGAAAGCCGAGCCGCTCGCGCGACTCGTAGTAGGCCTGCGCGATGGCGCGCGCCAGCGCGCGCACACGGCCGATGTAGGCCGCGCGCTCGGTGACCGAGATCGCACCGCGCGCATCGAGCAGGTTGAAGGTGTGCGAGCACTTCATGACCATCTCGTAGGCGGGCAGCACGCACTGCGCCTCGATCAGGCGCTTCGCCTCTGTCTCGTAGTCCGAGAAATGCTGAAACAGCATCTTGGTGTCGGAGAGTTCGAAGTTGTAGCGCGACTGCTCGACCTCGTTCTGGTGGTACACGTCGCCATAAGTGACACCGGAGGTCCACACGAGGTCGTAGATGCTTTCCTTGCCCTGCAGGTACATCGCGAGCCGCTCGAGGCCGTAGGTGATCTCGCCGAGCACGGGCTTGCACGCGAGGCTGCCGACTTCCTGGAAGTAGGTGAACTGCGTGATCTCCATCCCGTCGAGCCACACTTCCCAGCCCAGCCCCCAGGCGCCGAGCGTCGGCGACTCCCAATCGTCCTCGACGAAGCGGATGTCGTGCTCGCGAGGGTCGATGCCGAGCTCGCGCAGCGACGCGATATAGATGTCCTGGATGTCGGGGGGCGAGGGCTTCAGCGCCACCTGGTACTGGTAGTAGTGCTGCAGGCGATTGGGGTTCTCGCCATAGCGGCCGTCTTTCGGCCGGCGCGACGGCTGCACGTAAGCCGCCTTCCACGGCTCGGGGCCGATGGCGCGCAGGAACGTCGCGGTGTGGAAGGTCCCGGCGCCCACCTCCATGTCGTAAGGCTGCAGCAGCACGCAGCCCTGGCGATCCCAGAACGCGTTCAGCCGGAGGATGAGACTCTGAAAGCTGAGCATGGAGCCCGGCGATTCTACCGGCTCAATGCGCGCCGGGCGACGAGCAGGGCGCCGGCGAGCACGAGTAGAGAAACGATGACAACCGGCCAATCGGCGTAGCTCGCGTAAGGCGTCGCGCCGGCATAGCCTTGCGCGCTCACTTCGAGGCGGCCCTCGGTGTACTGCGGAAGCCGCGCAAGCACGCGCCCGTCGCGGTCGATCGCCGCCGTAATCCCGGTATTCGTCGCGGCGAGGTGCATCCGGCCGGTCTCGACGGCGCGCAGCCTCGCGATTTGCAGGTGCTGGGCGGGCGCGAGCGAATCGCCGAACCAGGCGACGTTGGAAACGTTGACGAGGATCGTCGCTTCGCGCACGCGGCGCGCGATCTCGTCGCCGAACGCGTCCTCGTAGCAGACGTTGACCGCGACGCGCTGGCCGGCGGCGGCGATCGGCGCCTGATCGTGGCCGCCGCGCGAGAAGTCGGAGAGCGGCACCTGCAGCACGCCCAGGACCCAGCCGAAGCCCGGAGGAATGAACTCGCCGAACGGCACGAGGTGCGACTTGTGGTACGCCTGCGGCGGCGAGCTGCCAAGCGAAATCACGCTGTTGAAGTATTCGCCGCTCCTCGAGCGGTAGGGCACGCCGAGGAGCAGGTCGCCGCCATTGCGCCTGGCGACGCCGGCGAGCTGCTCGAGGAACTCCGGCTCGATGCGGTCGAGGAAGCGCGGGATCGAGGTCTCGGGGAATACGATCAGCTTCGCATGGGCGCCTTCGGCTAGGCGCACGTAGGTCGCCAGGATCGCGGCGTAGCGCTCAGGACGGAACTTGAGGTCCTGCTCAATGTTCCCCTGCAGCAGGGCAGCGCTCACCGGCTCGCCCGCGGGCTCGGTCCAGTGGACGTGGCGCAACGCCTGCCCGGCCACGATGATGGCAATGAAAGTTGTTGCAAAGACCAGTAGCCGCTGCCGCTGAAAAAGCAGCCATGCCATGCCGCCGAGCGAGACGGTCATGAATGAAAGGCCGAAGACTCCAAGGAGCGGCGCGTACCCCTGCAGCGGCCAGCCGACGCTCGCGTAACCCACGGACAGCCATGGAAAACCGGTGAAGATCCAGCTTCGCAGCCATTCGATGAGCGTCCACGCGGCGGGAATCAGGAGACAGGCGCGCACGGCTGCCTGCGCCGGGATGCGAGCCTGGAGCCATCCTGCCACGGCCGGAAAGAGCGCAAGGAACGCGCAGAAAAGAAACGTGGCGAGGGCCGCGAGCGGCAGCGGCATGGCGCCGAAGGTATGCAGGCTGACGTAGACCCAGGACACGCCCGCGCCGAAGAGCCCGAGGCCGAAGGCGTACCCCGACCAGAAAGCCTGCCGCGGCGTCGCGCCGATCCAGAAGTGGGCGAGAAGGCCGAACGTGAGCAGCGCGAGCGGAAACAAGCCAAGCGGCGCGAACGCGAGCACCGTCGCCGCGCCCGCGAAAAATGGGGTCAGACCCCTTTCAGAAAAAATTGTTCTTATGTTTTCGGCTTGTCGACGAGCAGCGTATACACGCGGCGCGAGTCGGCGCGCAGCACCTGGAAGCGGACCCCGTCGATCACGACCGTCTCGCCCCGCTTGGGCAGCCGGCCGAGGTGCGAGATGACAAGTCCGCCGCTGGTGTCGACGGTTTCGTCGGGAAGCGCGGAGCCGAGCGCCCGGTTGAGGTCGGCGATCTGGGTCAGCGCTTTCACCCGGTAGCGGCCGCCGGGCTCGGGCAGGATGTTGTCGGAGGCCTCGTCGAAGTCGTACTCGTCCTCGATGTCGCCGACGATCTGCTCGAGCACGTCCTCGATCGTGACCAGTCCGGCGACGCCGCCGTATTCGTCGACCACGATCGCCATGTGATTGCGGCTGGCGCGGAACTCGCGCAGCAGCACGTTGAGGCGCTTCGCCTCCGGCACGAAAATCGCCGGGCGCAGCATCTCGCGCACGTTGACGTCGTCGTCTCCCGCGTAGTGGCGCAGGAGGTCCTTGGCGAGCAGGATGCCGATCACGTCGTCGCGGTTCTGGTCGATCACCGGGAAGCGCGAGTGCGCGGTGGCGATGATCTGCGGGATGAACGTCTCGACCGGCTCGTTGATGTCGATGAAGTCGACCTGGGCGCGCGGCACCATGATATCGCGCACCTGCATTTCCGAGACGGTGAGGGCGCCCTCGATGATCGAGAGCGCGTCGGCGTCGAGCAGGTTGCGCGAATACGCGGAGCGCAGCAGGTGCACGAGCTGCTCGCGGTCGCCCGGCTCGCGCATCAGCAGCGACGACAGGCGCTCGAGCAGGCTGGGCCGTGAAGGGTCGTTCATTGCAGCCGCTTCATTCTACCGTGTAAGGGTTACCGAAGCCCGCGCGCGCCAGCAGCCGGATCTCGAGGCGCTCCATGCGCTCGGCTTCCCGTTTCTTTTCATGCTCGTAGCCGCGCAGATGGAGCAGGCCGTGCAGCACCAGGTGCGCGTAGTGCGCGGCGAGCGTCTTTCCCTGCGCGCGCGCCTCGCGGGCAATCACCGGGTGGCACAGCACCACGTCGCCGCGGTCCTTTCCGTACGGGAACGACAGTACGTTGGTTGGGTACGCCTTCTTTCTGTACTGCCGGTTCAACCTGCGGCCTTCGGCGGCGCCGACAATGCGCAGCGTAGCCTCGATCGCCACGAGCGCCGCCCACCTGCGCAGCGATCCGGTTCCCGGCACGCCGCGCCGAGAAACGGCGTACTGAACACGGATACGACTTTGCAGCGGTTTCTCCGCGTCCCTACTGTTCTTCTTGCTGCGAGTGCTTGTCGTAGGCATCGATGATGCGCGCCACCAGCGGGTGGCGCACCACGTCCTGCGCGCCGAACTCGGTGAAGGCGATGCCGCGCACGCCGGCGAGGATGCGCCGCGCCTCGATCAGGCCGCTCTTCTGCCCGCGCGGCAGGTCGATCTGGGTGATGTCGCCGTTCACCACCGCCCTGGCGCCGAAGCCGATGCGGGTGAGGAACATCTTCATCTGCTCGGGCGTGGTGTTCTGCGCCTCGTCGAGGATGATGAACGAATGGTTGAGCGTGCGCCCGCGCATGTAGGCAAGTGGAGCCAATTCGATCGTTCCGCGCTCGAGCAATTTGCCGGTCTTCTCGAAGCCCATGAGATCGTAGAGCGCGTCGTAGAGCGGCCGCAGGTAGGGATCGACCTTCTGCGCCAGGTCGCCCGGCAGAAATCCCAGGCGCTCGCCCGCTTCCACCGCCGGCCGCGCGAGCACGATGCGCTTCACCTTGTCGCGCTCGAGCGCGTCCACCGCGCACGCCACGGCGAGGTAGGTCTTGCCGGTGCCCGCGGGGCCGATGCCGATGGTGCAGTCGTGGGCCAGGATGCTCTCGATGTACTGCACCTGGTGCGGCGTGCGGCCGTGAAGGTCGGAGCGCCGCGTGAGCAGCTGCGGTCCTTCCGCCTGCGCCGAATCGGAATTGCTCGAAAGCTCGGTCAGGCCGAGCTGGACATCCTCGACGCTCAGGTCGCCCGAGGCGCGATCGTAGAAATGCTCCAGCGCGTGCGCCGCGCGCTGCGCCTGCTCGCCGCGCACCGTGAATTTGCCGCCGCGGCGCGCGATGGTGACATCGAGCGCCGACTCGATCTGCCGCAGGTTCTCGTCCAGCGCTCCGCACAGGCGCGCGAGGCGCTGGTTGTCGACCGGCTCGAGCTTGACCTCGACGGCCTTACTTGCCATTCAGCAGTTCGCCGCGCAGCGAATGGCCCACGACCGCGCCGATGCGAACGTCGACGAAGCTGTCGATGAGCGTCCGCTCGCCGGGAAAGTTGACGATGCGGTTGTTGGCTGTGCGCGCCGCCAATTCAGAGTCTCTTCTTCTCGAAACCGATTCGACGAGGACCCGCTGCGTGGTGCCGACCATCGATTGGCTCGCTGCGTGATACTGGCGATCCAGCAGCGCCTGCAGCCGCTGCAGCCGCTTGCTTTTCACCTCGGGTGGCGTGTCGTCGGGCAGGTTCGCCGCGGGTGTTCCGGGGCGCGCGCTGTAGAGGAAGGAGAACGAGCCGTCGAAGCCGAGCTCTGCCGCAAGCCTGAGCGTGGCCTCGAAATCGGCCTCGGTCTCGCCGGGGAAGCCGACGATGAAGTCCGAGGTCAGGGAAAGGTCGGAACGCGCCGCGCGCAGGCGCCTCGCGATGGAGCGGTATTCGAGCGCGGTGTAGCCGCGCTTCATCGCTGCCAGCACGCGGTCGGAGCCCGACTGCACCGGCAGGTGCACGTGCGGCGCGAGCTTGTCGAGCTCGGCGTGGGCGTCGATCAGCCGTTGCGTGAATTCGCGCGGATGCGAGGTGGTGTAGCGGATACGCTCCAGATCGGGAATTTCATTCAGATAGTAGAGCAGCTCGCCGAAGTCTCCGACCTGACCATCGATAGTGCCGCGCCAGGCGTTCACGTTCTGTCCGAGCAGCGTCACCTCCTTCACGCCGCCGGCGCAAAGCGCCGCCACTTCTCGCACCACGTCGTCGAAGGGGCGCGACACTTCTTCGCCGCGCGTGTACGGCACGACGCAGAAGCTGCAGTACTTGCTGCAGCCCTCCATGATCGAAACGAAGGCCTGCGCGCCCTGCACCCGCGGCGGCGGCAAATGGTCGAACTTCTCGATCTCGGGGAAGCTCACGTCGACCTGCGGGCGCCCGGTCGCGCGCCGGCGCTCGAGGAGCTGCGGCAGCCGGTGGAGCGTCTGCGGCCCGAATACCACGTCGACGTAAGGCGCGCGCTCGACGATCGAGCCGCCTTCCTGGCTCGCCACGCAGCCGCCCACCGCGATCATGAGGCCGGGCTTCTCGCGTTTGAGGTGCTTCACGCGCCCGAGATCCGCGAACACCTTCTCCTGCGCCTTCTCGCGCACCGAGCAGGTGTTGAAGACGATGAGGTCGGCGTCTTCCGGGCGCTCGGCAGGCTCGAGGCCTTCGGCGGCGCGCAGCACGTCGGAGATCTTCTCCGAGTCGTACTCGTTCATCTGGCAGCCGAACGTGCGCAGGTAGACCTTGCCCACTAGTTTTTGCTGGCCCCTTGCTTCGCTTCGTCGGGCGTGGGGATCCAGACCTGCCGCACCTGGCCTAGCTCGTCGAGCAGGTACTTGACCTGCGTTCCGGCGGCCACGGCGCCGGGCACGACCATCCGGTTGTCCTGGTCGCGGATCCGCATGCCAGGCGCGAAGCGCGCGGCCACGCCGTCGACCGACACGATCATGTCCTGCAGGGGGCTCATCTGGCCGTCCTTCGCCTCCGCGGGGATGGTGCGCAGCTGCGCGTGCGCGCTCGCTGCGAGCGCGGAAAGCAAGACTATAAGGAGCCTGAGAAACTGCATGCCGCGATTCTACCGGCGGGCGAGAAGGGGAGTGGTGGCGAATCAGGGACTCGAACCCCGGACACACGGATTATGATTCCGCTGCTCTAACCAGCTGAGCTAATTCGCCACGTCCGGACGGGATGGGCGCCATTATAACCTCGTGGACCACGACCTGATCATCGTCGGCGGCGGGCCGGTGGGCGCAAGCCTCGCCCGCTCGGCGCACGGCCTTTCGGTCGCCCTCGTGGCGCACGAGCGCCGCGTCGCGGCGCCGCGCAAGGAGCGCTTCGACGCGCGGGTCTACGCGCTCAGCCCCGCCAACGTGGCCTTTCTCGGGCTCGCGCTGGAGGGCCTGACGCCGGTGCACGCGATGCGGATCTACGGCGACGGCGATTCGCGCATCGAGTTCGACGCCTATCGCGCAGGCGTGGCGGCGCTCGCCTACATCGTTGAGGACCGCGAGCTGCAGGACGCGCTCTGGCAAGGCCTCGAGCCGGTCGTCGGCCGGTGCGAGGGACTCGCCGTCGAGGACGATCGAGTGAGAGTGACGCTCGACGGCGCGCGCGAGCTCTCCGGCCGCCTCGTAGTCGCGGCGGACGGCGCCGAGTCGCGAATACGAGAGCTTGCAGAAATAAAAGTAACCTCCAAGACGTACGGGCAGGCCGCGGTGGTGGCCAACTTCGCGTGCGAGCGTGGCCACGGCAATGTCGCGTATCAGTGGTTCCAGGGCGGTCCGGTGCTCGCGCTGCTGCCGCTTCCCGGAGAGCACGTCTCGATGGTCTGGTCGCTGCCGACCGAGGAGGCCGCGCGGGTCGCTGCCCTCGATTCAGAGGCGATTTGCCGTGAGTTGGAGGCGGCGAGCCGCCGAGTCCTGGGTGCTTTCAAGGTGATCACGCCGGCGAGAACCTATCCCTTACGGCGCCTTGCGGCGCGGCGAATGGTCGCGCCACGCGTAGCCCTCGCGGGCGACGCCGCGCACGTGATCCATCCGCTTGCGGGACAGGGGCTCAACCTCGGGCTGCAGGACGTGCGCACTCTGTCACGGATATTGGGCGCGCGGGAGCCGGTGCGCGACGCCGGCGACTGGCGGGTGCTACGCCGCTATGAGCGGGCGCGCGCAGAGCCTATACTCGCCATGGATGCCATGGTCGACGGATTGCAGCGGTTCTTCGGTGCGCAGGGCGCCTTTGCCGCCCGGCTGCGCAACCACGGATTGAACCTCACCGACCGGCTCGAGGTCGTAAAGAACCTTCTCATCCGACAGGCCATGAACTGAGCCGATGCTGAACCGACTGCTGTTGCTGATCGCCGCGCTTGCCCTGTCCTCGGCCGCGCTTGCCGCCGACGACGCGGAGCTGCGGCGCACGCTCGAGCCGAAGCTCGGCGTGCAGATCGACGGCATCGAGCCCGGGCCGGTGCCCGGCCTCTACGAGGTGCGCTACCGCTCCCCGCAGGGCGTCCAGGTGATCTACGTCGACGCCACCGGCAACTACGTGATCCAGGGCAAGATCTACGACCTGCGCGCGGAGCGTGATCTCACCGAGGAGCGGCTGCGCAAGCTGAACGCGATCAAGTTCGAATCGCTGCCGCTCGAGCTCGCGGTCAAGATCCAGCGCGGCGACGGCAAGCGCGTGCTCGCGATGTTCTCCGATCCCTATTGCCCGGCGTGCCGGCAGTTCGAGCGCTCGCTGGCGCAGGTCGACAACGTGACGATCTACGTCTTCATGTACCCGGTGATCCGCCCCGAGAACACCGATCACTCGCGCATGGTGTGGTGCTCTGCCGATCGCGCCAAGGCGTGGCTCGAGCTCGCCGCGGCGCCCAAGCCGAAGGTGCCGAACGCGGCCAAGAGCTGCGGCGACCCCGTCGACAAGGTCCTCAAGCTCGGCCGCAGCCTCGCCGTCAACAGCACACCGACGCTGATCCTCGCCAACGGCGAGCGCGTGAGCGGCGGTCTCGCGGCGGACGACCTCAAGGATCTGCTGGACCAGACCAGCGTCGCCAAGCGCTAGTCCGGCCGCGGCGGCGGCTCGCCGCGCGGCCACATGAGCCACATCCTGCCCTGCTGGCGCATCCGGCCCGCGGCGACGCCGGCCTCGGCGCCGGTGCCGAAGTAGAAATCCGCGCGCACCGCGCCGCGGATCGCGCCGCCGGTGTCCTGCGCCGCCATCAGGCGCTCGAGCTTCTGTTCCGTGATCGGGTCGGTGGTCGCGAGATAGACCGGCGCCCCGAGCGGGACGAAGCGCCGGTCCACCGCGAGGCTGTATTCCGCCGTCAGCGGCACGCCGAGGGCTCCCGGCGGGCCCTCGGCGGCGGGCGGCAGCTCGCGGAAGAACACATAGCTCGGGTTGGAGTTGAGCGCCTCCTTCAGCCTGGCGGGATTGGCCGCCGCCCAGGCCTTGATGTTCTGCATGGAAGTCTGCTCGAGCGGCAGCTCGCCGCGGTCGACCAGGTAGCGTCCGAGCGAGCGGTACGGATGCCCGTTCTGGTCGGCGAAGCCGATACGGATGCGCTCGCCGCTTTCAAGCCGGATCTGGCCCGAGCCCTGGATCTGCAGAAAGAAGAGCTCCACCGGGTCGGCTGCCCACGCGATGACCTGCGCCGGCACGCCGCGCGCGTCGATTTCGCCTCGCGACAGATACGGAACCACGCGGCGCCCGTCGATACGGCCGCGCAGGCGCATGTTGCGCACATCGGGATTGACCGAGGCCAGGTCGACCACGATCAGGTCTTCGGGCACGCCGAAGATGGGATAGCGATTCGCTCCGCTCTGCGTGCGGCTGCCGTCGATGATCGGCTCGTAGTAGCCGGTGATGAGCCCGCTGTCCGGGCCGTCGGAAGAGACCAGCGCGTAGGGCACGAAATTGGTTTCGAAGAAGGCGCGCGCCGCGCCGGGGTCGTCAGGGGGCACCGCCGCCGCGCGAGCGCACGGCTGTGAAAAGGCGCCGCTGCGCGGGCAAGCCGCGAGGAACGCGCGCAGGCTGCGTTCGAGCCCGGCGCTCGGCCAGCCCGGCAGCCCGTCGAACGTGAACTCCAGGTATTGCGCGGTCTCGGGGGCGGGCTTGGGCGGCGGACACTTCGGGCAGGGCGCGAGCGGCGCGCAGCCCGCGGTCAGTACAATCAGCGCTAGAAAGGCGCTCCGCATGTGGGTGGTCTACCTCGAAGTCCTGCTCGCGCTCGCTCTTGCGGTCTTCATCGTCTGGTTTACCTGGCCGAAGAAGAGGAAGGACGACGATCAGTGAAGCACGCGCGGCACTGAAAGCGTGAACTCCGGAATCTGCGCCTCGAAGCGCGTGCCGTCGGCGGCGACCATCTGGTAGGCGCCTTTCATCGTGCCGACCGCGGTGGCGATCGCCGCGCCGCTCGTGTATTCGAAGCTCTGGCCGGGCTCGAGCAGCGGCTGCGCGCCCACCACGCCGAGGCCGCGCACCTCCTGCACCAGGCCCTGCGCGTCGGTGATGATCCAGTGCCGGCTGATGAGCTGCGCCGCGACGCTGCCCGCGTTGCGCAGCGTGATGGTGTAGGCGAAGACGTATCGGCTCGCGGCTTCGTCCGACTGCTCGGCGAGGTATTGCGTCGCCGCGGCTACCTCGATGGCATAGACCGGGTTTTCGGACATGGCCCCGATTATGACGGCAGCCGGGCTAGAATTCCCGCCGCATGCCTTTCCGGATAGCCCCGAGCATTCTTTCCGCGGACTTCGCGCGCCTGGGCGAGGAGGTGCGGGCCGTGGTGAAGGCGGGCGCGGACCTGATTCACTTCGACGTGATGGACAACCACTACGTCCCGAACCTCACCGTCGGACCGCTGGTGTGCGCATCGATCAGGCCCCACGTGAGCGTCCCGCTCGATGTCCACCTGATGGTCCGGCCGGTCGACCGCCTGGTCCAGGACTTCGCCAAGGCGGGCGCCAACATCATCAGCTTCCACCCCGAGGCCTCCGACCACGTCGATCGCACGCTCTCGCTCATCCGCGAGCACGGCTGCAAGGCGGGGCTGGTGTTCAATCCGGCGACGCCGCTCGTCTGGCTCGACCACGTGCTCGACAAAGTCGATCTCGTGCTGCTCATGTCGGTGAACCCCGGGTTCGGCGGCCAGCAGTTCATCCCGTCGGTGCTGCCGAAGATCGCCGAGGCGCGCCGGCGCATCGCCGCCACCGGGCGGGACATCTGGCTCGAGGTCGACGGCGGGATCAAGGTCGAGAACATCGGCGAAGTCGCCGGAGCGGGCGCCGACACCTTCGTCGCCGGCTCGGCCATCTTCGGCGCCAAGGACTACGCCGCGACCATCCGCGACATGCGCGCGCGGCTCGCCGTGGTATAGTCGCCCCGCCGTGCAGCCCTTCCCTGCACAATTCGAGAAGCTCTCCTGGCGTAGCTGGCGCCGCTGGCGCCGCTAACCCAATCGCGTCCCCGCGCGGCTCGGGGCCGCGCTCCACCAAGGCCGCAAGGCAGTTCCCCTCTGGTGCAAGAGTTGGAGAGCGTTTCATGACGGAGCTCGAATTTCAAAAGCTCGCTTCTCAGGGCTACACCCGCATCCCGGTGTTCGCCGAGGCGCGCGCCGATCTGTATACCCCCCTCGCCCTGTACGGGCAGCTCGCGAACGGGCCCTACTCGTATCTTCTCGAGTCGGTCGTGGGCGGCGAGCGCTTCGGCCGCTATTCCTTCATCGGCCTCGCCTGCAGCGAGCGAATAGTGGCAACCGCCACGGCGCGCGGCTCTACGGTGCGGCGTATCGTGCGCGACTCGCGCGGCGCCGACGTGTGCGTGGAGCGGCTGGACGACGCCGACCCGTACGCGTACCTGCGCGAATGGCTTCAGCGCCACAAGGCGGCGCCGGTACCGGCGGCGCTGCGCTTCGGCGGCGGCCTGGTCGGGTATTTTGGCTACGAAACCGTGCGGCACATCGAACCGACCGCGCTCGGCGCGCCCAAGGCCGATCCGCTGGGGACACCAGACATGATCCTGCTCGTCTCCGACGAGCTGGCGGTGGTCGACAACGTGCTCGGCAAGCTCTACATGGTGGTGTACGCCGATCCCCGCGAGCCCGACGCCTGGCGCGTGGCGTGCGAGCGTGTGCGCAAGCTGAAATCGCGCCTGACCGCGCCGCTGCCGCGCGAGCTGGTGCTGCGCGAGCTGCCGGATGAGGCGCGCCCGGCCGAAGTGGACAGGACTTTCACCGAGGCGGGCTTCCTGGACGCGGTGAAGCGCGCCAAGGAGCACATTCTCGCGGGCGACGTGATGCAGGTGCAGATCTCGCAGCGCTCGTCGCGCGAGTTCGCCGCGCCGCCGCTCGAGCTCTACCGCGCGCTCCGCGGCCTGAACCCGTCGCCCTACATGTTCTACTTCGACTTCGGCGACCATCACGTGGTCGGGGCGTCGCCCGAGATCCTGGTGCGGCTCGCGGGCGACACCGTGACGCTGCGGCCGATCGCCGGGACGCGGCCGCGCGGGCGCACGCCGGAAGAGGACGCGGCCGTCGCCGCCGAGCTGCTGGCCGACGAGAAGGAGCGCGCCGAGCACGTGATGCTGATCGACCTCGGCCGCAACGACGTCGGCCGCATCGCGGCGACCGGCAGCGTGAAGCTGACCGAGAAGATGGTGGTCGAGCGCTACTCGCACGTCATGCACATCGTCTCGAACGTGGAAGGCCGCGTGCGCCCGGGGCTGGACGCGATCGACGTGCTGCGGGCGAGCTTCCCCGCCGGCACGGTCACCGGCGCGCCCAAGGTGAGGGCGATGCAGATCATCGACGAGCTCGAGCCGGTGAAGCGCGGCATCTACAGCGGCGCGGTCGGCTACCTCGGCTTCAACGGCGACATGGACGTCGCCATCGCGATCCGCACCGCCGTGCTGAAGGACGGCAGGCTCCACGCCCAGGCCGCCGCGGGTATCGTGGCCGACTCGGACCCGCGCGCCGAGTGGCTCGAGACCCAGCACAAGGCGCGCGCGCTGCTCAAGGCCGCCGAGCTCGCCTCGAGCGAGAAGCTGGCGGAGGCCGCATGATCGCCTTGATCGACAACTACGACTCGTTCACCTACAACCTGGCGCAGTACCTGGGCGAGCTCGGAGCCGAGGTGCGGGTGTTCCGGAACGACCAGATTTCAGTGGACGAAGTCGCGGCGCTGGCGCCTTCGCACGTCGTGCTCTCGCCGGGTCCGGGGACGCCCGACGATGCCGGCATCACGCTGGGGCTGATCGCGAGGCTCGCGGGCAGCGTGCCGCTCCTCGGCGTGTGCCTCGGCCACCAGGCGATCGGCCAGGCCTTCGGCGGCAAGGTGGTGCGGGCCGGGCGGGTCATGCACGGCAAGACCTCGCGCATCCGACATGATGGCGGCGGCGTCTTCGCCAGGGTTCCGGATGAATTTGTGGCAACCCGGTATCACTCGCTGGTGGTCGAGCGCGAGAGCCTGCCGGCCTGCCTCGCCGTGACCGCACAGTCCGAGGACGGAGAGATCATGGGGTTGCGCCACCGCGGCCTCGCGGTGGAAGGAGTGCAGTTCCATCCCGAGGCGCTGCTCACCGAGCACGGGCACAAAATGCTGCAGAATTTCCTGGAGGAAAACGAAACGGGGAGGGGCTCATGAAGCAGATCACGGTAGCCGAAGCGATCCAGCGCACCGTCGAGCACCGCGAGGTGTTCCACGACGAGATGCTCCACGTCATGCGCCAGATCATGCGCGGCGAGCTCACGCCGGCGCAGATCGCCGGCTTCATCATCGGCCTGAGGGTCAAGAAGGAGACCATCGGCGAGATCGCGGCCGCGGCGCAGGTGATGCGCGAGCTCGCCACGCACGTCGAGGTGCGCGACCGCAGCCACCTGGTCGACACCTGCGGCACGGGCGGCGATGCCGCGCACACCTTCAACGTCTCGACCTGCGCCTCGTTCGTCGCCGCCGGCGCGGGCATCAAAGTGGCGAAGCACATCGGGCGCTCGGTGTCGTCCTCTTCAGGCAGCGCCGAGGTGCTTGAGGCGCTCGGCGCGAATATCGGCATGACGCCCGCGCAGACCGCGGAGGCGATCGACCGGATCGGGCTCGGATTCATGTTCGCGCCGGCGCACCACTCGGCGATGAAATACGCCGCGCCGGTCAGGAAGGAGCTGGGGGTGCGCACCATCTTCAACATCCTCGGGCCGCTCACCAACCCGGCGGGCGCGGAGAACCAGGTGCTCGGCGTGTTCCACCCCGACCTCGTCGGCATCCAGGTGCGCGTGCTGCAGCGCCTGGGCTCCAGGCACGTGATGGCGGTCTACGGCCTCGACGGCCTGGACGAGATCTCGGTGTCCGCCGAGACCATCGTCGGCGAGCTGGTCGGGGGCGAGATCCGCGAGTACACCCTGCATCCTTCGCACTTCGGCCTGGAGCTCTACGACCGCCGCGCGATCCAGGTGCAGGGCGTGGACGACTCGAAGGAAATGATGCTGGCGGTGCTCGGCAACCAGCCCGGCGCGGCGCACAACATCGTGGTCCTGAACGCGGGCGCCGCGATCTACGTGGGCGGGCTGGCGAAAACCCACAAGGAAGGCGTCGAGCGCGCGCGCCACGCGATCGCGAGCGGCGACGCCCGGCGCAAGCTCGACGACTTCGTCGCCTTCGGCAGGAAGCTCAAGGGAAACTGAGGGCTTGAACATCCTCGATCGCATCATGGCGGTGAAGCGCGCCGAGGTCGCGGCCGCGAAAGCATCGATTCCTGAACAGGAAATGCACAAGCGCTCTGCTTTGGCATCGCCACCGCGCGACTTCGTTTCTTCGTTGAAAAGCCGAATCGACGCCGGAAAAGCTGCGGTGATCGCCGAGATCAAGCGTGCAAGCCCCTCGAAAGGGGTGATGCGCGAGCAGTTCGACCCGGCGGGGATCGCGAAAAGCTATGCCGCCGGCGGCGCGGCGTGCCTCTCGGTGCTGACCGACCGCGAATTCTTCCAAGGTGCGCCCGAGCACCTCGCCGCGGCGCGTGCCGCATGCACGCTGCCCGCGTTGCGCAAGGACTTCGTCTTCGACCCCTACCAGGTGCTCGAGGCACGTGCGATGGGCGCCGACTGCATCCTGCTGATCGCCGCCTGCCTTTCCGCGGCGGAGATGAAGTCGCTGGAGGGCGCAGCGCTGAGCCTCGGCATGGCGGTGCTGGTGGAGGTGCACGACGCCCTGGAGCTCGAAGCCGCGCTCACACTGCGCACGCCCCTCGTAGGGGTGAACAACCGCGATCTGCGGACCTTCGAGACGCGGATCGAAACCACGCTCGCGCTGCTGGAGCGAGTGCCCGCGGACCGCATCGTGATCACCGAGAGCGGCATCGCTTCGCCTGCCGACGTGACTCGCCTGCGCAGCCGCGGCGTGAATGCTTTCCTGGTCGGCGAGGCCTTTATGCGCGCGCCGGATCCGGGGGCGGAGCTGCGCGCGCTGTTCGGATGACGCTGGAAGCGCTCATGCGCGAGGCCGCCGCTGCCTTCGGCGCGGGAGATGCCGCGCGGGCGGAGCCGATCTTCAGGCAGATCGTGGACCTCAACCCGCGGGATGCCCAGGCGTGGCACGCGCTGGCCCTCATCACATGCAGCAGCGGGCGCGCGAACGAGGCATTCGACTGCGCGCTGCGGGCCCAGAAGCTTGACCCGCGAAATCACGTCTTCCTGAACATGGTCGGCGTCAGTTGCGTGGAGAGCGGGCGAGAAGAGGAATCGCTGCGGTGGTTCCGCCGTGCGCTGAAGGAAAAGCCGGCTGACGCGCACACTCACTACAACCTCGCCAAGGCCTTCGGAAAACTGCGCCAGTACGAAGCCGCGGAGAAGGCGTATTCCAGCGCTCTGCGGATCGATCCTTCGATGGCCGATGCCGCAAACAATCTCGCGTTCCTTTACCTGCGCGCCGGACGCTTCGAGGAAGCGCAGCGCCTGCTCGATCGGGCGCAGATGCTCCTACCCGACGACGAGACCGTGACGATCAATTTGGCGGCGGTCTTGCTTGCGCAGCGCGGTCCCGCGGCTGCAATAGGTCACCTCGAAGCGTTCCTCCGGCGTTTCCCGGACGCCGCGCACGTGCACTACGAGCTTTCCATGCGCCTTCTGGCCGAGGGGCGCTTCGCCGAGGGGTGGCGCGAGTACGCCTGGCGATACCGGATTCCCGGGTCGGAGCCTCCTCCGGGACTCGCGCACACCCTTCGCGAGGATCTTTCCGGTCAGACCGTCGCCGTCATGCTGGTGCAGGGCCTCGGTGACCAGCTTTTCTTCCTGCGCTTTGTTCCGATGGTCCGTCGGCGCGGCGCGAGCGTCATCTTCGCGTGTCCCGACAAGATGCTCGCGATGCTAGCCGGGGCACCGGAGCTGGACCGGCTCATCGGCATCGATTCCGCCGAGCTGGACGAGCTTTCCGATGCTGTCGTAGCGTCGGTGGCCGACCTTCCGTGGCTGCTGGAAAGCAACGTTGCGCCTCCGCCGTTTCGCATCGCGGTTCCCGCAGAGCGCACTGCGGCGTGGAGCGAGCGCCTGGCGGCGCTAGGTCCGCCGCCCTACCTGGGACTGACGTGGCGCGCCGGGACCGGCAGGCAGGTGACGAGCGAATTCGCACCGGCAGGCCTTGCTGCCCTCTACAAGGAAATCGACATTCCGGCGCTGGCCCGGGCCGTCCGTGGTTGGCCGGGCACGCTGCTCGCTCTCCAGCGGCACCCAGAATCAGGGGAAATCGCCGCGTTATCGCGCGCCGCCGAGCGCAAGCTGCACGACCTCACCGGCCTGAACGAGCGGCTGGACGACATGGCCGCCGTTCTGGCGCTGATCGAGGAATACGCGGGAGTGAGCAATACGAACATGCACATCCGCGCCGCGGTCGGCAAGGCGGCGCGGGTGCTCGTCCCATATCCTCCCGAGTACCGGTGGATGCACTCAGGACAGACGTCGCCCTGGTTTCCGGGCTTTCGCGTCTATCGCCAGCCCGCGTCCATGGACTGGACGCAGGCCCTGCGCGAGCTCGCGGACGACCTCTCGCCGAACCGCGGCTAGAAAGTGTGCTGGTACTGCACGCCCAGCACGTTCACGCTTGCCTTGTACGTGCCCACGATGTTGCCGTTGAACTGCAGGGCCGCCGGGTTGTTCTGGCGGTTGTTGATGTCGGCCTCACTCGCGTGGATGTAGGTATAACCGACGTCCAGCGCACCGGCCTTGGACATCTGATACTTCGCGCCGGCCGAGAACCAGTAGCGATCCGCGTCAGGCAGCCGGACAGTGCGACTCTCGGCGTTGGGCACGGGGGTCTGGTCATACGCGAAGCCTACTTTCAGCGTCCACGGCTGGGACAGCTTGTAGTTGGCGCCGATTGAAAGGCGGTAGGTGTCGTCGAAGTTGAAGTTCAGGCTGCTGAGCGTCGACCCCGCTAGCGGCCCGTCGGTCCGGACGACGGGGATCGAACTGATCTTACTCCATTGCCACCACGTGATATCGCCGAGCAGCTCGAGCTTGTCGTTCATGCGATGCGCCACGCTGACGGCGAGGTTGTCGGGCGTCTTGAGGTCGAACTTGATGTTGCCGTTCCGCAGTAACGGACTCGCGGACAATGGGCCGGGTGGCACGCCGAAGAATTCCGTGTTCCCGTCGAGCTTGTAGCTGAGCGAGGAGCGGTAGTGAACGCCAACGCGTGTGGCGGGGGCCACGTTGAACAGCGCGCCGGCGTTGAATCCCCAGGCGTCGCCGTTGAGATTGATCTGATTCTGCGCTTCGAGCCCCGGGACCCCGGCTAGAGGGGCAAGGTTCACGCCGGTAAGGATGTCGATCTTGCCCTGCTGGTAGTTGACACCGAAGCCCACGCTCACGGCGTCGCTGAACTTGTACGAAACCGCCGGGTTGACGTTGACCGTTTGCACTTCGGACTTGATGCCCTGAAAGCGGCCGATCCAGTCTGCGTCGTATTCTGTCTTCAGACCGAACGGAACGCTGACGCCGACGCCGAAGTTCCACTTCGGGTTGAGGTCCATCGCGAAGAATGCGCTCGGGACGAACGTCACGTCTCCGGCATCGCCGCCGGTCCCGGTTTTCGTCGGGTTGCTAGCGGTTGCAATCGTGCTGCCGTTATTGGAGAACTTCCACGACGGCGCGATTGCCGCGCCGCCCACCGCGACATGCATGCCCTTCGGCAGGCGCGCCATGCCGGCGGGATTCCACCAAACGGTGGTCGCGTCTTCGGCCACGGCGGCGGCGCCGGCATACGCGTTGCCCATTCCGCTGATGCCCTGCTCGTACAACGCAAAGCCGGCTGCGCGGGCCTGCTCTGCGGCAACGAATGAAAGCGCTGACGCAACGGAAAGCGCGAGTACATTCTTTTTCACTGGATTTCCCCTCTGGCTGTCGCGCCGGCCCGTCCGCCGACGCTCGGGCAAAGCTAACACCTTTAAACTGTAGCTGCAACGATGAGCCCGCACCTCCCACAGCTGAACGCCCTGATGGACGCGGCGGCGGGCGCGGTCGAAGCTCGCGACGACGCGAGAGCCGAGCCGCTACTGCTGCAGATCGTCGCACTCAATCCTCGCGATGCGGAGGCCTGGAACACGCTCGCCGTGATCGCCGTGCGCAGCGGCAGGAGCGCGGACGCCGTCGGCCTCGCCAAGCGCGCGCAGGAGTTAGACCGGCGCAATGCGGGGTATCTGAACACCCTGGGTGTCGCCTACAGCGAGGCCCACGAACCGGACCAGGCCCTGGCGTGTTTTAAACGCGCTTTGAAGGAACGTCCTGATTTGGTCGACGGGCATTACAACCTGGCCAAGGTCTACGTGAAGCTCGGCAGGACCGCCGAGGCGGAGCAGGCGTACCTTCGCGCGCGTCGGCTCGCTCCCGGCAAAGCGGAGGTCGCCGCGAATCTGGCGACCCTCTACATCCGCCAAGGTCGCCATGAGGAGGCCCTGGCGCTGATGGGCGATGCGCGTGCGCGCCTGCCCAACAGCGAATCGGTCGTGATCAATACAGCGACCGCGCTGCTGGCGCGCTCAGGGCCCGCCGCGGCGATCGGCGAGCTGGCGGCATTTCTTGAGACTCATGCGAGCGCGGCGTCCGTGCATGCCGAGCTCGGGCGGCTGTTGCTTGCCGAAGGGCGCTTTGCCGACGGCTGGCGCGAGTACGCGTGGCGACACGGCGCGCCACCCTCAGGCTTTCCGGGCTGCGACGGCAGGCGCGTTCTGCTGCTGCCGGATCAGGGACTCGGTGATCACCTGTTCTTCCTGCGCTTTGTCCGCGCGCTTCGCGAGCGCGCGGCGCACGTCGCCTTCGCGTGCCCGGAAAAGCTGATCGAGTTGCTCAAGCTGAATCCCCCAGTCGACGAGGTGCGCCGTGGCGAAGACGGCGCGCACGGGTTCGATTTTTCATTGCCGATCGGCGATCTGCCTCGCTTGCTGGATGCGCCGGACACGCCGCCGCCAGTCGCGATTTCCGTGGCGCCCGAGCGGCTCGCGCAGTCGCGCGAGCGCCTGGCGCGCCTCGGGCCGCCTCCCTACCTCGGCGTCACCTGGCGAGCCGGAGCCCGAAAAGACAATCGCTCCGAATTCGCCGCGCGAGGCGAAGATCCGCTGCAGAAGGAGATCGACCTCTCGGCCTTGGCCTCCGCGGTGCGCGGCTGGCGCGGCACCGTGCTGATCATGCAGCGCCTGCCTCGTGAGGGAGAGATCGCGGCGTTCGAGAAGGCGCTCGGCCGCCCTTGCCCCGACCTCAGCGCGGTAAATGAGGATCTCGCGGGCATGGCGGCGCTCCTCTCCATGCTCGAGGAGTACGTCGGTGTCAGCAATACCAACGTGCATATTCGCGCCGGAGTGGGTCGACCCGGGCGCGTCCTGATTCCCTTTCCCGCGGAGTTTCGTTGGATGAACGCGGGCGGCGACAGTCCATGGTTTCCCGGGTTCTCGCTCTACCGCGAGTCGCCCGCGCGGGATTGGCGGCCCGCGATGAGCTCGCTCGGGAGCGACATAAGTTCTTGATTCATACCTAATACGGCAGCCATGGCAAGCGGGCTCTCCCCACAAGTAGTAGCGCTGATGCAGACCGTGGCCGGCGCCTTGCAGGCAGGCGACGAGGGCACGGCCGAGAACGCGCTTCGGCAAATCGTGGCCGAGAATCCGCGCCACGCGGATGCGTGGCACATGCTCGCGGGGCTCATCATTCGCGCGGGGCGCGGAGGCGAGGCGATCGAGAGTGCCCTGCGCGCCCACGAGCTGGATCGGCGCAACTCTGCGTACCTCAATACGCTGGGCATCGCCTATGCCGAGGCGCAACAGCTGAACGACGCCGTGCGCGTCTTCAAGCGCTCGCTCAAGGAACGGCCGGGCCGCGCCGACAGCCACTACAACCTCGGCAAGGCCCACGCCAAGCTCGGAGAACTTGCGGAAGCCGAGCGCTGCTACCTCCGCGCGGGCCAGCTCGATCCGGAGCGTGCCGAAGTCATCAATACGCTCGTCGCGCTCTATTCGCAGCAGGGTCGCTACCACGACGCGCTGCCGCTCCTGGCGCAGGCGCGCGCGCGCAGGCCGGAAGATGAAATCGCCGCCATCTACAGCGCGCTCGCCGCTCTGGCGACATCGGGGACGGATGCCATGCTTGAAACGCTCTCCGAGTTTGTCCGGCGCCGACCCGATTCGGTCGCAGCGCGCGAAGAGCTGGCGTTGCGTCTCCTGGCCGAGGGCCGATTCGCCGAGGGCTGGGGTGAGTACGCCTGCCGACGCATTCGTCCCGCGGCAGCGCGGGCGCCCGGCTTGCGGGCTCGCCGCGTGCTATTGCTGCAGGAGCAAGGTCTGGGCGACCACCTTTTTTTCCTGCGCTTCGCCCCTGCGCTTCGCGAGCGCGCTGCCTCCGTCGCATTCGAATGCCCGGCGAAGCTTCGTCCGCTGCTGGAGGGAAACGGAGTGGTCGATGTGCTGCCCGCCGATGCCGGTGCGCGCAGCGAGTTCGACGTCGCCCTGCCGCTGGGCGATCTACCCCTGGCGCTGCTGGATTGGACTACGCCGGCCGCGTTTCCCGTCGTATCGCGGCGCGCTTCCGAATGGCGCGAGCGCCTCGCGGCAATAGGCCCGCCGCCTTATATGGGCGTCACCTGGCGCGCCGGGACGAAGCAGGAGGACAAGGCCGAATTCGCCGGGCGTGACTTGGGCGCGCTGTACAAGGAGATTGCAATCGAGCCGCTCGGCGCTGCGTTGCGCGAATGGCACGGGACGGTTCTGGTGCTGCAGCGCCTGCCGATGCCGGGCGAGATCGAAATTTTTTCGAAAGCCCTCGGTCGGCGCGCGCACGACCTTTCAGCGCTCAACGAGAACCTCGAGGACATCGCGGCGGTGCTTGCGCTCATCGCAGAGTACGTCGGCGTGAGCAATACGAACATGCACATCCGCGCCGGGCTCCAAAAGACGGCGCGCGTTCTGGTGCCATTTCCGCCCGAATTTCGCTGGATGAACGAGGGCGACCGCAGTCCGTGGTTCCCCGGCTTCCAGCTCTACCGCCAGCCGCCCGGCCGGGATTGGCGCGACGTGCTGCATTCCCTTCGATCCGACATAAGTCATTGATTTGTTGGATCCTGAACCTCCAAACGCGCGGATTTTGTCCTGTTGCATGGATGCAACGGGCGGCGGCGTTTGTTAGGGAATTTCAAGGAAACCTTTGCTACGGAAAACAGGGGGTTGGCAAACTGTGCGCAGCTTCCGCCGTTCGGGGGTCATCGCCGGTGACGGCGGTTTGTGGGTTAAACAAACAACGGGAGATGGATTCATGCAGAAGAAACTGATAGCGATTGCCGTGGCAGGCGCGCTCGCCCCGGCCGCCTCGATGGCCCAGTCGACGGTCGAGATCTACGGCCGCGCGAACATGGG
>Ga0207675_100000898_pt1 | contig 29738 bp, 31 predicted proteins | sample KBSSwiS42_FD_184305 | JGI IMG/M metagenome (GOLD analysis project Ga0207675, IMG submission 184305) | Switchgrass rhizosphere microbial communities from Kellogg Biological Station, Michigan, USA - KBS Switchgrass S4-2 (SPAdes) (version 2) | ecosystem: Host-associated > Plants > Roots >...
CCGGAAGGTAGGTTGCGAACCGCGCGGCTCGGATGCTTCCAATGCCGCCGATCGGAGGGAAGTAGTACGCGACGGTGAGAACTCGGGCGTTCAGGACGTTGGGCCGGCGTGCTCCCGCTGATAGGACTCGAGCACCTGGGCGGCTGGCCCGAACTCGCGCAGGGTGCCCTTCTCGAGCCACATCACACGGTGGCAGACGTCGGCTACCAGATCGAGGTCGTGGCTGACGAACATGACCGTGCGCCCCGACTTGTGAAGGCCGTCGATGGCGTCCAGACACCGCAGCTTGAACTCCCCGTCGGCCACCGCGAGCACCTCGTCGAACGCGTAGATCTCGGCCGGTAGCTGCATGGCGATGCCGAATGAAAGCCGCGACAGCATCCCGCTCGAGTATCTCTTCACGGGCGTGTCCATGTGCTGGTCCAGCTCTGAGAAGGCCGTGACGGCGTCCATCCGGCCCTCCGTTGCGACGCTCGGAATCCCGAGCGCCGCGGCGAACAGCCTGACGTTCTCGCGCCCCGTGAGCTCAGGATGAAAGCCGAGCCCCACCGCGAGCAGGGGCACCACATGGCCCCGGACCCGCATCTCTCCGTCGCTGGGGAGAGTCGTGCCCGCCATGATTTGAAGGAGCGTCGACTTGCCCGACCCATTGGTGCCGACGATCCCGATGGCCTCTCCGCTATAGCACGTGAAGTTCACGTCGCTCAGGGCGGCGAAACGCTGCCCCAGCTCGTCGCGCCGGTTGTGGTAGGCGCCCGAGTTGTTGAGCCAGCGCTGCAGCGTCAGCATCAGGCCGCGGTGCTCGCCCAGCCGGTAGCGCTTCGTGAGGCCCTGCGCCGAAACGGCGGCGATGCGGCCGTTGGTGTGCGTCCCCGTCGGCATCAGATGTCGTCCGCCATTGTCGGCTCGAGGCGGGAAAACAACTGCCAGCCCCCGAAGGCGATCAGCGCGGTGCCGCCAACGGATAGCCCAATCGCGGTGAGCGACGGGTCGTAGCCGCTAAGGACCATCCACCGCAGCCCTTCCATGATGCCCGTGAGAGGATTGAGCTCGACGATCGTGCGAATCTTCGTGGAGAGCTCGGTCAGGGGATAGCCCACCGGGGCGACGAACAGCCCCACCTGCAGGAGCAGAGGAAGGACGTTCACGATGTCTCGGTAGCGAACGGCCACCGACGACGAGATCGCGACGATCCCAACGGTCAGCACGAAGAGCCACACGAGGCCAATCGGAATCAGGAGAGCTCGCGGCGAAAGGCATCCCCAGGCTGCCGCGGCGACCAGCGCTCCCAGTGCCGTGACGCCGAACGCCGGAAGCGACGCGGTCACCGAAGCTATGGGAAACGCCGGTCGCGGGCAGGGCGTGAAGCGGATGTAGGTGGACGCGGCGATCAGCGAGAGGGTCCCGACCATCATCGCCGCCTGGAAGAAGGCCCAGACGCTGAGGCCGACAAGCGCGAAGGGCAGGTAGGGAACGTCCACGGTCTGAACGTCGGCCAGGCCGCGGAAGGCGATCAGAAAGCCGATCAGCAGAGCAAGCGGCTGCACGACCAGCCAGATCGGTCCGAGCAGCGACTGCTTGTACTTCACCCTGAAGTCGCGGGCGGCGACCACCCGGATGACTGGGCCCTCTCGGAGCAGGTCGCGCAGACGCAGGCGGCGCTTGGCGGGCCTGATCACTCGTTCCGCAGAGGTCTCGACGGGCGCAAGGCCCGTCGCGTCCAGATATCGATCAGCCTGTAGCTCGGTAGTCATGTGGTGGGGGCGCTGGGGAGGGTCATCCAGGCCAGGCTGGCTCCCCCGTGCCCGTCCAGGTCGGTCTCTCGAAGATAACTCCGGATCGGCAAAAGCGCACGCGTCTCGGCAAATGGCCGATGTCATGCAGGATCTACCGCGCGGCGGCGCGTTTGTCCTTCACGGTCGCCACCAGCAGGTACACAAAGGCTCGCAGCCGATACCGGAGCCGGTGGTGGTAGGCGTAGAAACGAGTGGCAGCCGCGCCCAAGCTCTCGTCTCCGGTTATCCGATGGCATATCTCGAACTGGGCCGCGTGGAAGTAGTGATACGAGTTGTTCGCGGGATACTTGTCTCCCACACGGTATTTCGTGGCGAAGCCGATATCGAAGGCGTCGAGGTTGTCCTTGGTCGCCTGTAGGCCGGCGTCAAAGCGGTCCTTGTAGTGGCCTTCCTGGGTGACCCGATAGAGGTCGTAGACACCGAGCAGGGCGAACAGATGTCCGTTGAGGATGTGGCCCGCGTGATTGTCTTCCTCGTACCAGAGCCCGAATTGATCGTCGCCGAAACGCCACCCTCCGGCTGAGACCGGCGTATCCATCGCGTTGAAAAGCTGCCTGGCGGTCTTCAGGTAGCGATCCTCGCCGAAGTGTTGGTGGCCGCGAAGGAGCGCGCTGATCGCCATTCCCTGAGCGATGGCCGAACCCCAGGGAGCGGTCTCCCCCGGGACGTCGTAGTCGTAGTACAGGACCATCCCATCATCGCCAAAGCGTGATGCGTTCTCCTCGAGCCAGTCGAGATGGCGCCGAAACGAGGCTTCGCTTTCCATCCTGGACGCTCGGAGGAAGTCTTCGTACTGGACGATCGCCTCCTGGGCGACCATGCAGGGATTGAACACCGGTGGGTCCTGACCATTAGCCGCTTTCAGGACGACGATGCCGCTCGGGTCGACTCCGGCGGCGCCGACGGATGCCGAGAGATCGGCGTAATACCGGCTTAGCCGTCTCCCATGCAACTCCTCAGAAGACAGCGGGTGCGGTGTGATCGCCTTGCGGGTGGAATAGCGCTGCAGGAAGTTGTAGCGGTAGAAGCGGTAGAGCTTGTAGGAGATGTATGTCGCGCCCACTCCCGCGAGCCGCCACGCTATGGCCCTAGCCTGCATGTAGGGCGAGTTTCTCAGGGATGGCAGCGAGCAACGACGTACGCTGAAGCGCATGCGATGCGTCGTCTGCGGCGAGGGCGGCTTCAGGAAGCGTTGGCGGGTTGATGGCTGGCGCGTTGTGCGCTGTTCGGGGTGCGGACTGCTCAGAACGGACCCGGCACCTGTCCTGGACATCGGCACCGGGGCTGGACATCTCGTCGCGGCCGCACGCAGCCGAGGCATCGAGATGGACGGCATGGACCCCTCCGGCGAGGCTCGCAAGGTTGCCCGTGGAAGTTCTACATGCACGCCGCCCGGCGTGAGGGACCCTAGAGTGGCCGCGATCTAACCCCTTGAAGCAGCTCGCGATAGAGCAGGTCCATGTCTTCCGCGAGCCGATCGGCTGAGAATCGCTGCGCCACCGCGGTACGTGCGCGCTGTCCCATCTGCATGCGGAGCTCGCGGTCCTGTGCAAGGTGTACAAGCGCCTCGGCAAAAGCCTTCGTATCGCGCTGGGGAACCAGGAAGCCTGTCTCAGGCGTGACCACGTCGGCAACACCGCCGACCAGTGTCGCGACGGCGGGCTTGCCCGCGGCGCCTCCTTCGATCAAGGACACCGGCGTGCCCTCGTTGTCTGAGCTCAGGACCGCGATATCGGAGCCCGTCGCCACGGGCAGCATGTCGCCGCGGTAGCCCGCGAACCAGACTTGGCCGGCGATGCCGAGCTCGGCGGCCAGCCGCTCGAGCTCGGGCCGCAGCTCGCCGTCCCCCACGACCGCGAGCCGCACAGGCGCGCCCGCGGCGCGCGAGGCGGCGACAGCCCGCAGCAGCACGTCCACGCGCTTGATCGGCACAAGCCGCCCCACGAACGTCAAGAGCACCTCGCCGTCGTGCAGTCCGGCCTCTGCGCGGAATGCTGCGCCGTCATCCGACGTCGCGTTCAGGAACGGGTCCAGGTCCAGCCCGATCGGGATCACGCGGAACTTCTCCCGCGGCGCGACGCCCAGGCGCACGAGGTCGTCCACCGTGGCGCTGCTCACGCCGATCAGTGCGTCGCTCACCGACGCCAGGCGGCGCTCCAGCTCCCGGAAGGTCGCGTTCTTCACCGGACCGAAGTAGCCCTCCAGCACATGGCCGTGGTAGGTGTGCACGATCTTCGGGCGCGGCTGGCCCGCCAGTACCGCGGCGAGCCGGCCGAGCATCCCGGCCTTCGCGGTATGGGTGTCGACTATGTCCGGACGTAGCCTGCGGATTGCGCGAACCAGCGATCCGAGCGCGCGAGCGTCGTCCGGCGGCCGCAGCTCGGGTCGCAGGCCGGGCACCCGAGCCATCGCCGCCCCGCTTGCGCGAACCGCGTCCTCGAGCGAGTCCTCGCCGGGACCTACCTCACCGTGGAGCAGAAGCGTCTCGTAGCGCTCGGGGTCGAGCCTGCTGCTGAGCAGGCCGACGACGTGCGCGGGGCCGCCCATGTTGAGACGCGCGATCACGCGCACGACCTTCACCGGCTTCGAGCTGCTCGCGGCTGCGCCCAATGGACGCTCGATGATGGCGGCTCACCCGGTCAGGAGCCGGATTCCTGCCGAACGGCCGTGAGCGGCCGCGACAGTGCGGTCTCGTCGCGCGCGTACGGCCACTCGAGCGCCGCGATGGCGGCAACTCCGAGGACGACGTAGGCGGTGGCGGCGCCGAAGACCGTGACGATCGTCGAATCGAAGAGCAGGAAGCCGAGCAGGCAGAGCGCGGCCTGGGCGCCGGCGAGCACGAGCGCCACGTGCTGCGGCGTCCCCACGAGGTCGAGCAGGCGGTGTGTCAGATGGTCGCGGCCCCCGGTGAGGACTGACGCCCCGCGACGGATGCGGGAGAAGACCACGAGCGAGGTGTCGAGCACGACGAGTCCGACCAACGGCACCACGGCGAACACCGCGGCCGTGCCGAACCCCGGTGTCGACGGGATCGCGGTGAGGCCGGCCGCAACCAGGAAGCCGAGCGGCATGCTGCCGCCGTCGCCCAGAAACACCTTCGCCGGGCGGGCGAGGTTGAAGCGCAGGAAGCCGGCGCACCCGCCGGCCAGGGCGAACGACATCGAGGCGATCGGGATCTCGCCCTGCGTCGCGGCGAGCAGGCCGACGCCCGCGGCTGAGATGCAGCCAACGGTGCCGGCCGCGCCGTCGAGGTTGTCCATCAGGTTGAACGCGTTCACGAGGCCGACCACCCACAGCGTGGTGAGCGCCAGATCGAGGAGATTCCCCTCCCACAGAAGCCAGCCGAGGTCCGCCCGCCACAGGGCGAACGCGGCGGTGAACTCGGCGAGCACGCGCACCACGGGGCCGAGATGGCTTCGGTCGTCGATGACGCCGACCGCACACAGCCCGGCCGCGCAGGCAACGATCACGAGCACGTCGGACCCTCCGCCGAGCACCACGGAGACGGGCAGCACTGCCGCCATCACTCCGAGACCGCCCAGGTAGGGCGTGGACCGGCCGTGCTTCTTGTATCCGACCGGGTGGTCGAGGAAGCCGGTCCGGACTGCGAGCCCAATGGCCAGCGGCACCGTAATCTGAACCAGCCCTGCGGCGAGCGCGAAGGCCAGTATCACCTGCAGCTCGTCAGGCAACCTGGACGTCCTCGAGGACGCGGTTCATGCCGGCGCGCTCGAAGAGGATCACGTCGTCGATCGCGTCGTCGACGCTCCGCTCCGGGGCCCAGCCGGTCATCCCCTCGATAAGGGCGGTGTCCGGCTTCCGGCGGCCGAGTTCCTCGAAGCCCTCGTCATACGCCTCCGAGTACGGCACGAAGTGGATCTCGGAGTTGGATCCCGAGCGCGCGATCACGCGGCGCGCGAGTCCCATGATCGAGATCTCCGCGGGATTCCCGATGTTGAAGACTCGGCCCGGCGCTTCCTCACAGTCGAGGAGACGCACGAGCGCCTCGACGGTGTCGAAGACGTGCGCGAAGCAGCGCGTCTGCGTCCCGTCTCCGAACACGGTGAGCGGCTGGCCCGTCACGGCTTGGCGCACGAACCGCGGCAGCACCATCCCGTACATGCCGGTCTGGCGCGGGCCGACGGTGTTGAACAGCCTCACGACGGTGTTCTGGGCGCCGAGCTCCTGCGCGTAGCCGAGCGCCAGCGCCTCGCCGAAGGATTTGGACGTCGCGTAGTTCCAGCGACACTTCTGGATCGGGCCGAGAATGCGGTCCGCGTCCTCGTCGAGCGCGCCGTTCGAGTGCTTCCCGTAGACCTCCGAGGTGGAGGCGTAGAGCACCGGCTTCCGGAGGCCGGCGGCCGCGGAGAGCACCACGTCGCAGCCCCGTACGTTGCTGAGCAGCGTGTCGACCGGGTTGTCGACCACGAGGCTCACGCCCACGATCGATGCCAGGTGCAGGCATGCATCCACCGACTCCATGACTCCGAGCAGGAGATCCTCCTCGGTCACAGAACCCTCGACGAACTCGATCCGGCCCGAGCGGATCAGATGCTCGACGTTGTCGATCCGGCCTGTGCTCAGGTCGTCGAGGACGACGACCTCGTGTCCGTCAGCGGTCAGGCGATCCGAGAGATGTGACCCGATGAAGCCTGCCCCGCCCGTGATCAGATACTTCAATTCGCGAGTCCCTTTACTAAGTCTTCCGTGATGAGAGGTAGGTGGGAGGACCGGGGCGGAGCGTCTTGGGGACAGGTCCCTCCGAAAAGGCCAGCGAATCCAACATAAGCGCGATCCGGAAATCACGCAAATGTATGTGTATGCCACAGCGGGCTAGGGCTTTGGGGGACAGGCGTCTCCCACACGCGTACACGGCGCTATCGGTTCCGCCAGCGGCTTGCAAGCGTTCTTGCAGAGGCGCCGGGACGTCAGCCCGAGGAAATCGCCGATGTCACGTCGGTGAGCGCCTGGAGCGCGGGCTTCGCCGAGCCGTCCTGGCGGAAGAGGCCCGTGTGGAGCCCCCAGTGGTCGGCCGTGCCGGGCGCCGGTGAGACGTCGCGCCAGTTGAAGTAGAAGATGCCGTCGAGCCTCAGCCGGCCTCGGAAGCGGGCGAGCTCGGTGATCGTCCGCCGGATCAATGAGGCCTGGCCGGCCTCGCTCACGACGAGCGCGCGCGTCGACGGGCTGCCGGTTGCCCAGCCGAGCTCGGTGACCAGCGTGCGCGCCGGGTCGCCGTTCCTGCGAAGCACGCGGACGGCGCGCGAGACCTGCGCTATGACCAGGTCGGAGCCGGGCGCGTACGGGTGGAGCGCCAGCACGTCGAAGCTTCCCTTCCCGCCGGCTCGGTACATGCCCTCGAGGAAGGGCACGAGCTTCATCCCCCGCTCGCTCTCGTTGAGGCCGGCGGTGACCACCCTCGCACCGGGGTCGACGGCCTTGATCCATTCGCCGACGGTGCGCAGCATGGCGGTGTACTGGGCGGGGTTCGGCCCGCTCGGCCAGTAGACGGGGATGTTCGGCTCGTTCCACACCTGCCAGGAGCGGATGGGCAGTTGGGGCAGGTCAGGGTGCTGTTGCCAGAACTCGCCACCGGGGCCGTAGCGGCGGACGAGTCGGGCCGCGAAGTAGGCGAAGTCGGAGTAATTGGCCGGCGGGTACGTCCCGCGGCGCGCTCCGATCGACGGGCGCGCCGAGCGGAAGGCAGGCGGGTCGAAGAGGATCGGCAGGACGCTGAGGTTGGCCTTGGCGGCTGCCGTCACGTAGCTGTCGTAGAGCCAGAAGTCGTAGCGGCCAGGCCGCGGCTCGATCACAGACCAGTGGAACGGGGCTCGCAGGACGCGCGCCCCGGTGCCGGTGATCACCGCCATGTTGCGCTGGCGGCTGGGGTCGGCGTCCGTTCCCCAAAGGGCGTCGTCCGAGCTCAGCCCCACGAAGCCCGGAGGAACGGGGGTGGTCGCGGCAGTCGCCTGGAGCGGCCCACCCGAGGCATCGCTGTCCGGGTCGAAGGCGTTCTCGACGCCGTCGGCGTCGATGTCATGGTCGTAGTCGTTCGGGCGCCCGTCCCCGTCGACGTCGGGGTCCACGACGTTGCGCCTGCGGTCGCCATCCACGTTCCTGTCGCGGCCGTTCCGGATGCCGTCGCCGTCGACGTCCCGGCGGGTGGGCCGACGCTTCGCGTGCTTGCGGCCGTGGGCCTTCCTGCCGTTGTGCAGCTCGGCCTTCTTGCCCTTCCGCAGACCGGCCTTGTCGCCCGTGCGAGCCTCGGCTGCAGGGGCAGCCGTGAGCGCTCCGAGGAGGGCGGAGAAGAGGGTCACCGCGAGCACGACAGCACAAATCGCTCGCGGCAAGGAGGGTTGCCGCAGTCGACGCATCCCGCGCTTGCATCGGGGGCGGCGAGGGTGTCCAGGACCGCCCCAAGCACACCTTGGACCGAATGTCCAGGCCCCTCAATCGATCGTCCAGACCGGCGCACTTTTGGCTTGGACATACGTCCGAGCTTTCGTGAAGCGCTGGTACGTTGGAAACCGTGAAGGTCCTGGTCACCGGCGGGGGCGGCTTCATCGGCTCGCACATCGTCGACCGCGTGCTCGCGGACGGGCACAGCGTGCGCGTGCTCGACAACTTCGCGACCGGCCGCCGCGAGAACCTCCTCGACGTGCTCGACAACGTCGAGCTCGTCGAGGGCGACATCCAGAGCTATGAGCGCGTCCACAACGCCGTCTCCGGCTGCGACGTGGTGCTTCACCAGGGCGCCCTCCCCTCTGTGCCGCGCTCGGTCCAGGACCCGCTCACCAGCAACGCGACGAACGTGACGGGGACGCTCAACGTCCTGCTTGCCGCGCGCGACTCCGGCGTTCGGCGCGTCGTGTATGCGTCATCGTCGTCGATCTACGGCGCGAACCCAGAGCTTCCGAAGCACGAGGGTTTGCTCCCGCAGCCGATCTCCCCCTACGCCGTGGCCAAGCTCGCCGGCGAGGGGTTCTGCCGCAGCTTCCACGAGGTGTTCGGGCTCGAGACGGTGGCGCTCCGGTACTTCAACGTCTTCGGCCCTCGCCAGGACCCGCTCTCCCAGTACGCGGCCGTCGTTCCGAACTTCATCACGGCGCTCATGAACGGCGCGGAGCCCGTGGTGTACGGCGACGGTGAGCAGTCGCGCGACTTCACGTACGTCGGAAACGTCGTCGAGGGCAACCTGCTGGCGATGACCGCTGACGGCGTCGGCGGCAAGGTGTACAACCTCGCGGCCGGGCAACGCACCACCTTGAACGAGCTGCTCGGCTACATCGGGGCACTGGTCGGGCGAGAGCCGCACGCCCGCTACGAGGCGCCGCGGCTCGGCGACGTGAAGCACTCCCAGGCGGACGTCTCGGCGGCGGCGCGCGACCTCGGCTACTCGCCGAGCGTGTCGGTGCAGGACGGGTTGCGGCTCACACTCGAGTGGTTCTCGGCCTGAAGAGGCCGATCAGGAACGCCCCGTGCGTGGGGTCCATCCGCGCCGCGACCCGGCCGAGGAGCGGCGGCAGCGGGTAATAGCCGGCGCTCATGAGCGAGACCCGCTCGAGGCCGTGGCGGTCGCAGAGCTCGCAGAGAGCGCGAGCCGTGAACAGCCGCAGGTGGGTGCGCCCGATGTCGGTGTGCGGGCGCCCGTCGAGCGGGTTCAGAGGGTTGCCGACGATCGTCTCGTCGCTCACGTGCATCGGCATCGGCTGAAGCCCGAGCGCGAGTGAGAAGACGTTGTGCCAGCTCGAGAGGTTGTTTGTCGAGATGCACGCGAGGCCGTCGGGACTCAGCACGCGCCGTATCTCGCGCAGGAAGGTGTCCGTGCGGCGCACGTGCTCGATGACCTGATTGGCGTGCACGACGTCGAAGGCCCCGTCCTCGAACGGCAGGCCGCTGTCCAGGTCCGCCCGGCAAACGTCGATGCCGCGCCCGCGCGCGATCTCCGCGTGCTCCTCGAGCAGCTCGACCCCGTGCACGCTCGAGGCGCCGAGCCGCTCGGCCACCCGCAGGGTGAACTCGCCGCGGTGCGTCCCGAGGTCGAGCAGCCGCGCACCCGCCCGTGGCTCGAGCGTGCCGATGATCGCGCGCCGGTTCTCCTCCTCGGTCGCGCGGAAGACTCGGTATAGGTAGCCCACTGCAGAGATTGTCTTCGAGGAAGGGCGGATCCGCTCAAACTTGCATTAGCGTGTGCGGAAATGGACGCACCGCATGACCCGGTCGCGCGGCGAGATGCACTTGAACGCTGGGCGGATCAACAGAAGCGACGGTCGCGCCGCCCTACGTTGTCTACCCGGGTCGTGGAACGAGTCATCGGCCGCGACCGGCTCATCCGCACCGGCATAAGGGTGGATCGGTTCGCAGACCGGGTGTTCGACCAGGGCTTCGACACTGCCAGCGTGGTTCAGCTCCCGCTGCACTCGGACGATCGTGTGCTCTACGTGCCGTCGCGCTGGCATGTGCTACCCCGGGCACTTCGCTACCTCGGTGTGTCAGACGAGGACTGCTTTGTGGACTTTGGATGTGGGAAAGGTCGGGTTGTCCATCAGGCCGCCCGCTGGCCATTCAAGCGAGTCATTGGGGTCGAGGTTTCCTCCGAGTTGGCGGAGGAAGCACGCGCGCTTCTCAAGGCGCGGAGCCATCAACACCGGGCGCGTGAGGTAGAGGTCGTCGTCTCGGACGTGAGGGAGTACCAGGTGCCTGATGATCTGACGATTGGCTACTTCTTCCATCCGTTCGGGCGAGAGACTCTCGACATGCTCCTCGGACGGATCGTCGAATCGATTGACCGACGCCCACGCCGTGTTCGCCTTATCTATGTCCTGCCGGATTTGTCGCGCTGGGCGATTCTCGACACAGGGCGGTTTCGAGTCGTGAAGCAGCAATCGAGCGTTCTTCGCGGAGGCATAGATCGAGTCGCAATCTTCGAGAGCCGCTGACGCCGCGGCATTTGGAGAGCCGACCGCTAGCTCTCGTACCTCCGGATCCACTCGGTGAGAAACGGCTCGGCGATGCGGTACTCACCGCGTCCGATCCTCTGAACCAGCTCCGCGCGCTCGAGCGCGCCCAGCGCCGTCTGGACCGTGGGCGTGGCCGGCAGGGAGTGGCGCCGCTGATAGTCGCTGCTGAGCGGACGCCCGGGCTGTTCCTGGGCGAGTGCCTGAAGGGCGCGCTTCTGGGCGCCCGAGATCCCGTCCCAGATCAGGCTGAAGTGCGAGTGCTCGGATCGCAGTGTCGCGTCGAGTGCGCGTTCCAGCGTCGATAGGTCCGTGGCGCCGGCGGGGGCAGTCTCTTCCCAGAGGAAATAGAGCAGCTCCTGCGTCGCGTACGGGTGGCCGCGAGTCAGGTCGAGCGCGCTCGCGCAGGTTGCCGGGTCAAGCTCCTTGCCGGTCTCGGTGAACTTGGCGAGCGCGAACGGCGCGAAGAGCTCGGGCGGGATGACGCCCAGCTCCGTTTGCTTCGCGCTCCGCCAGAACGGCTCGTTCTCGTCGTTGAAGATCCGGCGCATCATGTGGCGCTTGCTGCCGAGATAGACGTGAGCGACCTCGGGTTGCTCCTGGAAGACCGAGCGCATGAGCTTGATCAGGCCGGGGTCGATCTCGACGACCTCCTGAAACTCGTCCAGGACGAGGACCACGCGGCGATCGCGATCGGCGGCGATCCGGCCGGGCATCTCGAGGAGTTCCTCGAGAGTTGCATCGATGTCCTCGCCGGCCGCGCGCGCGTCGAAGCTGAACGACAGGGCGCCGTCGTTCGGGTTGACGGTGATCGTCGGCTGGATGCGCAGGCCGGCGAAGACCTTCAGCCGCTCCTTGACGTTCCACAGCCGAGAGGCGAGGTCCTCGTGGATGGTCCTTGCCAGCTTCGCAGCGAACTGGTCTCTGGTCGGCGTGCGCATCAGGTCCACCTGCGCGACGAGCACGTCCTCCTTGATCAGCTCCTGGGCGGCCCGCCATACGAGCGAGGACTTGCCGTAGCGACGAGGGGCGAAGACGACGACGTCCTGGCCGTTCCGGGCGGCGGCCACCAGGCCGTCGAGCTCGGCCTCGCGGTCGGTGAACGCCTCGTCCAGCGCGAGCGGGCCGAACCGGAACGGATTGACGATCTGCTTGGCCGCCATCCGGCTATTATGCCACAACACATTATGTAGATCAACATATTAACTGCAATGTCGAAGACAATTATCTTTGTGTCGCAGCAAGCGCCCTCGTGGCCCACGCGCTCATGCCCAGGTCCGTGTAAGTGGTCGCAACCTCTTCGAGGAGGGCGTGGGCTTGCTCGGAGTCTCCATCCACACCGCGGGCGAGCAGCATCGTCGCCAGGTCGTGCCGGGCGTGGGCCAGCCAGGGTCGTGCGCGCATCGCCTGCTCGACCTCGATCGCGACGGCGAGGTGCCGCTCCGCGTCGTCGTAGCGCTCCATCGTTGTGGCCAGCACGCCGAGCGAACGGGCGACGGCGCCGAAGACCGACTCGACCGGGGCGTGGGCGTAGAGTCGCTCGTACGGGAGCAGGAGCGCGTAGACCCTGGCCGCTGCGTTCCGGTCGACGAGCAGTGCGCATGGGCCGGCCAGCAGGCTGATCGTGAAGAGCCACTCCGCGTCGAGATGCTCATGGGCGAGATCTCGCGCGAGCATGGCGTCGAGTGCCGCGCGGGCCTCACGTTCGCGGCCGAGCTCTCCATACACGTGGGCCAGCGCTGCGGGGAAACGCGGCAATGACGGGTACTCGTGAACCGAGCGCTCGATCAGCTCTTCGATCTCGTCGAGCCGTCCCTGCGCGCGCCGGAGGATGAACAGGGCGAGTCGGTGCGAGACGGCCGCATTCCAGCTCTCGGCTCGCTGGCCGATCACAAGTGTGTCGGCGATCAAGCGCTCGGCGTCCTCGAACCGGCCCTCCATGAGCGCGACCATCGCGCGGGTGGTCCCGACGTCCCAGTGGTGCGGCGGCTGGCGGAGCTCATCCGCGAGCTCGCCGAGCGCCTGGACGCGAACGTCGACGCCGGCGCGGTCGGCGAGCGCCCACACACAGTGAAGACCGTGGTCGTAGCCTGCGAACACCTTTTCCTTGTCGCCGATCTGCTCGCCCAGCGAGATCAGCTCGTTGCCCACCGCGATCCCGTCGCCGCGGAGATGCTCCTGGGGTCCCTCCACAGCGATGTAGTGGCCCTCGACTGCGGCGGCGAGCGTGGCCGGGTCGCCGCTGCGGCGCGCGATGCGGAGCGCCTCCTCGCCGAGCGCGGCCCTCCGCTCGCGCAGGGGTTCGTCGCGCGCAGCCGTCGCAAGGCGCGCGAGCACCCTGACTCGGAGGGCGCTGTCGCCGTCGCCGATCGCCGCCAGCGCGCGCTCCAGCAGCGGCACCATTTCGGGGTCCGCCATCGAGCGCGCCCACGCGAATCTGCCGCCGTATCCGATCGCGGCACGCGCGAGCTGCTCCGCGAGCCCTGCACGCTCGGCGAGCTCGGCCGCCCGTCGGAACGCCGCCTTGGAGGCGGGCGTGTCGCCGGCGCGGCCTTCGGCGTCTCCCAGGGCGATCAGCAGCTCGCAACGCTCGCGCTCGTCTTCCGCGAGCGTAAGGGCGATCTCGTACTGGCGTGCCCCCTCCTCGAAGGCCAACTGGGCCGCGGCCCTCTGTCCTGCCCGGCGGGCATAGTCAAGCGCCTTGTCCCTGACGCCGAGCGGGGCGGCGGCGACGAAGTGCTGCGCAAGCTCTGCGAGGTGTGGCTCAGGGTCCGAGGCGTAGGTGGCCTCGAGCGCCTCGCCGACCTGCCTGTGGAGCTGTATCCGCCGCGCCGCGGTGAGCTCGTCGTACAGCGTGTCTCGTATGAGTACGTGGCTGAAGCGAACGCGACCCGGCGCGCCGGGGACCTCGTCGAGAACCCGCTCGGCCATAGCCTCGTTCAGCACCTCCATCAGCTGCTCCGGCCCGAGCTCGCTGAGCTCGCTGAGGGCGTCGATGCCGAACTCGCGGCCGATCACCGACGCCGCCACGAGCATCTCCCTGCAGCGATCGGACAACCGCGCCACGCGCCTCCCGATGACGGCGCGTACGCCGGGTGGGATCGTGAGGTGTGCGTCGGTGCTCTCGACGCCCCCCTCCGCGGCGAGCAGTTGAACCGTCTCGGAGACGAACAGGGCATTCCCCTCCGTCTCGGCATGGATCGCCTCCACCAGGCCCGGTCCCGGGGCCGTGCCCGTCGACAGCTCCAGGTACTCCGCGACGTTCGCGGCGCTCAGCCCGCTGAGGGCGATCTGGGTGGTGTGCGGCTCGCGCACCAGCTCGGCGAGCGCCGAGGTGAGCGGCTCCCGAAGGGTCGGATCGACATCGCGGTATGCGCCCACGACGAGCAGCCGGCTGTGCTCGAGGTCGCGTGCTACGAACTGAAGGAGCAGGAGGGACGGCTCGTCCGCCGCGTGGAGGTCGTCCAATACGACAACGACCGGGCGATCCTCGGCGGCGCTGCCCATGAACGAGCGGGCGGCTTCGAAGAGCCGAAAGCGCGCGCCCTCTCCCTCCAGCTGCGCCGGGGCCCCGAGCTCGGGGAACTGCTCACGGAGCTCGGGAAGGACCTGCGCGAGCACCGCCGCGTCTGAGCCGAGCTCCGCCCGCAGCGCGTCTGGTTCGGTGTCGCGAAGGTGGACACGGAGGGCCTGGATCCAAGGCCAGTAGGCAGGGGCGCCGCCGGCCTCCCAGCATCGGCCGACGAGCACGACCGCCCCACGCGCGCGCGCGTGTTCCATGAGCGCGTCGGCCAGCCGGCTCTTGCCGATGCCGGGCTCGCCGGCGAGCAGCACGAGGCGTCCGGTCCCGGCGAACGCGCCGTCCAGGCCGGCCACCAGCTCGGCGAGCTCCCGATCGCGACCGACGAACGGGCGCCTCGACACCTCTGATGTCGGCTTCGGAGGTTCGGGCTCGGGGGCCAGCTCCAGCTGAAGGGAGGCGTCCTGAGCGAGGATCGCGCGTTCGAGCTCGCGCAGCCGCCCGCCCGGCTCGATCCCGAGCTCCCCCACGAGCGTGCTGCGAGCGTCCTGGTACGCCTGGAGCGCCTCCGCTTGGCGGTCGCAGCGATAGAGGGCGAGCATCAGCTGTGCGCGCAGTCGCTCCCGGTACGGGTGATCCGCGATCAGCGCCTCGAGCTGCTCCACCACCTCGGCGTGCTGGCCGAGCGCCAGCTTTGCCTCGATCAGCTGCTCGAGGGCCGCGACCCGGACATCGTCGAGGCGTGCCACCTCGGGCTGGGCAAACGGCTCATAGGCGAGATCGGCCAGCGGCGCGCCGCGCCACAGCGCGAGCGCTTCCTCGAACTTCGACACGGCCGGCCGCGCGTTCCCGTCAGCCATTTCCACACGGGCCTCGGCGACCAGCCGCTCGAAGCGGTGCGCGTCGAGCCGCTCCGGGTCGAGCGTGAGCTCGTACCCGCGCTCGCGAGTGACAATCGGTCCCGGCGAGCCTTCCCCGTCGTCAATGGTGAGCGCTTTGCGCAGCCGCGAGACGTGCATCTGAAGCGTCTTGGCCGCCCCGGCGGGCGGATCGTCTCCCCACAGCTCGTCGATCAGGCGGTCCGTGGTGAGCGTCTCGTTGGCGTGGATCAGCAGCAGGGCCAGCAGAGCGCGCGACTTGCTTCCCGCAAGCGCGAGCCTGCGGTCACCGTCGAGGACCTCGAGCGGGCCGAGAATGCGGAAGTCCATGGCGATCAGGGACGCGAGCCAGTCCCACGCGAGAATACCCCGGCTGTGGGTGCCGCGCGCACGCCTGTTACCGCCGCGTGACCAAGCCGATACCGGCTCTCCGCATGATCGCCTCCGATCTCGTTCCCCCCCTCACTAGGAGGCAGACGTGAGCCAGACACTTTCGACCCAGCATCCGGCGGTCGTGCTCCGCTCCCGCTACCAGCAGCTGCGCGCCCTCCTCGCCGTGGCGATGATCGCCGTGGTGGGGCTCACCGTGGCGGTCGTCGCGCTGGCGACCCAGGACGACAGCGTGCAGGGCGCCCTGTCGGCCGGGAAGAGCGGCTCGGTGGCGGCGCTTCGCACCGACGGCGGCCCCGAGGAGAGCGCGGTCGCGAACGGACTTGGAGTGCAGCAGCCGAGCGGCCACCCCGACGAGAGCGTGGTGGCGAACGCGGTTGCGGGCCATTAGGCGACCTGCCCGGCGCTCCAACCCAGGAGAGGCCCGCTCCGGCGGGCCTCTCCTCGCGCTTGCACGAGTTCGCCGGACTGCGGGATACAGTCGCTACGGGTGATGTTTTCGAACCTCCGCGCCGATTTCGACCGCTATCGGCAGCTGGACCAGTCGCGGCCCGCAGTGCTGCTGTGGGTCAGGAACCAGGGTCTGTGGGCGCTCGCCGAGCACCGCTTCGGCCGCTGGGTGCGCGACGCCGGCGGCGCGCGGCGCGCGCTACTGCCGCTCTCGCACGTCTGGCACATGCTGATCGAGATAACAACGGGAATTTCGATCGGCCCGCAGGCCGAGCTCGGACCCGGCTGCTACATCGGGCACTTCGGGGGGATCATCGTCGCGGGCGACGTGAGGATGGGGCCCGGCTGCACCTTCAGCCAGGGCGTGACCATCGGGATCGCCGGCAGAGGCGAGGAACGCGGTTGCCCGACACTCGGCGCGAACGTGTACATCGGGCCGGGAGCGAAGGTATTCGGGCTGATCACGATCGGCGACAACGCCCGTGTCGGTGCCAATGCGGTCGTCAACCGCGACGTTGCCGCGGGCGTGCTGGTCGGCGGCATCCCGGCACAGGTCATCGGCAAGTAGCCGCATGCGCGCGTGGCGCGCGTCTCAGGCTCATCCGAGTGTGGGCCTTCCCTAGTCCAGCCGGCCGTTTCGGCGCAGGACGTCCACGGCCCGCACCGTGGCGTAGCCGCGCCAGTCGAGCGAGCCGGCCCGTGAGATCCGCATGTAGTCGACAGTCCAGCCGCCGTCGTCCTGCTGAAGCGCGGCGAGCCGGTCGAGGTCGGCGGCGATCAGCTCCGGCGCGTACAGCTCGCGGGCCGGCCGGTCCGGGTCCGGGGCCACGTCGAGCGGGCGCAGCATCTCGTCCTCGGTCCCGCCGCTGACGCGGATGTTCCCGTCGGCCGGGATGTGCTCGGCGAGCTTCCGAATGAGGGCGGCCGCCTCCGGACGGCTCTCGTGCACGGCATCGAGGAAGCGCACCGAGAATGCGAGCACGTAGGCGAACGGCGCCTCGTCCATGGCGCCGATGGCGTCGATGCAGTAGCGCGTCGCGCGCGCGAGCCACGGGTGCTCCGCCACTGCCGGATCGTGGGCGGCCACGCGCTGCGCCGCGCCCACGACCACCGTCGTGATTTGAAGCGACGAGACCGCAGGGTCAGACGACTGCCACCACGGCGCAGAGCCGGCGGCGAGCCCGAGCGGCACGGCCATCGGCAGCCCGCCGTCGGGAAGGGTCACCGAGTCGAGCCAGTCGCACAGCACCGCGGCGTGCGGCGAGGTCACGGGCGCGACGTTCTCGAACACCTCGAACGCATGCCAGGCGGCGGCGGGCTGGCTCTCCGGTGACCGGAGGTCCGGCTCGAGGCCCCAGCCATAGCCGCCGTCCGGGTTCCGATAGGCGTCGAGCGCCGCCAGCGCGCCCGAGGCATTGTCGGTCTCGCCTTGCAGAAGCTCGAAGCGCCGCCGGTCGAGGACCCGCGCGTGGCCGGCCATGAAGTCGGCTGCGGACGAGACCTCGACCGTCATGCGGGCCGCTTCTCAGCCGATGATGTGGAAGATGAACGCGAACTTCGAGCCGCCCTCGCGTGACTGCAGCTCCATCGTCCCGCGCGCGTTGCGGTAGCGGCCAGTGCCGCCGGTGATTGCGAGCACGCTGTCCTGGGCGTCATAGAACGGGCCCTCGACGACGATGTTGCCCTTGGCGAGCATGGTCGTGAAGTTGCACTCGTACGAGGTGCCGAGAACCACGCGGACGCAGTAGCCCTGGTCGGTCCCGACCTTGTTCGTGTCGGTCTTGTCGAACACATCATTCGCGAAGGTCAACAGATCCCCGACACTGGGCCCCGGAGCGCCCGTATCCGTTTCAGTGTCGGTCGTGGCGTGCTCGATGACCGTGATCTTTTTGCCGGCGTTGTGCTTTGGCTTGCCGGACGGCTTGCCCCACGCTGTCACGGCGAACATGACGACGGCGATCGCGCTCACGGCGGCGAGTGCGATGAGTAGGCGCTTCATGCGCTCCTCCTGTGTTGTAGGGGTGCGTGCCTACCGGAGGGCGCGACTCGCAGTCAAGTCGCTATCAGAACCGAGAGGCACGTCACGCAGCCCTCCAGCTTCTCGAACTCGCCGATATCGACGACGACGGGGTCGAAGCCCCAGTCGGCGAACAGCTCGGCGGAGCGGGGCGCCGAGGCTGCCATCAGGACGCTGCGCCATGCGATCGGGACGACGTGCGAGCCCGCCTCCTCCGGGACGGTCCGCAGCGGCGGGAGCGCCGACGTGTCGAGGGCCGACGGGTCGGCGACGACGATCGAGCCGTCGGGCAGGGCGGTGATCGCCGACTTCAGGTGCAGCACGTGGTTGAGCGGTACCGCGACCACCGTGAAGCCGCGCCGCTCGGCGAGCTCGCCGAGCTGGCGTATCCCCTCCTCGTTCGTGCGCGTTCCGCGGCCCACGTAGAGCGTGGAACCGACGCGCAGGGCGTCGCCGCCGTCGAGCGTGCCCGGCTCCTCGATCCGCTCGACCTCGAGCCCGAGCGCGCGCAGCGCCTCCTCCGTGCCCGCGAGCTCCGCTCGCCGCTCAGGCGCGCCGGGCCTCGTCAGCACGGCCAGCTCGCCGCACGTCACCACGGTGTCCTCGACGAAGGCGGAGTCGGGCAGCTCGTCGGCGCGCGCCACCTCGCGTATCGCCCATCCGGCGTCGGCAAGCGCTGCGACGTACGCCTCGTGCTGCCTCGCCGCGAGCGCGGGGTCGGCCGGTACCCGCTCGCCGTAGGTCACGATTCCCTCGGCCATCCGGCTGCTCGGGCGCCGGACGAGCGCGACGCGCTCCGTCATCAGCTCGCGTCCTGCCCCGGGCGGACCAGACCGATCTCGTACGCGAGCACCACAGCCTGCACGCGGTCCGGCAGGTCGAGCTTGCGCAGGATGTGGGTCAGGTGCGTCTTCACCGTCGCCTCGCTCACGACGAGCTCCTCGGCGATGCCCGTGTTCGACATCCCGCGCGCGACGAGCTTCAGCACCTCGAGCTCACGGGCGGTCAGCTCGCCGAGCTGATCGGGCGTCCCGGTCCCGGGTGGCGGGCGCTGCACGAACTCCTCGATCAGCCGGCGCGTCACGCTCGGCGCGAGCAGGGTGTCACCGGCGGCCACCACGCGCACGGCCTCCGCCAGCTGCTCGGGCCGCACGGCCTTCAGCAGAAAGCCGCTCGCCCCGGCCTTCATCGCCTCGTAGACGTACTCGTCGTTGTCGAAGGTGGTCAGCACGAGCACGCGCGGCGCGTCCGGGTTCAGGTGAAGCCGCCTCGTCGCCTCCAGGCCGTCCAGCTCCGGCATCCGCACGTCCATCAGGACCACGTCCGGGCTGAGCTCCCGAACGACCTCGAGGGCCTCGCGGCCGTTGCTCGCCTCCCCCACGACCTCCATGTCGGGCTGCGCGTCGAGGATCATGCGGAACCCGCCGCGAACCAGGGCCTGGTCGTCGGCGATGACGACCCTGATCAAGGCGCACCCGCGAGCGGCAGGCTCGCCCGCACCGCGTAGCCGCCGCCCGCCTGCTCTGCCGCCTCGAGCTCGCCGCCGCACAGCTCGACTCGCTCGCGCATGCCCACGAGGCCGCGACCGCCGTTCGCGGACGACGGCGGCCGGCCGCCCGAGCTCTCGATCTCGAGTCTCAGCGAGCGCAGCGAGTAGCCCACCGTCACCACCGCGCTGTCGCCGCCGTGCTTGAGCGCGTTCGTGAGCGCCTCCTGGACGATCCGATACGCCGCGAGGTCGACGTCCGGCGGCAGCGGGCCGGACGGCTGCCCGTTGCGTCGCAGCTCGACGTCGAGCCCGGAGTCGCGCACGCCCTGAGCGAGCCGCTCCAGTTCCCCGAGCCCCGGCTGCGGCGCGAGACCGGGCTCACCCATGTCGCGGAGCACCCCGATCAGCCGCCGCATCTCGTCGAGCGTCTGCTGCCCCGTCTCCTCGATCGCGATCAGCGGCGCCCGCGCCGCGCTCGGATCGCGGTCGAGCTGCAGCCGGGCGGCCCCCGCCTGGACGGTGATCACGGTGATCGCGTGCCCGATCATGTCGTGAAGCTCGCGGGCGATGCGGGCGCGTTCCTCCGCCACGGCGGCGTCGGCGCGGGCCTCGTTCTCGGCCTCGAGCCGCTCGGCACGCTGCTCGGCGTCGAGCGTCTCCTCCTCCCGGACGCGGAGCGCGGCTCCTGCCGCGAACGGCGCTACCGAGGCGATCGCGAGGAAGGCGACCGAGGACGCGCTGAGACCCCCGGTGTCGGAGGAGAGCAGGATGCCGCCGAGCACGACGCCCAGGCCCCAGGCGACCGTTCCGCTCGACAGCTCGACGTGCCTCCCGAGCGTGAAGAACGCGATCAGGATGGCGAACAGCGCCCACTGGCTCTCCGTGCCGTTGTATGCGATCCGGCCCTCGAGCGTGAGCGCACCGATCACCACCAGCGACGACGCGATCGGCCAGCGTCGCCGGAACAGCAGCGGCAGCGTCCAGAGCGCTGGAAACAGGTAGAGCGCGAGCCGCGAGCCCTCCGGCGTGTCGATCAGCACGCCCAGCTCGGTGCCGATGAACAGCGCGACGATCGCGATGTCCGATGGGCGCACGCGCGATGCGAGTCGCATTGCGAGACGTTAACCCGGACGCAACGGCGGCGGCATCGGATTGCGCTCGTATTCGCCTCCTACCAGGGTCGTAGAAGACCAGCCCAAGGTCACACCCTGAGGCCGACGCGGTCCACACCGCCGGCCGACGAAACGGCGCCGGGCCGGACGTAGCTTGCCTCGCACAGCCGACGCATCGGGCGGAGGCCGACAAAGGAGTCGAGATGAGAGGCAAGCAGGAGCAGATGACGAAGGGCGGCGGAGGGTCGCGCATCGGGATCCTCAGCGGACTCGCGTTCACGGCGTTGCTGGTCGCCGTGCGCGTGATCGAGGGCAGCGGACTGCCGGACGCGGGTGCTCCCACGGCCACGGTCGCGCGCTACTGGACCGAGCACCGCTCCGATCAGATGACGGTCGCCGTGCTCGCCTCGCTCGCGGCGGTGGCACTCGTCTGGTTCGGCGGCGAGCTGCGGAACCGGCTCGCGAACGCCGAGGGCGGTCATGGACGGCTGGCGAGCCTCACCTTCGGCGGGGTGCTGCTGAGCGCAGTCGGCATGCTCGGGACGACGACGCTGGAGTACGCCGCCGCCGACAGCGCCGGTCATGTTCCGGCCACGGTCACCCAGGCGCTGTCGGTGCTCCAGGCCGACACGTTCATCCTGATCGCGCCGGGCTTCGCGGTGTTCGGGATCGCGGCGGGTCTTGCGGTTCTGAGGACCGGCGTGCTGTCGAGGCGTCTCGGCTGGCTGTCGCTCGCCGCGGGCATCCTCTGGCTCACGCCGGGCCAGTTCGTCGCGATCTTCCTGTCGGTGCTGTTCGTAACGATCGCGAGCGTGGCCATCTACCGGGCGGATTCGCCGGCGCGGGCGCCCGCGCCGATGGCGCGGCCGAGCGAGGCCTGAGAGCGGACCTGAACCCCGACCACGGGCGGCGCGGCAATCACGGCCGCGCCGCTCGCACGTTCGGCTCGCTCATCGACCATTCACGCGAGCGGCCTACTACATAGGACATGGCTACCTCCGGCGCGACGCTCGACAGACCCAGCGGCCTGCTCCACGAGCGGCCGATCGGCGCGGCCGCCGAGCCGGTGCATGAGGTGGAGCCGCGCGTCTCGTCACCAGCCACCAACCCGATGGCGAAGGCGCTCCGGCACCTGCTGGCGGCGTTCGCGATGTCTGCCGCGCTCGCCGTCGTCCTGTTCGGAGTGATGCTCGTGGTGCACGGCGGCTGGCAGGCGGCCGCGGCGGGCGGCTCGATCATGGCGGGCTCGGCCGCGCTGGCGTCCTTCCTGATCGCGGTGACGCTCGGAGACCGGGCCCGCTAGCGAACGACGTCGCGACCGTAGTGAGTGTGTGTTAGTCACACGTCTTAGTCAATCGTGTAAACTGTCTCCGCGATGGCCGTTCAGAAGGCCACCAGGGCGGACACCGAGGAGCGCTTTCTAGACGCGGCCGAGCGGCTGCTCGCGGAGTCGGGGCACGCTGGGATCACGACACGGCGGCTGGCTGAGGAGGCTGCGGCCAACCACGGCCTGGTGCACTACTACTTCGGCTCGATCGAGAATCTGCTCGCCCGCGTTCTCGAGCGCTTCACGGAACGGCTGATCGAGCGCCAGCGCCGGATGTACGCGAGCGACGAGCCGTTCATCGAGAAGTGGCGCACGGCGATGCGCTACCTCGAGGCTGACCGCGACTACCAGCGCATCTGGTACGAGCTCCAGGCGCTCGCGTGGAGCAGACCGGAGCTTCGCGAGCGGGTCGCTCACGTCAACGCCGAGTGGCGGGCCGTGCTTCGGGAGGCGTTCTCCGAGCCGCTGGAGCGCTACGGCCTGCCCATCCCGCTCGACGCGCTGGTGGCTCTGGTGGTGACGTTCAACGAGGGAATGATCCTCGAGCGCCTGTCGGGGATCGAAGCGGGCCACGCCGAGCTGCTCGAGTGGATCGACGCGTGGCTGGTCGACAAGGAGCGTGACAAGTGACCATCACCCACGGCACGGCCGCTGCCCCAGAGCAGACCCGCGCCCGCTATCCCAACGCCGACGGCTACGTCGAGCGGGACGGAGTACGCATCTTCTACGAGGTCTACGGCGAGGGCCGGCCGACGATCCTGTTGATGCCGACGTGGTCGATCATCCACTCGCGCTTCTGGAAGATGCAGGTGCCGTACCTCGCGCGGCACTTCCGGGTGGTCGTCTTCGACGGCCGCGGCAACGGCAGATCCGATCGCCCGCCGCATCCGGAGGCATACGTCGAGGCCGAATATGCCGACGACGCGCTCGCGGTTCTCGATGCCACCGGCACCGAGCACGCGGTCGTCGTGTCGCTGTCCCGTGGAGCCGAACGTTCGCTGCTGCTCGCGGCGGAGCATCCCGAGCGCGTCGACGGGCTGGCCTTCATCGCCCCGGCGCTGCCGCTGGGGTCGTCGCTCCCTCGCGGGCGGGCGGCGCAGATGTTCGACGAGCCTCGCGGGAGCTATGAGGGCTGGGAGAAGTGGAACCGGCACTACTGGCTCGAGGACTACGAGGACTTCCTCGAGTTCTTCTTTTCGCAGGCCTTCACCGAGCCCCACTCCACGAAGCAGCGCGAGGACGCGGTGGGCTGGGGCCTCGACACCGACGCCGCGACACTCGTCGCCACGCAGCTCGCGCAGCGCTTCGAGGACGCGGACGAGGTGCGCGCGGTCACCGACCGGATCCGCTGTCCCGTGCTCGTGATCCACGGCAGCGACGACGCCATCCGCCCGCACGACGTCGGCGCCGCGCTGGCCGAGATGACCGGTGGCGCGCTCGCGACGCTCGAGGGCTCGGGCCATTGCCCGCAGGCTCGCGACCCCGTGAAGGTAAATCTGCTGCTTCGCGACTTCGCGGAGCGCACGCGGCCGCCGACGCAGGCCTCGGTCGCGCGCTCGTCCACGTGGGCGCGCGGGCGCTCGCGCCGTAAGCGCGCCCTCTACATCTGCTCGCCGATCGGCCTCGGGCACGCGCGGCGCGACGTCGCGATCGCGCGCGAGCTGCGCAGCCTCGTGCCCGACCTGGAGATCGACTGGCTGGCGCAGCACCCGGTCACGCGGGTCCTGGCGGAGGAGAACGAGCGCATTCATCCCGTGAGCGCCGAGCTCGCGAACGAGTCGCACCACATCGAGAGCGAATCGGCCGAGCACGACCTCCACGCGTTCCAGGCGATCCGCCGCATGGACGAGATCCTGTGCGCCAACTACATGCTCTTCGACGACCTCGTCTCGGAGGAGCACTACGACCTCTGGATCGCGGACGAGGGCTGGGAGATCGACTACTACCTCCATGAGAACCCGGATCGCAAGCGGGCCGCCTACGTCTGGCTCACGGACTTCGTCGGCTGGCTTCCGATGCCGGACGGCGAGGAGCGCGAGGCGTTCGTCACCACCGACTACAACGCCGAGATGATCGAGCACATCGCGCGCTTCCCGCGCGTGCGGGACCGGGCCCTGTTCGTCGGCAATCCGGACGACGTTGTTCCCGACAGCTTCGGCCAAGACCTCCCCCTGATCCGGGACTGGACCGAGGACCACTTCGAGTTCCCGGGCTACGTGAGCGGCTTCGACCCCGCCGAGTTCGCCGATCGTGAGCGGCTGCGCGCGGAGCTGGGCTATAGCCCGGAGGAGCGCGTCTGCATCGTCACGGTTGGCGGCTCGGGCGTCGGCGAGGCCCTCCTTCGCCGCGTGATCTCCGCGGTGCCGGAGGCGCGGAAGCTCGTGCCCAACCTACGGGTGATCGTGGTCGCGGGGCCGCGGATCGATCCCGCGTCGCTGCCGCAGGTCGAAGGGCTCGAGCTGCGCGCCTACGTGCACCAGCTCTATAAGCACTTCGCTGCCTGCGACCTGGCCATCGTCCAGGGCGGCCTCACGACGTCGATGGAGCTGACCGCCAACCGGCGGCCGTTCCTGTACTTCCCGCTGCGGCACCACTTCGAGCAGAACTTCCACGTCTGCCACCGCCTGAACCGGTACGGGGCCGGTCGCCGGATGGACTTCGAGACCGACGGCCCCGCGGACATCGCCACAGCGATCGCGGAGGAGATAGGGCGCGAGGTCGACTACGCCCCGGTCGAGACCGACGGCGCCGCCCGCGCCGCCGCGCGAATCGCCGAGCTGCTGTAGAGGGCGCGCCCGTGCTCGCGATCATCGAGGCACTGAACCGAGGGGACGTCGACGCGATGCTGGCGCACATGGATCCCGACTTCGAGTGGAGGCCGCTCGAGGCGAGCCCGGTTGAACGCGTGTACCGCGGGCGCGACGAGGTGCGGCGCTACGTCGAGGACTGGCTCTGCACGTTCGAATGCCTGCGTATCGACCTCGAGGACCTGACGGAGGTCGGTGATCACATCGTCGCAGTGGTGCGCGGTCACGCCCGGGGGCGAGCGAGCGGCCTGGCGCTCGAGACCCGTTTCTGCCAGGTGTGGACCGTGCGTGACGCGGTGGTGCTGCGCGTGCAGGAGTACGCGACCAAGGAGGAGGGACTCGCGGCGGTGCGGCGGCCGTAGCCCGGCCCGGCTATGTGGCCTACGCCCAGATGCGGTCCAGGTCGACGTGCGCCAGCTCGGTCTTGGCGACCAGGTCGCGGGCGCCGCGCGCCTTCGCGTGAGTGCTGTCGAGGTAGCCGTTGCCCGACACCAGTAGCACCGCCGGCGCGCTGTCGTGGCGAGTGAGTAGCGCGCACAGGTCGAGGCCCGATCCATCGGGCAGGCGCACGTCGAGCAGCACGGCGTCCGGCTTCAGCTGCTCGACCGCGTTGAAGCCCGCCGCGGCGCTGTCGGCTTCTCCGACGACCTGGTAGCCGCGGCGTTCGAGCAGTCTGCGCGCCGCCTTGCGGAAGGGACCGGAGTCGTCGACGATCAGCACGCGGACCGTCTCCCGCCCGACCTCCGAGGGGAGGCCGGGCCGCGCGGAGTCCCCTGGGCCAGAGAGGAACAGCCATCCAGTCAGCCGCACCCCCTGAGCCCGCCGCGCGACCCAGTGCATCTCCTCCTCCAGGGCGGCGATGCCGCTCGCTTCGAGCGGCCGCGTCGTCACCAGGACTGCCCAGTGATAGGACCCCTGACGCGAGAGCCGCCCCGGGCGAACCCGCACTCCTTCCGGATTCACCCGGCGCAGCTGGTCGGCCACGTCGACCGCCTGTCGCAGGCTGCTCGTCTCGAACGTGAAGCGCACCCGCTTGGAGCCGGTGGACTGGTCATCGGGTGACGGCGACACGATCACCCACCTAACCGTGGCAAGCAAAGCGGCGGCGGGCCATACCACCGTTGCGTGATTCAGCTCGCCAGCGCCAGCCCCTCGCCGAGCGCCTTCGCGACCAGGTGGGCGCGCGAGCGAGCACCGGTTCTCTTCATCGAGTTGCGCACGTGGGTACGCACCGTGTTGTGGCTGATGTGGAGGGCATCGGCGATTTCCGGGCCGGTGCCGCCCATCGCAACCAGGCGCACGATCTCGCGCTCGCGCTCCGACAGCGTCCCGCCGCTTCGCTCGGAGCCGGTGGGCTGCCGCACTCCACGGCCCCGGCCGGACACGCTGAGCGCGACCACCAGGACCAGCCGGCGCCCCGTCGCCTCCTCGGTGGTGGCGCCCCACTGGACGCGGACGACGTCGCCGTCTGAGCGGACCATCTCCGCCTCGCCGCTGAATCGTTGTCGCGCCAATGCGGCCGCCCACTCCGGCGGCGTCAGCGCGGGCCCGCCCGCGACGAAGTCCCACATGGGCCGGCCGACCACATCCGCCCGGCGATGCCCGAGCAGCTGGAGACACGCGCCGTTGACGTCGACGATCTCACGGTCCTCGTCCGCGAGGACCATCGCGTTGCGGGAATCCCGGAACGCCGCCTGGAAGAGAGTGGACCAGCCGTCCGAGGCCACGCGACCATTGTGACGCTCAGGCGAACCAGGGCTCGAGCACGCGGAGCGTTCCCTCGTCGGCATCGAGCTCCACCCCCACGCCCAGCGGCACCGTCGCGAGCCGCTGACCGTGGCCGAGCGGCAGCCCGTACACCGCCGGACGCCCCAGTGGGACGAGGATGTCCTCGAACACCTGCGCCAGCTCGAGCGTGTGGCCGCCGAAGCTGTGCCCGGCGTACACGTCCCTGTGCTCTGCGATCGCAAAGCCGGCTGCCCGGTCGAGCTTGCCGGCATGGAGGAGCTGGGTGAGACAGCGATCGATCTCGTACGGCTCGACGTCGACGTCCTCGAGGAGCAGCACCCGCCCATCGGTCTCCAGCTCGTACGGCGTCCCGAGGCTCGCTGTGAGGAGCGTGGTCGTGCCGCCGACGAGCGGGCCGCGAGCGCGACCCGGGCAGAGCGTGTCGAGCAGCGAGCCGTCGGCCCCGCCGATCGGGGCGATCTCGCCCCGGAGCGCCTTCAACAACCTGTCGAGCGAGTACCCGCTGTCGCGCCGGGCGAGCTGTGCGCAGGTCGGCCCCCAGAGCGTCACCAGGCCTGCCAGCCTGCCGAGCGCCAGGTGCAGCGCCGTTATGTCGCTCATCCCGACGAACGGCTTGGGATGCGCCGCGATCAGCTCGAAGTCGAGCAGCGGGATCAGCTGCCCGCTCCCGTAGCCGCCGCGGATCTCCATGACGACGTCGACCTGGGGATCGCGGAACGCCTCGTGCAGGTCCGCAGCGCGCGCCTCCGGAGTCCCGGCCAGGTAGCCCCGCTGCCGGCCGAGGTGCTCGCCCTCCACCACCCGAAGGCCGGCCGCCCTGATCACCGAGAGGGCAGCCCGCGCCTCCGCCGCATCGAAGACGGGCGAGGCGGATGACACCACGGCCGCCGTGGGCGAGGGACCGGGCGCCACCGGGCAGATCACGGCGGACAGCGTATGCACGTCCATGCCTCCGCCTCCCGGAAGGTGCGCTCGCTGCTCCAGCCGAGCTCGGGTGCCATCGCGATGGCCACCCGCCGCGCCGCCGCGCCGGCTGCCTCGCAGGTCTCGCGCGCGGCGCGCACGCCGACGCGGGTGCGGCTGACCAGGAAGTCCGCGACGCTGCCGACCTGCCCGCGCCTGGCCGCGAACACGGCCTCCGCGAGCAGATCGGGCAGCCCCGCGACCACCGGCCGCGCCAGCCTCGCATCCGCCGCGGCGATGGCCACCACCTCGCCGGCGTCGCCGCCATAACGACGCGCGAGATGCTCGTGAATTTCGTCTGGAAGCATGCGGCGCACCGTAGGAACGCGAGCTCAACGCATCCTGCATGCGACCTGAAAGCGCGCGGCGCAAATGTGTGCGGAGCCGATCTCAGGGCGCCTGTTCGGCGTCACGCAGCCGCTTCGCCATCGCCTGAAGCAGCTTCCAGCAGATCGTCGGGTTCCCCTGGACCAGGGGACGGAAGTCCCAGTAGGTGAGGCCCCAGCAGACGAGCTCGCTGGACGCGGTTACGGTCGCCGAGCGAGCGCCTCCGTCGATCAGCGCGATCTCGCCGAAGTAGTCGCCCTGCTTCAGCTTCGCGCGCGGCTTGCCGCCGAGCGTCACCGTCGCTTCTCCGGAGTCGATCAGGAAGAAGGCTGCTCCGCCGGCGCCCTCCTTGGCGACCGTCTCGCCGTCGGCGAAGCGCCGCTCCTTGAAGAGGCGCGCGACCTGCCCGACCTCGCGCTTGTTCAGATCCTCGAAGAGCGGGACCCGCTTCAGGACCTCGACCGGGGCGCCTGGCACGGGTCAGGTCCCTGCGCGCGTGACGGCCCTGCACTGGAGCAGGTAGAGCTCCCCGCCGGCGATTGCCCATTCGATGTCCCGTCCGGGTCCGTAGACCTGCTCGCAGCGGCTCGCGAGGCGGTTCAGCTTCTCGAGCTGCTCGTCGTTCAGGCAGGGCTGCTCGACGAGCTCGGGCGCCACCTCCTCCTCGACCGTGCCGCCGTCGGGAAGCGTCCGGATCACGATCTTCTTGACGCCCGGCGTCCGCTCGAGCACCTCGCCCGAGCGGTCGAGGCGGTAGTTGTCCGGGATCACGCGCGCGGCGACGACGACCTCGCCCAGCCCCCAGCTCGCCTCGATCATCCGCTCGTCCGCCCCGTTGATCGGGTTCTGCGTGAACATCACGCCCGCGATCTCGGGATCGAGCAGCGACTGGATGACGACGCCGACACTGGGCCGTTGGAACAGGCCGACTCGCTGCCGGTATGTGATCGCCGAGTCGGAGTTCGCCGACCACCAGATCTCCCGCAGCGCGCCCGTCACGTCGTCCGGCGTCAGCACGTTGAGGAGCGTCAGGTGCTGGCCGGCGAAGCTCGCCTCGGCGCCGTCCTCGTCGACGGCCGACGACCGCACCGCCAGCGGGGTCGGGAGCGGGCGGACGGACTTCGCCACCTTCTTGATCGCCTTCCCCTCCCCCGAGGCGACGGCCTCGACGATCGCGCCCGATAGCGCGACGCCGGGCGGGAGCGGCAGCCCTCCGCGCGCGGCCTCCCCGAGGCCGACCGCCTTCGAGCCGAACACCGAGTCGTCGCGCGCCTTCTCGAGCGGTACGACCTCCCTCACACGTGCACCGTCACTTCGCCGGCGTCGCCGTCCACGCGCACGAGCGCCCCGTCTGGGATGCGGTCGGTCGCCTCGCGGGTGCCGACCACGCCCGGGATGCCGTACTCGCGCGCGACGATCGCCGAGTGCGAGAGCAGGCCGCCGCTGTCGGTCACGATCGCCCCGAGCAGCGGCAGGAGGATGTTGAACGCCTCGCTCGTCGACTCGGTCACGAGCACGTCGCCCTGGACGATGCGGTCGAACTCGGTCGGCCCGGCGACACGGCGCGCGGGGCCCTCGTAGACGCCCGGGCTCGCGGCGAGCCCGCGAATGAGGCGCTCCTCGTGCTGCTCTTGGGAGCTGCCGAACATCTCGCCGATCACGATGCCCATCGCGCGCATCACGCGCCCGGCCGCTGGCGGCAGGCCGGACGGATCCGGTGGCGGCTGGGGCGGGTCGCCGAGCACCTGCGGGACGTCCTTGGCGCTCATGGACGTCCGCAGCGCGTGCCGCTCCGCGAGCTCGTCGGCCGTCGGACCGTTCGTCCCCGCGACCAGCGCGCGCATCTCGCCGTAGTCGGCGTCGATGAAGTGCTCGGCGTCGTGGATGCGGCCCCTGCCGGCCAGCCGGCGACCGGCAGCGAGCGCAGCGCGACGCATGATCCCGGACGCCCAGATGTCG
>Ga0207675_100000906_pt1 | contig 29585 bp, 22 predicted proteins | sample KBSSwiS42_FD_184305 | JGI IMG/M metagenome (GOLD analysis project Ga0207675, IMG submission 184305) | Switchgrass rhizosphere microbial communities from Kellogg Biological Station, Michigan, USA - KBS Switchgrass S4-2 (SPAdes) (version 2) | ecosystem: Host-associated > Plants > Roots >...
AGTATCGCGCCGGTTGCGAGAAGCATGAACGCGCCAAACGTCCAAAGGGCGGGTTCGTAGGAATGCAGCCGCTCGAAAGCCAGGCCCATCATGTAGGGTCCGATGGCCGACCCGACGACGAAGCTGGCGAACAGGTATCCGTACAGCTGCCCGAAGCGTTTCATTCCGAAGTATCGGGACGTAAGAAATCCAATCATGTCAATTTCGGTACCGGACGCCAGACCGAGACTGATGATGCCGACCACAGGTGAGATGGTGCTGCCGAGCAAATAGATTCCGAGGCACGGCAGCAGAAAGAAGAAGGACGCGACGAACGGCGCGAAGATTCTGTCAACCAGATATCCGGATAACAGGCGCCCTGCCATCGTGGAGAGGCCAACCGCAATCATCAGTGTCGCCGCCGCCTCGGGCGAATAACCCTTGTCCGTCAAGAGCGGCACTGTGTGGACGACCATGCCCTGGGTCACGGTCGAAACCAGCAGCAAGGCGCAAGCGATCAGCCAGAACCGGCGGCCGCCAAGCGCCTCCCGCACCTCGAGGTCGGGCGGCCGGTCTTCGGAAGCAGGAGATTGCGCGTGTTCGCCACCGGCCGCATTCGTTGCCTTGGTCGGTTCACGAATGAACAGAAACACCGCGGGAAACGCCACCAGCAGCGTGAGCAGGCCGAGACCGGCATAGGCGGCGCGCCAACCAAAATTGCCGATGAGAAACTGGGTGTACTGGGGAATGAAGGCCGCTCCCAGCCCAATCCCGCTCATCGTTATTCCCAACGCCAGTCCTCGCCTGTCGTCAAACCAGGCAGAGACGCATTTTGCATAACCGAGAGGCCCCTGGCCCGATCCCAAAACGCCGGTGATGGCAAATAACAGCATGAACACGACGACGGAATTTGGGGTCAGGGCAATGAGTGCGACGCTTGAGGCGCAGAGGACAACGATCGGAAGCAAAACGGTCCGGACGCCCCAGCGATCCATCAGTAGTCCCACGAAGGGAATCGTGATCGCGGAAAAGATCGCAGCAACGCCGCCGGCGGCAGAGATGCTCGCGCGATCCCAGCCAAATTCCTGATTCAGCGGTTTGATGAAGAGGCCCAGCGTGTACAGAATGACCGGCCCTTGAGCCACGAGCATCGACAACGTCGCGCCGAACACGATCCACCATCTGCTTCCGAACGCTGCACCTTGCGACATGTTTCCCCTCCCCGCCCTTTTCGATTCGATCGGCTTTGCTCAGTGCCCGGACTTCGCCAGGGCATCCCGGGCGGCTTCTTCCGCGTCGTGCTCGAATACCCACTTTCCCTGCGCCCACCATTCGCGCAGGCGCTCGGCCTTCTCGGAAGGGTTCTCATGCTCGGCGCGATAGAGTTTGCCCGCGGCGCGCGCGAGCGCCTGGACCCGGCTGGTCCGCGCAAGCCTGAGCGCCTCGTACACCTTCAGGCGGGCTGCGACATCGGCCGCAGTGGATCCTTCCAGAAGCACCGCAAGCGTGATGGCATCTTCAATCGACTGACCGGCACCCTGGCCGACGTGGGGGACCATAGGATGCGCCGCATCGCCCATGAGCGTGACACGCGCGGTAGACCAGTAGGGCAATGGAGCACGATCGTAGATGCCCCAGCGAAACGTTTCCTCGAGCGAGTTGATGGTATCCACGACAGGCGTGTCCCAGCCGGCATACTCGGCGGCCAGCGCCTTGAGGTCACCCGGCGCAGACCAGGACTCTTCCGAATCGGTATCGGTGGGAACGAAAGCCACCATGTTGATCAGCCGCCCGCTGGCGACGGGATAAAGCAGGAAGCTCCGGCCGGATCCGAGCCAAAGCGCGGGATCCCTGAGCTCCTGTGCCCACGCAAACCGCTCAGCGGGAATCAATCCCCGGTAAGCCATGGTTCCTTCGCTTGTCGGGCGACTTTCCAGGCCAATCTCGCGTTGGACGACGGAACGAATTCCGTCAGCGCCGACCACGACGTCGGCTTCAGCAGAAGCGCCATTCGCGAACGAAAGATGGACCCGATCGCTGTCTTCGCTGATCCGCGTGCAGCGGTGACCGAGATTGACGGTTCCTTTCGGTAGCGCAGCAAACAGCAGGTTCAGGAAGTCGGCGCGATGAACGTTGTACCCCACGCCACCATCTGGCGAAAACGCAGGCGTCGCCGGCCCCTCGGGGGTCGCGATTGCCTCGCCCTGTGAACTGCGCAGCGTGATGCCGGTGATCGGCGAGCCGATCTTCCGCAGTTGATCATCGAGACCGATGCGTTTGAGCAACCGTGCCGCATTCGGATGGAGCGAGACCCCGGCTCCGATCTCCCTCAAGACCTCTGCCTGCTCGAACACGGCTACATCGAGACCTCGCGCCCGAAACGCGAGCGCAGCAGTCAGACCTCCGATACCGCCGCCGATAATTGCGATGCGAAGCGAACCAGGCATTTCGTTCAGACCTTTGTGCTCAACCGCAATGCCGACCGTGCGAGGGTTCGAGCAGTCGCGGTTATCCGGCTACCGTTTGCCAATACGTCAAATGTGAATTGGCCAGGCCAGCCGTCATGGGCCGGATCATCCGATGCCTCTCGGACGCATCGACCGCACACGCAAGGCGGAATGAGACCGTGCAATTGGTCCCTGCCTCCTCCCGTTGTTGGTCAATGCATTCGACCTTTCAAAAGGAAGGGTCGAACTCAAAGCCGTGGCTCCTTAGCGCCACATCCTTATACTATACATTTGTAAAGTTTAATCAAGAGAGAAATGAGCATGGCCATCTCGACCGGACTTTCGGCCGAGGGCGGATTGAATTGCCTGTTATTGCAGATCAGAGGGGCGGCAAAAGATTGAGGCCGGCGAGCTTCAGAAACACCGCCGCCTCGCATTGCTCTCGCGATGTATTGAACAACGGAGAAGACCCTCACGACAAGCAGAAGGCGCGAGAAGCGGATGCAGCCATTAAGAGATTTCTGCCCCGGGCGCGGCGCTCACTTGGCGTCCTTGGCCCGAGCGGAAACGCCGCGCCCGTATTTTCCAAACACGGTCTCGTCTACAAGGGCCCAGTACGCTTCCTTAACCTTTGCATTCCCGGCGGATAGTCCGCTCGTCACCTGCATTTCGGGCCCGAACGCGGCGAGCGCCGCGGTAAGGCTTACCATCATGTAGTGGAACAGGATGGGATCAACCGCAGGAAGGAGTCCCTGCTTTTGGGCCGCAACGATCTGGGGGATCAATCGTCCAAGCAGTGGCGCCAATACCGTTTCCGCAACCCACTTCAGCCGCGGATTGTTGGTGAATGCTTCCTGGCGCATGAACCGGTGAAATTCCGGAAATGCAACGGTGTAACGGAACAGCGTGGCGTATTCCTCCCGCAATCGGGCGAGCGGCGGCAAATCGGAGTTTTCCGGCGCCGATGTATCCCACCCTGCTCTGATCTGCGCGAATGCATGTTCAGCGGCCGCGCGCCAGAGAATGTCCTTGCTGCGGTAGTGATATGTGATGAGAGGATGTTGCAAACCAAGCCGATCTGCGATCGCGCGAATGCTCGCTCCTTCGAATCCCCGTTCGGCGAACTCCGCAATGGCAGCGTCCAGGATCGCGCCTCGCGTCTCGAGCGAACGTTGTTGTTCGGCTCTCTTGCGCGGGCGCCCCCGCCGCTCCACGGTCGATTTCAGCTTTGCGCTCTTCTCCATGTTCATTGGCTAACACGATTGCAGGGGACGCGCCAAGAGCGTCATGCGCCTCCATGCCGCTTGCCTGAAAGCTCATGAGGCCGTTCTGTTCGCGCGGGCGAACTCCTTGATCATCGCCTCGCGCATCGCAAACTTCTGGACCTTGCCGGTTACGGTGGACGGGAAACTCTCGACGAACCGGATGTGGCGCGGGACTTTGTAATGAGAGATCCGGTCCCGACAGAACCTGCGGACCCCCTCTTCATCGAGAGTCGTGCCGGCCTTGGCGACGATCCAGGCACAGAGCTCTTCGCCGTATTTCGTGTCCGGCACCCCGAAAATCTGGACGTCCTGAATATCGGGATGGCTGTACAGGTACTCTTCGACTTCGCGCGGATAGATGTTTTCGCCGCCGCGGATGACCATATCCTTGATCCTGCCGACGATACGGCAATATCCATCGTCATCGATGGTCGCAAGGTCTCCGGTGTGCATCCAGCCGGCCGAATCCACAGCTTCCCTCGTCCGGACCTCGTCATTCCAATAGCCGAGCATAACCGAGTATCCCCTGGTGCACAGCTCGCCGGCTTCGCCGCGCGACACGATCCGGCCATCCCGGTCGACGATCTTGACTTCAAGATGCGGCTGTATCCGTCCGACCGTCGAAACACGAAGTTCGAGCGGATCGTCACGGCTGCTCTGAAAGCTCACCGGGCTGGTTTCGGTCATCCCGTAGGCAATCGTTATCTCGCTCATGTGCATCGTCGAAGCGACTTCCCTCATGACTTCGATCGGGCACGGAGCCCCGGCCATGATGCCACGCCGCAGCGAGCTGAGATCGAAGCGGGAGAACTCCGGGTGGTTCAGTTGGGCAATGAACATCGTGGGTACCCCGTAGAGCACGTCGCAACGTTCTGCCTCGACCGTTTCCAGGGTTTTCAGCGGATCGAAGGATTCCGACGGGTAGACCATCGTTGCCGCATGCGTCACACAACCGAGATTCCCCATTACCATGCCAAAGCAGTGGTAGAGCGGCACGGGGATGCACACGCGCGAGCCCGGCTCGATTCCCGTCGCCTCACCCACGAAGAAGGCGTTGTTGATCAGATTGTGATGCGAAAGGGTTGCGCCCTTCGGCAATCCCGTGGTGCCGCTGGTGAACTGGATATTCACGGCGTCGTCCATCTGGATCGTTGCCGACAGGGATTCAAGTCGATTGTTACCGGCTTGCCTGCCTCTCTCTACGATCCAGTCGAACGACTCGCAGCCATCGTGCTTCCCCGCGATCGAGATGACGTGTCGCAGTTCTGGCAGACGCGCGCTATGCAGTTCTCCACTGCCGTCCCCCAGCTCAGGGACGAGCTCGCGGATCATTGCAATATAGTCGCTGGTCTTGGAGCGAGCCGCGGTGATCAACGCGCGACACCCCACAGCTCGCAAGACGTGCTCCAGCTCGCTCAGGCGATAGGCGGGATTGATATTGACCAGAATCAGACCGGCCTTGGCCGTCGCAAACTGCGCGATCGTCCATTCCGCGCAGTTCGGGGCCCAGATGCCGACGCGATCGCCGGGCTCAAGGCCGAGGGACAGAAGCCCCGAGGCGAAAGCGTCAGAGCGTGATTTGAGTTCGGAGTAGGTCCAGCGAATTCTCTGGTGCGCAACAACCAGCGCTTCACGTGATCCATCAGTCGCGCTCACCTCATCCAGGAGCGCGCCGATGGTCTTCCCGATCAGGGGTGGACCGCTGTTGCCATGCACATAGCTTTCACGTGGCACGAATACCTCCGAATTTTGCGGGTCTGAAGCCGGGGTCTTTCCGCAGGCGCTCTATTTGCCTTCGAACACAAGGGTCGGCGGCTCGATATCCTTGTTGAAGGCATCCGCCGTACTGGCAAAGCCGCGTTGCGCATCCGGGCCGTTGTAAAGCTCCATGGCCACGTCGAGCATCACGAGGTCCGCGGCGGCCACGCCTCCGCTTGACCAGGCCTTGAGCAGCGTACGCGTGGCGGCGTACGACCTGGTCGGTCCGGTCGCGAGTTGCTTGGCCAGTGCAGCGGCAGTCGCGGCGAGCTCCTTCTCCGGCACCACATGCGTCGCTATGCCGAAATCCCCGGCCTCGCGTCCGGAAATCGGCTCGCCGAGCATGGAGAAGCGTGAAGCCCGGGCCCGACCAGCGCGCTCGGCAATCCGCTGCAGCGCGCCGGCGATCGGCAACATCGCCGTGGTGACTTCCACGCAACGGAAGACGGCATTGTCCGCCGCAACAAGAAAGTCGCAAGCCAGCGCCAGTTCGAAGCCACCACCGAACGCAATCCCCTGCACTACTGCGACCGTCGGTACCTTCAGCATCTCGATGGCGCGATAGGACACGTTCACGTCGGCGACGAACGTCCTGAACCAGTTGACATCCCTTCCCGGCCATTCCCGGACTTCGCCTCCGAAGCTGAAATGCGGCCCTTCGGCGCGGACGACAAGCACGCGAATGTCGCTTTCGCTGGCCTGGCGCACGGCGGATCGCAGGGCCTCGGCAAAGCGCAGATCCAGTCGGTTAAAAGGCGGGTTAGCCAACACGATGTTCCCAATCGCGCCGTCTCGTTCAAATCGGATCGTCGTCATATGATATTCCTTCTTGTACCGACCTCAGGCCGGACGCTGATTGCGGGGTTCAGGGATGATGGGCAATAGCAGATGCGACGGGCGCTCTGCGTCCCGATAGATCCTGTGGGTCACGGTCTTGCTGCTGCAGACGTGATACGGAATGTACTCGACATTGGTCATGGCGCCGGTGCCGGTCGGAACATCCATGGAAGTGATGTCGATACAGATGCGATGTCCCGCCTTGAACTGGTTTGCGGTGGCGAGGATCTGTATCTGGTACTCGACCACTTCGCCTGGCTTCACCGGCGCAAGCGAATCCTGCGTCAGCTTGTGGAACGGCTCCCACGGCTTGGAACGCTTCTCATCGAGCGCCCGATAGGAGGCTTTGAGCCAGCCTCGCGTCAGTTCGCGCTCGGGCAATGACGAGGGAACATCGCGTTCGCCCTCGCGCGCCGTGCGCACCGAGACGTCGGGCCCGACGTCCCTAAGCACGACAATCCAGTTGGTATCTTCCTGATCGATCGCCGCATGCAGCGTCAGCGTGATCGGGCCGGCCACGGTGACGTCGTGCGGCAGCGGATCGGTCATGTAGCACAGGCGCTCCACCTTCGTCGTCCGCGTCACCGGCATCTGGGTGAAGACATCGGGCTCGCGCGCGGCCGCTCCGAGCTCGGCGGCAGGTCGCGGCGGCTCGGTCGACAGGGTCTCCCAGTGCGACAGATAATATTTGGTCCATTGCGTCTCGGGCAGCGGCCAGTCCGTCCCGGTTCGCCACTCGTTGGCACCCATGAGCCAGTAGCGCACCGGCGGCTCGTCCATGATGCCGGTGTTCTCTCCCTTCAGCCAATGATCGTACCAGCGGATGATCTCGTCGTGATGTTGGTGGAATGGCCGTTCGAGGTGCGCCGGTCCGGTGAAGAGTAATTTCTTCGGCGCATCGACGTTCTGGAAGTAGTGCTGCGCACCAAGCCAATGGAGCTTGTAGGTGTAAGCGTAAGCTCCTGAACCCGTGTAAAACGGAATCTTGATTTTCTTAAAATTTTCCTCTGCGCGTTCGACGGTACCGTCGAATTCCCAGGGGTGAGTCATCATGAGATACATGATGAAAGTGCGCTGCCCCTTCTGGGTGAGGATGTTGTAGAGGTTGATGTACTGCTTGAAATCCGGGTTCTGCATGGCCCGGCGCCAGAGCTCCTCCTCTGCGGGGGGCAATTCGGCCGGACGGTCGCGGGACTCGTGCACCGTGCTGAAGACGTCGAGCAGATAGGGGAAGGTGTGCAATACGCCGCCGGGATTAAAATCCCGGAAGCCGAACATGCCGCCATATGCGCTGCACGCATCGTAGGGAAAGATGGCCTTCAGCGCGGGGTGTCCCTGCGCGGCTGCACGCCACTGTTCGCCGGCATAACCGGAAATGCCGACCATGCCGACCTTGCCGTTCGACCACGGTTGCTCCGTGATCCATTCGATCAGGTCGTAGTGGTCCGTGTCCTCGTGGCCGTAATGGCCTTCGGACTTGGCAGACCCTCTCGGCTGCGCGATCACATGAACGTAGCCGTTTGCGATGAAGCGCCGCGTGTCGCCGGCCTCTATGGGACCGAACCATAGCGGCGCGTGCGCGGGTTGCGGCGGCAATATGTCGGCGATGTCGGGGCCTTGAAGATCCTTGTTATGGAGGGCTGCCGCATAAAGCACTGGATACTTGCCCGGCTGGTCCGGCCGATACACGTCCACCGCCAACTGCGTGCCATCGCGCATGGCAACACTGATGTCTCGCTGCTCGATCATCTCTTCGTCTCCGCCCGTTTTTCGCGGCGCTGACCGCCGACATTCCGCGACCATACCACTTTACTTTACGATCGTAAAGTATAATATCGAGCAAGGCCGCCTGCGGTCGTTCCGAAGCGAATTCTCACCCCCTGCAAAGAGAGCTGAATATGGAAGTCACAAGGTTTCTGCCCCTAATTGGTCGCCTGCTTATCGGCCTGCCGTTTCTCATGAGCGGCTTCGGCAAGCTCACCACCTATGCCGCAACGACAGGCTATATCGGCAGTGTCGGCTTGCCGCTGGCCCCGCTCGGCTGGGCGATTGCCGTTGCCTTCGAGATCGGTGGTGGTCTGCTGCTGGTGTTCGGCTTTCGTGCGCGAGAGGTCGCGTTCGGCCTCGCCGTGTTCACTTTGGCAACGGCGGTCTTCTTTCACAGGAATTTCGCCGATCAGAATCAGATGATCCATTTTCTCAAGAACATCATGATCATCGGCGGGCTGTTGCAGATCGCGCATTTTGGCGCCGGACGCTTCAGCCTGGACGCGCGCAATCCGAACAATGTCGCGGGCGCGACTATTTGAGGGACTGACTCCCGGCCGATGAACCAACGAGAACTGCGACCGAGCGCGACGCGAACAAGCATCGAGCGCGCTCGGTAGCAGCGTCGCGATGGTACGGCCGTGGGTTTCTACGGCTACCGGGATGTCATCTCGATCGCCAGGCAGCCTGCTTCGAGATATTTCAATTTAGCCCGTGCTGACAGGATGGAACATGTCCACTCGCATTACAGTCAACGGCGAATTCCGCCTGGTCGACGCCGGCCCCGACACACCACTGCTCTACGTTCTGCGGAACGACCTCGGACTGAACGGGCCCAAGTTCGGTTGCGGGCTTGGGCAGTGTGGGGCCTGCGCTGCGATAGTTGCCGGCAATCTGGTCAGGACCTGCTCGACGCTGCTCCGGGACGTTGGAAACGATCACGTGACCACGCTTGAGGGATTGGGCTCCCTGGAAAATCCTCACGCCCTGCAGAAGGCATTCATCGCCGAGCAGGCCGCGCAGTGCGGTTATTGCACGAACGGAATCATCATGGCCGCGAAGATCCTTCTGGACCGCAATCGCAACCCGGACGACGAAGAGATCAAGGACGCGCTCGCCGAACATCTCTGTCGGTGCGGCGTCCACAATCGGGTGGTACGCGCTGTTCGACGTGCGGCAGTGGAGCTCGCGCGATGACGGATCCTGTGCTGTCACGGCGGCGTTTTGCCCAGGGGCTGGGGATCGTCGTTGCAACGTTCGCGTGGACGGCCCGCTCGTCGATCGGCCAGGCGCCGTCCAATCTACCTTTCAGTCTGCGCAACAACCGTAAACTCGCGGGCTGGATACGGCTCAAGCCGGACAACTCCGTCGTCATCTTCACCGGCAAGGCCGAACTCGGTCAGGGCATCCTGACGGCTCTCGCCCAGATCGCCGCCGAAGAGCTCGATGTCGAGTTCGACAAGATACAACTGATATCCGCTGACACCACGCACGGACCGGACGAGCAATACACCTTCGGCAGTCAGTCGGTCGAGCAAAGCGGTGCCGCCATTCGCGCCGCTGGCGCTGAAGCACGGGCGGTTCTTCTCGTTGCAGCGGCGCGCCGCTTCGGCGTTGCGGAAGCGCAACTGAAGGTCGTGGCCGGATCGGTTGTTGCACCAGATGGCAGGCGCGCGACATATTGGCAGATCGCAAGTAGCGAGCCTAAGCTGCTGCGCCGGGAAATCGCCGCCAATGTCGCGCCGAAACGGCCGGCCGACTACCGCATCGTCGGTCAGTCCATCGAGCGCATCGACCTTCCCGCCAAATTGACCGGTCGCGCGTCCTACGTTCAGGACATGAGGCTTCCTGGAATGGTCTTCGCGCGCGTCGTGCGCGCTCCGCGTGACAGAGCAAAGCTCATGGCGCTCGACGACACCGCGGCGCGCTCAGTCCCCGGTCTCGTTGCAGTAATCCGCGACGGCAATTTTCTGGCGGTCGCCACCGAGCGAGAGGAGCAGGCAATCGCGGCTCGAAACGCTTTGGCGTCGGGAGCGCGATGGAGTGATGATGGCATTTCACTGCCTGACACGTCGAACCTGGCCGAGGAGCTACGACAGCTTCGCAGCGAGACAAGTGTGGTCGGCACGGCCGGTCAGACCGAGCCGGTGCCGCCCGGCGCCAAGAGAATCAGCGCGGAATATACCCGGGCATATGTCTCCCACGGCTCAATCGGGCCGTCGTGCGCGGTGGCCTTGCTGAAGAATGGCCATATGACCGTCTGGTCACACACCCAAGGGGCGTTTCCGCTGCGGGGTGATCTAGCCGAGGTGCTGGGGATACAGAACACCGAGGTCGACGTGATCCATACGCCAGGGTCCGGGTGCTACGGTCACAACGGGGCGGACGACGTCGCGCTGGACGCCGCCCTGGTTGCGCGCGCCGTGCCAGGCAGGCCAGTCAAGCTCCAGTGGATGCGAGACGATGAGTTTGCATGGGCCCCGCTCGGACCTGCCATGACGACGAAGGTTGAGGCGGCGCTTACGTCCGAGGGCAGAATTGTCGATTGGTCTTATGACGTGTGGAGCAATAGTCACGCGATGCGACCGGGTCAAACCGGCGGCGTCAACCTGCTTGCGGCCTGGGATTTGAAGGTCCCCTTTGCCAAGTCTCCCCCTCCGCGCATTCCGCAGCCGTTCGGCGATGGAGACCGCAATGCCGTTCCACCTTATGAACTCCCTCGAAAAGAGATCAGGAATCACCTCCTCCTTGATACTCCAATCCGGAACGGATCGTTCCGGACATTGGGCGCGCATGGCAACGTTTTCGCCATCGAATCCTTCATGGACGAACTCGCCGAGGCAGCTGGGCTCGATCCCGTCGCTTTCCGCCTCGCACACCTGAAGGATCCACGGGCCCGCGCCGTCATTGAAGCGGCGGCCGCAACGGCAGGCTGGAACGCCGGCGCGAAGGGTGATGGCCGGCGCGGACGTGGCTTTGCTTACTCGCGTTACAAGACGATTGGAATGTACGCGGCGGTCGTGGTTGACGTGAACATCGACCGCAGCAGCGGTATCGTCCGGGTTGCCAGGGTTGTGATAGCCGCCGATATCGGCAGTGTCGTGAATCCGGACGGTGCGAGGAACCAGCTTGAGGGCGGGATCGTTCAGGCTGTCAGTGTCACATTGAAGGAGCAAGTCACGTTCGATCGCCGCCAGATTACCAGTCGTGATTGGGCCGGATATCCGATCTTGACGTTTCCGGAGGTACCGAGCATCGAAGTTGTGCTGATAAACCGTGGCGATCCATCGCTAGGCGCCGGAGAGGGCTCGCTGGCGCCTACTTCAGCAGCACTGGCGAACGCCTTCGCTCATGCGACCGGACATCGGCTTCGACTGCTCCCCATGACACCCGAACGTGTGAAAGCCGCTCTCGCTTGAGCCACCCGTGGCAGTCTCGCTGTTCCTCGCGCGCCCGATTGGAGATCCAATGAGAATGCTGGTCAAGCATTAATCGCCCGCGGTTCGACCTTAGACCGTCCTGCTGCTCCTGGTGAGCTACCTCAAATTTCGCAATTGTGCTCCAATCGATTTTTCGGGAGTTTGAGGTCAACGATACCTCGCTTGCCCTACAACAGGTGATGGCCGGCGGCCTGTCCTCCGTCGACGTGGAGTACCTCTCCGGTGACAAATCCGGCGCCATCGAGATAGAGCACCGCATCTACGATGTCGGACACCTCCCCCATCCGACCCATTGGATGAAGTGCCGCCAAAGCCTGATGCGCTTCGGGCGGATGCATTGGAGTCTTGATTATTCCCGGCGACACGGCGTTCACGCGAATTCCGGTCTTTGCATACTCGATGGCGAGGGCCTTGGTTGTCGCGCTCAACGCGCCTTTTGTGAGAGAGGCCAGTGCGGCTGGAACGCTACTCATCGGCTGGTCAACAAGGCTTGTCGTTATCGTGACTATGTGACCATGCCCTTGTTTGCTCATCAGTTCCAGCGCACGCTGGGTCATATGAAAGAAGCCCGTCACGTTCGTCGACAAATAGATGTCGTAATCGTCCTGCGAGTAAGCCGTAAAGGGCTTTGCCATGAACATGCCGGCGTTGTTGACCAAGGTGTCGACACGACCGAAGCGCTCTAACGCCGCTTTGAACACCTTATCCGCCGTGTCGCGAGCGGCAACGTCACCTTGCACGGTTACGACGTCCGAATCGGCGACAGGCTTAATCGACCGCGACGTTGCAACGACCCGGCAGTTCCGATCTCTAAACGCTTGAAGGATACCGGCACCGATGCCCTGCGAAGCTCCCGTTACAATCGCCACTCTTTGCTCAGAACTCATGATCCCGACCTCTCAATCGAAAACTCCACCCTTGGTGTGTCTCGACAATAACGCTCGGCTACGCCGCTCCGCTGGCGGTAAGCGGATCATAGTCGCCTCGCCTGAAGATCGTGTGCAGCTGCCGCCTACGGATGCCCATATTGCCGCCATCGAAGATCGGCAGCGCAAGTGCATCCTGCAGCAGGTGAGCGAGCGGAGCCTCATGATCGTAGCTTTCGATGCCGACCACGCGCATAAGATCGGTGATCACCCGCACCGCGGCCTCGGAACCAAAAATCTTCGCCTCGACTGCAAGCTCCTCAGCGGCCGTCGACTGGGTGTCAAGCGCGTGACAGGCGCGCCAGCTCAGATAACGCGCAGCTTCAATCGTGGTTTTTGCATCGGCTAAAGCGTATCCGACCGCCTGATGCTCGATGATCGCGTGAACGCCGCCACGCTTCTCGGTTCGAGCAAAATTCAGAGCAAAATCGAACGCCGCGCGCATCAACGCAACGCCGAAGATGCCGACGAGTGCCGCGGTGCCAGTGAACGCCGCAGCCGTCAACACGAGGCCCGAGCCCTCCTGTCCGAGCAGATTGTGGCGAGGCGTTGCGACATTCTGGAAGCCGAATTGCGGAACGAGATGCGCCCGATGACCGATCGTGTCAATCGCACGTTCGAATACAAGGCCCTTCACCGGTCCTTCTACCGCAATGATGGAGATCGCTGCATCCGGTGCCGCCGTCGGATCGGTGCGGCACACGACGCACAGAACATTGGCGCCTTCGCGGTTCCAACCCGTGGCGGAGGATACCCATTTCTTGCGGCCGTTGATCACCCAGTTGTCACCCTCTCGCGTGGCCGTCGTGCGGACGCCCTCGCCGGGCGGAGGCGAGGCAGCGTTGGCGCTGCCGCCCGGTTCGCTGGAGCAGAACCCGGCAAGCGGCGCGCCGCTTGTCTTTAGGAACGGTACAAGCAGACTCTTGCATTGGTCAGGTGTGCCGCCGAGTAGAATCGGCAGCAGGCCGAGCACAGTGCCAAGCATCGTGAGCGTCACACTGGGATTCACGCTATAGAATTCTTCAGCCAGGATGGCCATATCTATCAACCCGGCATTGTCGCCACCGGCAGGCGCCGGGATGCACTTGCGCAAATAGCCGGCGGCCACCATCGCCTCGTAGGTCGGCTTCGTCGCCAGAAAGCGCTCTTCCGGCGTTGCCAGCAACTCAGCCTTCCTGGCCTCGGCGAGCATTTCTTTCGCGAATTTGCGGCAAGCGCGCTGCAACTCCCGTTGCTGGGCTGTGAGCGTGAAATCGATCGCCATAACAATGTCCTCTGGCCCGGATTCAGCCGTTCGGCCAACGGCTATCCCAGCCTCGAGAGAAAATCTTGGACGGCAGCGCCCGATTTCTTGGCGTGGAGTGAACCAGTAGTCAGCGTGCGGCGGCGCGGCGAAACTCCCGCGGGGCCAATCCATTGCAACGCTTGAACAGGCGGTTGAAATGCGAGATGTCGCGGAATCCCGCAGCAAAGGCGATCTCGGCAATGGTCTCGTGAGCGGAATTTCGATCAAGAAGCTTGCGTGTGCAGGCGGCAATCCGCTTCTCGTTGAGGTGCTCTCCCACCGAGCGACCTGTTGTCGCAAACAGACGGTGTACGTAGCGTTCAGAGCACCGGAATCTTGCGGCCAGTGTTGCTGCGCCTAGCTGAGGGTCGTTGCTGTGACGATCGATATGGTCAAGCATCATCGACAGCAGCACAGGAGTATGCACGCGCTCCACGGACATATCCGACAAAATTTCTGGCGCGCACGAAATGAGCTCGGTTACGTGCGTGCCGATCAGTGCAGAGGTTCTTGGGAGTTGAGATCCACTCAGGCAGAGTTCGGCGTAGCTGGCGAGCGTTCGAGAGAGAACGCGGCCGGTTTCGGTCGCGGACAGGTTGAGTCGCGGGCGATCCAGCAGCGCTATCGGCAACAGTCGTCGCGGTACAGCAAAGCAGAACAGTTTGAAGTCGTGGCAGTTGGTTATCTCGAACGGCTCAGTCGTATCCGCAAGCGCCAGGTCACCGGGCGTGCTGATCTGCTCGTGGCTCCGCTGCGTCGTACGTCCCAACCCTTCGAGCTGGAGGTTGACAAAGCAAAGATCGTCCGTGCTCGAGGCAATGTGCGAAGCGAGGCGAAGCACCGTATGCCCGGTGGCTGTGACCAGCGATACCTGAATCGGAGCGGCATCAACCCTTGAAATCGCGCCTTCAAAGGGCAGGTCAGCGATCCTACTTGGCTCAAGTCGAACGAAAGCAGCCGCAAGGTCGTCAGCCCAGCTTCCAAAGGGCTGATCCGGAAGTCGCGGCCTGGTCGACCATTCCATGAGCACCCCCAACAAATTGCGATCGCAAAGGGCCCCGGCAGGTAAAGGATATCGCCTGTGGGAGAGACGGTCAAACTGCCTTGACTAGCGTCATGAGGCACCGGACGTGGGAATCAACACCGGCGTCCGGCTAAGTTTTCTCAGATCGTCTCGCCTTCTTCCTGGTGACCGGTGGTTTCGGCACTTTGCCCGTTTCCACCCGAATTTGTTTCAGGCGATCGACAAACCATCGGCCGGCAGGTCCAGGCGGTGACTTGGTCTGCCATACCGCCGACATCGGCAGAATCAAGCCATCGGGAGGCACGTCCTCGATAGGCAGCACGGAAAGGCGGCCCTCTTCCAGATCCTTGCGCACGGCATGCAATGGCATTCCGCCCCAACCCAGACCGTTGAGCAAAAAATGATGCTTGGCGAAGAGGTCAGCAAGCCGCCAGGTCGTCGATGACATGACGCCGAATTCGCGTCCCAAGGATAGCTCCGACCTGTCGGTGAGAACGATCTGAGTATGTTTTCCAAGAACTTCCTTGGGAATTTTGCCTCGGTAGGAAGTCAGTGCATGATCACGGGCAGCAACCATAAGAAACGCGATACCAGGCAACCGCTCATAGGTCACCGTATCTGGAATCGCCGGAAGCGATCCGATGACGCCGATGCTGCAACGGCCGTCAAGCACGGGTTGAATGGCTCCTCCGAGCGCTTCGACATAGATGCGGAGCGCTACTCCCGGGTATTTCTGCCGAAACTCCTTGGCCACTTGAGTAACCGCGTCGATCGGATAGAAGACGTCAATCACCGCGGACAATTCCGGCTCCAGGCCAGCCGACATGCCCTTCGCCCGGGCCTTCAGCAAGTCAACCCCGGCGATAGTGCTGCGAGCATCGCCCAGAAGGGCCAATCCCGCCGGGGTGAGTTTGGGATAGCGGCCAGAGCGGTCGAACAACTGCACGCCAATCTGTTCCTCAAGCTTGCCGATTGTCTCACTTACAACAGACTGCGCGCGCAACAGCTTGCGGGAGGCGGCAGAGAAGCTTCCTTCATCGGCCGCGGCGATGAAGGTGCGCAATTGATCGAGAGAGACAGCGTCGAGCATGGAACCTACCTATCGACCAGACCGATACTAAACGCCGGATGCTACCGCCCGATGGGCGGTGTCGGCAACCGCCTCAGAGCGCCCATTGATCCTCCTGGTCGCTCTGATCGCTGTTGTTCAGGCGGCGGGCGATCTCCTCACCGATCGCGGGATCGCTGGCGACCGCGATCGTGACGCCTTGCGGTGTGACGATCTCGCGGCCCCTGACCTCGACCGGGAAATGTTCCGATCGGAGCGGCAAGCGTTGATCGGAGCTCCACGGCCGGCCCCTGGCCAACCGTTGCAAAAGCTGAACGCCTTCTGATCCAAACATTGGTTTGCTCCATTCGTTTATTCTTCAGCCCGGTCAAACGCTGCAATCCTCAGCGTCGTGCGCGTGCCAGCACACCCTGGTTGTGCAGCCGCCGGCCGATATCGGCGATGTTGCTCTCGCCGATGCGCAAGGCATCCGCGTTGGTATGCACGGAGTAGTGGCCGGTCACGAGGTCGTAAGGGTGCTTGACCGCAGAGCCGAGGATGAAGCCGGCATCGGTGAGCGCTTCGAACTCGATCGCCCGATCGCCCTCCTCGAACACGGCGACTTCGCCCGCCGATACCTGCTCCGGCGTCCTCACGATCCCCTGATGCGACGCGATCCAGGCGACGTCGTGTCCCTTGGTCGGCTGAAAGGTCCAGCGCTCTCCGGCCTTGAGGCGTACATCGAGGTAGGTGATGCCTTGAGGCGAAGCGACAATGCTTTTCACACCGTCGTATTCGCCGGCGATAACCCTCGCCGGACCGGAAAATTGGAAGTCGGAAGCACTGAGATATTGGCTTTGGGGTTCGGCAAGTTCGAGCGCGGGCGGCATCGCGACCCAGAGCTGAAAGCCCTTGATCCGCTCGGTGCCGAACATTCCGCCGGTATGCCAAACGCCACCGCTGGCGCGCATCCACTCGACACCGCCGGTCTCGATCACGCCTTCGCGGCCGGTGGTCTCCTTGTAGAACGCCTGCCCAGCCAGAATGACGGTCAGCGTCGCAATCCCCGAATGAGGATGAAAGCCGAATTTGGGTGCCGCCGCCGGATCGGCGTCGAAGTAGTCGAGAAACACGAACGGCTTGATCCGTTCGCCAATGTCGCCCGGGCTGACCAGTCGGGTTAGGCCCCCATGCGAGTGTCCACGCGAGCGCAAGGCAATCTGCCGGGGAGTCTCTTCAGCGCGATTCGGTCGCGTGAACACTGCATTGGTCTTCATTTTCATTCTCCTTGAGATTTGGCTGTCTCTGAGCTTCAAAGCTCAACCCCTGACGCGATGAAGCAAGGCGGCAAGTTCATCGCGGCGCAGGTAGACAACCAGCGCGTTGAGGACGCCGAGCACGATCGCCGGGACCGGACTGGTGTGCAGGACGAACAGATGGGTTGCCACGGCGCCGACCATGGTGCCGCCGAGCCACAGCGCGCCGAGCGAAGCCAGGCCCGGAACCAGCAGCGCGACGGCGCCGGCGATTTCGACCACGCCGGTCACGACGCGGAACCACTGACCGAGACCGATCTGCGCAAACAGGTCGACCATGAAGGGAATGCCGGCCAGTTTGGCGGCGCCGGCCGCAAGGAATGCCGCCGCGATGATGCCCTGCAACGTCCAGGCGCCGATACGACGGGAAGGACGCGATGATTGGATAGAAACTGCACTCATGATGGTCTCCATTGGGTTGAGGTTGAAAGTGAAGAGAAGCTAAGACGCCGACCGCCATCGCAACAGACGATTTATTTAGATATTATCCATCGGTTAATCAGATATATTACCGATGCCGCGCGACCCGAAGTGATGGATGTTTTCCGCACGGCTGCGATCAAGAGGTCGGCCAGAGGCGCGATGCCGCAAGGCGCTCACGCCTTCCCGGACGTGATCCGCCTTGGGTGGTCATGATGGTTGGTCAATATGGTTGCGGCGGCGCGAGCCATGTCGCCGCCGCGACGTTCAGTCTGGGAGCTTGTCGAAGAAGAGATAGAGGGCGGCAATTTTGCCGTCCCGCACGATGAGGAAATCGGTTCCGGCGTAAGCTGGCGGCCTGCCAGGGCTGCCCGACCCCCACCGGACCCGACAGCCATCGCCTATCTCCTCAGGCGGGGAGAGCGGCTGATACTGGAAGTCAGGATGCGTAGCCTTGATCACGCCTGCGATGCGGTCGATCTCGTCACGGCCGCGGTACGCACCGTTAGGTTCGTAGAACACAGCGTCTTCGTGGAAGATCTCATCGATCGCTGCGCGTCGACGTACGGGGTCGATCTCACCGAACACCTCGTGGAGATTGCGAAGCGATAAGGTCGATGCGGTCTGGGGCATGGTCTTTCTCCGGTTATCGTCAAGGTCAGCTTCACGCTTGATCGACCCCAATGATGGGGTCGATCGGTTTCGCCATGCCACGCAAACCACAGGCCCGGAAATGGCTGCCATGATTTGCCCACGCGCCCTACGCGGCCGTGGCCGCCTCGAGCGCGGGATAGTCGGTGTAGCCCGGCGCGGCGCCGCCAAAGAAGCTGGCGCGATCCGCTTCGTTCATCGGCGCCCCGGTCTTCACCCGGGCGACGAAATCCGGATTGGCAAGGACCAGCTGACCGTAGGCTTCCAGATCGGCCAACCCCGAAGCGACGTCGGCGCCGATCCGGTCGCGTGGACGGCCGGGCCGGTTCACGATCAGCGGTTGCTTCCGCAGCGCGCGGATGTCGCCGACCAGTTTCTCGTCGCCGGCATGCAAGATGTGCAGGTAGGCAAGGCCGAGCTTGCCGAGTTCGGCGACCAGATAGCGGTAGAGGTCCGGGCCTTCCGCGCCTTCGTCGATCCCGTTCAAGGTCAGGCCGGGAGACAGCCGGATGGCGGTCCGGTCCGCGCCGATCTCCCCGGCAACCGCGTTGACGACCTCGACGGCGAAGCGGGTGCGGTTCGCGATCGAGCCGCCATATTCATCTGTGCGCGTGTTGGCGCTCGGGGCGAAGAACTGCTGGATGAGATAGGAATTCGCGCCATGAAGCTCGACACCATCGGCGCCAGCCTCGATCGCGGCGCTCGCCGCGTCGCGGAAGTCGGCGACGGTCCGGCGCACTTCCTCGGTCGTCAGCGCGCGCGGCACGGGAATGTCCTTCATTCCCGTGGCGGTGAACATCAGCGCCCCCGGCGCGATCGCGGAGGGTGCGACGGGCTGGCGGTGATGCGGCGTATTGTCGGGGTGCGACATGCGTCCGGCGTGCATGATCTGGATGAAGATATGGCCGTCCTTGTCATGCACGGCGGCGGTCACCCTCTTCCACCCGGCGATATGCGCGGGAGTGTAGATGCCTGGCGTAGCGAGGTAGCCCTGTCCATCATCCGAAGGTTGGGTGCCTTCGGTGACGATCAGGCCGACGCTGGCGCGTTGGGCATAATATTCGGCGGCGCGTTCTCCCGGCGTGCCGTCGAACTTCGCGCGGCTGCGGGTCATCGGGGCCATGACCAGACGGTTTGGCAGACTGTAGCGTCCGACACGAACGGGCGTGAATGATTGCTTCATAGTTTTCCTCGACAGGGCTTGGATTACGCATGACGAGAAACTAGGGAGCGCAGCGTAGTCAGATAAGCCGGCTTATTCAGATGGGATCCATCGGCATATCGGATACAGCGTCGGTGGATTCACCCTGCCATCCCGATGAATCGGCGCAATTGTCGACCCCGCTCGGCGCGACCTTGGTCGAATGACTTGCAGGCAGGAGACGAAGACTCCCGCTATTGGCACTTTTCCGTTTCATCGGACGTCCGCTTTGCGCACAAGCGGTCCCCCGCTGAAAAATAGCGCGAGACGGTCATGTTGGGCTGATCGGCCACACCAGTAGATCTGGGAAGCTCCGCCTTGACGCAAGCTGCATCGTCGGCATGCGCGCCTTTCACCCGCCGCCCTACGTTCGTATATGTTGGAATTCGTTGAGCCCAACGAGATGCCCACCGCACCAGTTTCGCACCAGAAACGACCTCAACAAAGCGCAACGAACGCGATCAAAGGCAACGAAAACACAGCGAAATCAATGAAGGCGATCGATTTACTGCCGCTCATAACGATCTGGTTGCAGGTAAGCCTATCTGTTCTGAGCAACCGCATTTGTGAGCTGGATGATGAGATTACCTCTGCTCGAAGCTGCGTTAGCGAAAACCGCCACGCCCGTCTCGCTTCACGATCGCGATATTGCCGAGGATCGCATTGTCCTTGAGTGAGTAGAGCATCGCCGCATGTTGCGTTCTGAGCCCGAGCAAGGACTTGATCTCGACGGCCAGAGCGAGCGTTTGACCATCAGGCGAGAGTGGCCCCGCCTCGATTTGGCACTTCTTCGTGTTTACCGCTGACGACACCGAAGGAAGGATGATGTCCCAACGATCTCGTGCATCCACGGCGCGGCGCCTTCCGGCAAGAAGCTCCTCAACAGGCTGCAGACGACTTGACTCGTCTGACAGATACTGAAAATGAACGGAGAGTCCCAACAGGGCGCATGTCTTGAGATCATCCGGGTGGGTAGCGGCACCACTCCACTGACAGTGCTTCGCCTCGATCGGCGCGCAGAACTTCCCGTAAGCCGATCGTATGCCCTCCTCTTCTAGGAAAATGGCATTGGACAGGCTGCTTGTGACCAATTTCTCGGCCAGGACCCGTTTGCCGCTCACCGACGATGTCCGAAGCTCGCTGGGAAGCACACGCTTGCCTGTCATCGCGCAGGGCTGAAGAACATCTGGTGCAACGATCTTTCCGGTTTTGGCGCAGCGTTGGGCCTCATGCGGCAGTAAGGTGCGTTTGGTCTCCTGGCAGCGGACGAACTCCCGGGCATGTCCACGCTTGCCGGAGACGACAGAAGAAGTCTCTTGATCAAGCCGATACGGCTTGCCCGAGACCTCGCTTGCACCAAGGTGCTCCGAGAGTACATCGGCGCTTGTGAAAGCGCATTGCCCAAAATGAGCAGGCTCTCCCTTCTTGCAGGAGATAACGCAAGATTTGAGCAATGTCCGGTCAACGACAGCATTCGTGATGTCGGACATGCCAGCTTCGTCAACGAGGATCGACTTCGCAGTAAGCGAACAGCGAAGGAGATGCTCAGGCAATCCATAACGTCCACCCACCTCCGAGCGCGCCAACCGGTGCCTTAGCGCGCGCAAGCCCGAAAGTTCACAGGCGGCGAGGCAGTCGGCAGGGACCTCAACACGCGTCAGCGCGCATGGCTCCAGCGCCGGCGCGGTGTCGATCCGATCGGCGGAAGGCATGATGGCGAGGTCGCTCTCATATGACGCGCCATCCAGAAGGTATCGTACCTTTAGAATTACCCGCCGGCTCACCTGGCCGTCTAAGGCCACAAGTGTTGTGTCAATTTGTGGCGTGAATTCATCTTCCAGCTTCTTGCGCTTCCGAGCATCTTTACCGGCCGACCTCAGCTCAGCGTCGCGCCGCTCAAGATAGAAACGGTTAAATTCAACGATGTTTGGGTCGCGATTGGCTTCATCCAGAACGAGATTTGAATTGAGACCAGCGACCGCGGGCTGCTGAAGTAGATCCGGCATAGCGTCGAGCGTAGCGGCCGCCTGAGTGTGCTCGTTTGGGTTGCAGATAATTGTCACGATGCGCTCGTAACTGTCATGGGCAGTTGTCGCGCGTACGCGGACAATAGCATTACCTTCGAACCCGGGCTGCACGCTCTGGATTGTCACCTCCGGCTTCGTTCCCATGAAGCCAGACACCCACTCGTCGACAAGCTCCTCTATCCGCCGCCGCGGCTCATGATCGATATCCTGAACGTCATGAAGGCCGGAAGCCGTGACGCGATCAATAAGGCGAAGAAAGGCGGGACTCCCTGGCCTATAGAGCGGTGCCTTTGCGTAATCGGACCCGGCAGCCTCTGTGAGGCGCGCCAATTCTGGCCCACCATTGCCAGTGATGCGCAGAACACCAGGAGTAATATCGTTGACAGTTCCGCCGAGACTTGTGAAGGCCGCGCGCACGAATGACTCGAGATCCATGGAAGGCTTGATCTTTTCGAGCGTTGGCGTCTGGGGGCCGACATACCCGTAGCCATCCTGCGACCCTAGCGTTTGTTCGATATTCTCTTTTTCTTCTTCGAGGGTCTTCTTGGCAGCTTCGATACTGCGGGCGATCCTCTCTGCGGCAGCTTTCATGTCGCGGCCAGCAAGTGCCGCAACCACAAGCTCGCGTATCTTTTCGTCGAAGCCGGCCCCCTCTTCCTCGTCGGCGACGCCCGATGCCTCAAGCAAGGACTCGATATCGCCGATGGCATCGGTCGCCATCTGCAACTTGGTCATCAGACGGCCGACAATATATTCTTCGAACGTGCCCGCGAGCATCACATTGTAGATGATTACGTTCTTATGCTGCGAGCCCAGGCGCTGAACGCGACCGATACGCTGCTCCACGGTCATTGGATTCCAAGGCAGATCGAAATTGATCAACACGTTGGCAATTTGAAGATTGATACCTTCCGAGCCAGCTTCGGTTGAAACAATGGCACGGATCTCAGGCGGATCGGCACGGAAACGAGCTATGGTCTCTTGGTTTCGTTGGCCGGAGGACCCGTTGATGATGCCGACCTTGAGACCGAGCTCCTCGAGAAACACCTGAATCGTGGTCTGAGTTTCACGCCGCCCCGTAAATACGACCATACGCCAGCCGGTCGGATTTTCCTGCTCGAGCAACGAAACGAGTTGACGCAGCCCTTCAAGCTTCGCGCTCGTCTTCATGGGTGTGACGATGGCTTTGACAGTCTCCGCAAGCTCCATCGGCACCGTCTCGTTGCGAGCCATAGTCTGAAGCTGGGTCATAAGCGCATGCGGGCTGCTGGTCAGCGCTTGGAGGATGCTTATCTGCGCTAGCCGATTTAGCTTCTGTATGGGCTTGGCGATAGCCTCGATAAGGGCAAGCTCCTCGGCAGAAGGTTCAACCTTGTGCAGCTGAATTTTCCGCTCGGGAAAATCCAGATTGGCATCGCCGCGCCGCACGCGCGACATATAACCATAAACGATCTTTCGAAACTCCTCCCGCGCTTCCGGTTTGAGGACGCGTGCATTCTCGCGCTTGTCGTCGATGAACCGGCGGGCGAACATACCTTCATTGCCGAAGGGGTTTTCGTGACCGCGCGCTACTGTAAGCAGATCGACCAGTGAATAGAGGTCCCAGAGCCGATTTTGGATCGGCGTGGCCGTTAGCATCAGCACGTAGCGGAAGCGGCGCTGCTGAAGAGCTCGATGAAAGACTTTTGCTACCTGCGGTGTGGGATCGACACCGTAGAGATTACGAAGCTTATGGGCTTCGTCCAGCACCAGCATATCGAAGCGGTCATCGGGAATCTTTTCCAGATACGACCGCGCCGAATGATAGGTCGTGATGACGGCACCTACGTCGTCAGGTTCGGCGGAAACAAGTTTGCTTCCGGTGACAACCTCACCGAGGATATCGAACTTCGTCTCAAGCTCGTCCTTCCACTGAGGGCCGAGCAATTTGGGAGCGATAATCAGGATCTTGGCGATGCGGTTTCGGGCGATAAGCTCGCTCGCAACAAGTCCCGCCGATATGGTTTTGCCGAGACCGACATCGTCCGCGAGAAGGGTAACCGGGAGGCGCCGGCAAAAGGTAATGAGGTTTTGGACCTGGTGGTGGAAGGGATCGAGGCGTTCCTTCCAGCGGAACTCCGATTTAAAATCGTCTCGGCTCTCAATCACGATCGGGTCGGTCAGCCCCCATTCCAGCGCGGCCCGATACACGGTATAGTCTTCTGGCGATTTCGCTCGCCGTAAGATCTTGGTCTGTAGCCCCTGCGCCGACGCCATTGCACCCGCCCCTTTGCAACCAGAGTGACGCTAGGCGCAGGGCGCGGCAAGCCCTTCTTTCGCCAAACATCCCAGAGACTTAAGTCTGCACGCCGTACGGCCTCGTCTAGAGGCGCAGTGTCGAATAGGCCGCGTCCCCCGAACAGGTACTCACAAGTGCAGGGCCACGGACGAATGCCTAAATGTCTAGAAATCGGCGCCCGCAGCCTTCTACACGTCGGCATCAACTTTGATTATGGAGAGGGTCGGGAGGCGAGCGCGTTGTCTCGACTACAGGGTGATCGTCTGTGCCAGTTCAAGGTAGCGACAGAACGCATTCGCCAGTTGCATCTGGCGCGGTGTTTTGCATTCGGCCTCAAAGATAGCCGGAGACGCGACCATGATCGCGAGACATTTGGCACGGGAAATCGCAACGTTCAGGCGATTGGCACTGTAGAGAAATTCCATTCCGCGCGGCGCATCGGCGTGGGATGATGTCGCTAGAGAATAAATCGCGATGGCGGCCTCTTGCCCCTGGAATTTGTCGACGGTGCCGACGTGCGCGCCAGGAATGCGCTGCTGAATTTCAAAAACCTGCGCGTTGTAGGGAGCGATGATAATAATGTCAGAAGGCTCCAGCACTTTCGTTTTGCCATCCCTGTCTGTCCACTGCGTTCCTGAAGACAGCAAAGAGGTCACGATCCGCGCAACCGCTTCGGCCTCTTCAATCGAACTGGACTGGTTGCCGGTGTGAGAAACCGGCACGTACCGCAGCCCGGTTCCGAGGAACACCCCGGTGGAGGTCACGTTCTGCTGCGCGCATTTGGGCACCGCGTGCAGTTTGCTGTCGTAAAACAGCTCCGAATTGAAGGCGGTAATCGCCGGGTGCATCCGCCAGGTCTCTTCAAGAAAAAGACCCTGATCAGGGGATATCGTCTGGCGATCGGCGAGTATGTGATGAAGAGCCGATACGCCGGTCCCGTCCGGATGCGATCCTTGCGTGGGCTGGTCTAGCTGCTGGGGGTCGCCCAACAGAATAACTTGGGGAGCGGCCTGCGAAACGGCCAGGACGTTAGCCAGCGACATTTGCGCGGCTTCATCGACGAAGAGAACGTCAACGCTGTTCGCAACATCCTCGCGCGCCCAGAAAAATGGCGTGCCGCCCAGGATAGCGATTCCGCCGGAGCTGATCGCCGCAACCGCCTTAGGATTATCAGGATAAATACGTACGTGATCGGTTTCAGAGTTTTTATCCGAGCATCGATGCCCGGCCTTGACGGCCTGTCGCGCTGACAGTGCCACTTCGATCGCCTTGTCGATCAGATTGCGAATGACCTTGTGGCTGTTGGCGGTCACGCCGACGCGCTTGCCGTCTTTGAGCAGACGGCAAATCATGTGCGCACCGGTGAACGACTTCCCGGTGCCCGGTGGCCCCTGGATCGGTAGGACACCGCCTGAAAGCGCAGGAGTGATCCGCAGCGCATCCTCCAGGGTGGTTTCACTTTCGATGTGCAGCGAAGTGGAACCAAGCCGCGGAGGCAATCGAAGGAGAAGGTCACGAGCCGCCTGATATTCCCCCACGCCTTCGATGCCGTGTTCAGCGACGTAGATGCCAATGCGCAGAAGCGATCCCTGCTGCTCCTTGGTTGGAATATGCGTGTGCTCGAAGACGGCGTCCGGATGGATATCCGCCGTCTTCTTGGACTTCTTGATATCGATCGTGAGGTCATCCTGCGAGATGGCGAGGGCCGACCCGAACTTTTCTCCTCCCAGGACATGTAAGTCGGCTTCGTCGCGGATATCGGTATCTTGCGGAGCAAACCTATACCGATCTGTTGGAATGCCCTGTTTGCTTCGCTCTACCGTCATCACGAATTCTAGGCTGCTGAGGCCCGCCTTTTCATCAAGTAGCTCCTCGGCAGTCAGTGCGGCCAACCGGAAATACTCCCACCAGTTCGCTTTCTCCTCCCGACGGTGCCAGTCGAGCGAATGCGCCAAAATAAAGCGGCCCTGCTGCTCCGGCGTACGTTCGACAGGATCGATCGGAACATCGTGCGTAAGCCGCTCGATCAGCTCGTTGATACGCGCTTCATGCTCGGCAATATCGTCGCTTGGACCATCGCTGCCAGGTGCAGGTCGATCAATCGCGGCACCATCCGCAATCGCCTGTGCGCGCAAAAGCTCCAGCCAATCCCGCAAAGCCGCCGTGGAATTGCAGTCATCCTGATTGTACGCGGCCACAGCTTGGCGTGCCGACTCATCGATCGACTGGGCGTCCCTCAATTCCAGACCCGCCTGAATAGCCGCCAGCGCCACGTTCGCATCTTGGAGCGGCATCACGCGCGTAAAGGCGTAAAATGGCTCCAGCTTCTTGATCGAATAGCTCTCGACGCTTGCCCTGATCGCGTTGCGGACGACCGCATAAAGGTCAACCATAACTTTGCCGCGCAGGAGATCATCCACCTCAGTTTGCCGCGTGGCATAGCGCCCCATAAGGCGCTTCAACGCGCTGGGTTCATAGGGCGCATAGTGGTAGACGTGCATCTCCGGGAACTCGGCGCGCCTTGCCGAGAGAAAGTCCATAAAGGTCTCGAAGATCGCCTTTTCGGATACTCGGTCGAAGGCCCACTGCGCTTCGCAATGGTCGCTGCCCGCCGCGTCGCGGTAGCGATAGCCGAACAAATATTCGAACCCTCCTTCGCCGATGAACGGGTCTCCTTCGATATCAAAGAAGACATCGCCCGGGGACGGTGGAGGCAAAAGGCAAAGACCCGTTCCAGGGACAATATCGAGCAGTTCGTGGCGCAAAGTGCCGGTCTCACGCGCTTCGACCTGAACACGCGCCTGCTCCCGCGCCTTAACGTAGCTGGCGACAGAACCCCGCCTCGGCTTCCACGTCAAGGGCACGGGCATTGCAGAAAGCGCCTTGGCCGTCGCGATGCCATTGGTGCGCAGCTCGTTCGTCTGTAACGCGGTCACGTTGGCCACCAGACAGATATGGTCATCGGCGCGCCTGCGCGCATCGCATTGCGGCTCCCAGCGACATACGTCGCAATGGGCTTTCGGATCAGGATAGACGATATTGGCAGGCTCGGTGCGGCTGTCCACCGCCGTCTGGGCGGCGCACTGCGCCTTACGAAAGAACGCCATATAGTCGGCAACACGGAATTGCTGCGGATGAAACTCCGACCACGGCGCTACGACGTAGACGAACTCCGGCTCGACGCCCTGCATGGCAGCGAGGAGCTGTGCGTAAAGGCATAGCTGCAAGATGGTGCCGCCCTTAGTTTCGCGGGCAAGCTTGGTATCGATAATCTCGTATGACCACTCCCCGAGGTCACTCGGTGTTTCCACCCGCCGCAGAATGTCGGCGCGTCCCACCCAGTCCCCGTCACGCAAGGCTGCCTGGACGATGATTGCGTGACCAGCCTGCATCGCCTCGCGCGTTTGGGCCACGGCCTCATCCGTAACATCGACGCCCTCGATCAGGAACGGCTCGAAGCCGTTAGCCGCCAGATGATTGAGGAAGGCCTGTTCATGCTTCTGGCCGCGCTCGCGCAATATGTCGAGGAGCGGGTCCCAGCGCGCAGGTTTAGGCAGCAAACCCTGTGCGACCTTGAGATCGACGTCGGTCAAATGCGCGCAATAGAGATTTCCCACGAGATCGTGGGCACTGAGCATCAAAGTGGTGCCGACTTTTTGCATGATCCAAGCCCCCGAGGCGCGAAGGTAATCGGACGAGCGCCCGCGCTTGGCTGCGCCCGATTATACACTCAACCCACGGATACCTCGCAACCCGTAGTCCATTGACGATTGCAGAGGGATATATTGGACACCCCTGATTCGCTAACGGACTCTCAGACGCGTTACGGCCAACCCGAGCTGTTGTTCAATAAAACTGGTATGCAGACGTCATGTACCGCCAGGAGCAGAGTGCCACGGCGGCGGCCGGTGGTATCAACGATAACGTTCTCCTCAGCACGCCCACCGAGGACCTGGTTGAAGAGTTGGCGGAGAGATACCGCCTCAACGTCCCGATCCTCGATCGCGCCAACGCCGAGGCCGAGCACTCCGAAGGGCCTGTTGAAGTCTATGACTACTTTTCGCGCGACTATGGTAGGAGCGACGGGCGCCGCACGGCACAAGGCAGCATCGTTGAACTGACCGTTCCCTACACGGGAGACCGAGGGCTCTTCGACGTCCAGCCGACGACTTTCGACAGCGGGCCGCCGCGCGCACAAATCGATGGGAACTACGTCATCGTCAGGCATTCGGATAGGGAGTTGAAGCCCGGAGAGGCCAATAAAGCCTTGAACGGGTGCTTGACGTCATAGAGCGATACTTGACCTGGCAGCGAGCTACGGCCGAGCCCTTCAATGAGCGGATCAAGGGGTGCCTGCGCGAGGCCATTGAGGCCCGGAAGGCCAAAGTCTTGAAGGACCGCAACTCGGTTGCGAACCTCGGATTCAAGCTGAAGGGTCGCGCGGACGCTCCCAAGACTTATGTCGCCCCAGTGGTGCGCAAGAAGATTGTGCCGACCATTCCGAAACCGCGGCGAACCTTTCCTTTCATTCGCTTTGGTATCCAATTGTGCCACGCACTTTTGACAACCATTTTGTTTCCGCACAACCAATTGCATCATGCGGGGATGATCACGTTTTCCGATGCGCTCTTTAGCGGCCATTAAGCTACGCAAAGGAGGCGCGTGAGGTTGTCGCCTGTGCCGGAATTGCAGGTCGAGGACGGGCGACGCGACTAGCCACGCCGTTGGGCCGCAAACGATAAGGGGCTTAAGTGATGAACGAGTTCGGGCAGAAGGGAAAGGTTCCGCTCTCGGAACGGCTGTCGGTGTCACCAGAGGAGGCAAGCGCCCTCACCGGGATCGGGCTGACCTCCATTCGCGAGGCGATCAGCAGCGGTGACCTCAAGGCCAAGAAGCACGGGAGGCGTACGATCATCCTGCCGGACGATTTGAGAGTATGGCTTAAAACGCTACCGGACGCCCGCAAGTCGCTTGAAGTAAGCCCCGCTTAACGTCTTCCGAATGACGTACTGGCGCGTTGGCGAACTTACCGTTCTTCGACATCTAAGACGAACATCTTATGAACTGCGATCTTGGGTTGGACCGCTTGAACTGGCCGACTGGTTCCATGTCATGTTCAAGCTGGCTTTTGGAGCTTGGCAGTGTCGCATGGCCGCAGCACACGGTGCACATTCCGCAGGTCGCGATGACCGCCGACAAGCGCAGCTCATCGGCAGCGCGAGTGACGAGGTCTCGGGCACGTTCGCGTCTACGATTTGGTTGAGAGGAAGCGGTGATCCGCGCCCTCCCAGCCGAGCTGGACCAGTGCGACTATGCGGATGCGCTGACGCAGCAACAGCGTGAGGTCTCCGCTTGACCGAGATTGGGCGTGACCGGCTGCGCGCCGAGCGGGAGGAAGCCGCGCTGGTCTGGCACGCGCAGGCGCAAGGCGATGCCATCGAGCACCGGTCCGACGAGCGACACGCCAGCGTCGAGCACGTCGCGGTCATCACGACAGGGGACAGGCGTCAGGGGCAAGGCCGTAGGAAGGCCGTACAGCGCGCCGGGAGCGCGGGGCTAAGCACTCCGTCGCCATCGCACAGGCGGTCACGCGCGTCGCAGGGACGCGGCGCAAAAGCGGTAAGTAACTAGACCACGCAAAATGTAGAAAGCCCTTTAAGAAGGGCACTTCTTCGATTGCGTCACGGACGAAGCATTCGTGACGGGTTGCATCGTTGAAAATCAACTACTTCGACGCGCGCGAAAATTGGTAATAAATCGGTAATGGATCGGAAGGGAAAATCACTAAGCGCCTAATTCTATGGGGTTTTAACGTATGCCGTCACGGATCATGTATCCGGCGCCACGGATCGTATGCAGCAAGGGCCGCTCAAAGCCCTTGTCGATCTTGGAGCGCAGCCGCGAAATATGCACATC
>Ga0207675_100000907_pt1 | contig 29583 bp, 28 predicted proteins | sample KBSSwiS42_FD_184305 | JGI IMG/M metagenome (GOLD analysis project Ga0207675, IMG submission 184305) | Switchgrass rhizosphere microbial communities from Kellogg Biological Station, Michigan, USA - KBS Switchgrass S4-2 (SPAdes) (version 2) | ecosystem: Host-associated > Plants > Roots >...
ATCTTGTTGCCGAAGCCGCCGCCGATGTCCTGCGTGACGAAGCGGAGCTTGTCGATCCCGACCCGCATCGCCGGGCCCATCATGATCGCCGCGAACCCGGGGAACTGGTTGTTCGTGATGATCGTCCACTGGCCCGTACCTCGGTTGAACTCGACGAGCGCACCGTTGCACTCGAGCGGCGTCGAGTTGAAGCGGTCGAAGTGGAGCTCCGAGATCTTCACCACGCGATCCGCGTCTGCGAAGGCCTGGTCGAGGTCACCCCACTCGTAGACGCCTTCCCAGGTCAGGTTGGTTCCGGCGTCGTCGTGCAGGACCGGCGCGTCGTCAGTCAGCGCTTCCCGCGCGTCGGTGATCACCGGCAGCGGCTCGTAGTCGACCTCGACGAGCTCGGCGGCGTCACGGGCGGTCTCGCGCGTGCTGGCCGCCACCGCCGCAACCGGCTCGCCGACGAAACGGGCCCTGCCGACGGCGAGGCAGAAGTCCTTCAGGTGCGCGCCCGGCGGCGAGGAGATCTGGAAGAACGGGTCAGTCAGGAGCGCGACCTCGTCCCCTGTCAGCGTCCCGAAGACACCCGGATGCTCCAGCGCCTTCGAGACGTCCACCGAGCGGATCTTGGCGTGGGCGTACGGCGAGCGGACGAAGTGGACGTAACCCATGTTGTGGCGCTTGACGTCATCGAAGAACAGGCCTTCGCCCTGGACGAGGCGCTTGTCCTCCTTGCGCGGCACGTTCTGGCCCGCGAACCCCGGCTTCGTCTCCTGTTCCTCGACGACGATCGGCTCGGAGACGGTGGTGCTCTCGCTCACTCGGAGACCTCCTGACGAACGACGTGTCGACTGGTCATTGCAGACGGACGCCCCGGCAGAGCCGGCGCGTCCTGAAGTCGCCGTCGCAAGCGCCGGCTCACTCATCCACCTCCTGGCCCGACGCGGCCTTGATCGCCTTGACGATGTTCCAGTAGCCGGTGCAGCGGCAGATGTTGCCCTGGATCGCCCTCGTGATCTCCTCGTTCGAAGGGGTCGGGCTGTGCCGGAGCAGCGCGGTCGCGCTCATCAGCATCCCGGGCGTGCAGTAGCCGCACTGCAGCGCGTGGTGGTCGTTAAAGGCCTGCTGGAGCCCGTTCAGCTGCTCCTCCTCGGCCAGCCCCTCGACGGTCTCGATCGAGGCGCCGTCCGCCTGGACCGCCAGGAGCATGCAGCTCTTGACGAGCGTCCCGTCGAAGATGACGCTGCAGGCACCGCAGTTGCCGGTGTCGCAGCCGACGTGAGTCCCCGTCAGGTCGAGGTCGTCGCGGATCAGGTGCACGAGCAGGCGGCGTGACTCAACCTCGCGCTCGTAGGTCGTGCCGTTGACCTCGACCGAGATCGTCCTCGACGTCTCGACGGCCCTGTGCGCCCCGTTGCCCTCCACTATTCCCTCGCTCTCTTCGACGCTTGCTCGACGGCTCTCGCCGCGACCACCTCGGCCAGGTGGCGACGGTAGTCGGCCGAGGCATGGACGTCTCCGGGCGGATCGATCCCCGCGCTGCGCACCGCCTCACGCACCGCCTCGGGCTCGGCGGAAGCCGGCCGGACGAGCTCCGGCACCGCCCCCACGCAGCCGAGCGCAACGCGGAGCTCGCCGTTGGCCGAGGCGGCCGCGTTGACGATGCAGGTCCCGTCGACGCCGATCGGAACCGAGGCAAACCCGTCGCTGCGGCCGGGCGGGATCGTGATCTTCGTCAACAGCTCGCCGGGGCCGACAGCCGTCATGTAGACGCCCAGGAAGAACTCGTCCGCCGGGACAGTCCGCTCCCCGTTCGAGCCCACGATCGTCATCTGAGCGCCGATCGCGACCATCACCGGCGGCAGGTGGTTCGTGGGGTCGCTGGAGCAGATGTTGCCGCCGATCGTTCCGCGGTTGCGTACCTGCACGTCGGCGATCTGCGCGCAGACCTCGGCGAGGATCGGCCTGGCCCGGGCCTCCGACGACGCGATCAGCTCGGTGTAGGTCGTCATCGGGCCAACCTCGAGCGTCCCGTCGGAACCGAGCTCGATCCCCTTCAGCTGCGGGATTCCGTTGAGGTCGACCAGGGCGTCCGGCGCTGCCGCGCGGGCCTTCATGACGTTGATCAGGGTCTGTCCGCCGGCGAGGGCGCGGGCGCCGAGGTTTTCTCCGAGGACGCCGAGAGCCTGCTCGAGCGTCGCCGGCCGCGCGTACCCAACCTCGCTCAGCAGCATGGCGGCAATCGTATGCCTGAGCCCTCCGCGGCTGCAAACACGTGCCGATCCGGACCAGCAGTGAGCGGCCCGGCCGGGCCGAGGCAGCGGGTGTTACGCCGCCTCGGCCAGCTCGCCTTCGAGCTTCTCGAGCGCCTCGCGCTCGAGCTGGCGAACACGCTCGCGCGTGATGCCGAGCTCCTTGCCGATCGCCTCGAGGGCAACCGGCTCGCCGCCGACGCCGAAGCGGAGCTCGATGATCCTGCGCTGGCGCTCGGGCAGTGACTCGATCGCTCGCCGGACCTCGCTGCGCCGCAGCGAGTCCACTGCCTCCTCCTCGGGGCTGTCGGCCGCCGGATCGTGGAACAGGTCGGCGAGCTCGCCGTCCTCCTCCGAGCCGATCGGCCGGTTGAGCGAGACGTTGGCCTCGACCGCGTCGAGCGCCTCGTCCACGTGCAGGAGCGAGAGCTCCGTCGCCTCGGCCAGCTCCTCGCGGGTCGGCTTGCGACCGAGCTTCGTCTCCAGCCGATTCGACTCCCGAGCGAGCTTCACGCGCCGCTCGTTGACATGAGTCGGGATGCGGATCGTCGCCGACTGGTTCGAGATCGCCCGCTGGCAGGCCTGGCGAATCCACCAGGTGGCATAGGTCGAGAACTTGTAGCCACGCCGCCAGTCGAACTTCTCGACGGCCCGGTTCAGTCCGATCACGCCCTCCTGGACGAGATCCAGCAGCGGCAGGTCCTTGCGCTGGTAACGCTTGGCGATCGAGATCACCAGGCGCAGGTTCGAGTTGATCATGCGCTCCTTCGCGGCAGCGTCGCCGCGCTCGACGCGCTTGGCCAGGGCGACCTCCTCCGCGGCGGTGAGCAGCGGAAAGCGGCCGGCCCGGTGCATGAACAGCGAGAGCGCGTCGGTCGGGGCCGGGGCCTCGACCCGCGCGGGCTGCTGCTCAACCGGCTCCTCGGGTGCCGGGACGACGATCTCGACCGCTCGAGCCTCGAGCTCGGCGCGGAGCTCTACGAGCTCCTCGTCGTCGAGATCGTGCTCATGGGCGAACGCCTCGAGGGCGTTCTCCTCGATCGAGCCGTGCTCCTCGGCGTCCTCGAGGAACGCCGGTACAACAAGTTCAAGCGTGGTGCTCAGTTTCTTCCTCACTTCCTTCTAGTAGGGAGGTGCCGGGTCGCAGAAGCCACCGCTTCCCGCCGGCACTTTCTACAACGACCCGGTGACCCATCGTATTCCGAAATCTCGCGGTGTTTGCGAACTTCCGTCGTTAGCGCGCCTTGTATTCGGTCGAGCCGGTCCCTAGGTTTCCGCGTGCACCGAGCACGGGACGCGAGTAGGTCGAAGCCGTCACCGAAGGTTGTACGCGGAGGTCGCAAGACCGAGGCGGAAAGTCAGCGGAGACGGTGGACGAAAGCGAGACCGGCTCGGTGAACCTTTTTAGGAGGCGAGTGCGCGTCGATGGGCGGTGCGCACCGCTGCCGTGAGGGTGTCGATGTCGTAGGCGCCCTGGTGCCGGATGCCGTTGACGAAGAACGTCGGCGTGCCGGAGACACCGCTCAGGTCGGCGTCGTCGACGTCCGAGGCGATTCGGCCGGCGTGCTCGTGTCGACGCAGCTCGTCGGTGAACCGGTCGACGTCGAGCCCGAGCTCCCGGGCATACTCGACCAGGTTTTTCGGCTCGAGCGCGTCCTGGTGGTCGAAGAGGAGATCGTGCATCTCCCAGAAAGCTCCCTGGTCGTCTGCGGCCTCGGAGGCCTCGGCCGCAAGCTGTGCCCGTGGGTGCACGTCCGACAGCGGAAGGTGCCGGAAGACGAAGCGCAGGTCGTTCCCGAATTCGTTCAGAAGCTGGCGCAGAACCGGCTCTGCCCGGCCGCAGAACGGGCATTCGAAGTCGCCGTACTCGACGAGCGTGACGGGCGCGTCGTCGTCCCCTCGGATGTGGTCTCGCTCGGGGTCGACCGGGGCGGCGAGATCGACGATCGATTCTGCCGTCCTGGCGAACTGGCGAGTCATGACCTCGGGCGGCAGGAGCGCGATCACCCGAAAGGCGAGCCACCCCAGCACCGACGCGCAGACGGCCGCCGTGAGAACGGCGAGCTTCGCCTCCTCCAGCTCGCGGCCGTCGAATGCCAGCGTGGAGATGAGTATGGAGACCGTGAAGCCGATCCCCGCCACCACGCCGGCCCCGGCCAGACCGGGCCAGGTGACCGGCAACCGCAGCCCGGTTCGCGTGGCCAGCCAGGAGCTGCCGACGATCCCGACCGGCTTGCCGATGACGTAGGCAAAGAAGATCCCGAGCGCGACCGGCGAGGTGAGCGCGTCCTCGATCAGCCCGCGATCGATCACGATCCCGATGTTGGCCAGCGCGAACACCGGCACGATTACGTAGCTCGTCCACGGGTGCAACGTGCGCTGGAGACGCTCGTTGGGCGAGATGGCGAGATCCACCCCGAGCCGCGCCTCGCGCGCCAGCTCGGGGGTCGGCTGCTCGCGAAAGGCCCGGAAGAGCTCCGTCGCCCGGTCGAGGTCGAGCCGCATCGCCGGGTAGGCGTAGGCCAGCAGGCCCATCGCAAGCCCCACGATTACGGGATCGATCCCCGACTTGAGCACGGCGACCCACATTGCGGAGCCGAACACGACGTAGACCGCGGAGCGCTGCACGCCCACCGCGCGGATCGTGAGGACGCCGCCGAGGATCGCGAGCGCCGCCAGCAGGGCGCTCAGCTTGACGTGTCCGGTGTAGACGACGGCGATGACCACCAGGGCTACCACGTCGTCGACCACGGCGATCGAGAGCAGGAACAACCGGAGCCTCTGAGTCGACGCCGGCGCCACGAGCGCGAGCACGCCTAGGGCGAAGGCGGTGTCGGTCGACATGGCGGCACCCCAGCCGTGGGAGCTCGAGTGGCCCGCGTTGAAGGCCAGGTAGATCGCGATCGGCACGGCCATGCCGCCCAGCGCGGCGACCACCGGCAGCGCGATCCGCCGCCGCTCGCGTAACTCGCCGAGGTCGAACTCCCGCCGCGCCTCCAGCCCAACGACGAAGAAGAAGAGCGCCATCAGGCCCTCGTTCACCCACTGGCCGAGGTCGAGCGAGATGCCTTCCCCGCCCAGCTGGACCGAGAGGTTCGTCGTCCAGACCGACTCGTATGAACCGTGGTCGACGTTGGCCCATACGAGCGCCGCGACCGTCGCGGCGAAGAGGATCAGCGCGCCGCCGGTCTCGGTGCGTAGGTACTCGCGCACGGGCGCCGCCAGGTGTCGTGCCCAGGCCGTCCTGCCTGCGAGTGGGGCGGCTGCCTCTACCACTGCTGCATCGGACCAAAAAAATTCGCCGAGCCGGTTTCGCTTTCGTCCACCTCACCGACTGACCTTCCGCTTCCGCGTACGGCCTTCCGGCTGGGCTTCGACCTACTCGCGCTCCGTGCTCGGCGCAAGCGGCAACCTAGCGGGAGCGACAGGGTCGGACAAGACCCCGCCAAAACGCGTTCGCGCTCTTTGCGGCCTTTTTCTTTTTGGCGTCTACGCGCCGCAGCCTTCGTCCTCGGGCCCGTCGAGCGGCAGCTGGCAGAGCAGCGAGCCGAGCGTCTCCAGCTCCTCTACCGAGAAGCGCCCGGCGAAGTGGCTCCGGATGCCTTCGACGTGCGTCGAGGAAGCCTGGCGCAGCTTCTCGTAGCCCTCGTCCGTGAGCAGCGCGTAGGTGACGCGCGCGTCGCTCGAGCACGAAGCCCGCTCGACGTAGCCGCAGCGCTCGAGCCCTTCGAGCAGGCGCGTGATCCCCGACGGCGTCAGGAGCACGCTCTTCGCCAGGTCGACGCGGCGCATCATCCGCTCCGGCTCCTGGGCGAGGCGCAGCAGTACCTCGTAGTCGTTCAGCGTCAGTTCGTGAGCCGACATGAGCTCGCCGTTGAAACGGCGCATCGCGGACGCGTGCGCGCGCAAGAGCGCGACCCAGGCGCGCTGTTCCGGCGTGGTTGGGCCGATTGTTGGTGTTTTTGCTTGCGTGCTCATTATTTGACAGCGCAACCTTCTCTGCTACGATTGTTGATGGCTCAAGTATACCCGAAGGAAAGGAAGACAGAAATGTCAGCTACCGAAACGACAACGATCATCCCCGCCGGTACCTGGGCGATCGATCCGGTTCACACGAGCGTCGGCTTCCAGGTCACCGACACGACCGAGGGCTTCAGCACCGCCAGCGGCCGCTTCACCGATGTCGAGGGCCACTTCGAGGGCGGTGAGACGCCGGTGATTGCAGGCACGATCCGTGTCGCCGGCCTCCGCACCGACAACGAGCAGCGCGACGCGCACCTTCTCTCCCCCGACTTCCTCGAGGCGGAGAAGTACCCCGAGATCCATTTCGTCTCGAAGTCCGTCGAGCCGCTCGATGCCGAGCGCTTCGTCGTCCGCGGCGACCTGATCGTCAAAGACGCCCCTGTCGAAGTCGAGCTCGAGGGCACGGTCCGCGGCGTCGGCCTCCGTGTCCAGACCGGCAACGAACAGCTCGTCGTCGATGCACGCGGTGCATTCGTGTGGGGCCCGTTCACGGTCGAGGTCACCGCGGCCGTCACGGCCGTGAAGGAAGAGGCGTAACCGAGATGCGTCTCCTGGGACTCGCCGGCAGCCTCCGAGCAGGCTCCTACAACCGCGGCCTCCTGCGTGCAGCCGCCGAGCTGGCGCCGGCGGGCACGGTCTTCGAGGAGCACGACCTGCGTGGCCTGCCGTTCTACGACGGCGACCTCGAGGCTGCCGGCGATCCCGTCTCCGTCATCGAGCTCAAGGACGCGATTCGTCGCGCAGATGCGCTCGTGATCGCCACTCCGGAGTACAACCGGGGCCTTCCCGGCGTCCTCAAGAACGCGATCGACTGGGCCTCCCGCCCGGCGCTCGCGTCTCCACTCGCAGGCAAGCCCGTCGCCATCATGGGCGCCACGACCGGCTTCGCCGGCACGGCGCGCGCCCAGCAGCAACTGCGTGACGCGCTCGAGTTTCCGGGGGCGATCGTGCTCCAGCAGCCCGAGGTGCTCGTCTCGGAGGCATACCTGCGCTTCGACGGGAACGGCGACCTCGTGGACGAGGGGGTCCGGGAGCAGATCGCCGAGCTGCTCGCGGCGCTCACCCCGGCGCCGGCTCCGGCCGCGGGCCCAGGAAGCCTTCCGCTAGAGGCGGATCCGCGGGTCGAGGAACCCGTAGGCGACGAAGGCCACGGCCAGCATCGTGGTGATCGCCAGCAGCGCGACCTTGAGAAGGTGCTTGCGTAGGACTCCGAGCTCCGAGGATTCGCCCTATCTCCCGGCTCGCTGTCACGGCGTAGTACGCTCGCCGCGTGAGTACCGTCGGCGAGCTGATGACGAGCGAGGTTCTGACCGTCGCTCCGGAGGACACGATCGGCGAGACCGCGCAGAAGATGGTCGAGCTGGGTGTGAGCTCGGCGGTGGTCTCCGACTACGGCCGCATGATCGGGATCGTCACCGAGCGCGACCTCACGCGCGCGGTCGCCGGCCGCGTGCACACGAGCGAAGCACGAGTCCGCGAGTGGATGACCCCCGACCCGATCACGCTGACGAGGGACGCCGCCGCGAGCGAGGCGGCCGAGATCATGCTCGAGAACCGGTTCCGGCACATCCCGATCGTCGAGGACGACCGCACGATCGGGATCGTCAGCATCCGCGACGTGGCTCGCTGGAGCACCGAGGAGGACTAGACCAGCTCGAGCTGCCGATGGGCTTCGAGGCCCGAGACGCCGACGCCGACCAGGCGTAACGCCCCCGGGCGGTCGGCCAGCGCGCGGTCGAGACACGCGCAGGCGAGCTCCCAGATTCGCGTCGCGTCGTCGGTGCCGACCGGGAGCGAGACCGAGCGCGACCGGATCGAGAAGTCCGTGTAGCGAACCTTCGTGGTGACGGTCCGGCCGGTCTGGCCGCCCAGCCGTTCGGCGACGAGCTCAGCCAGGCGGCGCAGCTCCTCCTGGAGCCGCTCCACCTCGGCCACGTCGCGCGGGAACGTCTCCTCGGCGCTGATCGAGACGGTCTCCGAGGTCAGATCGAGCCGGCGGGGGTCGATCCCACGGGCCCGGTCGCGCAGGAGCGGCCCGAGCTTGCCTGGAAGCAGGCCGCGCAACCGGTCGTCCTCCAGCGCCGCGAGCGACCCGATCGTCTCGATCCCCGCCCGGCGGAGCCGCTCTTCGGCTCGCGGGCCGACCCCGGGGAGCCGCCGCACAGGGAACGGGGCAAGAAAGGCGGCTTCCTTCCCGGCCGGGACGACCGTGATCCCACCGGGCTTGCGCCGGTCGCTCGCGATCTTCGAGACCACCTTGCAGGTGGAGACGCCGAGCGAGCAGGAGAGGCTGGTCGTACCACGCACCGCCGCCTGAACCGCCTCCGCCACCGCGCGGGCGCGACCGAAGTCGGCGGCCACCTCCCCCACGTCGAGGTACCCCTCGTCCATGCCCGTCCGCTCGACGGTCGGCACGACCTCCCGCACCGCCGCCCAGACCGCTTTCGAGTAGTCCGAGTAGAGCCGCTTGCGCGGCGTGAGGAAGACCGCCTGCGGACACCGGCGCAGCGCCTCCGCACACGACATCGCCGAGTGGATGCCGAACCTGCGCGCGACGTAGTTGGCGGTGGCCACCACCCCGCGCCCATGCGGGTCGCCCCCGACGACGAGCGGCTTCGTGCGCAGCTCGGGTGCCTCCAGCTCCTCCACGGCGGCGAAGAACGCGTCCAGGTCCAGGTGCGCGACGATCATCCGTCGTCCCGGTAGACGGTTCGCATCGGAACCCCGAGCCGGCGTGCCACGAACGGGATGGTGGCGCCCTGGGCGATCACGGAGAACGCGACCACGACGAACACGATGCCGTAGATCCGGTCGGCTCCGCCCACCCCGGCCAGCAGGGCAAAGGCCGCCAACAGGATCGGCACCGCGCCCTTGAGGCCGCTCCACATCACGAACAGACGCTCCCCCGGACGCAGCTGGGCCCGCAGCAGGAGTGGGCCCGTTGCGAGCGGCCGCGCCAGGAAGGCGAGGATCAGGGCGATCAGGATGGCGTCGCCCCAGACCGGCCCGAGACTCACCTTGTTCACGGTCAGCCCGAGCGCGACGAAGACGACGATTTCGGCAAGGCTGGCGAGCGACGTTTGGAACCGCTCGACAGCCTCCCGGTGCGGATAGCTCGCGTCGCCGATCAGGATTCCCGCGACGAACACCGCCACGAAGCCGGAGCCGTGCGCGACCGCCGCGACTCCGTAGATCACACCGGCGGCCGCGAGGCTCCTCAGCGGGTAGAGCGCCGGGTTCGCGAGGCGAATCCTCCGGAACGACTCGAGCATGACGAGCGCCCCCGCCACGCCGATCGCGAGCCCGACCGACATCTCGACGACGAACTCCCTGACGACGACCCAGAAGGTCGAATTGGCGTGGGTGGCGAAGTCGAGCATTCCGACCATCAGGGCGATCCCGACCGGGTCGTTGACCCCGGACTCGCCCTCCAGGATGGTTCCGGTCCGGCCACCGACCTCCCGTTGCCCGAGCACAGAGAACATCACCGCCGGGTCGGTGGGCGCGAGAGCGGCGCCGAGGATGCCCGCTCCGGTCCAGCTGAAGTCGAAGAGGTAGCGGCCGGCCAGCGTCATCAGCCCCGCGGTCGCGAAGGTGCCGATGACCCCGAGCAGAGAGATGAGCCCGATCTCAGGCCGAAACCGCTTCCAGCCGATGCGCAGCCCGCCGTCGAAGAGGATCACGACCAGCGCGAGCACGGCGATCCGCTCGACGTCCTTGATCGAGAGCTCGCGTCCGAGACGCGGAATGAAGTGCACGGCCAGTACGGCTGCGAGCAGGAAGATCGCCGGCGCCGGCACCGGGATCCGCTCGCTCAGCTTGTGCGAGAGGACCGCAAGGGCGAAGACCGCCGAGACGACGAGCACGATCAGGCCGAAATGGGTGATCTCGCCCATTCGCGTCGAGCCTAGAGCACCGGGTTGCTGCTGCTCGGAGCGCTAGACCTCGGCGGCAAGCGCCCGCTGCGCCGCCTCGGAAGCAGCCTCGGCGGCCCGGCGGGCGCGCGCCAGGCGGCCGTCGTCGGCCACCGTCGCCAGATTGATCTCGACGAGCCTGCTCGCGGCCTGGGCGGCGCCGGCGGCCAGGCAGGCGGCCGCGGCGGCGTCGGCCCGGGCGGAGCCGTCGGCGCGATCTGCCGCCTCGGCGGCGAGCAGCGAGGTGTCGGCGGCGGCCTCGCCGATCGCGAGCGGCACCTCGGCGGCTCGTGCGAGCGCGCGGGCGAGACCCGTGTCGCGCCGCTCCAGGGAGGTCAACGCCCGCTCGTAGGCCAGCGCGTCCTGCTGCGCGAGCGCCAGCAGCCGGTCCCGCAGATCGATCGCCTGTGCCCGCGCTCCGTCGGCGTCGCTCCAGCCGTCCGAGCGGGCGGCGGTCTTGGCGACGAGCGAGGCGGCCAGCGCGGCGGAGACGCCCGCGACCCAGCCTGAGCCCGGCACCGCCTCTCCCGAGGAGATCATCTCGGCGAGCTCGCGGGCTAGGGCAGGCGCAGTCATCGCCTCAGAAGAAGAACTGCTTCCAGGCCGTCCACCAGTCGTCGGCGCGGGAGACGATCGTGCGCGCGTCGAGGAGCTCGACCCCGGCACGGTGGCGGAGGCTCGCGGCCGGGGCCGTCCACTTGTACTCGACCTTGATCTCGCACGGCCTGCCCGGGTCATACGGCTCGACCGCCTTCAGGTCGGAGAGCCCCTGCCTGGAGCCTGCCTCCACGAGCTGGCGCGCTCTGCCCGGTTGCAGCAGCCGCGCGCTCTTCACGCCGAGTCCCTGCTTCACCTCGACGGTTGTGAGACCGTCGCCGAGGAGCTCCGTGCCTTCCCGGCAGGCGGCGTCGTCGCCCGTGACGAGCAGCACCGGACAGCCCCAGGTGCCGCACAGGGCGGCGTTGATCCCGGTCTCGCCGACGAGCGTCCCGTTGAACCAGAGATTCTGGAAGTCCGGGCCCGAGACCGTGTGGTTGAGCACGCCGTCGCCGGCGCCCGCCCGCGCGTGCATCCCGACGAACAGCGCCGCGTCCACGCCCTGCTCCAGGAACTCGGTGTACTCGGTCCATTCCTCCTGCACGACGTACTCGCAGTCCGGCTCGAGGTCCTCCGGCAGCAGCGAGTTGAAGTCGTACCCCTTGCCCGCGCCGTGGCAGTCCATCACCACGATCTCGGTCGCGCCGCCCGCCTTCGCGCCGCGGACGGCGGCGTTGATCTCCTGCGTGTAGAGCTTCCGCCCCTCTTCGTAGAGCGCCTCGCCGGCGTTCGTCTGCTCGGGCCGGACGATCCCGGCGATGCCTTCCATGTCGCTGATGACGAAGACCTTCACGCTTGTAGCCTCTCATTCGTGGAGAGCGGACTCCAGGGCAAGCGCGTGCTCGTCACGGGAGCTTCGGGGGGGATCGGCTCGGCCTGCGCCCGCGCCTTCGCCGGCGAGGGCTGCGAGGTCGTCGTCCACTACCACCTCGGCCGGGAGCGAGCCGAGGCTCTCGCGGAGGAGCTCGGAGGAGCTCTCGCGATCGCCGCCGACCTCACCGACGAGGCCGAGGCGGACCGGCTCTTCGAGGCCGCGGGCGAGCTCGACGTCTGCGCCGCGGTCGCCGGCATCTGGCCGGAGGAGGACGTGCCCGTGTGGCAGCTGCCTCTCGAGCGCTGGGAGGCGACGCTGCGCGCAAACCTGACGGCCACCTTCCTCACCGCGCGCGGCTTCCTGCGCGGGGTCGAGCGCAGCGGTCACGGCAGCCTCGTGCTCGTCGGCTCGACCGCTGGGCTCTTCGGCGAGGCCGGGCACGCCGACTACGCCGCGGCCAAGTCGGCCATCGTGCAGGGCCTCTTGCTGAGCCTCAAGAACGAGGTGGTGCGGATCGCTCCTCGCGCGCGCGTGAACACAGTGGCGCCCGGCTGGACGCAATCCCCCATGACACGGGCCTCTCTCAACGAGGAGACGCTGGGTCGGATCACGAGAACGATGCCTCTAAGGAAGGTGGCTCAGCCCGACGACGTCGCTCGAGTCGTGGTCGCGCTCGCCTCGGACGAGCTTTCGGGCCACGTCACCGGCCAAGTCGTGACCGTCGCCGGTGGCATGGAAGGCCGCGTCCTCCACGACTGATCCCTCGAAAGAGTGACGGCGGGCCGTAGCCCGCCGTCTGAAACTCCGAACGCCGCAGGATGATTGCCGTCAGTCCCCGGCAGAGGAGTCTTGTCCGGGAATCGGCAATCCCAATCCCGGACTTGAGTGCCCAGACGTACTACAGGCGGGCCCGCCGCCCGGGCCCGCCTGAGTCTCCCGTGAGAGAGAGCCGCAGTCACATCTCCGGAGGGCCCCGCCGCATCGGGCCCACTCCGTAGCTTGGTCGGAGGGCCCCGCCGCATCGGGCCCGCTCCGTTTCGATGAGCTGCCCCCGCCGCATCGGGGCGCTCTGTCGTTGCAGGTGGAGTATCGATGAAAGGGGGCCACTTGATCTATCCCTCGTTCTCGGTTGACGACCTTGCTTCACTCACAAGTAGAGTCGAACCCGCATGAACAACCGATTTCACGAGCGTCTGGCCACCGGGCCGATCGTCGTCGGCGACGGCGGCATGGGCGTGTTGATCTCGAGCGCGGTGCCGCGGCTGCGCTGTCCCGAGGAGGCCAACATCCGCTCGCCCGAGAGCGTCGTCACCCTGCACGCGAGCTTCATTCGCGCCGGCGCCGACCTGATCGAGACGAACACGTTCGGCGCGAACAGGCGCAAGCTCGCCCACCAGTACCTGGAGGAGGAGTTCGAGCGCATCAACGGCGCAGCGGTGAAGCTCGCGCGGGAGGCGAGGGAGGTTTCCGGCCGCGACGTCTTCATCGCCGGCTCGATCGGCCCGCTGGGCGACCTCCCCGGGGTTCCGCCCGAGCAGCGGGGCGAGGTCTTCGCCGAGCAGGCCCAGCTTCTGGACGGGCGCGGCGTCGACCTCTTCATGATCGAGACGTTCTACGAGCTCGACGAGCTTGTCACGGCGATCGAGGCAGTCCGGAGCGTCTCGTCGCTGCCGATCGTCGCGACCCTGACCTTCGACGAGGGCGCCGAGACGCTCGCGGGCGTCACCGCCGCCGAGGCCGCCGACCGCCTGCGCCCGCTGGAGCTGGCAGCGATCGGGGCGAACCACGGCGCCGGACTTCACGCAGCGCTGGCCGCGCTCGAGGCGATGGGCGGGGACGGCGGCCCTCCGCTGGCCGCGCTTCCGAACGTCGGCCTGGCGAGCTTGAGCGGCGGCCGGGTCATCTATCCCCACGCGACGCCCGAGTACTTCGCCGAGTTCGCCGCCCACGCCCGGCGGCTCGGTGCCAGGCTGATCGGCGGCTGCTGCGGGACGACGCCGCTGGAGATCGCCGCGATCGCCTCCGCGGTGGAGGAGGAGCGGGAGCCGAGCGCGCCGCTCGACGTGATGGAGCGGGCGCTGCCGGAGCCGCGGCTCGCCGGCGAAGCGGAGGAGACCGAGCTCGCGCGCATGCTCGGCGCGGGCGAGTGGGTCACGTGCGTCGAGCTCGACCCGCCCAAGGGCGGGACCTACGACTCGATGCTGAACGTGGCCAGAACGCTCAAAGCCTCCGGGAAGGTCGGCTTCGTCGACATCAACGACAATCCGATGGCGCGCGCGCGGGCGAACGCGCTCATGGCTGCGGTGGCGATCGAGCGCGACTGCGGGCTCGAGACGATCCCGCACGTCACGCCGCGCGACACCTCGATCATGGGGCTCGAGTCGCAGCTGCTCGGAGCCCATGCCGAAGGCGTGCGGAACGTGCTCTCGGTCACTGGCGATCCTCCGGAGGTCGGGGACTACCCGGGCTCGAGCGGCGTCTACGAGGTCGACTCGATCGGCCTCTCGCACGTGATCTCGAAGCTGAACCGGGGCGAGGACTTCAACGGCAAAGGGATCGACGCTCCGACCTCCTTCTACCTCGGCGTCGCGGTGAACCCGTCCGCCGACGATCTCGAGACCGAGGCCGATCGGTTCCGCCGGAAGGTCGAAGCCGGGGCGAGATTCGCGATGACGCAGGCGCTGTTCGACCTCTCCTATCTCGACCGCTTCGAAGAGCTGATCGGCGGCTGGCCGGTGCCGCTTCTGCTCGGGATCTTCTACGTGCGCAGCTACCAGCTCGCCGTGCGGCTGCACAACGAGGTGCCCGGGATCGTCGTCCCGGAGGAGGTGCAGCGCCGGCTGGAGAAGGCTGGAGCGAACGCGGGCGCCGAGGGCCTGGCGCTCGCCCGCGAGCTCTACGCGCAGGCGCGCGACAAGGTGGCGGGCGTCTACGTGATCCCGCCGTTCAAGCAGCCAGAGTCGGCGCTCGACCTTCTCGGGTAAGCGAAGAGGCCGCCGAAGCGGCCTCTTCTACCCCCGGAGCAGCTGTGCCTAGTGCGCGAGCGGATCGTGCCGGTGGCGAACCGCCAGCGCGCCGCCCAGTCCGACGAGGATCCCGGCTGCGACGATGCCGGCTCCGATTCCGGCGTCGCCCCAGTTGAAGTTGCTGTCACTCGTCGCGACGACAGTCGGCTCGGTCTGCGTCGGCTGCTGGAGGCCGGCGGTCTTCTCGCTGACGACTGCAGCGGGAAGCACGTACTGCCCGAGCCCGTACTTGCGGTTGAGCGCCTCGCTCCTGAGCATCAGCGCCCGGTACTCCGCCTTCGTTGGCCCGAACTGCGTCGGATACAGGCCCACCGTCTTCTCGCTCACGATCGGCTTGGACGACTGGCTCGAGAAGGCGCTGCCGTCGTTCACCTGCATCGCCAGTGCGGTTGCGGGAATGACGAGGACGACTGCCAGTGTCATCGTCAGGGTCTTGAGGATTCGCTTGAACATCGTCTCCACCTCTTCCGTGTGCTGCTTGCTCGACATGCCCTGAAACTACGGCCGCGGCGCTGCGAAAGAAATCGGAGGTATCCCTACGGTTTGCTCCGCAAGCGAAGAGGCCGCCGAGGCGGCCTCTTCGCGGTGAGACGACGTCCCTAGTGCGCGATCGGGAAGTCGCGTCGCCGAACCGTCAGCACCAGGCCGGCACCAAGGAGCATCGTCCCGAAGACGACGCCGGCTCCGATTCCGGCATCGCCCCAGTCGAACTCGCTCCCGGAGGAGGCGACCTGCGTAGTCGTCGACGTCGTCGGCAGCTGCAGCCCGTCGACCTTCTCGCTCACGATCGGCGTCGACGACTGCCCGACGCCGTACTTGCGGTTGAAGCCTTCGCTGCGGATGATCAGCGCGCGGTATTCGGCGTCGCTCATGCTCGCCGGCTTCTGCGAATCGGTGCTCTGTGGCACGACGACGTTCATCCCTTCGCTCATGTATGGGGTCTGAGCCGGGATCGGCTTCGCGGAGGCGGTTTGCGCGATCAGCGCCAGGCTGAACGCAACGGTGATGGTCATCGAGATGAGGAGTCGCTGGTACATGGCGGACTTCCTTTCTGGTGTGACATGCGTCGACCGTACGACGGCGGAGACCCGGAGGAAATTGGAGAAATCCCTACGGTTTCGGAGCGGGCTCGCCCGCTGCGATGTGCCGTGCCAGGTCCGCGCGGGAGCGGAGGCCAAGCTTCGCGTAGACGCGCGAGAGGTTCGCCTCCACCGTCTTCACCGTCACGAAGAGCGCCGCGGCGACCTCCTTGTTCGAGCGCCCTTCCGCGACAAGCCCTGCGATCTGCCGCTCGGTCGCGGTGAGCCCGCCCTCGGACCGCCGGCGCCCGCCGATGCGCGCCAGCTCGGCCCGGGCTCTCTCGGCGAAGGCCGTGGCGGACAGCTCCTCGAACGCGGCGGCGGACTCCTCTAGCCGGTCGCGGGCGTCGGCTTTCCGCTTCGCGCGGCGCAGCGCGGCACCGTAGAAGAGCAGCGTCCGGGCGCGGTCGAAGGGCAGGGGCACAGCGTCGTGGTCGACGAGAGCCGCCTGGAAGTCGGCAAGCGCTTCATCGAGCGCACCGCGCGCCGCGGCCAGCAGCCCGCGGCATCGGCGTGACGAGGCCGTCGCGCCGCGCCGGCCCAGCCGCACGGCGTTGCCCTCGTACCAGTCGAGCAGCTCGCCCGCCTCGTCCAGCCGCCCAAGCTCGACGAGCGCGTCGACCTGGTCGGGCACGTAGCGGGTCAGGCCGGGCTCGCAGATCCGTTCTGCGCGGGCGAGCTCGACGAGCGGGGCGAGATGCTCCGCGGCCTCGGCAGGGCGCCCGAGCGAGAGCTCGAGCAGGCCAAGCGCGGAGCCGGCGAACTGCGTGACGGGCGTGAGCTCCGTCGTTCGGCCGAGCTCGAGCGCGCGTGCCGCGGTCTCGCGGGCCTCTTGCTCGCGGCCTCGGTGGGCGTCCGCGAGCGCCTGCATTGCGCGCGCGTAGCCGCCGACGGCCTCCTGTCCTGCCTGCTCGGCGATCTCCCTCGCCGCCTCGGCGTTTCGCCACCCCTGCTCGAAGTCGCCGAGGAGGCATTCAGCCTGCGCCAGCATCACGTACACGTAGGCGAGCGATCCCTCGTCTCCGGCCGCCCGCCCGCGGTCGATCAGCTGCTCGGAGGTCGGCTTGACGCCGCCGGGCTCCTCCCACCACATCCGTGCGATCGCCGCCGCGAACACCGGTTGCCCGAGGATCCGCTCGTTCTCGACCTCGGGTTGGAGGGCGAGCGCCGCCTCGAGCGTCTCCGGCGCCTCGAGCCGCCCGAGCGTCGCCTCCGCCAGCAGCTGCGAGCTCAAGGCCAACGCGAGCAGCGCGTCGTCCCCGAGCCCTCGCGCGAGCTCAGCCGCACGCTGCGCGTGCTCGACGGACTCGTCGAGCCGCCTCCGCTGCCGGAAGAGCTGCGCCGCGGCACCCTCGTGCGCACGGGCCAGGAGCGCGCGGTCGTCTCCTGCCTCAGCGGCCGCCTGTAGGAAGAGCTCGGTGGCCGCCCCGAGGTCGTCGGAGTAGGAACGCACGCGGGCGAGTCGCGTGAGGACCGAGGCCCGCTCGGGGCCTGCGGAGAGCTGTGCCGCGAGCTCCTCGAGCAGGACGAGCGCGCGCCGGCTGTCGCCGGACTCGAAGTGGTAGTAGCCGGCGTCCGCCAACCTGCGACGGCGGTCCGCCTCGCCTTCGGGCGGCGTGAGCTGCGCCGCCTCCTCGCTGAGCTCGGCAGCTGCGGCGGGAGCTCCGCGCGCGCGGGCGCGGGTGGCCGCCGCCTCGAGCGCCGCTCCGACCTTCTCGTCCGGTCCGGTCGCGCCCGCCGCCAGGTGGCGCGCGCGTTCCTCCGGGTCCCGGACGAGACCGCCGAGCAGTCGATGCGCCTCTCGGCGCCGAGCCGGCTCCGCGGCCGAATAGGCGCCCGAGGCGAGCAGCGGGTGCGTGAAGCGGATGCTGCCGTGATCGAGCTCGACGATTCCCTCGGCCTCGGCGGCCGCGAGCGTGCCGGGAGACCCGACCGCGTTCTCGACCAGCTCGACCGATGGCTGCGACGCGGCCGCCGCGACGAGCAGCGCCAGCTGTGCGTCTTCCGGGAGCGCCGTCATACGACCGCGGACGAGCGCGTCGAGTGTCGGCGGGAGTGTTCCCGACCCCAGCGCGTCGGGCGACTGCGCCAGCTCCAGCGCGAAGAAGGGGTTGCCTCCGGAGAGCTGGTGAAGTCGCCGCAGCAGCGGCCGCGGCAGGGTCGTCTCGAGGCGAGCGTGAAGCACGGCGTTCAGGGCCAGGAACTCGAGCGGCCCGACCGACACGCAAAGGACGCGCTCGGGCGGAAATGCCTGCTCGAGCTCCCCGGCCCCGTCGGGGCGCCGCGCGGTGACCAGGGCGACCGGCTCCCCGCGCAGGCGCCGGAGAGCAAACTGGAGAGCCGCGGCGGAAGACGGGTCCAGCCACTGGGAGTCGTCGATCGCCACGACCACCCGCTTCTGCGCGGCCAGCGCGCGCAGCGCGCTCAAGAGGCCCGCCCCGACCGCCCGCCGGTCGGCGCGAGCTCCGTCGTCGATCAGCAGCGCGGCGTCGAGCGCGCGGCGCTGCGGGGGCGGCAGCTCGCCGAGCACGTCCTCCAGCACAGGCCCCAGCAGGTCGGCGAGGCTCGAGAAGGCAAGCCTCGATTCGCTCTCGGCCGGCCGGGCGCGAAGGACGCGAAGCCCGCGGGCCTCGGCCTGCTCGATCGCGGCGAGCCAGACCGTCGTCTTGCCGATCCCGGGCTCGCCCTCCACGACGACGGCGCAGGGAGGCCCGTCCGCCTCCAGGAAGTCGGATATGGCGGCGAGCTCGTCTTCTCTGCCGACGACGTCGGCGGCCGTGGTGGCCATTGCCCTCGTTGGAGATGGTACGAGCCGGGCCGAGAGGCGTCTAGCGTGCGCAGGGCCCGGTCGAGACCGGCCCTCCCGCGGAAGCAAGGTCTCGCCTGACGATCGAGGCCGGCACGCCGTAGCCGCCGGGGCCTCCGAGCCGGGCGGCGAAGACCGTTACCTGAACGGCTCCCGAGGCGTCCACCGCGGGGCCGCCCGAGTCGCCATGGCGCACGGCTCCACCGATGCTCGTGACCGTGCGCCTGCCACGGCGCCCGTACGCGTCCTCGGCGAAGACGGTCGCGGTCTCTCCGATCCGTCCCGGAACCGCAGCGAGAGGACCGTTCTCCGGGTAGCCGACGATCGCCACAGGCGTGCCGGGGCGAGGATCGACGAGCCGGAGAGGCCTCGCGCTCAGCCCCGCGACGCGCAGCACTGCGATGTCGTTCTGCGGGTCGAAGACCAGGGCCTGGGCCCGGAACGTGCCGTCCGTGGAGCTCACCGTCGTGTCGTCTTCGCCGGCGACGACGTGCGCTGCGGTCACGACCACGCCCGGCCGGGCGACCCAGCCGCTTCCCTCGATCCCGAGGCCGCAGGCGGTGCCGACGATCCGTACGACGCTCGGTGCGGCGGCGCGCACGCCGGGCCGGCTCAGCACGCGCGGATCGGGCGGAGCCGTTGGCACCGGCGGTCCGGCCAGCCCCGGGAACGGATCGATTCGGGCGAGCGCGTTGAGGAGCGTCCGCGGCGGCACGATCGAGTTCAGGCGCTGGAGCACGACCGAGCGCTGCACGGCGCGGCGCAGCTGGGTCTGCCCCGGGAGTTGCAGCGCCATCGCCCCGAGCACCCACACCACGCCGAGCCCGATCAGGGCACCGGCCACCACGCCGCCCACGGAGTCGAGGAGCTGCAGGCTTCGCGCCCGCTCGCGATCTCGGATGAGCGCACCGACGCTGCTGCCGAGCACCTCGAAGGCGACCGCGAGCCCGACGGCCGCGACGAGGGCGACGACCGGCGCGTAGGGCGAGCTCGAGCCCTCCGAAAGCAGGAGCGGGGCAAGTCGCCCACCGAGGAACGCTCCTCCGATCAGCCCGGCGAGCGAGAGACCGCTCCAGACGAGGCCCTGCACCGCGCCGCCGAGCGCCGCGAGCACGACCAGGGCCAGCGCCAGCCAGTCGACGATCGTCACGAGCGGGTTAGGCTAGCCGCCGTGGACGGACCCGAGCTGCAGGAGTTCATCGACGGCTACAACGCCGCCTGGGGCGCCCACGACGTCGACGCGATCGTCGAGATGCATACGGAGGACTCGGTCTTCGAGAACCACGTCACCGGCGACGTGAACGTCGGCAGAGAGCAGATCGGCCGCGCGATCTCGGGCATCTTCTCCGTCTTCCCGGACCTCTCGTTCGAGACACGTCGGGCCTACATCCGCGAGGACCTCGTCGTCCAGGAATGGACAGCGCGAGGGACGCACGAGGGCACGATGACGCGCTCGGGGATCGAGGTCGCCCCGACCGGCAAGAAGGTCGAGTACCGCGGCATGGACGTGATCCCGATCCGCGACGGGCTCGTGGCGCGTAAGGACGTGTACTCGGACTCGATCACAATGCTCCGTCAGCTCGGCTTGACCGAGATCGGCTAGCGCTAGACTGTGCCCCGCTCCCGGGGGCGTAGTTCAGTTGGTTAGAACGCCGGCCTGTCACGCCGGAGGTCGCGGGTTCGAGTCCCGTCGCTCCCGTCTCTCCAGCCGAGCGGGTTTCGCATCGTTCGGCGCTCCACCTCGTCAAGCCCGGTGGCGCGATAGTGGCCCGGACGTCGCCCGCGGGCCCTTTGGCTCTCTAGTCGGATCCCCTCCGGATCCGTCGCGCAGCCATCGGCCCCCAGCCGGGCTGTCGCTCCCACGCCTGCGCTACAGGCTCGACGTCGTACTCGACACGCCGGAACTCGAATTCGCCGTCGTCGTGACGCAGCGCATAGGCGGCACGGGCGTCGCCGTCGAGCGGCATCCCTACGCTGCCTGGATTGATCAGCGTCGTGCCGTTGGGGCCCGGACGCTTGAATTGCAGGTGGCTGTGCCCGAACACGACGGTCTTGTCGCGGACGCCGTTCAACATTTGCTCGTCGCCCTCGCCCGGCTCCGCCGGAAAGCTTTCGACGTCCGACAGCGGTGAGCCGTGGACGTAGAGCACGCCGTCCAGCTCGACCTGTGCCTGCAACGAATACAACCACCCTTCATTGGTGCCGAGGCCCGAGTCGCTCTGCGCAAGCTCGGCGGCGACGTCGGGACGATCGGCCGGCGGCTCCCGCAGCCAGCGTTCGCCGTTACCGCGGATCCAGGTCGTGTTCGGCAGCTTCAGCAGGCGCTCGATTGTCTCGAGCGGCCACGGCGACCACGACGCGAAGTCGCCTCCGAGCAGGTACGCATCCGCTTCACCCGCCTCGGCGTCCTTCAACACCTCGTCGAGGGCAACCGCGTTCCCGTGAATGTCGTAGAGAACCGCGAGCACGTTTCGAACCTTAAGGGCTACTGGCCGGTGATCGCGACGCCGAGCCACGGACCCGCGGCGTAGCCGACGGCAAGGCTGGCTAGCCCGCGTGAGCTGTGTCTCGCCGCTCCGAAGGAACGGCCCGGAACCGGGAAGCCGGGCTCGGTCGCCGGGCCACGGGCGCCGGTGCCTCGGCCGCGTTTGGATCCGGAACAGTGCGGCGGAAACGGAACTCGTACCAGTCGGCGCGGGGGGCGCGGCGCATGCGCTTCCACCCATTCGCGAGCAGATCGGCCTCGACACCGGCTAGCGCGGCGAGGGCGCTCGGGTCGTCCTTCACGGATCTGCGCTCTTCCCATGGCAAACGCCAGGTCCGGAAAGTCTCGGAAAGGCCGAGCGCCTTGTCATCGTCGCGCGCCCGCACGTAGAACTGCGCCGTGACGTATCCACGCCAGAGCGAGATCGAGCATTGTTGTGTCGGCGGCGTCATTGTCACGGGCCTAGACGGACAAGACCCCAGTGCCGAGCGCCGCATACCCGGAAGCTCGAGCTTGTCACCCGTCGAGCAGAGCCACCATGGTCGCGCACGAGGCACGAGCCATCAACTAGCCGATCGGTCAGTTCTGCCTAGGCCCGACCCGCCGACCCGGGGCTCGCTCACGGGTCGCGAAGAAGCCTCGACCAGATCCCGGAAGTCGCAGCGATTCCGCATCGCGCGCGACGGGTATGAGGGATGAGATGGCCGCGCGCATGATCGAGGCGAACGGCGTCGAGCTCTGCACGGAACCTTTCGGCGACCCCACCGACCCGCCGATCCTTCTCGTCATGGGCATTGGCGGGTCGATGCTCTGGTGGGACGAGGCCTTCTGCCGTCTGCTCGTCGAGGGTGGCCGGTTCGTGGTCCGCTACGACCACCGCGACACCGGCCGCTCGGTCAGCTACGAGCCCGGGCATCCCGGCTACACAGGCAGCGACCTCGTTGCCGACGCCGCGGGCGTGCTCGACGCCTACGAGATCCCGGCCGCGCACGTCGTTGGTGTTTCCGCGGGTGGGGCGCTCGCCCAAGTGCTCGCGCTCACGAGGCCGGAGCGGGTGCTGTCGCTGGCCTTGATCAGCACCTCTCCTGCCGTGGCAGGCGAACGCGAGCTCCCTCCGCCTACCGAGGCGTTCACGCGCTTCGTGGGCACAGCGCACATGGACCGATCGGACGCCGACTCGGTGGTCGAGCACCTGGTTTCCTACTCGCGACTGCTCGCGGGAGGTCGGCGCCCGTTCGACGAAACGGCGACACGCGAGCTCGTTCAACGAGACATGGAGCGGGCGCGCGACTTCGCCGCTGCGCAAAACCACGAACTGCTGAGCGAGGGCGAGACGCACAGCAGCCCCCTCTCCTCAATCGATGCGCCCACGCTCGTCATCCACGGCACGGCCGACCCGATGTTCCCGCTCGAACACGGGGAAGCGCTCGCCGCGGAGATCCCGAACGCGCGACTCCTCGTGCTCGAAAACGCCGGTCACGGGATCGACCGAGCCGACTGGGAGACGATCGCCCACGCCATCCTCGAACACACCCCGACACTCGCCCGGGCCGCCGGCCCGTGAACCGCCCGGAGTGCGAAATCGGCGGCGTCAGACGAGCACGCGACCGGGGTTGCGGCGGACGCCATCGCAGCGTCGCGAATGACTGGGGTCAGGCGGGCTTCCCTGCCGCGATCCAGTCCTGGAAGCGAGCGACTCGCTCGTCCGGCCAGGCACCGTCGCACGGCATCGACCCGTCACGCAGCTTCGTCAGGATCGGGTCGCTCAGCCGGGCGACATCGTCGTACGACCAGAGGTCGAACTTGGAGATCATCGAGTTTCGGTCCTTGTCGCGGAAGAGCGGCTTGATGTCCTGGTCGAAGCTCAGCCGTTCGCCGGTTGTAGACACTTCAGTCTCCTTTCGATCGTTGAGGCTGTGAGGCCGGTGACGATCGCGACCTTCTGGGCGTCGCGGGGCGCGGCGTCATCCAACCAGATAGGTCTCGTAGATGACGCCTGCCTGCCGACGGCCGCCGACGCTGATGAAGACGCCCTTGTTCAGCCAGTCGAGCTCGGGAGCCGCAGTCTCGATCTGGGTCGAGGTGCGGAAGGTGTACTCGCCGGCGCCGACGTCGTCGCCGCGGGCGAGACGCTCGAGCACGTCGGGTTTGCCGTGGCGCACGCCACGCGCTTGAACGTAGAGGAGGGCGCCGTCGTCGGTTTGCAGCGTGTAGCGGATGTCAGCCAGGGCGGTGCCGTCCGGCAGGATGATCTGCCAATCGGCGCTCACGCCAGGCACCAGCCTCCCGTTCAGCTCGGGACCGGAGAACGTGCCGCCGGTCTGGGGCACGATGCGACGGTGTCCCTGGCTCACGTCACCGAGGTCGAGCGGTTCCCCGAGCACGGCCTCCAAGCGGTAGACAAGGCTCAACTGAGGTGCGGGAAGAGGGCTCATCGAGCGACCGGGGCCGGATCGTTCGGATGCGGCGCGAGCGGGATGATCGTGAGCTGCATCCACTCAGCGAGAGGCAGAGCCCGAAGCAGATCGTCGAGCTCCGCCTGGCTGTCTGCCGCATAGACACCGATCACCATCGTGTCGTCCGCGACCGCAGCTCGTCTCCAGAGTCGAAGTAGATGACCTTCCTCCACAAGTCTGGCCGCCGCCGACGCCTCGGCGCTCGTGCGCCGCCCGACCTCGGTCTCGGACGTCCCGTCCGGAACCTCGACCTCGAACTCGACCAGGAATTCCATCGCTTCCTCCTCGACGTTGCGCTAGGTGACTCGTACGCGCGGTCACGCCGCCAACGCGGCCCTCGCGGCGATGAACTCGAGGAGAGCGCTGTTCACTTCGTCGGGGTACGTCCAGCCGATGTTGTGCGGACCGCCCTCGACGGGGACGAGCGTGCAATCGGCGATCAGCGCCGGCAGCCGCGCCGCGGTCGAGTCGAACGGGAGGAGCCGGTCCGCGGTGCCGTGCACGACGAGTACGGGGACGTCGATCTTTGACAGGTCACCGCGGAAGTCGGTCAGCCAGGTGTCGATGCACGCGTAGGTCGCGAACGGGGACGCGCCGGCAGCGACGTTGAAGCTCGCCTGCCAGGCGCGGTCGCTGATGCGGCTGCCGCCGAGGACATCGACGTTGTAGAAGTTGTTGAGGAAGTCCTCGAAAAAGGCGTAGCGGTCCTTGACGATCGCCGCCTTGATACCTTCGAAGACCTGCCCGTCGACGCCCTCGGGGTTGTCGGCGGTCTTGAGCAAGAACGGCGGGATGGTCCCCAGCAACGCCGCCTTGCGCACGCGCTTCGAGCCGTACGTTCCCAGGTAGCGGGTGACCTCGCCGGTGCCCATCGAGAAGCCGGCGAGCACGATGTCGGTGAGGTCGAGGTGCTCGAGCAGCGCGTTGAGATCGGCGGCGAAGGTGTCGTAGTCGTAGCCGACGGTGGGCTGGCTCGAGCGACCGAACCCGCGCCGGTCGTATCTGATCACGCGATGGCCGCTCGCGAGCAGCTCACGCTCCTGACGCTCCCACGAGCTCCCGCTGAGCGGGTAGCCGTGGATCAGAACCACCGGCTGGCCCGTGCCGTGATCCTCGTAGTGGATCTCGATCGGAGCGTCGTTCTCGGTTCCAACAGCGATGCGGGGCATGCTCATCCTCCCTTGTTTGTGGTGAGTCCTGATGCGGTATGGCAGGAGCTTGCGCGTCGGGCAGCCCCGTCGCGCCCGTGGAGTCCCTGGTCGCTTGCCGGGTCTGCGGTTCCGGTGGCTAGGCCGGTGCGCCAGTGCGTGCGGCGTCGGGCAGCTGGTCGCGCAGCTGCATGCGGGAGCCGACGCCGAGATGCCCGACATCACCGAGATACGGCGTGCGAGGGCGATCCCTTCCCTCACGAATGCGACCGACGTCCGGCCACTGAGTGGGCCGAACGTCGCGCTACCTCGCGGTTGGCGAGGCCGATGTCCTGCGTGAAGCTGGCGGTGTCGTACCTGAAGTACTCCTCGACGTTGTTGCCGTGCAGCCACTGGGCGATGGTTGAGCAGACGACCTCGAACGACTGTCCGGCTGCTCACGCCGGAGCAGCACGAGTGCTAACGCCGGTGAGATCACCACCGAGAGAAGCCCGGCAGCCACGAGACCGGCGGCGCTGGCCCGGCTGACCGCGCCGAGCTGGAGCCCGATCTGCGAGGCGGCGACTGGGAACGTCAAGGAGGTGGCTTGCAGCACGCCGGCGATTACCGCGCGCGAGCGACCGAGCAGTCGCACGTACACGACCGCCGGCAGCCCGCGTACGAGGTAGATCGCGAGGAGGAACAGCGGCACTTGCGCCACGGTCGACGCGCTGGCAAACAGCGCGTTCAGGTCAAATCGCAGGCCGCTCGTGACAAAGAACACCGGGATGAACACGCCGAACCCGGCCGCCTCGAGCTTCAGCCGAAACTGCGGGTGGGTCATCATCTTGTCGCGGTCGATCAACGACAGCAATGCGCCAGCCGCAAACGCTCCAAGGATCGTCTCGAGCCCGATTTCGTCGGCGAGTGCAGTGAAGCCGATCAGGAGCACGAACGCCGCACGAACACGGATCTGGTCGGTTGTGTCCTGCAGACGCCGGAGGACGCGTGAAAGGCTGATGGAATGCTCGACACCGGTGATCGCTACGCCCACCAGCGCTACAACCAGCCCGAACAGGCCGATCAGAATTAGCGTCCCGGCCGTGCTGGTCGAGCCCATGCCCGAGAAGAACAGCGACAGCAGGATGATCGCCCCGAACTCCGCGATCGAGGCTGCAGCGATCACCGGCTGACCAAAGCTCGAGTTGATGTTGTCCGAGTCCTTTAGCACCGGGACGATCACGCCCAGTGAGGTGGAGACGAGCACGATCGCCACAAATAGGGGCGACTTGACGAGGCCACCCGCCTCCAAGCCCAGGCCGAGGATGATCGCGATCGCGAACGACAGCGCGAACCCGACCCCGGTCAGCTTGAGGATCCGGCCGCGTAGGCGGGCGACGTCGATCTCCAGGCCTGAGAGGAACAGCAGGAACGCCAGCCCGACGAGAGCGAGGATCGAGACGGGCAGATCGGGCTTGACCCAGCCCAGCCCGGACGGGCCGATAACGATTCCGAGCACGATCTCGAGCCCGATCGCAGGCAGCCGGAGCCGCGGGAAGAAACCAAGCGCGAGCGGGGCGAGCAGCCCGACGGCGACGACGATCAGCAGGTTCGTGAAATGCACAGCGGGCATGTCGAGATCCCGGCTTCGTTTACGTCCTGAACGAGGTATAGGGAGCCGAGCCGGCGGCCGCCGTCGGCCGCCAGCCCAGCGCGGGAGACCGAGTTGTGAGTCCTGATGTGGTCATGAGGGCAGCGTGCTCGTCGGACCGCCCCGTTGCGCCCATGGAGTCCCTGGTCGCTTGCCGGGTCTGCGATTCCGGTGGCTAGGCCGGTGCGCCGGTGCGTGCGGCGCCGGGCAGCGTGTCGCGCAGCTGCATGCGGGAGGTGATGCCGAGCTTCGTGAACACCTTGTGCAGGTGCCACTCGACCGTGCGCGGGCTGAGAAAGAGCTGCGCGCCGATCTCCTGATTTGTCTGCCCGTCCGTGGCGAGCCGCGCGATCTGCTCTTCCTGTGCGGTGAGCTGGCCGCGTGTTTCATCACCGCGCTTGCGCACCTTCTCTCCGGTCGCGAGCAGCTCGCGGCGGGTGCGCTCGGCGAATGCGTCGGCGCCGATGCTGATGAACATCTCGTAGGCGGTGCGGAGCTGGTCGCGCGCGTCCATCCGGCGTTTCTCACGCCGCAGCCACTCGCCGTAGAGTAGGTGGGCGCGGCCGAGCTCCGGCCGGAGCGGCGTGCGGCCGAGACGAGCGATCGCCTCGAGATACAGGGCTTCCGCTGCCTCGTTCTCGCTCACCAGCGCCCGCGAGCGCGCCACGATCCCGAGCCCCCAGTCGGTGCCGCTCGCGCTCGGGGCCTCGACGAGTCGCTCGAGGGCCTCGGCGGCGAGGCTCGAGTTCCCGCTTCGGACGCAGGCCTCTACCAGCTCGGCCAGCGCCCAGTGGGATTCCAGCGCCCAGTGAGAGATGAAGAGCTCGGGCGCTGCGTCGCTCGCCTGCTGCGCGGCCACGCGCGCGTCCTCGTAGCGGCCGAGGCCGTTGAAGAGGACAGCGGTTGTCCAGCGCGCGAACTGGACGCCGACGCCCTCGCCCCGGGCGGTGGCGTTCTCGATCGTCGTCGTGAGCAGCGCAGAGGCCTCGGCTTCGCGCCCCTGGTAGGCCGCGAGCAGCATTCTCCCGTACGAGGCGATGCGGATGCCGGTCGCGGCGGTGACCGCATCAGCCTCTGCGACCACCGAGGCCGCTTCGCTGAAGTCGCCGCTCCAGGTGACGACGATCCCCTTGCCCTGTAGCGCGGTCGCGAGCTGCGCGAGCGCTCCGGCATCACGGGCCAGCTGCACCTGCCGGGTGATGACCGCGTCCCAGCTAACCACGTCCCAGAGCGTGGCGGCGGCCCTCGCGGCCATCCCCCCGAACTGAAGCACCTTCTCATCGTCGCGAAACGCGCTGACCGCCTTCCGCAGCGTCGGCGCCGCCGGTCCAAGTCCCTCCGCGACCAGCTGCGCGAGGCCGTTCAGCAGAAGGTCGGAGGCAAGCGGCTCATGCGCCGGCGGCGGAGCGGCGCAGACAGCGAGCGAGATATCGCGCAATGTGCCGGCGGTCGCAAGCTCGCCCGCAGCCGCAGCGGCGACCCAGGCCTCGAGATAGGTCTGGCGGGCGAGGTCGACGTCGAGCGGCTCGAGCTCCCTTGCCGCCTTCAGCAGCTGCGCAGCGCCAATCCCGAAGCTCGAGGCCGACGCGATCCGCCCGCGCAGAAGGTCGACGCGTGCGCGCTGAAGCTCGTCCAGGGGCCCCGCTTCGGCCGTGGCCAGCACCCCAAGCGCCGCGTCGAACGCACCGGCCTCGAGGCTCGCCTGTGCCGCCGCCAGCGCGCGCTCGGCGCGCAGACCCGCGTCGACGGTCAGCGCAACGGCGCGCTGCAGGAACGCGGCTGCGGCGGCGATCCCGCCGCGAGCCTGAGCCCGGTCGGCCGACAGCTCCAGCTCGAGAGCAACCTCCTCGTCGGGTGCGAGCGCCGCATGAGCCCGATGCCAGGCGCGGCGATCAGGATCGCGCGCAGCATCGATGGCCTCTGCCAGCGCCCGATGCGCGCTTCGACGCCTGTCGGCAGACGCAGCACCGTAGATCGCCGACCGGAGCAGTGGGTGGCGGAACGTAACTCGCGTACCGACAGTGACCAGATCGGCCGCTTCGGCAGGAGCAGCCGCTTCGATAGGAAGACCAATCACGGCAGCGGCTTGCCAGAGGAGCATTGGATCGCCGGTCGGTTCGGCTGCACCGAGGAGCAGCAGGCGTTGCGTCTCCTCGGGTAGCAGGTCGACCCGACGCCGAAAGCTCGCTTCCACGCGGCTCGCGAGCGGCAACGAACCCGCCACGGCAAAGCCCCCGGCGAGACTCGCCGACGAGACACCGCGAGGCAGCTCGAGCAACGCGAGAGGGTTCCCGCGTGCCTCGTCGATGATCCGCTGACGGACCCGTTCGTCGAGCCGTCCTGGAGTGGACGAGGCGAGAAGCTCGCGTGCGTCGTCGTCCGACAGTCGCTCCAACGCAAGTTCCGGCAACCCTGCTAGCTCGCTCGCTTGATCCTGGTCGCGCTCGCCGAACAGCATGAGCACCGACTCCGCCTGGAGACGCCGTGCCACGAACGACAGGACCTGGGCCGAGCAGCGGTCGAGCCACTGCGCGTCGTCGACGACGCAGATCAGCGGCTGCGGTTCGGCCGCGTCCGAGAGCAGGGTCAGCACCGCGAGCCCGACGAGGAAACGATCGGGGCGCTGACCCGACGTCAGGCCGAAAGCTGTTTGCAGCGCCTCTCGCTGGAGCACCGGCAGCCTCTCGAGGCCATCGAGTAGCGGCATGCACAGTTGATGGAGCGCCGCAAACGGAAGCTCCATCTCCGATTCGACGCCTCCGGCACTGATGACCCGGCACCCCTTGCACGAGCGCGAGCCGTAATCCAGAAGGGCCGTCTTTCCCATGCCGGGCTCCCCACGCAGAACGAGCGTGCCGCTCTCTCGACGGCGCAATGCGCTCAGCAACTCATCGAGCCTCGCACGCTCGCGGGCGCGGCCCCGAAGCACCGGTCCCGAGACCCTAGGGACGAGTACGAGTCCGGCTACCTCGGGTCTTCCTGCCCGATGCGCTTCTTCGGTCTCGCTGCGGATCGGGACGGTGCTCACTGCTGGTCCAATAAGCCGCCGCCGCGCCAACTCAAGCCCGGAGTGGGAGAATCGGGACCTCCTCCCGATCGGGGCCCGTGGTTCAGCAACGACTCACCGCTTTGCAGGAACGGGATCTGGTGATCGCGACCGAATGCGGCGACTCCGACGCATGCAGGAAACTGGTCGAGGCGTTTCTGCCAGCGATCGGCGATCTCGCCCGCAGCTTCAAAAACAGCAAGGTCGAACGCTTGGAGCTCCTTCAGGAGGGCGTTGCCGGCCTGCTCGTCGCTGCGCGGCGCTACGACACCACGCTGAATACACCCTTCTGGGCCTACGCCTCGTTCTGGGTCCGCAAAGC
>Ga0207675_100000909_pt1 | contig 29571 bp, 29 predicted proteins | sample KBSSwiS42_FD_184305 | JGI IMG/M metagenome (GOLD analysis project Ga0207675, IMG submission 184305) | Switchgrass rhizosphere microbial communities from Kellogg Biological Station, Michigan, USA - KBS Switchgrass S4-2 (SPAdes) (version 2) | ecosystem: Host-associated > Plants > Roots >...
ATCACCCGCATATCAAACACAAGTCGGCCAAGGTAACTCTGGACACATACGCGGACCTTTTCGACACCGATTTGGACGCTGTTGCCGTCACTCTGCATTCGTCCTACTCACGTGAAAGTGTGGGCACAGGGTGGGCACGACACCACGCAGCAAACATGCAAATAGCCCTCCACCTGTATTACAAGGTTCGGGGCTATGGCGGTGGCGGAGGGATTTGAACCCTCGGACGGGGCTTACCCGTCACACGCTTTCGAGGCGTGCTCCTTAGGCCGCTCGGACACGCCACCGCGTGGCAGCTTACCGGCCGACCGCGGCGCTGATCCAATCGCTATCCAGCGGTAGCAGAGAATCAGGGCGTGACCAACCGCATCCAACGCCTGCTCGACGTCGAGTACCCCGTCGTCCAGGCGCCCATGACGTATATCGCGAGAGCCGAACTGGCCGCTGCCGTCTCCGAGGGTGGCGGTCTGGGCATGATCGAGACGTTGACCGCCGAGGGCCGGGCCGACTTGCACAGGGTGCGCGAGCTCACCGACCGGCCAGTCGCGGCCAATCTGATGATCCTGGGCTGGAAACGCGATCCGTCCATCGTCGATGAGCTCGTCGCGGCCGAGGTTCGGCACGTATTCACCTCCGCGGGTGACCCCGCGCTGTTCACCGCGCGACTGCACGACGCAGGCATGACCGTCATCCACGTCGTCGGATCGCTGAAAGGCGCCATGAAGGCGGTGGACGCGGGCGTCGATGCGCTGGTTGTCGAGGGCGTGGAAGGCGGCGGATTCAAGTCGGCCCTCGGTGCGTCGACGTTGGTGTTGCTACCCCTCGTCGCAAGCCGCGTCGACCTCCCGATCATCGCCGCGGGTGGCATCTGCGACGCACGGTCGGCGGGGGCCGCGGTGGTCCTCGGCGCCGAGGGCGTACAGATGGGCACCCGGATGCTCGCCAGCCACGAAGCCGCCGTGCACGCGAACTTCAAGAATGCGATCATGTCCGCGGGCGACGACGGCACCGTCATGCTGGACCTGCCCGGCAACCCGACGATGCGGGTACTGCGAACCGGGCTCGCGGCCCGCGCAGCCGCCGCCGATCCGAATGTTCAGCTTCTCGGCAGGATCACCGACCTCTACTTCGAAGGCGACATGGACGCCAGCGTCGCCAATACCGGCCAGGTCTCATCGCGAATCACCGATCTTCAGCCGGCTTCCCACATCGTCAAGCAAACCTGGTCCGAGATCGCAAACGCCTTGCGCGAGGGGAACTCTCGGCTTGGCGACCGCTGCTAGTCCAATCGCTGGTTAGCGAAGAACGCTTCGAGCGGTGCGGCGCACTCGTCGGCCAGCACTCCCCCACGCACCTCAGGCCGGTGCGTCAGCCGCCGGTCGCGCACCACGTCCCACAGCGACCCGACCGCCCCCGTCTTCGGTTCCCACGCCCCGAACACCAACCGCGCCACCCGCGCCATCACCAGAGCGCCTGCACACATCGTGCACGGCTCGACCGTCACCGCCAGAGTCGTGCCTTCCAGCCGCCAGCCGTCCCCGAGCACGGCCGCCGCGGCGCGGATCGCCAGGATCTCGGCATGCCCGGTCGGATCGCCGAGTTCCTCGCGCATGTTGGCCGCCCGCGCCAGTTCGGTGCCGTCGGCGGCCACGATCACCGCCCCGATCGGCACGTCGCGAGGGCCTGCATCCCGTGCGGCTTCGAGTGCAGCCCTGATCAGCTCTTCGTCCGGACTCACCGACCCAGACGGTCGAGCACCGCCGACAGTTCATCGGCGAAGCCCATCTCGCGCGCGATCCGGCCCAGCTGCTCGTCGGCGTACAGGTCGGACTCGTCGAGGATGACGCCCAGCACCGCCTCCGGCAGTCCGACGTCCGACAGCAGCCCGAGATCGCCCTCCTCGAACGGGTCTGCGTCTTCGAGCTCCTCAGGGGAGATGTCGTTGTCGAGCTTCTCCAGCACCTCGGCGGCGATGTCGTAGTCCAGCGCAGCGGTCGCGTCCGACAGCAGCAGCCGCGTGCCCGCGGGCGCGGGCCGGACGATCACGAAGAACTCATCGTCGACGTCCAGGAGCCCGAAAACTGCGCCTGCACTACGCAATTCGCGTAGTTCGGTTTCCGCGGCCGACAAGCTGTTCAGAGCGGCCCTGCGCATCGCCGAGCAACGCCACTTGCCATCCTCGCGCACGACGGCAACGCCGAAGCCGTCGGGCATGTCGGCGGCCTGGCCCTGCGCCGGTGCACTCTGTGCTCCCATATGGGCTAACGGTAGTCCCAGACGCCGGAGCTTGACTAGCAATCGACACCAGCCTGACGTCGGGCGAAACGGGCGATATGCCAGTCTTGAAGGGTGACAAACACACCCGTTTGCGTGGTGGGTCTGGGGCTGATCGGGGGCTCCATAACGCGCGCCGCCGCGGCGGCCGGACGCGAGGTCTTCGGGTACAACCGCTCCATCGACGGGGTGCAGGCGGCGAGGTTTGACGGGTTCGACGCCACCGAGAACATCGACGAAGCGCTGACCCGGGCCGCCGACAGCAAAGCACTCATCGTGCTCGCGGTTCCGGTGCCTGCACTTCCGCTGATGCTGGCACACATTCGCGACTCCGCACCGGAGTGCCCGCTGACCGACGTGACCAGCGTGAAGGGTGCAGTGCTGGAAGAGGTGCAGTCCTTCGGCCTTCTGGAGCGCTTCGTCGGCGGCCATCCCATGGCCGGAACGGCACACTCGGGCTGGACTGCGGGCAACCCCCGGTTGTTCGTCGGAGCGCCCTGGGTGATCGGCGTTGACGACCACGTCGACGCCGACGTCTGGACCATGGTGATGAACCTCGCGCTTGACTGCGGCGCGGTCGTCGTCCCCGCCCGTTCCGACGAGCACGACGCCGCGGCCGCGACGATCTCGCATCTGCCGCACCTGCTCGCCGAGGCCCTCGCGATAACCGCGGGCGAGGTCCCGCTGGCGTTCGGCCTCGCCGCAGGCTCCTTCCGCGACGGCACCCGGGTGGCGGCCACGGCCCCCGATCTGGTGCGAGCCATGTGCGAGGCCAACGCCGACCAGCTGCTGCCCGTCCTCGAGCGCACGCTTGCCCTGCTCGGCCACGCGCGCGACGCGCTGGCCGCGAAGAGCCCGCTGACGGATCTGGTCGAGGCCGGTCACGCCGCCCGCATTCGCTACGACAGCTTCAGCAGGCCCGAGATCGTCACCGTCGTCATCGGCGCAGAGAACTGGCGCCAAGAGCTCGCCGCTGCGGGTCGCGCAGGCGGGGTGATCAGATCCGCTCTGCCAACCCTGGGTAGTCGAGGATGAACCCTTCGTCGTCGACAGTGATCGTGGTCTCTGCGACGGGTGAGTGCAGTTTGATCCCGTCGGGAGCGCTGCTGTAGCTGATGACCGCCGGGTCCACCGACAACTCGGGCACCCGCACGTAGACCACCGGACACGTGATCGAGTCGGTCCGCTGATAGAGCCCAGTGCGCCGGATCGGCAGGGCGTTGAAGAACGGGCTGAAGATCACATCGACATCGAGCGCGCCGTCGAAGGCGGCGCGTTTGGACTCGCCGGTGTGGTGTTGAACCAGCCACATGTTCTCTTCGTCGCGCGCGATCGACAGCTGGCGCTCGCGCTCGGCAAGTGTCACGGTCAATGAGAGTCGTTTTGTCCCGCCGGCTTCATCTGTCACCAGGTCGTAGGACGCGGAAAATGCTGGGTGCGACGGCGTCGCGGCCGCGACGATTCTGCCGTACGCCTTGATGCGGTTGCCCGACAGCTGAACCCGTACGGACTCCATCCGAGGAACGTCATGCGCGCGCCAGGTCAGGATCGCCGGCCAGGCGCTTTCCTTCACCTCAGAGCCGCCTGCTTCACTCACACCTCTACCGTAGGCGAAGGATCGCCTCGTTCGTAGCCTGCTACGGAAGTGCTTGAAGAAGGTGGGCGCGCGTTTCCTCGTGTTTCCAGCACGACCTCATCACCCAGCAACGGCTGCGGCATCCGGCGCAGCCTACCGGTGCCGGGCACCGACGCCCACACCGCGAAAGCCAGCATGGCGTCAAGGACCAACGCGAGCGCGGTGACCATCAGCGCACCGACCAACGCGAGGTAGAACTGCCGCACCTTGATGCCGTCGATGAGATAGCGACCCAGGCCGCCGAGGCTGGCATACGCCGCGACGGTTGCGGTGGCCACGATCTGCAGCGTCGCGGTGCGTAGCCCGCCGAGGATGAGCGGCATGGCGTTGGGCACTTCGACGCGCAGCAGCACCCGCGACTCCGTCATCCCCATCGACCGGGCGGCGTCGACCACCGCACGGTCCACATTGGCGATGCCGGCGTAGGTTCCTGCCAGCAGCGGCGGGATGCCCAACAACATCAGCGCCACCGTCGGCGGCACCAGGCCAAGGCCCCACAGCAGCACACCCAGCAACAGCACACCCAGCGTGGGCAGTGCGCGAAGTGCATTGACCCCGGTGACGACGAGGAACGTCCCGCGCCCGGTGTGCCCGATGATCATGCCGATCGGTATCGCGATCAACGCCGACACCAGCACCGCGACGACGGTGTACTGCATGTGTTCTGCGATCCGGGCGGTCAGGCCCGCGGGGCCGCCCCAGTTGGCCGCGGTGAAGATGTACGACAGCGCCTGCTGCAGGAAGTTCATGCGGCCGCCTTTACTTTCGGACGGCCGACGCCGCTCACACGCGTCCACGGCGTGAGCAACCGCCCTCCGAACATGATCAGCGTGTCGATCACGATGGCCAACACGAAGATCGCGATGATGCCCGCGATGATCTGGTCGCTCTTGTCGGACTGGTAGCCCTCGGTGAACCAGGTGCCCAACCCGCCGATGCCGATCACCGAGCCGACCGACACCATCGAGATGTTGGTGACAGCGACGACGCGCAGGCTGGCAACGAGCACCGGAATCGACAGCGGCAGTTCGACTTTCAGCATCCGAACCAGGGGCTTGTAGCCGACGGCGGTCGCGGCGTCGCGCACCGGCTCTGGCACATTGTCGAGCGCCTCGGGCACCGCCCGGACGAGCAGCGCCGTGGTGTACAGCGTCAGCGCCACGATGACGTTGGCCTCATCCAGGATGCGGGTGGGAATGATCAACGGCAGCACCACGAACAGGGCCAGCGAAGGGATCGTGAAGATGATGCTGGCGGTGATCGTCGTCAGCCGCCGAAGCGCGGTGGTGCGCTGGATCAGCGCACCCAGCGGGACCGCGATCAGCAGGCCGAGGACGATCGGGATCAGCGACAGCCGCAGGTGAATCACCGTCAGCGCCCAGGCGTCGTCGAGGTGGGTGAGCAGATAGCGCACGCTCAGCCCGCCCCGTCGTCGGCCGAGCCGAGTCTCGGCAAGGCTTTCGGCCGTTGGGCATTCAGCATCACCAACACGTCGTCGGCCTGCACCCCGCCGATGGGCCGACCGTCGGCGTCGACCGCCACACCCAGTCCGGCGGGCGACGACAAAGCCGCATCGAGTGCCTGCCGAAGCGAATCGTCCGGCCGGAACAGCGATCCGCCGCCGTAGGTGCTGTCGTAGAGGGAACTGCCTTTGCGGTGCAGCGTCACACCGTCGGCGTTGATCCAGCCGACCGGCGTGCCGTCGGGTTTGAGGATCAGTACCCAGTCCGATGGACCCAACGCCAGACCGTCGATATCGGATTCGGCGACACTCCGAATGTCGTGCAGCGGAAGCCCGGTGGCGTGCCGAAACTGAAGCCCGCGATAGCCGCGGTCGGCGCCGATGAACCCGGCGACGAAGTCGCTGGCCGGGTTCGACAGCAGCCGAGACGCTTCGGCGTATTGCTCCAGCACGCCGCCGCGCCCGAACACCGCAACCTTGTCGCCGAGCTTCAGCGCCTCGTCGATATCGTGGGTGACGAACACGATCGTCTTCTGCAATTCGCTTTGCAGCCGCAGGATTTCGGTTTGCAGCTCTTCACGCACGACGGGGTCGACGGCGCTGAACGGCTCGTCCATCAACAGGATTGGCGGGTCGGCAGCGAGTGCGCGTGCGACGCCGACGCGCTGCTGCTGACCGCCGGACAGCTGGGCGGGGAAGCGATTGGCCAACTTCGGGTCGAGGCCGACGCGCTCCAGCACGCCGAGTGCCGCCTTACGCGCCGAACGTCGCGATTCGCCGCGCAGCACCGGCACGGTCGCGACGTTGTCGATGACGCGCTGGTGCGGCATCAGGCCCGCGCTTTGGATCACGTAGCCGATTCCCAGGCGTAGCTTCACCGGATCGACCTTCGTGACGTCGTCACCGTTGACGGTCAATGTTCCCGACGTCGGTTCGATCATCCGGTTGATCATTCGCATCGACGTCGTCTTGCCGCAGCCCGACGGCCCGACGAACACCGTCAAGGTGCCGTCCGGCACCTCGAGAGTCAGATCGTCGACGGCGACTGTCCCGTCTGGGTATTGCTTGGTGACACCGTCAAAGCTGATCATGCGCTCATCCCTGCAGCGGTTTGTCGAAGCCGTTGGCTTGTACCCATTTTCGTGCCGCTTGATCGGGGTCGATGCCTGCGTTCCCCGATGTCACGGTGTTGAGCTCGATCAGGTCATCGGTCGTCAGCTTGGCATTGACGGCATCGAGCACGTTCTTCAGCTGGTCTGATTTCTTCTGAGAACTCACCAGCGGAACGACATTGGCGGCCAGGAAGTTGTTCTTCGGGTCGTCGAGCACGACCAGGTTGTTCTCCCGGATCGCCGGGGAGGTGCTGAATATGTCGGCCGCCGTGACGGTTCCGTCGAGCAGAGCCCGCACCGTCGCCGGGCCTCCGCCGTCGCTGATCGCGACGAAGTTATTGGGTGAGATGTCGAGACCGTACTTCGCCTTGAGTCCCGGCAACCCTTCGGTGCGATTCAAGAACTCCGACGGTGCGCCGAACTTCACCTCGGGTGAATGAGCCGCCAGATCCGCGATGGTCTTGAGGTTCCACTTCTGTGCAGTCTGCTGGCTGACCGTCACGGTGTCGGTGTCCGCCGCCGGCGACGGCATGAGGATCGACAGGTCGCCAGGCAGCACACGCAGCAGCGCCAGCTCGACCTGATCCGGCGTCGTCACCTTCGTGTTCTTGTCGAAGTACTGCAGCAGATTGCCGGTGTATTCGGGAATCAGGTCAATGGAATGGTCCTTGACGGCCGGTATGTATGTTTCGCGGCTGCCGATGCCGTACTGCCGACCGACGGTGAAGCCGTTTGCCTCCAACGCCTGCGCCCAGATCTCGGCGATGATCTTCGACTCCGGAAAGTCGGCGGAGCCAACGACGATCGACTTGAGGTCACCGGAGGCGGATCCGCCGCCGAGTGGGTTGGAGCTGCCGCACGCTGCGGTTACCAGCGCGAGCACGGTCGCCAGGATCGCAAGACTCAGATGGTGCGGGGTTCGTCGCGCGGGGTTCATGCGAACGTCCTTTCGGCGTCACCTGCCTGTGGCGACCATAACGGCAGCAGCGACATGTCGCCGCGCTTTGGCTCACCGTGAGCGCGGCGATGGTTTCATTCGATGCCCGAAAGGGCAAAGATGGAGCCATGACCAGCGATCCGTCCGCATCGGCCGGCCGGCCGATCGATCCGGTGCCCGCACCTGCCCCGGCAGAGCCACCGGCGGCGATCTCGCCGTCGTCGAAGCCGGAGACCCCTGAATCCGCGGTGAAGTTCACCCGAGCCGCGGCACTGTGGTCGGCGTTGATCGCAGGATTCGTGATCCTGATCCTGCTGCTGGTGTTCATACTGCAGAACACCGCTTCCGCGACCGTCCACTTCTTCGCGTGGGAATGGAACCTACCCATCGGCGTGGGGGTTCTGCTCGCTGCGGTGTGCGGCGGCCTGCTGACGGTCGCGGCGGGGACGGCGCGCATCGTCCAGTTGCGCCGAGCTGCCAAGCGCAACCTGAAGGCCGGTCTCTAGCCGGCGATCAGGCGCAGGCCCTCGGCGATCAGCGGACCCACCGCCTGATCCACCATGTCGGTGTTCGCGGCGACACCGCCGCCCATTCGCGCCCGAAATGCGATGCCCGCGGCGATGATTGACACCTTGAAATAACCAAGCGCCATATAGAAGTCCCAGTTGTCCAGCGACTGTCCAGCTGCCTGCGAATAACGATTCGCGAGCTCGTCGACCTCCGGCATCAGCGGCGATGCCCAGGCCGAGGCCGCATGGATGATGTTGAACATCGGGTGGCGGTACACGCACATCAGCGCGGCGTCGCTCAATGGATCACCCAGCGTGGACATCTCCCAGTCCAGCACGGCGACCACGTTGGTGGCGTCCTGCGAGTCGAGAATCGTGTTGTCGATGCGGTAGTCGCCGTGCACGATCGAACTGCGGCTCTGCGGTGGAATCGCTTCTGCCAGAGCAGAATGCAGCCGCTTGACGTCCGCGTCCGATGGATCGTTCTCCCGCCGGACCAGCTCCCACTGCCCGCCCCAACGACGCACCTGCCGCTCGAGATAACCGGTGGGCTTACCGAAGTCGCCCAGCCCGACCGCATCTGGATCGACCGCGTGCAGATCGGCCAGCACTCGAATCAGCGCGTCGACGCAGTCGCTGATGAGCGCCTTGTCTCCGAGCTTCTCGAGTTCGTCATCATGACGCACGACACGCCCCGCCACGTACTCCACCATCTGAAACGGCGCGCCCAGCACGGAGTCGTCGTTGCGCATCGTCACGGCGCGCGCCACCGGTACCGGGGTGTCCTGCAGCGCGGCCACTACCTTGTACTCGCGCGCCATGTCGTGCGCCGAGGGTGTCAGACCGTGAAGGGGGGGCCTGCGCAGCACCCACTTCGACGCGTCGTCGAAGACCAGGAACGTCAGGTTGGACCGCCCGCCGGAGATCAGGTCTGCCCGCAGTTCGCCAGTGCGGGGGATGCCGACGGACCGCAGGTGGCGATCCAGGGCGTCGAGGTCAAGCCCTTCGAGCGAGGTAGTCATCGCACTTGTCTACCATCGCTGATTTCGCGGCAAGAGGTCCCATACATGCTCGGTGCCGTTGACCGCGGCCACGTACAGGTTGCCCTCGCGTGAGGACAGCAGCCGGGTGACGCCGGCGTAGTCGACGTTTACGCAGAGGATCTTCTCGGTGCCCAGGATGGTGTGCAGCAGTCCGTTGATCACGCCGCCGTGGGTGAACACCGCGATGGTGTCCTCGTGGTCGCCCACGGCCGTGAGGTCGCGGATCCCCGCGTTGATCCGCGCCAGAAACGCGTTCTCGTCGACGCTGCTGGGCAGGTGGCCCTGGGCCAGCCGGGCCAGCTCCTCGGGAAACTCGGCGGCGATCTGCTCGATCGGGATGTAGTGCGCCATGTCGCGGTCGTACTCGGCGAGCCGTTCGTCGACCTCGATGGTCAGCCCCAGTGCATCGGCGACCGGCTGTGCGGTCTGGATTGACCGCACCTGCGGGCTGCTGACCAGCCGGGTGATCGGGAACCGGGCCAGCGCTTCAGGCAGCCGCTTGGCCTGCTCGATGCCCTCTTCGGACAGGTCGGGGTCCGAACCCTGTCCTGGTTCACTGCGGAGCGGAAGCGCGTGCCTTATGAGTAGCAGCTGCACCGTGACACCATATGGCCCGTGCGCGCATTCGCCTGCCCGGTGTGCAACGACTTCGCCGCGTTCGAGTCGGATCGGTGCGCGACGTGTCATACGGCGCTGGGCTTTCACCTGCCGACGAAGTCGATGCTGCCGGTGGCCGACGGTGCGGCTCAGGTCGACGAGCAGCGCTGGGTGCGCTGCACACAAGTCGCGACGGTGGGCTGCAACTGGCTGGCCCTCGAGGAACAGTCACCCTACGAACGGGGGCGGTGCCTGGCGCACTCGCTGATCCGCCGCGAGCCCGACGCCGATGACACGTTGGCGCGCGAGAAGCTGGTGCCCACGACGGGGGCGTTGCGCCGTCTCGTCTACCAACTTGACGACATCGGGCTGCCGGTCGACCCGTTCTGGCGCCGCGACGGCGGCCTGGCGTTCGACCTGCTGTCCAGCTACAGCACCGGCGAGAAGGTGACCATCGGACACGCAGGAGGCGTGATCACGATCGACCTCGTCGAATCCCTTGACGACTACCGCGAGTCGTTGCGGGTGCGGCTCGGCGAGCCGTACCGGACGATGCTCGGTCACTTCCGCCACGAGGTCGGCCACTACTACCAGCATGTTCTGGTCGAGAGTGGTTCTGGCGCAACGAAATACCTTGACGAGTGCCGCTCCCTGTTCGGTGATGAACGCGCCAGTTACAGCGACGCCATCGCACGGCACTACAAGTTCGGCGCACCCGACGGCTGGCAGGAGACGTTCATCTCGGAGTACGCCACCATGCATCCATGGGAGGACTTCGCCGAGTGCTTCGCCCACTATCTGCACATCGCCGACACCATCGACACCAGCCGCGAGGCGGGCATGGTGTTGCGTGCCGACCGCGTCCGGTTCTCGGCGCCGCGGGACATCGTGCCGTTGGAGTCCTATGACGACGTGCCGATTGAGCGACTGCTGTTCGATTGGCGATGGATCTCGTTGTTCTTCAATCGGGTGAACACCGCGATGGGCAAGAATCCCCTCTACCCGTTCGCGATTCCCGAACCGGTAGTCGCCAAGCTCGGGTTCATCCACCGGGTGATTCGCGAGACGGCCCGCAACCGATAAGGAGCACCGCGATGGGTTACGCCGATGGACTGTTCGATCTCACCCACCGGGTCGTGCTGGTCACCGGCGGCAGCCGCGGCCTCGGCCGCGAGATGGCCTTCGCCGCTGCTCGATGCGGGGCCGACGTGGTCATAGCCAGCCGCAAGTACGAATCGTGCGAAGAGACCGCGAAGGAGATCGAGGAGGCGACGGGCCGCACCGCGTTCCCGTATCAGGTGCATGTCGGGCGGTGGGACGAGCTCGACGCGTTGGTGGCTGCCGTCTACGACCGGTTCGGCAAGGTCGACGTGCTGATCAACAACGCCGGCATGTCGCCGCTCTACGAGTCGCTGAGCGCTGTGACGGAGAAGCTCTTCGATGCTGTCGTCAACCTCAACCTCAAGGGCCCGTTCCGGTTGTCGGCACTCGTGGGTGAGCGGATGGTGGCCGACGGTGGCGGATCGATCATCAACGTCAGCTCAAGCGGGTCGCGGCGTCCCAGACCGGAGCAGCTGCCGTATTCGGCCGCCAAGGCGGGGCTCAACGCGCTCACCGAGGGGCTCGCGCTGGCCTTCGGGCCGACCGTCCGGGTCAACACGTTGATGCCAGGTCCGTTCCTGACCGACATCAGCAAGGCGTGGGACATACCGGCGACCACGAAGGGCGCACAGGGCTTCGCACTCAAGCGGCTCGGCAATCCGCCCGAGATCATCGGCGCGGCCCTGTACCTCGCATCCGACGCGTCCAGCTATACAAGCGGATCGATCATCCGCGTCGACGGAGGAATCCCCTAAAGCGTGTCGAACAAACTCTGGTGAGTGTTCGGCGCCGCCCTTCTCGGGCGTCGTCGGTTCAGGCCGCGGGTGCGGTGTGAACGTCAGTTCCCGCGTCATCCGGGCTGGTTTCACCGGCACACGAAGGGTGCTGGTCAGCGCCGTCCCGTCGGCGGGCGTGGGTGGCCCGGCCCCGTTGCTTGGGGGTCCGGGGGCCTGGTGAGGCTTGGTGGTGGGTTTGGCGCCAACGGGCCAGGTTGACCGCCGCGTTGGTGTCACGGTCGGTGGTATGTCCGCAACTGCAGGTGAACGCGCGGTCGGCCAATGTCATGTCGTCGTTGACGGCCCCGCAGACCGGGCACAGCCTGGTCGACGGGTACCACCGATCCGCTTCGACGAGTTCGCCGCTGCGCCATGCTTGCTTGTACTTCAACATGCGGGCGAATTCGGCCCATCCGGCGTCGGAGATAGCGCGGGCCAGGCGGTGGTTGGCGAGCATCCCTGTCACGTTCAGGTTCTCGATGACGAGCCGGTCGTGGGTCTTGACGAGCCCGTTGGATACCTGGTGTAGGAAATGCCGTCGCACGTTGGCGACGTGGTGATGGTGCCGCCCTAGCCTGGCGGCGACGTCGCGGCGGTTGTGTGATCCTTTCTTCTTGCGCGACAACGATTTCGCCAGCCGCTGCTGGCGTTTCATCCCGGTGGTGAGCGCTTTGGGTGCATCGGTGATGCGGTCGACTTCGGTGCCATCCGGTCGGGCGGCGACCAGGAACGCCGATAAGCCGCGGTCGGCACCGACCCAGTCGCCCGGGTCACTGTCGGGTCGGGGCGGGTGCTGGTGAGCGGGGTGCAGTTCGGCGGCCTCCACGTTCAGCGATACCCACCAGCGGCCCGCATGCTGGGTGATGGTGGCGAACAGGATTTTGGCCCGGTTCTTGGTCAACATGCGCCGCAACCGGCGGGTGTCGTCATGCACGCCGATCTGCCCGATACCGGGCAGTGTGATCGAGCGGGGCCGCTGGCTGTCGCCGATGCGAATCGCCGTGGCTTGTCCTTGGGGTGTTTGTTGCGCAGCCGAAACGACGGCACCGCACCGGTCTTCTTCTTGAACCGGGGGAACCCGATTCTTTTGCCTTTGCGCTTACCGGAGCGGGAGTCCGACCAGGCCTTGAGCCCTTTGCCGAGGTCTACGGCGGCTTCCTCGAAGACCTGCTGGCACACCTCGTCACGCCAGGCCAGACCCGTTACCACCGTGTCGATTGTGCTCTCGGTGCCGACGGCGAAGACCCGGCCGGCGGACTCGGTTTTCTTCCAGGCGTTGAACGTGTTGATCAGATCGAACCCGGTCCACGGCACATCTACGCTGGGGCCGGTCTTGCGGTGCGTGAGCGCGGTTTTCACGATTTGTAGGCACTGGTTGAAGGCAAACCGCGACGCCCCGGCATGCCGGGCCAACACGTGGTGCTGCTCAACCGTGGGGTCGAGGCAGAACTTGAACGTGGTGTACCGGCTCATCCACCCGAGCTTCCCACGACCCACCGACGACACCGTGACCAGACGTGACGTGTCGAACCGCTTGATCAGCTGGGTGTCATTTGTCAATGCGGCGCGCCGGCGCCGCTATCGAACCGATCTGTCCGACACCGCGTGGGCGTTCATCGCCCGGTTCATCTCGCGTCCGGACCCAAACCCGGCCACGAGTTCATCCTCCAGCCGCGCCGCTAGGTCGTCGAACGCACCAACGGTCAATCAACCACTGCCGCCGCCTCGACCACCTCTACGAAGTCACGATCGCCACACACGAGAGATTCCTCATCCTCAGCCAAATCGCCCTGTTACTCCGACGCCTCGACCGCAGCCAGTTGTTCGACACCCTTTAGACCGCACTGGCTGAAAGGTTGCTCTAGCGCATCACCCCCGCATCGCGCCCGCTATCTCGTGGCGGTTGGTCTTGTTTTTCGGCGCCCACACCATCCCATCAAGCTGGGGGTCTCGTCGCTGACAGACAGCTGCATCAGTCCATCGGCGTCAGTCACGGTGTGATGATGTTGAAGCCGGGGTCGGGTTGGTCGAGCACGCTGATGATCGACGGCAGCGCATTGGCGTCGCCGGTGATGTCGAGCCCGGGCGAATCATTGTCTCCCGCTGCAAGAGCCAAGAGTCTCAGCTTGTTTGCGAGTTTGATCGTCGCGTTGGCGGTCGCTTCGTCGGCTGACACCTTGCGGTATACCAACACGGCGTTGCGTAGAGTCAGTCGGTAATTTGTCGCGGTATCGCGAAAAGTGATGTCGACGGCCACGTCCAGATCCCAGGCTCTAGGTCCGTCGACGCTGATCGCGAACGTGTCGAACATCTGCTCCGGCGTCAACTGACTGAGCAGCGACGGCGAGGCGGTCTGGGTCGGGGTTCCGAAATTGCCCTCGCGTAGCTCGGTAGCACCGGAGAAGAAGAAGTTCCGCCAGACGGCGTTTTCGGCTCCGTAGGCGAGCTGTTCGAGGGTGTCGGCATAGAGTTCTCGGGCCGCGGCATGGTTCTGATCGGTGAACACAGCGTGATCGAGCAGTGTTGCCGCCCAACGGAAGTCGCCCTCGTCGAAGGCCCTCTTCGCCAGACCTACGACGTTGTCGATGCCACCGATCGCCTCGACGTAGCGCGGCCCGATCGCCTCCGGCGGATGCTGCCACAGCCGGCCGGGATTGCCGTCGAACCAGCCCATGTAACGCTGATACACGGCCTTGACGTTGTGGCTCACCGAGCCGTAGTAGCCGTGGGTGTGCCACGCCTTCTCCAGCGCGGGCGGCATCTGGAAGTTCTCGGCAATCTCGATGCCGGTGTAGCCCTGGTTGAGCTGGCGCAACGTCTGGTCATGCAGGTAGGCATACAGATCCCGTTGCAGTGAAAGGAATTCCACGATGTGGTCGCGACCCCAGGTCGGCCAGTGGTGCGATGCGAACACGACGTCGGTGCGGTCAGTGAAGCGGTTGATCGCCTCGGTGAGGTAGCCCGCCCAGCCGTGCGGGTCACGCACCAGCGCACCGCGCAGCGTCAGCAGGTTGTGCAGGTTGTGGGTGGCGTTCTCGGCCATGCACAGCGCGCGGAACTTCGGGAAATGAAAGTGCATCTCGGCGGGCGCCTCGGTGCCGGGCGCCATCTGGAATTCGATCTCGACGCCGTCGATGGTGTGTGTCTCACCGGTCTGCCGGATATCGATCGTCGGCACGATCAACGCCACTTCACCGAGGGACGGTGTCTGCCCGAGACCGCACCCCACCTGGCCTTGCGGGCCGCGCTCCAACACGGCCCCGTACATATACGAGGCCCGGCGCGCCATCGCGGTTCCGGCGTAGACGTTCTCCTGCACGGCGTGCTCGGTGAAGTGTTCAGGCGCGATGATCGCGACCTTCCCCGCGTCGACGTCGGCCTGCGACGTCACGCCGAGCACACCACCGAAATGGTCCACATGGCTGTGGGTGTAGATGACTGCGACCACCGGGCGGTCGCCGCGGTGCGCTCGATAAAGCGCGAGCGCGGCGGTCGCGGTCTCGGTGCAGACCAGCGGGTCGATGACGATGATCCCGGTGTCACCTTCGATGAAGCTGATGTTGGACAAGTCGAGTCCACGGACCTGATAGATCCCCTCGACAACTTCGTAGAGGCCCTGCTTGGCGCACAGCTGGCTCTGCCGCCACAGGCTGGGGTGTACTGTGTCCGGCGCATCGCCGTTCAGGAACGCGTAAACATCGTTGTCCCACACCACTCTTCCGTCGGCCGCCTTGACGACGCAGGGTTCCAGCGCCCCGATGAAGCCCCGATCGGCGTCGTCGAAGTCCGCGGTGTCGGCGAAGGGCAGATTGTTCACGTTCGCGCGGTTGGCTGATTCGATGGTGGCGGTGGCGGGCTTCTGATCCATGACGCAGACATTGCCACGAATTCCTGAAGACGGTGCTTGACTGACGCCATGAAATTCCGTCGAGTAGTGACCGGTCACGACCCGTCCGGCAAGTCGGTGTTCGTCAGCGACGAGGCGGTGGAACCCACCACGGTCCAGCTGATGCCCCAGGCCGAGTTTCACCTGCTCTGGGGTGGAGACAAGACGCCACAGTTCCCCGATGACGGCGCCATGCCCGACTGGCGGACCTACTTTCCTCCGATCGGCGGCTTCCGCTTCGGCATCTTCAGCGTGCCGCCCGGCGTGGCGGGCGGCGAGCTGGCAGACGTGGACGTCGAACAGGCTCTGGCGGACCTGGACGCCAAGCTGCCGGGGATGGTGGGCTACATGGACCCGTCCGATCCAGGCATGCACACCACCGACACCATCGACTTCGAAGTCGTGCTCGAAGGCACGATCGTGCTGGAACTCGACGACGGCGCCGAAGTAACCCTGCAGCCCGGTGACACCGTGGTGCAGAACGGCACTCGGCATCGCTGGCGAAACCCCGGCGATACCCCTGCCCGCCTTGCACTTTTCATCTGCGGCGCGTCCCACGCGGCGGTGCCCGCGAGCCAGGAGTGACCGAAACACCCGACGCCACGGGGCAGGCCCGCACGGGATCGATCACCGTCACCAGTGCCACGGCAATCGGCGTGGGCGGGATGATGGGCGCAGGCCTGTACACACTCGTCGGCCTCGCCTCTACCACCGCGGGAGTGTGGGTGCCGCTTGCCTTCCTCGTGGGTGGCGCAGTGACGGTGTTCAGCGTGCACTCCTACGCCAAGCTCGGTGCGCGGTACCCCAGTCGCGGTGGCGCCGCTCAGTTCCTGATCCGGTGCTTCGGCGACGGTGTTATCGCGGGTGGGCTCAACGTGTTTCAGTTTCTGGGCTGGATCATCGCGATGGCTCTCTACTGTGCTGGGTTCGCAGGATATCTGCGTGCGCTGCTGCCGTGGCATACCCCGGAGTGGTCGGGCAAGGCGATCGGCATCGGGCTCATTGTCGCGGTGGTGGCGGTGAATCTCATCGGCACCAAGTTCGTGGGCCGCTCTGAGATCTTCGTCGTCACTGTCGAGTTGGCGATCCTCGCGGTGTTCGTGGTGCTCGGCCTGACCCGCGCTGACCCCGGCCGCTTCGCCGACAACGGTGGCCACAGCTGGCTCGGTATATTCTTCGCCGCCGGTCTGCTGTACGTCACTTATGAGGGTTTCGGCGTCGTGACGAACTCGGCGGCAGATATGCGCGACCCGACGCGCGAACTGCCCCGCGCCATGTTCCAGGCGCTGGGCATCGTGATGGTCGTCTACGTACTCGTCAGCGCCGTCATCGTGATGACGCTGACACTGCCGACGACCAGGGCCACGTGCTCTCAGACGCGGGTGAGCAGATGCTCGGCCGCGTCGGCTTCGTCGTGATCGGGGTAGCCGCGCTGCTTGCGACGGCATCCGGCGTGAACGCCACCATGTTCGGCGATGCCAACCTTGCCTACATGGTGGCGAAGACGGGCGAGCTGCCCGCGGACTTCGCCCGCGGGGTGTGGCGAGGTGGCACCGGCGGCTTGTTCATCGCCGCGGGCATCACCGCCGCGTTCGTGTTGTTCTTCCCACTTGCCGCGGTGGGCCAGATGGCGAGCCTGGCGTTCCTCATCGTCTACGGCACAGTCAGTCTCGGCCACCTTCGCGCGTACCGCGGCACGGGCGCAAAGCGGTGGCTGCTGGCGCTGGCGGTGGCACTGAACCTTGCGCTGTTTGCGCTTCTGCTCGGCTACACCATCCATACCGGACCTATGAGCACGTGGCTCGCGCTGCTGGCGGTGCTGGTGTTGAGCTTCGTGTTCGAGGTGGGCTACCGCAGGCGCACCGACCGTTCGTTGGCGCTGGAGTCAACGGCGGCTTAGTGTTCCTGTTCGGCCAGCCACCGCTCGGCGCGGCGCTTCGATGCGCGGGACAACCACGCGTCCTGGATCAGCTCCGTCAGCTCGGTCTTCCCCATCGTGTGTAAGTCCTTGGCGCGCAACAGGACCGAGGGATGGCCGTCGAATCGATCGGTGGTGAAGAACGGTGAGTCGGGGTCCTGAATCAGCGACAGCTTGTCGCTTTCGGACTCCACCCAGATCATGATCACGTCGGCGTAGCGCTCACCGGTGGCAGGATCCTGCGCGTCGGGCTGAGGTGTGCGGAAGAACACGAACGACTTGCCGCCCACCTGGTAGATCGCGTTTCCCTTGGGTCCTTCGATGCGTGTCACGTGCGGCATCGACGCGGCGATCTCGTGCACGTCGGCGACGCGGGCCTGCCGGTCAGCCATGTCGTTCCAGGTTGTGCAGCACGACATCTGACAGCGCGACGTTCTCGACGGTCGCGGTCATGTACGTGCAGAACGGTTGTCGCCTGCGGTCGGTCGGCGAGCCCGGGTTGAGCAGCCGCAGGCCGGTCTTGGCGGTGGTATCCCATGGAATGTGGCTGTGGCCGAACACCAGCACATCGGTGTCGGGATAGACCTTTGCCATCCGCGCCTCTCGGCCGTTGGCCGCGCCCGTCTCATGCACGACGGTGAACCGCAGCCCACCGAGCGTCGCGTCGGCGCGTTCGGGCAGTCGCCGCCGCAACTCCGCGCCGTCGTTGTTGCCCCAGCAAGCGACGAGCCGATTGGCCCTGGCTTCGAGAGTATCGAGCAGCGACGGTTCCACCCAGTCGCCGGCATGCAGCACCACGTCGGCATCCGCCACCTCGTCCCATACACGGCTGGGCAGATCACGGGCTCGCTTGGGGACATGCGTATCGGCGATCAGCAGGAGCCGCACGCGCCCAATCTAGTCGCGGGCGAAGGCGGCCGAGGCCTCGCGCTCCAAGTCGAGGTACTGCTCCTCGCTGACATCGATTCCGACACCCAGGATTCGTCCGCCGGTGAATGGGAATCCGGCCGGGTAGGTGCGGCTGACGGGGTCGGCGCTATCGAAGCCGACGCACAGCCCGTCACCTGCCAGGGTGAACGGCCCGATCTGGGCTCGCAACGGGCCTTCGGCCACAACCTGTTCGCCGACATACAGTTTCGCGGTGCCCAGCGATTCTCCGTGCTCGCCTGTGCGCTCTCGGACGAACTCCACGCCCAGCGTCAGCTGACCCGGCTGCAGTTCCGGAGAGACGAGCGTCTGCTCGGGTTTGATGCCGAGGAAGTTGTAGACGTAGTGGAGCTTGCGGTCTTTGATGAACAGCGTGTGGCCGCCGAAGCGCGAGCCGTGCGCAAAGATCACACCCTGTGAGTCCGGCGCGACGTCGACGTCGGCCAGGATCTTGTACGAGCGGCCCTTGATGTTGACCGCCGTGGATTCCGGCACCGGCGTCGTGTCGGGATAGTAGATGTAGCGGGAACGGGGCGGCTCGCCCTGGGGGCGAACGTCGTTGAGCACCTCGATCGCGGGCCGATCGTCAAGCGGCAGCACAAAGTTGGCGTCCGCCTCCTCGAACCAGGCGTTGATGAGCTCCTGCAGCTTCTCCGGGTGCTGGTCGGCGACATTGCGCGCCTCGGCGCGGTCCTCGTCGACGTGGTAAAGCTCCCAGCGGTCCTGGTCGAAATGTCCCTTACCGCTGATCGGTGCGTGCAGTGCCGCCGCCTTCCAGCCGTCCTGCCAGATTCCGCGGGTACCCAGCATCGCGAAATACTGACGCTTCTTGGTGGTCGACGCGTGCGCGTCGTCGAAGCTGTACCGCATCGACACCCCGTTGAGCGGGTACTGGTCGACACCCCGGTAGACCTTGGGCATCTCCAGCCCGACCGCGTCGAGGATGGTCGGCACGATGTCGGTGCTGTGGTGGTACTGGTGGCGCATTTCGCCCTTGGCCTTGATGCCCTTTGGCCAGTGGATGATCAGCGGATCGCATGTACCGCCCGCGTACTGCGAATAGCGCTTGAACATCTGGAACGGCGTGGAGAAGGCCACCGCCCACCCCGTCGGGTAGTGGTTGTAGGCGTCGGGGCCGCCGAGCTCGTCGAGGTAGGACATGTTCTCCTCGAGGTCGTCTGGGTAGCCGTTGAAGAACTTGTTTTCGTTGACCGAGCCGTTGGGGGTGCCCTCACCCGAGGCGCCGTTGTCGGCGCAGTAGAAGATCAGGGTGTTGTCCAACTGGCCGGTGCGCTCCAGGAATTCGACAATCCGACCGATCTGCGCGTCGGTGTACTCGGAGAACCCGGCGAAGACCTCGGCCATCCTGGAGAAGAGCTTCTTTTCGTCGTCGTTGAGCTCGGCCCAGGGGCGCACGTAATCGGCGGCGTTGGCCACGTCGTCGGGCATAGGGTTCAGCGGGGTCAGCTCGGTGTCGGCCGGCAGAACGCCCCGCTCGATCATCCGCTGGAGCACCCACTCGCGGTAGGCCTCGTAGCCGTCGTCGAAGGCGCCTTTGTACTTGTCGATGTACTCCGTCGGGGCGTGGTGCGGTGCGTGGTTGGCGCCAGGGCAGAACCACATGAACCACGGCTTGGATGGTGCCGACGACTTCTGGTCCCGCAACATCTTGATCGCTTGGTCGGCAAGGTCTTTGGACAGGTGGTAGCCGTCTTCCGGGGTGTAGGGCGGTTCGATGAAGTGGCTGTCGTTGACGAGGTCGGGATACCACTGGTTGGTCTCACCGCCTAGGAACCCGTAGAAGCGGTCGAATCCTTTCGACAGCGGCCACTCCGAGCGGCTGCCGCACGCCGAGATGTCCTCGACCGGCACGTTGTGGTTCTTGCCGAGCCAGTAGGTGCTGTAGCCGTTGTCCTGCAGCACCTGTCCGATGGTCGCGCACTCGGCGGGCAGGCGGCCCGCAGCGCCCGGAAAGCCCAGCGACCCCTCAGTTATCGATGCGCACCGGTTGACATGGTGGTTGCGTCCTGTCAGGAACGTGGACCTGGTCGGGGAGCATAGCGCCGTTGTGTGCCATTGGGTGTAGGTCAGTCCGTTGTCGGCGAGCCGGTCCAGCGTGGGCATGTTGATTCGACCGCCGTACGGCGACCACGAGGCCATGCCGGTGTCGTCGTAGAGGATGACCAGGACATTGGGCGACCCTTCGGGCGCCCGCTTGAGCGCGTAAGGCGTCCAGTCGGCCACAGAGTCACGCACGTCGAGCTTGATCACACCTTTGAATGGCTGGGTCATGGCAATGACTATTCACGCAGCCGATAAATCCGCAGGATGAATGACCAAGAATTCGTCAGCAGTTAGCGCGAACCCGAGCGAGGCCGCCAGCCCGGCGGCGGGTCCTCGCCGACGCGTCCGTCGACGGCCTCGCGAAGCAGATCGGCGTGCCCGGTGTGCCTGCCGTATTCCTCGATCAGATCGCACAGCAGACGACGTAGGCTCGCGTGCTCTCCTTCGGGCGACGAGATGTGCACGAGTTGATCGAGTCCGCCGCGAGCCAGCGCCGCATCGAATCTCGCGCGTGACCGTTCCACCGCCGCGTCCCAGAACGTGTACAGCTGTTCGGGGGAGTCGTTCGCGGCCGAGGTGAACTCCCAGTCGTCGGTGCCGTCCCACCGCGACTCCCACGGCTCCCCGACCGGCTCGCCGGACAGCTTTTGGGTGGTGATGAAGTCCTCGTTGATCGCCATGTGCTTGAGCAGGCCGCCGAGCGTCAATGCGGAGGCACCGATGCGCATGGCGAGACCGGCCGCGTCGAGGTCGTCGACCTTCCAGCGAAAGGTCATGCGCAGACGATCGAGCGCACCCACCAGGTGCTCGAGCTCGGTGCCGGCCAGCGGCGGTTCCCACGGGGTGTCGGTCATACCGACACCGTATGCGGCTACGCAGGCTCCGTCGGCGCGAAAACCTCGATCACACCGTTGATTTCGCGTACCTGGAACTTCGGCAACGGTGGCGGCGCGACGGGCAACTGGTGCGTGACGGTGGTCCCCTCCAGGGAGAACGAGGTCGAGTGGCACGGGCAGCGCAGCCGGCTGTCGGGCGCGTCGAGCCACAACTTACATCCCTGATGTGTGCAGACACCGGACACGGCTTCCAGTTTTGCCTCGGCGCGGTGCACGAACCCGTTCACCGAACCCAGGTCGAACGCGAGGGCGCCGCCCTCGGGAAGGTCGACGCTCGCGCCGACGGCCCGCCACGCTCCCGCGTTGGGTTGGAGTTCGCTCTGGGTGGGCGGCGTCGCCTGCTGCGTCACGGTGGGAGCGAGCAGGTTGCGGCCCACCACCAAACCGGCTGCGGCCGAGGCGGCCGCGACCGACCCGCCGATGACGACCTCGCGCCGGCGCGGGGCCCATCGGGGATGGCTTACAGCGGGCTGTTCGTCGGGCACCTCGGCGGCGAGCCTGCGGTGCAGATCGGTGACGAACTCCTCGCGCGGGGCATCGCTGCCCAACCGCGCCGCCCGCAACTCGATGGCGGTCTTCATCTGCTCGGCCTCGAAATCGTCTGGGCGAGCATGCTCGGTGCGTTGTCCCCGCAGCAGACCTTCGACGAAACGGCGTACGGTTCGGTTGCTCACGACGTGGCCCCCTCACCCGATTGTGCCGCCATGCGCAGCGCGCGGTATTGCAACACCTTTGCGTTCGCGACGCTCACCCCCATCTGGTTGGCGGCCTCCCGCACCGAAAAGGCTTGCAGAAAACGGAGTTCCAGGATCCGTCGGTAGTTGTCCGGCAGTCGCTGCAACAGTGTGCGCACCTTGTCCGGTGCGTCGCTCGCGACCGAATCCGGCTCGATGGCCTCCGGCACATCCTCCTCGATCGTCGTCACCTGCCTGCCCATTCGGTCACCCCAGTACGACGCGAGGACCGTGCGGGCCGTCATCCGAAGATACTTGCGCACCTCCGGCACGCTCGCCGAAACGCGCAGCGGCTTCAGCGCCGTCATGAACACTTCCGCGGTCAAGTCTTCGGCGTCGGGCTGGTTACCGACTTTGCCGTACATCAGCCGGTACACCCAGGTGACGTTGTCGCGGTACACCGCGTCCCAATCCGGGTAGACCGCGCCGGTCACCGGCTGCAGCCCCGCCACGGGTTGGGGACGGCGCTCCTCACGCTCGCTGCGGATCATCTACGTCACTACGACCGCGGCTCGATCACGGTTCATCTGGGCGTCGAACGAGAACGCCCCGGCGCCGACGATGAGCAGGAAGACGCTGCCGCACAGCATCGCCATCTCCAGACGACCTTCGTGGAAGAAGTCCCAGAAGCCGCCCTCTTTCGGGTACAGCGGGGCATGGCCCCACAGCAGCGGCACCTTGGTGATCGCTAGTGCGCCGAGCATGTCGACGATCATCGGCAGGGTCGCCAGTCTTGTAAATAACCCGACGAGGATCAGCAGGCCACACGCGATCTCGAACACGCCGTCGAGGTAGGCAAAGAACGTTCCCGCGGGGATGTCGGCCTTGATGAACCGGCCAGGCCCGAGTGTGTCAGGGCGGAGAAACTTCAGGACTCCTTCGCCTGCGAAGATCAGGCCGACATAGAGACGGATGAGGACCACGGCACCGGATGCACGCGTGGCGGTGAACTGTGTGAGCGTCATGTTTCGAGATAGGGCAACGGGTTACACCAGACCGCTCGTCGCGTTGTGTCTCCTCGCATCGAAAGCGATCAATGTCGCACGCAACAAGACGAATGGAGCCTCGGGCCAGGCGACTTCGAGACTTACCGCAGACGGCTGTGGCAGCGCCCTCGGTAATTTCGCGAGCATGATCGTGGCCGGGGACGAAGATTCGTCATCGGGCCATCCCTCCCGGAGGATGCGCAAAGCCACGAAGGCACGCCGGAAAAGCGACTTGACCCGGTCGTCGTCGGGTTTGCGTCAGCAATTGTTGACGGCTTTGACCAGGCACATCTCCCGCTGAAGGGCCCATAAAACGGTTTGGGCAGGGTAGCGAAGGCAAGGACTGGACCCTCAGGCCTCGACGGCCTTGTACTTGAGGGTCCGTTCGCGGCAGACGGGACAGGCCCAGGACACCCCGCCCAGCAGCCCCGGCGTGATGACCCCGTCGTGGTCGCAGACCGGGCATTGGCGCACGCCCACCGGCCGCGGCGCGCCGCAGCCCGCGCAGACCAACTCGCCAGCGGCGAGGCGGATCGATGTCTGGCATGACGCGCAGGCCGCAACGCCCGCCACCTCGATCTCCCGCGTCAGCGGCACGAGGGGATGGGGCTCGAACTGGCCGCCCACGAACAGGTCCTGGATGACGTTCGCGCCGGGCGATCCCGGGGCGACCTCGTGGAGCCGGATGGCGTGGGTGCGGAACCGGTCGATGTCGCCCGCCTCGAACGCCGCGGCGGCCGCGTTGGTCAGGAGGTTCGGACTGTCGGGGGCGTCCTCGAGCGCCGCTGCAAAGGCCTCCAGCGCCTCGTCGGGGCGGCCGAGCCGCCGCAGGTAGTAGCCAAGCTTCGTCAGGGTCTGCTCCTCAAAGCAGCCGCGCAGATGGATAGCCACACGCGCGTGGCCGAGCGCAGCATCGAGGGAGTCGTGCTCGTCGAGGACGTCGCCGAGGATCGTGTGGGCGACGCCGCGCTCCGGATCGCTGTCGGACCGGTCGATGGCGAGCCGGGCGTGCCGAGCGGCCCGGTCGAGCACGCGCGCGCCGTGGTAGAGCAGCGCGGCGGCGGCATGGAGTTCGGTCGACCCGGCGCCGCGCTCGGCCAGGAACTCGGCCGCTTCCACAGCGTCGCCCGCGCCCATGCCGGTGCGCAGGGCCAACCGGATCGTCTGGGCATAGCCGTCGGGGGCGTCCGGCAGCAGCGCCTTCACGCGGGCAGCCTCAGCGAACGCGCGTTCCGGATCGCCGGCGAGGTAGGCGGCGTGGGAGTCCGCCAGGGCGGCGCGCGCGGCGGCTACGGTCGCCGTATCGTGCTCGCCGGGCAGTTCAGGCAGGACGTCGTTCAGGAACGCGGCCAGCCGGTTCGAGCCGCGGACATCGACGCTGTTGCCCCGTTGGTTCGGGCCCATGAAGCTGAAGCCTTGCGGGAGCTGGTCGCCGTCGCGCAGCAGGCCGATAAGCGCCAGGCGGCCGGCGTTGGAGAAGGCGCTGGCGGTATTCACCTCGTCGAACACCCAGCCGTCCTTGGTGGAGCTGCCCGGTTCGTGGCCTAGCCGCTCGACATAGCCGGGGTCGATCACGCAGAGGACGTAGCGGCATTCCGCCAGTCGCGAGACCATGCCCGGCACGTCGACGTTGTCGCCCTGCGGCTGGTCCTGATCGAAGATGACGGGGTAGCCACGCCGCTTCAGCTCAACGGCAAGAGCAGCGACCCAGGCGTTCTCCTCGGTGCTGCCCCAGCGATAGGACACGAAGACGGTGGGGGGTGCTGTGATCGGCGGAGGGCCGGCCAGGCGCTGCTGGATCGCCAGGTTCAGCTGCGCAATCCAGACCGTCCGCCAGCCCAGCTGACGGGCCACTTCCGCCGGCGTGCGCGGGCTGCCGTCCGGCCGGCGGAAGAAGCCGCCGTCGAGCCGGCTGATGCTGTTGGCGAGGTCGTCGTCGGAGACGCTCGGAGGCTCAACGTAGGTTTCGTCGTCCCGGCGCATGAGGTCGAGGTGCTTCGGGGCGAAGACGACGTACTGCGCGTCCGGGCGGACGTGGCCGCCGCTGGACGTCGGCTCCGTCATCAGGGTGAACTCCAGCGCGCGGTCGCCGGTGGGGCCGAAGACGGTGACCCGCACGGCGTCCTCTGTCTGGGTCACGAGGCGCGCGCCGCAGGCCGAGCAACTGGTCACAGAGCCGACGGTCTTGCCGCGCTCGCCGGCGGAGACCGTGAGCTGGATCGTGGCCTCACACTCCGGACACTCAGACTCGACCTTGATGAGCATTCCCCGCCCCGTTCCCCCGCGGCCTCGTCGCTCATCCTAATTGCGGAGCCGCGCCAACGGATATCGCCCGTGGGTGGGGCCACTGCGTCGGCTGTCTCCCACAGCGTCACCCTTGCCCGCTGGCCCAAACCGGCGCGATAGTCCGACGCAGGGGATGAGGCGATGAAGACCACCCTGATCGGCTTCGGCCTGGCGGTGCTGCCGGCCCCTGCTCGAGTGTCGTCAAAAACCAACAGAGGCGCTGCCGCAACGACGGAACGCACCTCTTAGGTGCGCGCGCCCGAGGGATTCGAACCCCTACCCTTCTGGCGTGTCCGCTGGAGTCCGTAACATACTGCGCCACAACGTAATACGCTATTCTGCTGCCGTCACCGGCCGCTGAAATCCGGCCGGATTTGGAGGCGTTTGTATATCAGGAAAGTGGAGGCCGACGCGCACGGTACCGACTGACAGCATCCAACGTTCTACTATTGTTCGGTCCGCCACCCGGTCCCCTGGTGGCGCGCCGTAACCGTTGTTCGCCATGCTTGGATCGAAGTGGGTTCGGTGGCTGCGTTTGCGGTCGCGGCTGAGGCTAGCCGCGACTCGAATAATCGCCGCCCATCAGCACCTCACGGCACCCCCCACACACCGAAGGGACTTGGTGGTCTACCTCAGCCGCGACAATGTCCGTCCTACTGCAGAACGCAAGCTAACGACCGCGAAACAACGAAATCTTGACACAACCTCTACGCAACAAGTGACCGACGCCTTTGCCAGCGCCAAGTTTCACGTCCGCGTTCCTCCTGCGTTTACTCGCTGGCCAACCCACCAGACGAATCACGTTGGCGGCGAAGAATTCGCCCCTCAATCGATGCACATTCGATGCAGGTTGACCCAACCGTCAACGGGGAGCACCCTCGATCACATGATCGAGTTGAGTCAACAGCAGACCATTGACCAACTCGCACAGAGACTCGTCGGCGTCTACCCGGACGCAGACCCGCACCGATGTCGCACGGCTCGTGAACGAGGAATGCAGCGGATTTGATGGCCGCCCAATCCGCGACTGCATCCCCCTGTTCGTCGAGCGGAACACCGCCGCGCAATTGTCTCTCAGCGCGCCGTAGCCTCTCAGGCTCGTCCGTGAATCGCCTGGCGAGTACGTAGATCATGTTATCGATCGTTCTGATCTCTTTTCCAGGGAGCGGATCGCGCCGCGAAGGTTGGTCAGCTTGCGGGCGTCGACCAACCCCGCACACCGCTCGTAGCGGTTCTTCTGTTTGGCCAGCTTGAGTGCCAACTCCGAACGCTCATGCAGAAGCCACTCACGCCAACGCTTCGCCTGCTCGGCGTCCTCGTCGATGGTCACACGTGTCGCCTGCAGAAACATCTGCTACCAGCTGGCATTGCCGCACACGCGATGCCGTGGCGTATAGGCCGCCGTTGAACACTCCCTGCACGGGCGCTGGAAGGGCCCGCGGCTGTGCGGATCTCGACGGGCAAGCAGTGACGCGGCGACCTCGGCCACCGCCGTCGCATACACGGGTCATCTGGAAACGAAAACGAGTAGTCAACTACTCGTGCTTGATCTCTGACCCGGGTGGACGATGACGATGACTGCGACGACCGGAGGCTGACTACCAAGTCCGCCAAGTGCGCGTTGGCGGAGCCGTGATGATGCCTATCGGTGGCATGCAATAACCCGTCTACGGCGAATCCCCCGGCCGTGGCGTCACCATTGACCGACGCCACAAACTCTGACGGTCAGGTCGGCGTCAACTCGTAGAACTGCAGTCGCGACCTCCAGTGGTGTATCGGCCGCCGCTCAAAAAGCACTGCACGGCGCTGGAAGGGCCTGCGGCGGTGCAGATCTCGACGCCACTGGCTAGCCCAAGCTGCACCGTGCGCCACCGCAAAATGCCGAGTCGTGTAACTCGACATCGCTGAAATGGGTGGCTTTGGTCCTCAGAGCTGCCCGTGTATTGCGTGTAGACGTTCTCCATCACCGCGGTCAGGTTCTGCTTGGGGGCGCCTCGGGGCGACCCCGTCCATAGCCGACAAAACTGAGTAACTTTCCTGTGCTATTGCTGTGCCATTGGACTTGGGGGGAAGCTCTCGGCGATATCGGCGCCGGGTGGGTCGACTCGTGGAGCGGCCGCAACCGCTGTGCTCGGCCTTTTGGAATTAAGGACACGGCGCCGACATCACGAGCCGATAGCGCCGCCGTGTCGGCGACACAATCGATAACTGGTAGGTCGATTCACAGATTCGGCGGCCGATTCCTCGTCGAAGGAGCGTTGGGGGGCCAGGCACAGGTCCGCACGCCTCCGGGAAACCTTTGGACCGATTCGCCGCTGGGAAAGTGGCGGCGAAGAGTATCTGGAAAGTATCAACTGATGGGCGTGTCGCGAATGAGCTGTCAGCCATATCCGCTGAAAGATGGCGCGCCCGAAGGGATTCGAACCCCTAACCTTCTGATCTGTAGTCACTCCCAGAGTGTCCGGGGCGGGCTATCCGCGTCCGAGGGTGCTGGATTCTGGAGCCGCAATCGACCCCGGCTGCGGTGCCACTCCGAGCATGTCCGTTCGAGTCCGAGGCCGTCCGTGGCGTTGGCCAGCAAGTTGCTGGTCAGTTGTGACACCGTCGTGACACTTCAATCGCGCCCGCGATTTCAGGAGAAACGGAGATTCCCACTGCGATCCTCAACCTTGCGATATAACTAAACTAGTCGTAGCGAAGCGTTCTCCGCCATAGATGGAGCAACACCATGATCGCAATCAATGCCGTAAGTTCACCCCGCAAGATCACCGGCGCCCTCGTCGCCGGCGCCGTCACAAGCGGGGTACTCGCTGGCGCCGGACTGGGGTTAGCCCCCACAGCGAACGCGACCTGCGCGTCAATCGCCGGTATCGGTGGCGGCGCCGACTGCACCAGCACGCTGTTCAGTGCCGCCTTCGCTATCGGCGACGGAGCGCAAGCCCACGCCAGCGGGTCTTTCAGCGCGGCCTTCGCCGTCGGCAGCGGCGCCAGTGCCACCACAAGCGCGGGCGTCTTAGACTTGGCCACCACCCTGTTGGGCGACGACAACACCGTCACGGCAACGGGCGGCTTTTTGAACTGGGCCACCAACATCGGCGGCAGCGGCAACGCCGTCACGACAGCAGGCGCCATCAGGAACGCCGCCACCAACATCGGTGGCACCGGCAACACCGTTACGACACCACAGGGCGGCTATTTGAACTTTGCTCGAAACCTTTTCGGCGACGGCAACACGGTCACGATACTAGGCGGCCAAGCGAACACGGCCCTAAACCTCCTCGGCAGCAACGGAACTGTCACGATCGTGGGCGGCTCCGCGAATTTGGCGCGGAACCTGTTCGGCGACACCAACACGGTCAGGGTAGCAGGCGGCAACGCAAACACCGCCAGCAATCTCTTGGGTGGCACCGGCAACACCGTCTTGTCGCAAGGCGGGTTTTTGAACTCGGCGAGGAACGTTGGCGGCAGCGGCAATGCGCTGGAGGTCGGTGGCCTGGGCAGCAACCTGACTACTGTCCTTAACCTGGTCAGCAACGGCAATACGCTGACCGCAGGTGGTGGAACAGGCAGCAACCTGGACGCCGTTATCAACACCGGGGGAGGCGGCAACACTATCAGCGCCGGGCCCGGCAACTTGAACGCCGGGTTCAACTTCCTCGGCAACACCAATACGGTCACAGCAGGCCCCGGTCCGCTCGCGCTTGCCGGTTCCGTCTTACAGGACGATCTAACCGTCACGAAGACGAACCCCGGCATCGCCATCAACAGCTTCCGCGTTGGTGGGGCGGTCGCGACGAGCCGCCAAAGCAGTACCGTTCCCAAGGCGAACGCGGTGCGCATACGCACGACGGGCGATCGCCCAAAGATTGTCAACGCAGCCGGAGCGATCACCGGAAGCAACACGAAGATACGCAAAGCGACTGTCAACGCAGCCGGAGCGACCACCGGAAGCAACAAGATAAGAGCTAACGACCACCGCCGACCCGGTAAGTGAAGCACGGGGCCGGTGGGCTACTGCCGCAACAGGCCAACTCCACCGCGGACGGGCTGAGATCGCACAAGCGTCCGCCGCTTACCAACACGATAATTGCCCACGTCAGTACGTCTCAGAAGTATGTTTCGGAGGGTTCTGTCTCGCGCACGGCGCGCCCGGACTTTCTCTAAATCATCGGCTGCGATTACTGTTCCTCGGTGTGCTCGGCGCGCACCCGGTAGACAGTCGCCCTGCTCACGCCCAGAGTTGCTGCGATAGTCCTGGCGGACTCCCCACTGGCGTGCATCCGTTGAGCCAAAGCTGCTTTCGACTCATCCAAAACCTTCGGGCGTCCAATTGACTGCCCTCTCGCCCGACGAGCCTCACGCGCCGCCGCCCTCCGTTCCCGCCCAAGTTCGAGTTCAAGTTCTGCCAGGCTGGTGAGGACGCCCGC
>Ga0207675_100000910_pt1 | contig 29549 bp, 24 predicted proteins | sample KBSSwiS42_FD_184305 | JGI IMG/M metagenome (GOLD analysis project Ga0207675, IMG submission 184305) | Switchgrass rhizosphere microbial communities from Kellogg Biological Station, Michigan, USA - KBS Switchgrass S4-2 (SPAdes) (version 2) | ecosystem: Host-associated > Plants > Roots >...
GCCTTACCTGGTCTTCGAGCTGGTGCGCGGTCAGACGCTGGCGGCCGCGCTGCGTCGCAGCGGCGCGATGCCCGAGCGCGCCGCGCTCACGCTGCTGCTCGGTGTGCTCGAGGCGCTGCAGGCTGCGCACGCACAGGGCATCGTGCACCGCGACTTGAAGCCGTCGAACATCCTGCTCGGGCCGGACGGTCGCGCACGGGTGATGGACTTCGGCATCGCGGCGCGCGCCACCGACGCGGCCGGTCTGATCTGCGGCACGCCCGGCTACATGTCGCCCGAGGCGGCGCAAGGGTTGTCCCCCACCCCTGCGATGGACGTATACGCGGCCGGCATGATCCTCGGTGAGTTGCTGTGCGGCCATCCGCTGCTGGCCGAGCGCGACGCTCAGCGTGCTCTGCGCCGCACGATCGATGAAGACGTGACGCTGCCCGAATCGCCGGCCCTCGACACCGGCTTGCGTGCGATCGTGCTGCGGGCGGTGGCGCGCGATGCCGCGGCGCGCTACGACGGCGCTGCCTCGATGGCCGCTGCGTTGCAGGGGTGGCTGCATGCGGGCGATGGCGCAGCGGCGGCACCGGTCTCGCATGGCACGGTCGACTTCCTGTTGCGGCGCATGCGCCACAAAAGCGATTTTCCAGCGCTGTCTGACGCGGTGGCCAACATCCAACGCGTCGCCGCTTCCGACAACGAGAGCCTCAACAGCCTGGCCGCCGAGATCCTGAAAGACGTGGCGTTGACGCACAAGCTGCTGCGCCTGGTGAACAGCGTGTCGTTCAAGCACGCCGGGGGCGGCACCATCTCGACGGTGTCGCGTGCGATCGCGCTGATCGGCTTCGCCGGCGTGCGCAACATGGCGCTGTCGCTGGTGCTGCTCGATCACATGAAGGACAAGCAGCACGCCGCGCAGCTGAAGGAGCAGTTCCTGTGCGCGCTGATGGCCGGGCAGTTGGCCAGCGAACTCAGCGCGCAGGGGCGCGATGCCGAAGAGGCTTACCTCGGCACGCTGCTGCACAGCCTGGGGCGGCTGCTGACCGAGTTCTACTTGCCTGAAGAGGCACGCGCGATCCGCGACGAGCTGCGCCCGCACGCCGCGCGCGTCGGCACGGCAGCGACCGCCCCGGAGCAGGCTGCCGCGCGCGTGCTGGGGGTCGGCTTCGAGGAGCTCGGCATCGGCGTCGCGCGCGCGTGGGGCCTGCCCGAGAGCCTGCAACAGAGCATGCGCTCGCCGCAGGGGGAGGCGCCGCTGCGGCGCGTCGAGTCGAGCGTCGAACGCGCGCGCTGGCTGGCGCGCGGGTGCAACGAAGTGGCCGAAGCCGTGCTGCAGGGGGGAGGCGCGGCTGCGCAGCAGCTCGACAAGCTCGCCGCCGGCTATGCCGCGGCGTGGGGCGTGGCGCCCAAGGAGGTGCTGCAGGCGGTGCAGGCGTCGCGCACCAAGCTGCGCAGCCTGGCGCAGGCGATCGGCCTGAAGTTGCCCGACGACTCGCCGGCGCAGCGGCTGATCGAGCCACCCGGCGACACGGTGGTGTCGATGCCGACCGCCGACGCGACCAGCGCCGAGGCGGCGACGCTGGTGATCGCGACGCACCCATCGCTGCCTCCGGCACTGCCGCCGAGCGAGCTGTTGACCGCGGGCATCCAGGACATCACGCACACGCTGGCGCAAGAGTCGTTCAAGCTGAACGAAGTGCTGCGCATGATTCTCGAGACGATCTATCGCAGCCTCGGCTTTCGCTGCGTGGTGTTCGCATTGCGCGACCCCAAGACCGGCCTCCTAACCGGCCGCTTCGGCCTGGGCGACGGCGCGCAGGCGCTCGTGTCGCAGTTCGCGGTGGCGCTCGGCGCCGGTCGCACACCGCCGAAAGACCTGCTCGGTGCGGTCTGCCAGAAAGGCTCCGACACGCTGATCGCCGATGCCTCGGCCCCGCAGGTGGCCAATCGCCTCCCCGCGTGGCTGCAGCGCATCGATGGAGCCCGCACGTTCCTGATGCTGCCGTTGGTGATGAAAGGGGCGACCTTTGCGCTGATTTACGCCGACCGAGCCCAGGCCAACAGCATTGCCGCCGGCGAGAAGGAGCTTTCACTGCTGCGCACGTTGCGCAGCCAGGCGGTGATGGCGTTTCGCCAAGCCACTTGAGCGAGCGCCAATGAAAAACGGCCACCCTGGGTGGCCGCTTGGAGTCTGCGCGCAAGCGCGCCGGACTTTACTTCTTCGGAGGCGCTTCGCCGGTCGTGATCTGGCCGGCCTTGTTGGCGTCCTTGGTCTCGGACTTGACGTCGGCGCGGGCCTTGGTGGACTTGCTCTTCTCGGCCTTCGTCGTGTCGCCGGCGGCGATTTCGCCCGACTTCTCGGCCGCCTTGGCTTCGCCCTTGACGTCGGAGCGGGCCTTGGTCGACTTCGGCTTCGGGGTCGGGGCCGGGCTGGCCTCACCGGCGCCACCTGTCTTGGCGGCAGACTTGGCTTCTTCCTTCACTTCGGCGCGCGACTTCTCTTGCGCCACGGCACCGTACGAGAACAGTGCGACGGCGGCGGCAGCGACGAGCGAGAGCGTGGTTTTCATCTTCATATTGACAACTCCTGGGTTTGAGTCGAGGGAACGGACACTACGCGACGGAGCCATCACGCTCGGACCATGAACCCTCATCTGGTCTGGACGCCTTCGCGGCGGGTGCTTCGAAGGGAGCGGGTGCCTCAATCCGCCATCTTAACGTCGGGCCCTCGGGCAGGTTGACACCCACAGCGATCGCGCAGGCGTGAACCGTTGCGTTTCGTTGCGTCCACGCCGCACGCGCTGCATCGACTAAGGGTAACCCCGCCATTGGCAGGAATCCCCACGGACAAGTGACGAGCCTTGCCCTCGGCACTGGTTGCAACGGCTGGGGCTGCTTGGTTCCCCACCTGACCCGGTTGACCGCGCTTCCATGCGAGGAGGCCCGTCGCGTGTGATTGTAGCGACGGCGCAAACCCATCGTTGGCTCATCTCAGTTGCAGGTCTTCCGCACCGAAGCGCAGCGACAGCGGTTCGATCGTCAATTGCTTCGGGCCCTCGTGCACCGCACCCGCCATCAGGGCGCCGACACCCAGCTGCTGGGCGATCTGCACGGTGCGTGTGGCTTCGTCGGCGGCGACGAACAGTGCGAACCCGGCCCCCATGTTGAGTGTGCTGTAGGCCTGGCGATCATCGAGCGCGGCGTGCCGCTGGATGAAGCGCAGCACCGGGGGCACATCGGGTAGCCGCGTGATGCGATAGCTGAAGGCACCCGGATGGCGCAGCAGCTTGCGCCAGCCGTGGCCGGTGATGTTGGCGCAGTAGTGCGGCACGATGCCGGCGCGCCACAGCGCTTCGGTGACCGGGGCGTAGAGCACGGTCGGCGTCAGCAGCGCGTCGCCGTAGGAAAGGCCCTGCGTCACCGGGGTCAGATAGCCCTGTGGCAGGCGCTCGACGAGCTTGCGCGCCAAGCTCAAGCCATTGGCGTGGATGCCGCTCGCGTGCAGCAGCACGATCGCGTCGCCAGGGGCGAGCCGCTCGCCCAGCGACAGGCGTTGCTTCGGGTTGACCAGGCCGATGCACGACGCCGCGAGATCGATGCGCCCGCGCTCGACGATGCCGGGCAGCGCGGGCGTCTCGCCGCCGCCCCAAGCCACGCCGCAGGCCTCGCAGGCGCGCTGCCAACCGGCCACCAGCTGCTGCGCTCGCTGCGCGTCGGCGAACCAGTCGGAGCCGCCTGCGGCCCAATACGCCTGCACCACGAGCGGGGTGGCGCCGACGGTGATCAGGTCGTTGACCGCCATCGCGATGGTGTCCTGTGCGATGCCGTCGTAGTAGTGCCGCCCGGTGAGCTGCGCCATCTCGTCGGCCACCAGGGCCTTGGAGCCGAGGCATTCGACGATGCTGGCCATGTAGAACGGCCCCACGTCGACCACGTAGGCCGACTCGCCGCGCGACGCGCGCACCTCCGCGAACCCGTGCGCGCCCAGGCGCGCTGCGGTGGCCGCCGCAGCGCGCTGCGCCTGCACCTTCAGCGGATCGATCAGGTCGTAGCGGACGCCCGATTGCTCGTAGCTCAGCGATGTGCTGGCGGCGGGCTGCGCAGAATCCATCGCACGATTATCGACGACGCGCCTGCGGCCGCGAACGCGCCAACGCGCGCAGCAGCTTGCTCGTGCGCGACGAAGGGGCACACCACGACTCGTAGAATGCCCGCATGGGGTCGATGGTCCTGGCGCGCAAATACAGACCGCGCCGCTTCAGCGAGATGGTGGGGCAGGAGCACGTGGTGCGCGCACTGAGCAATGCGCTGGCCGCTGGTCGCCTGCACCACGCCTACCTGTTCACCGGCACGCGCGGCATCGGCAAGACCACGGTGTCGCGCATCCTCGCCAAGAGCCTCAACTGCACGGGCCCCGACGGCACCGGTGGCATCACTGCGCAGCCGTGTGGTCAATGCCAGGCCTGCACAGAGATCGATGCCGATCGCTACATCGACTACATCGAGCTCGACGCCGCATCGAACCGCGGCATTGACGAGGCTCGTGAGCTGATTGAGCGCGCGGCCTACAAGCCGAGCGTGGGGCGTTTCAAGGTCTTCATGATCGACGAGGCGCACCAGCTGACGAAAGACGCATTCAGCGCGCTGCTGAAGACGCTCGAGGAGCCGCCCGAGTACCTGAAGTTCGTGCTGGCGACCACCGATCCCGACAAGATGCTCCCCACGGTGCTGAGCCGTTGCCTGCAGTTCAACCTGCGACCAATGGCGCCGCAAACCGTGCACGAGCACCTGGAGCGCGTGCTGACCGCCGAGCAGGTGGCGCACGACGCCGGCGCGCTGCGGCTGCTGGCGCGCGCCGCACGTGGGTCGATGCGCGATGCGTTGTCGCTGACCGACCAGGCCATTGCCTACGGCGCAGGCAAACTCGAGGAGGCCGGCGTGCGCGCGATGCTCGGCAGCGTCGAGCGTTCGGTGGCCAGCTCGTTTGTGCAGGCGCTGGGAGCCCGCGACGGAGCGGCGTTGCTCGCTGCGGTCGACGAGGTGCGACAGCGCGGCTTGTCGTCGGCCGGCGCGCTCGAGGAGCTCGCGACGCTGCTGCAACAGATGGCGATCGCGCAGGCGGTGCCCGCGGCGCTCGACGACGAGGATCCCGACGCCCCGGAGGTGGCGCGCCTGAGTCGCCAGTGGGCCGCCGACGAGGTGCAGCTGCTCTACAGCATCGCCGTGCACGGCCGCGAGGAGCTGCCCCTGCTGAACGACGAGTACGCGGCGCTGACGATGGTGCTGCTGCGCTTCCTCGCGTTTCCAGCCGCGCCTTCGGGCACGCAGGCGATGCGGGTCGAGCCGGCATCGCCTGCGGTCAAAACGGCTGCTGCAACCGAACCGATGGCCAGGCCGAGCGCAAACGCAACCCGCGACGACGAGCCGCCACCGTGGATCGACGCGGTGCCGGATGACGCCGTGCTGGTGCGCGCCCCGACCCGCGAGGCGGGCAACTCCCGCGTCAACGACGCGGCGGCGATCGCGCTGCAGCCCACCGAGCTCGGCGAGCGCTGGGCCGCCCTGGTTGCCACGCTGGTGCAACGCGGGCTCGTCAGCGCGCTGGTGCGCGAGCTCGCGATGCAAAGCCAATGGCTGGCGGCGTCGACAGACCCACGGGGCGCACGCTGGCAGCTGCGCGTCGAACGTGAATCGCTGCGAACGCACGCGTTGCGTGACAAGTTGCAGAGTGCTGTCGCTGCCGTGCATGGTGCGCCGGTCGCGCTCGATCTGGTGGACGGCGTGCCGGTCGACAGCCCGGCCTTGCGCGAGGCCGCTGCGCGCGCGCGGGCACAGCAGCAGGCCGAACAGACGATGATCAGCGACCCGGTGGTGCGTGAGCTGATGTCGCAGTTCAAGACCGCGCGCATCGTGCCTGGTTCGATCAAGCCCGTGCAAAGGAATCCCTCACCATGATGAAGAACCAGTTGGCCGGCCTGATGAAGCAGGCGCAGGCGATGCAGGAGAACCTGCGCAAGGCGCAGGAAGAATTGGCCACCGTCGAGGTCGAAGGACAGGCCGGTGCCGGGCTCGTGAAGATCACGATGACGTGCCGCCATGACGTGAAGCGCGTCAGCATCGATCCGAGCTTGCTCGGCGACGACAAGGACATGCTCGAGGATCTGGTGGCCGCGGCGTTCAACGATGCCATCCGGCGCGCCGAGGCCACCTCGCAGGAGAAGATGGGCAAGCTCACCGCCGGCATGCCGCAGATTCCCGGCATGAAGTTTCCGTTCTGACCGCCGCGAGTGACCGAGCACGCGCTGCAGGAGCTGCTCGACGCGTTGCGCCGCCTGCCAGGCGTCGGCGCGCGCTCGGCGCAGCGCATGGCGTTTCACCTGCTGCAGCACGACCGCGAGGGTGCGCGCCGCATCGCGGCAGCCCTGCTGGCCGCCGACAGCCAGGTGCGCCACTGCGAGCGCTGCCACACCTTCACCGAAGGCTCGCTGTGCCCGATTTGTCTGGACGCGCGGCGCGACGCGCGCTTGCTCGCAGTGGTGGAGACGCCGGCCGATCAGGCGGCACTCGAGCGCACGGGGAGCTTTCGCGGGCTGTACTTCGTGCTGATGGGGCGCCTCAGTCCGCTCGACGGCGTCGGCGTGCGCGACATCGGCATTGCACCGCTGCTCGAGCGCGCCAGTGACCCCGCCATCGAAGAAGTGATCGTCGCGACCAGCTTCACCGCCGAGGGCGAGGCCACGGCCCAGCTGATCTCGCAGGTGCTGAGCGCGCGCGGCGTCAAGGTGACGCGGCTCGCGCGCGGCGTGCCAGTGGGCAGCGAACTGGAGTACGTCGACCTGTCGACGATCGCGCACGCGCTCAGCGATCGGCGCTGAGCAACCGCGCGTCCTAGCGCTTGGCGGCCAGATTGGCCTTGTTGGCCGACGAGGCGACCTTGCGGCTCGGCGCGGGCTTGGCGGCCACCATCACGACGATGTTCTGCCCGCCGCGGAACTTGGCATCGACGCCAACATGGTTCCACATGGCCACGTGCTCGGCCGGCACGCGGTAACGCTGCGCAACCGCAGCGACACTGTCGCCACGGCGCGGCGCACGGAACGTCACGCGGCGGTAGCCGCGCGTATCTGGAGCGAGCGCCAGATGACCGTTGTCGGCCAAGTGACCTGGCACGTCGACCAGCGTCGCTTCGGGGCGCGGCACCACCAGCGAGGAGCCGGCTTGCACCAGCATCGATGGCGGGATGCGGTTGACGTCGCGAAGCTCCGCCTCGCTCATGCCCACGAGCTCGGCGGCCTCGGAGGGCTTGAGCGTCTTGGGCGCCACCCACACCGTCCAGGTGGCGAGCGGCCCGTTGTGCTGCGGCAGGTTGCGCACGAAGGCGTTGGCCGCCTCGTACGGCAGCAGCACCTGCGGCGTTCCGGCGGCGAGGATCACCGGCCGGTTCATCTGCGGATTGAGCTGCTGGAACTCCTCGAGATTGATGCCAGCCAGCTTGGCAGCCAGTTCGACATCGATGTCGCGCTCGATCGCGACGCTGAGGAAGTAGGGGTGGTTCTCCAGCGGCGGCAACGTGAGGCCATAGGCATCGGGCTTGGCGACGATGTTCTTCACGGCCTGCAGCTTGGGCACGTAGTCACGCGTCTCCGCGGGCATGCCGCGCAGGCTTTCGTAGACACTGGGGGCGTTCGGAGATCGCTTGCGCTGCAATGCGCGCTTGACGTTGCCTTCGCCCCAGTTGTAGGCGGCCAAGGCGAGCTGCCAATCGCCGTTGAACATCACGCCGAGCCGTTCGAGATAGTCGAGCGCGGCGCGCGTCGAGGCCAGCACGTCGCGACGGTCGTCACGGAAGGCGTTCTGTTTGAGCGCGTAGATGCGTCCGGTCGACGGCATGAACTGCCACATGCCGGCGGCGCGTGCCACCGACATCGCCTGCGGGTTGAATGCGCTCTCGACGAATGGCAGCAACGCAAGGTCGAGCGGCATGTTGCGCTTCTCGAGCTCCTCGACCACGTAGTACAGGTAGCGGCCGCCGCGCTCGGTCATGCGTGCCACGTAGTCGGGCCGTTCGGCGTAGTACTGCTCCCACTTGCGAACGCGTGCGTTGTCCATCGTCGGCATCGAGTAGCCGGCGCGCAGGCGCGACCACAGGTCGATGCGCGCGCTCGGATCGTCAAAGTCCACCCGCTTTTCGGGCTGCAGCGGGTCGGCCGCCTCCGGCGGGCTGGCGGGCGCCGTGTTGGCCGGTGCCGACGCGGCCTCGGGCGCCGCAGTGGCCGACGAAGCTGCAGGCGCTGGTGTCGGCGCAGGCGTACCGACAGCGGCGGGCGCCGCAGCGACCGGCGCTTCACCATACGCAGTGGGAGACGGCGCCGGGGTGACCGCGCAACCGGTGGCCATTGCCGCCATGGCCAGCGCGGCGAGCCACGTGCGCAGCCGCGCGCGTGTACAGGCGTGCTGCGATGAGGACGGCGGGTTGGGTGGCGTCGGCACTGTTACGTTGCAAGCGGATTCATGATCCGACGCCGCAGCGCCGGCTCGCGCGCGCATTGTCCGGTCAGCGCGCGCCATCGCGCGTTACGGAATTCACGCGTCCGACGCGACTGCCAGACACATATCCGGGTGCGTGCAGCCAATGTGCCGTCGTGGCGCACGCGCCACCCATCGCGGCCCAACGTCCCTGGGTCACTAGAATGCCTTTGCAGTCACAACATCGCCCAGCGGTGGCGCGAAACGCGCACAGCCACATCGGGCGGCACGAGCGACAAGCTGTCGCGGAGAAGCGCCATCACACACATGACGACGCGAGACGACGCGATTATAGAGTTCGCCAATTGGCTGCTCACTCCGCCGGGCCGCTACCTGCTCGAGTGGGAACAGGCGCGCATCGATCAGGCCGTCGCCGATGTGTTCGGTTTCCACGCGTTGCAATTGGGGCTGCCGCAACTCGATGCCTTGCGCGCCAATCGGATGCCGCATCGCTGGGTCGCTCAGGATTCGCTGCTGGTGCCTCCACGCGCCGATTTGCCGGCGCCGCTCGAATCGATCACGACACAGTCGCCGAGCGATCCGGTGGCCTTGCATTGCGACTTCGATGCGTTGCCGTTCCCGAATCAGAGCATCGACCTGCTGGTGCTGCCGCACGGGCTGGAGCTGGCGCGCGATCCGCACGAGACGCTGCGCGAGGTCGATCGCGTGCTGGTGCCCGAGGGGCGCGTGGTGATCGTCGGCTTCAATCCGGCGAGCCTGTGGGGATTGCGCCAGCGGCTGGGGGCGATGCGGCAACGGCTCGGGGTGTCGCAGCGGCCGCGCTACCTGCCCCACGCGGGTGAATTCATGGGGTATTGGCGGCTGCGCGACTGGTTGCGGCTGCTCAGCTTCGAGGTCGAGCAGGGCCGCTTCGGCTGCTGGCGGGCCCCGGTGCGCTCGCAAGCGTGGCTCGATCGTTGGAGCTGGATCGAAAGCATCGGCGAGCGTTGGTGGCCGGTGCTCGGGGCCGTGTACTTCGTGACCGCGGTCAAGCGCGTGCGCGGCATGCGGCTGGTGGGCTTGGCGCGGCGCGAAAAGCTCAAGCCCAAGGCGGCGCCCGCGGTGGTGGCACACCGGCGCCGCGAGACGACCGAAATCGAGTGAGGGCGGTTGCGATGAACGAACCGGTGGTGGTCTACACCGATGGTGCCTGCAAAGGCAACCCGGGCCCCGGCGGCTGGGGCGCACTGCTGCGCTGGGGCACGCACGAGAAGGAGCTGTTCGGAGGCGAGGCGCAGACCACCAACAACCGGATGGAGCTGACTGCGGTGATCGAGGCACTGTCTTCGTTGAAGCAGCGTTGCGAGGTGGCGGTCTACACCGACAGCGAATACGTCCGCAACGGCATCACCACCTGGATCCACAACTGGAAGCTGCGCGGCTGGCGCACCGCGGACAAGAAGCCGGTGAAGAACGTAGAGCTGTGGCAACGCCTCGACGCACTGGCCTCGAATCACGACGTGCGCTGGCATTGGGTGCGTGGGCACAACGGCGACCCGGGCAACGAGCGTGCCGATGAGTTGGCAAACCTCGGCGTGCTGAGCGTGCGCTGAGGCAGCGGGCTCAGCCGCCGATGTAGTGCATCTCGATGCGGCGTTCGTCGGTGCCCGACGCCGCGTGCTGTTCGCCGCGCAGCTCCGAGTAGCGATCGGAGCGCTGGCCCCACAGCTCAGCGAGTGCCGTGGTGATCTCCAGATCGCTGCGGCCGGCACGCAGCAGCGCCCGCAGGTCGTGGCCACGGGTGGCGAACAGGCAGGTGAACAGCTTGCCCTCGGTGGACAGCCGCGCGCGGTTGCAGTCGCGGCAGAACGCGCGCGTCACGCTGGATATGAACCCGACCTCGCCGGCGCCATCGGCATAACGCCAACGCTCGGCGGTCTCGCCCGCTGCGTTCGGTGCCAGCGGTTCGAGCGGCCAGTGCGCCCGCAACCGTTGCAGCAACTGCGCCGACGGCATCACCTGGTCCATGCGCCAGCCGTTGCTGGAGCCGACGTCCATGTATTCGATGAAGCGCAGCGCGATGCCGCTGCCCCGGAAGTGGCGCGCCATCGGCACCACCTCATGCTCGTTGACCGCGCGCTGCACGACCATGTTCACCTTGATCGGCGCCAGGCCGACGGCCTGCGCCGCCTCGATGCCGGCCAGCACGTCGGCCACCGGAAAGTCGACGTCGTTCATGCGCCGGAACACCGCGTTGTCGAGCGCGTCGAGGCTGACCGTGACGCGGGACAAGCCGGCGGCCTTCAACGCCTTGGCCTTGCGCGCCAGCAGCGAGCCGTTGGTGGTGAGCGTGACATCGAGCGGCGCGCCCTCAACGGTGCGCAGCTCGCTGAGCATCGCCACCAGCAACTCGATGTTCTTGCGCAGCAGCGGCTCGCCGCCGGTCAGGCGCAGCTTGGTGACGCCGTGCGCCGCGAACATCCGGGCGAGCCGCGTGATCTCCTCGAAGCTGAGCAGCGACGCGTGCGGCAGGAATTGGTAGTCGCGGTCGAACACCGCCTTGGGCATGCAGTAGCCGCAACGGAAGTTGCATCGATCGGTCACCGAGATCCGCAGGTCGCGTAGCGGCCGCCCCAGTCCGTCGAGCAAGCGGCCGGTCGGCTCGCGCAACTGCGCCGGAACGGTCGGCACCGCCGCGGCGTAGCGCAGGTCGGCCAGCGGAATCACGGATTCGCCCATCGCGTCATTGTGCCGGCTACCTGGCGCCGATGCCGGCGTCGCGGGTGTTTCGGCGCAGCGGGGTTTTACGGAGCCGCGGCTGCGACGGCGCGACGCGCGCCGGTGTAGCGGCGCGACCAGTACGACGCGGCCAGGCTCTCGGCGCGGATCTGAGCACCGGTGCGCGGTGCATGGATGAAGCGGCCATCACCGAGATAGATGCCCACGTGCGAGAAGGTTCGCTGCTGCGTGTTGAAGAACACCAGGTCCCCTGGCTGCAGCGCGTCCCGTGCCACCGGGCGCAACACCGACGCTTGAGCCTGCTCCTGCACGCTGCGTGGCAGCTCGATGCCCAGCGTGTGCCCGAACAGATACCGGGTGAAGCCGCTGCAGTCGAACCCCGTTTCGAGGCTCTGGCCGCCCATCTGGTAGGGCCGGTCGAGGAAGTTCATCGCCGCCAGCGCCAGCTCGTTGCCCTGCGGCGACGGCGGTGCGTCCGGCGATGCGCGCGCTGGTGCAGCAGTGGCTGCGCCCACGTTGTCGGTCGGGGCCGTGGCGCAGCCGGCGAGTGTCAGGCTGGCGGCCAAGCCGAGAACTGCCGTCCGGTACCAAGCACCCATAGCGGCTAAGACGATAGACGCACGACAAGCATCTGTCAACAAGGAAAATATGCGTATTGTCAGCGTGTTGGAGGCGAAAGCTCAAGTGCTTCCTCAACTGGAGAGTCGCGATGCGCGATGCGGCCCGACGGGCTTGGCGGGTGGTCCCGATGGAGGTCCGCGGTCGTGCACCGTGAGAATGCGAGGCGGTGCGCCGCTGCTTCCGCGCCGTGCCAGGAGACCGCCTGATGAGCTACGACGACGTCCACCGCCTCTCGCTGGCCGAGCCCGACCGCTTTTGGACCGAACAGGCCCGGTTGATCGACTGGCATCAGCCGTTCGAGCGGGTGCTCGACTACAGCCAGCCACCGTTCGCCCGCTGGTTCGTGGGCGGCCGCACCAACCTGTGCCACAACGCGGTCGACCGGCACCTGGCCACGCAGCGCGACCAGCCGGCGTTGATCTACGTATCGAGCGAAGTCGACCAGGAGCAGGTCTACACGTTCGCCCAACTGCATGCCGAAGTGCAGCGCATGGCGGCGTCCCTGCTCGAGCTTGGGGCGCGGCAGGGCGACCGCGTGTTGATCTACATGCCGATGGTGCCGCAGGCGGTGTTCGCCATGCTGGCGTGCGCGCGCATCGGCGCGATCCACTCGGTGGTGTTCGGCGGCTTTGCCAGTGTGAGTCTGGCCAGCCGCATCGACGACGCACGGCCCATCGTGGTGGTGAGCGCCGATGCCGGCAGCCGCAACGGCAAGGTCGTTCCCTACAAGCCGCTGCTCGACGAGGCGATCAGACTCGCGCAGCACAAGCCGGAGCGCGTGCTGATGGTCGACCGCGGCCTCAGCGCCTACACAGCAATCGGTGGCCGCGATGTCGACTACGCGGCATTGCGGGAGCGCCACCGCGACGCCGTGGTGCCGTGCACCTGGGTCGATGCAACGCATCCGAGCTACACGCTGTACACCAGCGGCACCACCGGCAAGCCCAAGGGCGTGCAGCGCGACACCGGCGGCTATGCGGTGGCGCTGGCCGCATCGATGAAGCACATCTTCTGCGGCAGTGCCGGTGAGACCTACTTTTCTACCAGTGACATTGGCTGGGTGGTGGGCCACAGCTACATCGTGTACGGGCCGCTGATCGCCGGCATGGCCACCATCCTGTACGAAGGGCTGCCCGTGCGGCCCGATCCCGGCATCTGGTGGCAGCTGGTCGAGCGCTACCGGGTCACCGCGATGTTCAGTGCGCCCACCGCGGTGCGCGTACTCAAGAAGCACGACGCGTCATTCCTGAAGCGCCACGACTTGCGTTCGCTGCGCGCGCTGTTCTTGGCAGGCGAGCCCCTTGACGAGCCCACGGCGGCTTGGATCGCCGAGGGTCTTGGCAAACCGATCATCGACAACTACTGGCAGACCGAAACCGGCTGGCCGATCTTGACCATCTGCAACGGCATCGAGAAGGCGCCGTCGAAGTTCGGTTCGCCGGGCAAGGCGGTCTATGGCTACGACGTCAAGCTGATCGACGAGGTGACGGGCCGGGAGCTGACCGGTGCCCATCAGAAGGGCGTGGTGGCGATCGAAGGGCCGCTGCCCCCTGGCTGCATGCAGACCGTGTGGGGCGATGACGAGCGCTTCGTCAAGACTTACTGGAGCACGGTGCCCGGGCGCCAGATCTACAGCACGTTCGACTGGGGCATCCGCGATGAGGACGGCTACTACTTCATCCTCGGGCGCACCGACGACGTGATCAATGTCGCCGGTCACCGCCTCGGCACTCGGGAGATCGAAGAAAGCATCTCGAGCCATCCCAACGTCGCCGAGGTCGCCGTGGTTGGCGTGGCCGACGCGCTGAAGGGCCAGGTGGCCATGGCGTTCGCCGTGCTGAGGGACCCGAGCGTGGCGGCCACGCCCGAGGGTGCCTTGAAGCTCGAAGGCGAGGTGATGAAGGTGGTCGACGACCAACTCGGCGCGGTGGCGCGACCAGCCCGCGTGCGATTCGTCAGCATGTTGCCCAAGACGCGCTCCGGCAAGTTGTTGCGTCGGGCCATTCAGGCCGTATGCGAGCAGCGTGATCCCGGCGATCTCACGACCATCGAGGATCCGACGGCGCTGCAGCAGATCAAGGAGCTGGTGGAGCGCTAGCGCGGCGCAAGACGTCCAACGGCGTTGGGGAAGCGCGTGCCGCGGTTCGTCGCATGGTGGGACACGCGTCAGCCAGCACACCGCACAATGACGCATCGCGATCGGGGAGCACACATGCGCGCGTCGGGCCTTTGCGCAGCTGGACTGCTGGTGGTGGCGAGCGGCCTGCCTGTGCACGGCGCCGGCTTGCCGGGCCCGGCGTTCCCGTCGTTCCAGTCGGCGGCCGCAGTGGCGGCGTACTGCGACAGCGGCCTTGCTCGTGCCAACGGGGCGCTGAAGAAGCTCGAGCAACAGCCGCCCAATGCTGCCTGGCTGGCCGCCTATGACGATCTCGATGCCCTGCTGGAAGACCTGGCAGGGCCGATCTACCTGCTGTCGAACGTGCACCCCGATAAGGCGGTACGCGATGCGGCCGACGCCTGCGAGCTGCGCTGGCAGGACTTCACGTCCAGCCTGGGGCAGAACGCCACGTTGTACCAGGCCGCGAGCCAGCGGCGCGAGCGCGATCCGATCAACGCGCTGCTGCTGAAGACGCTGCGCGAAGACTTCGAGGACGCCGGCGTCAGCCTGCCGCCGGCGCAGCGCAAGCGCGCCAAGGAGATCAACGATCGCGTCACGGCGCTCGGCCAGGAGTTCGACCGCAACATCCGCGACACCAACATCCAGCTCGCGTTTTCGCCTGAACAATTGCGCGGTGTGCCCGAGGCGATGTGGCGCAATGCCAAGCGCGACGATCAAGGCCACGTGCTGCTGGGCCTCGACACGCCGACCTACATGTCGGTGATGCAGGGCGCTGCGGATGCGTCGACGCGCGAGCGCATGTGGCGCGCCAAGACCAACGAAGGCGGTGCGCCGAACCTGAAGCTGCTGGCCGAGATCGGTCAGCTGCGCAAGGAGTACGCGTCGCTGTTCGGATTTCCCAGCTATGCCGACTTCGTGCTGCGACGTCGCATGGCGCATTCGGCGCGCGAGGCACAGGCCTTTCTCGATGAAGTGCTGCAGGCGGTATCCGCGCGCGAGGCGGCCGAGCTCGGCGAATTGCGCGTGGCCAAGGCGCGCGAGCTCGGCGTGCCCTCCGAGCAGACGACGCTGCAGCGCTGGGACGCGTCGTACTACCAGGAGCAAGCACGTCGCGAGCGCTATGCGGTCGATCAGGAGGCGTTCCGCACCTACTTTCCGCCGCAGGCCAGTGTGGCGTTCGTGATGCGCGTGATCGAGAAGATGATGGGTGTGCAGTACGAGCCCGTCGAGGGGCTCAAGCTGTGGCATCCGGAGGTGCGGGCCTACGCGGTGAAGGACCGCGCCAGCGGGCAACCGATTGCCGCGTTGTACGTCGACCCGTTTCCGCGCGAGGGCAAGTACAACCACGCCGCCGTCTGGAGCTTTCGCAACGGCTCGCTGCGCTTGAAGCGCGCACCGCAGGCCGCCCTGGTGGTCAATGTCGGACGCAACGGATTGACGCTCGACGACCTCGAGACGCTGCTGCACGAATTCGGCCACGCCGTGCACAACAACCTGTCGGCCACACGGCACGCCTCGCAGGCCGGCACCAGCGTGCTGCGCGACTTCGTCGAAGCGCCGTCGCAGATGCTGGAAGAGTGGGTGTACGACCCGAAGGTCCTACTGCTGATGCGCGAGGTGTGCGCCACGTGCGCGCCGGTGCCCGATGCACTGCTGGCGCAAGCCAAGGCCGCCAGGCGCTACGGCAAGGGCATGCACTACGCGCGTCAATGGTTGTATGCCGCGTTCGACCTGGCGATGCACGGCGTCGACGCACCGGAGCCGATGGCCCTGTGGGCCCGCATGGAGGGTGCTACCCCGCTCGGGCACGTGCAGGGCACGATGTTTCCGGCCGGCTTCAGCCACGTCGCCACCGGCTACGGCGCCGGCTACTACGGCTACCTGTGGAGCGAAGTGGTGGCATCCGATCTGCGCACCGCGTTTGCGGCCGATCGCCTCGACCCGGCGATCGGAGCGCGCTACCGTCGCATCGTGCTCGCCAACGGCTCTCAGGTCTTGCCGCAGCAGCTGCTGCGCGACTTTCTCGGCCGCGATGGCAATGCCAAGGCCTTCTTCGAGGATCTGAACCAATGAAATCGATCTGGACGATCGTGTCGGTGGTGTGGTTGCTGGGCTTGGCGCCCGCGGGCGCAGCCGATGCGCCATCGACTGGCAAGCCGCGCATCGAGAAGGCGGCCGACCTGCCGCGTTTCACCTACGAGGTGCCCGGTCCGCTCGAAGCCTACGTGCGATCGGCCGAGCGGTTCGCGCCGCTGGCCGCGCAGCTGCGGCGCGACACCGAGTCGGTGCTGGCGCGCTACGAGATCGCCGACAAGGCGACGCGGCGCGACCTGCTCGGGCAGCTCGCGTTGCTCGACTACCTCGATGGGCGGTACGACGCAGCGCTGGCGCGTGCCGAGGAAGTGCGGCAGTTGCAAGAGAAGCCCGCCGATCGCCTGCTGTCGGGTTTGCAGCTGCGCGCCATGGCCAACGCCGCCAAGCAACAAGCACCCGGCAGCGATGCCTGGAAGGCGGCGGTTGGCGAAGCGATCGTGCGCGACCTCGCGCCGCTGCCGTTCGACGTGATCGCCAACGACATCCGCGGCGCCAAGGCGCGCGCCGAGACGATCGGCGAAGGGCTGGTGCTCGGCCGAGTGCGCGAAGCGCTGCAGCCAGTGGCCGACGCCGGTGGCGGCAAGCTCAGCAACGAGTTCGCTCCGGGACTGGCCGGTGCGCGGTTCGCGTTGCTCAACGTGCTGCCGCTCAAAACCACGCTGGTGAGCGTGTTCACGCGCTATCTCGATGCACACAAGACCGACAAGCCGGACATCTGGGCGCAGCGCGACGTCGTGCTGCCGGCAAGCGGCCCGTACCAACCCGTGACCCTCGCCGTCTGGGACAGCGGCGTCGACACCACGCTGTTCGGCCCTCGGGTCGTGCTCGGCGACGACAAGAAGCCGGCCCTGATCGCTTTCGACAAGTACGCCAAGCCGAGCGATGCAGCATTGCTGCCGTTGAGCTCGGAGATGCGTGCCAAGCTGCCGCAGATGAGGGCGCGCACCAAGGGCTTCTCGGACATGCAGTCGAACATCGAGAGCCCCGAGGCGAGCGAAGTCAAGCAATTGCTATCGACCTTGAAGCCGGACCGCTTCAAGGAGGTGATCGAAGAGCTGCGCCTGGCCGGCAACTATTCGCATGGCACGCATGTGGCCGGCATCGCGATGGCCGGCAACCCGTTTGCGCGGCTGGCCGTGGCGCGCATCGAGTTCGGGCACACGATACGGCCCGATCCTTGCCCGAGCCTCGAGCTGACGCAACGGGACGCCGCCAGCTACGGCAGTGCGGTCGAGTTCTTCAAGCGGGAAGGCGTGCGCGTCGTCAACATGAGCTGGGGCGGCAGCGTGCGCGACATCGAGGACGAGCTCGAGCAGTGCGGCATCGGCAAGACTCCCGAGGAGCGCAAGACGATCAGCCGTGAATATTTCGACATCGTCAAGAAGGCGCTCACGCAGGCGATGGCCGGTGCACCCGGCATCCTGTTCGTCGTCGCCGCCGGCAACAGCAACAGCGACGCCAGCTTCACAGAAAACGCTCCGGCCGACATCGTGCTGCCCAACCTGATCACGGTCGGCGCGGTCGATCGCGCCGGCGACGAGGCGCCATTCACGAGCTATGGCCCCACCGTGAAGGTGCATGCCAACGGCTATCAGGTGGAGAGCTACCTGCCGGGGGGCGCCCGCGTCGCGTTGTCGGGCACGTCGATGGCGGCGCCTCAGGTGACCAACGTGGCGGCCAAGCTGCTCGCCGCCAAGCCGAGCCTCACGCCGCCGCAATTGATCGACGCGATCACGTCGACCGCCGAGCGCACGACCGATGGACGCCGCGTGCTGATGAACCCGAAGGCCGCGCTCGCGAAGGTGACGGCGGGCGGCTGACGCCGCTTCTTTTCAGAGCACGTCGGATGCGTAGTCGGCCAGCCGCGAGCGCTCGCCGCGCGCCAGCGTCACGTGGCCGGAGTGCGGCCAGCCCTTGAAGCGGTCGACCGCGAAGGTCAAGCCGGAGCTGCCTTCGCTCAGGTAGGGCGTGTCGATCTGAGCGAGGTTGCCCAGGCAGATGATCTTGGTGCCCGGTCCGGCGCGCGTGATCAACGTCTTCATCTGCTTGGGCGTCAGATTCTGCGCCTCGTCGATGATCACGAACTTGTTCAGGAACGTGCGGCCGCGCATGAAGTTCAGGCTCTTGATACGGATCTTGCTGCGCACCAAATCCTGCGTGGCGGCGCGGCCCCATTCGCCAGCGCTGCCGTCGCCTCGCGCCAGCACCTCGAGGTTGTCATCGAGCGCGCCCATCCAAGGGCCCATCTTTTCCTCTTCGGTGCCAGGCAGGAAGCCGATGTCCTCGCCGAGCGGCACCGTGACGCGGGTGACGATGATCTCGCTGTAGCGACGGTCGTCGAGCACTTGGCTCAAGCCCGAAGCGAGCGCCATCAATGTCTTGCCGGTGCCTGCGGTGCCCGTCAGCGTGATGAAGTCGACCTCCGGATCCATCAGCAGATTGAGCGCGAAGTTCTGCTCGCGGTTGCGCGCGGTGACGCCCCACACCGCGTTCTTGGCGTGGGTGTAGTCCTTCAGCGTCTTCAGCACCGCCGTCTTGCCAGTGATCTCGGTGACGCGGGCATACAGCGGCGCCGCACCCGGGGTTTCGAGAAAGACGAACTGGTTGATCATCAGCGCCGGCACCAGCGGACCCGCGATGCGATAGAAGGTGTGGCCGCCCTGGCTCCAGCTCTCCATCGTCTTGCCGTGGCGCTCCCAGAAGTCGGGCGGCAGCGGCAGCAGGCCGGTGTAGAGCAGGTCGCCGTCGTCAAGTGTCTTGTCGTTCTGGTAGTCCTCGGCCGGCAGTCCCAGGGCGCGCGCCTTGACGCGCATGTTGATGTCCTTGGACACCAGCACGATGTTGCGGCCCGGGTGCTGCTCGCGCAGCGACTTGACGACGCCCAGGATCTGGTTGTCGGACTTGCCCTGAGGCAGGCCCACCGGCAGCTTGACCTCGAGCAGCGTTTCCTGGAAGAACAGCCGCCCCAACGCCTCGCGCTTGCCGGTCTTGGCCAGCGCGATGCCGTCCTTCGGGTTGAGATCGCTGCCCGACACCAGCGCGTCGAGCTCGCGGCTGGCCTGGCGCGCGTTGCGCGCCACCTCGCTCATGCCGCGCTTGTGGCTGTCGAGCTCTTCCAGCGTGATCATCGGCAGGAAGATGTCGTGTTCCTCGAAGCGGAACAGGCTCAGCGGGTCGTGCATCAGGACGTTGGTGTCCAGCACAAACAACCGCTTCGGGCCCGACGGCCGGTGGGTGCGCGGCTGGGTGGCCGCGGTGACCGCCGGTGCGGCGATCGGCGCCTTGGCCGCAGGGGGCTTGGCCTCGAGGCGTGGGGCCGCCGCGGCAGCGGCCGCGTTGGTCAGCGCCAGCGGTTCTTTGCCGACGTCGTGGGTCGGTTGCAGCGAGCGTTTGGCGGTGCGCGCAGCGGCCTGGGTTTCGTAGTCGGTGGCAGACAGCAGGGTGGCTTTGGAGGCAGGCGGCTTGGGCAGAGGCATAGGCGGGTATGACGCAGACCAAAACAAAAAAGCCGCACAGTCGTCTGTGCGGCTTTCTGCTAACGGGTGAAACGCGGTTCGCGACTCACGGGCATGCGGCCATTATGCGCCACGCTGCCAGCAGGGGATCAGGCGGCCTTCTTCAACTCCTTCACGGCCTTGAGCACCTCGTCGACGTGGCCGGCGACCTTGATGCCCCGCCATTCGGCCCGCAGCACGCCCTTGGGGTCGATCAGAAAGGTGCTGCGCTCGATGCCCTTGACCTTCTTGCCGTACATGATCTTGTTCTTGACCACCCCGAACATGTGGCACAGCTTCTCCTCGGTGTCGGCGATCAAGTCGAACGGCAGCTCGAGGTTCTGGCGGAACTTCTCGTGTGACGCCATGTTGTCGCGCGACACGCCGAACACGACGGCGCCCGCCTTGACGAAGTCTTTGTGGCGGTCGCGAAACTGCATCGCCTCGGTGGTGCAACCAGGCGTGTGGTCTTTGGGGTAGAAATACAGGACCACCACCCGCCCCAGAAAGGCCTGCGGAGTGAACTTCACCCCACTGGTCGCGACGGCTTCGAACTCGGGCAGGGGTTTGTTCAGAACAGGCGTCATGAGGGCGTTGTGATTGTCGGGGTGCTTGGGTGGCGCAGCCGTCGATTATAAAGTTTCGCGGGTGACTCCCGCCGCACGGGGGGATGGGCCTCGACAAGCCCAACGAGCGCCCTGATCGGGCCTTCAGGACGCGTCGAACAGCAGAGCCGCCACCACGTTGCGGCCCTCGCTGACCAGCACGTTGTAGGTCCGGCAGGCGGCCGCGCAATCCATCGTCTCGAAGCCGATGCGCCGCTCGATCAGGCTGCGCACCAGCGCCGGCCGCGGAAAGCGCAGGCGCGCGCCACTGCCGAAGATCACCAGCTCGGGGTTGTGCTGCAGCAAGGCCTCGAAATGCGCCTCGGTGAGGTCGTCGAAATGGCGTGGCGGCCAGGCGCTCACCACGCCGCTCCAGGGCACCACCAGACTGCCTTCGTATGCCTGCTGGCCGACCCACACGCGGTGGCCTTCCTGGCGCGCGATCGTGTTGGTGCCGTCGAGGAAATCTGGTTGGAATTTCACGTTGCGCGACGACTCGTGTGCGGCTTCGCTTACGGCGGTGTCGCCGTGTCCGGTCGCACGAAGTTGCTATGGTTAAATTGTAGATGGCGCAGCGCAGCAAACTGCGCTGTATCGCAGAACAGCCGAGGAGCCCGTTTGGTCAAGCCGATCGCCAAGTCCAGCAAGCTCGCCGACGTGGGCTACGACATCCGCGGCCCGGTGCTGGAAAAGGCGCGCCAGATGCAGGAGGAGGGCCACAAGATCATCCAGCTGAACATCGGCAACCTGGCCGTGTTCGGCTTCGATCCGCCCGACGAGATCGTGCAGGACATGATCCGCAACTTGCCGGCCAGCGCGGGCTACACCGACAGCAAGGGCCTGTTCGCGCCGCGCAAGGCGGTGATGCACTACACGCAGGAAAAGCACATCGCCGGCGTCACGGTCGACGACGTTTACCTCGGCAACGGCGCGTCGGAGCTGATCGCCTTCAGCCTGAATGCACTGCTCGACGCGGGCGACGAGATCTTGGTGCCGGCGCCCGACTACCCGCTGTGGACCGCGGCGGTGTCGCTCTCGGGCGGCACGCCGGTGCACTACCTGTGCGACGAGCAATCCGACTGGCTGCCCGACCTGGCCGATCTGCGCCGCAAGATCACGCCGGCCACGCGCGGCATCGTCGTGATCAATCCCAACAACCCGACTGGTGCGCTGTACCCGCCCGAGCTGCTGAAGGAGATCGTCGACATTGCGCGGCGCCACCACTTGATCGTGTTCGCCGACGAGATCTACGACAAGACGCTGTACGACGGCCATGCGCACACCAGCATCGCGTCGCTGGCCGACGACGTGCTGTTCGTCACTTTCAATGGCTTGTCGAAGAACTACCGTGCCTGCGGCTACCGCGCCGGATGGATGGTGGTGTCGGGCGACAAGCAGCATGCCAAGGACTACATCGAAGGCCTGAACATGCTGTCGTCGATGCGGCTGTGCGCCAACACGCCCGGGCAACTGGCGATCCAGACCGCACTCGGCGGCTACCAGAGCATCAAGGACCTGGTCGCGCCGGGCGGGCGCCTCACCAAGCAGCGTGACCTGGCGTACGACCTGCTGACCGCGATCCCCGGCGTGAGCGTCGTCAAGCCGAAGGCCGCCCTGTACATGTTCCCGAGGCTGGATCCCAGGATCTATCCGATCGCCGACGATCAGCAGTTCGCCTATGAGCTGCTGGCGCAGGAGAAGGTGCTGATCGTGCAGGGGACTGGCTTCAATTGGCCGCGGCCGGATCACTTCCGGCTGGTGTTCCTGCCCAACCCCGACGACCTGACCGAGGCGGTCGGACGCATCGAGCGTTTTTTGCGGCACTACCGCCAGAGGCATGGCACATGAAACCCATTCAAGTCGGGCTGCTGGGCATCGGCACCGTCGGCAGCGGCACCTTCAAGGTCCTGCAGCGCAACCAGGAAGAGATCCAGCGCCGCGCCGGCCGTGCGATCCGCATCGCCGCCGTGGCCGACCTCGACGTCGCACGGGCGCGCAGCATCGTCGGCGATGCGGCGCAAGTGGTCGCCGACGCGCGCCGCGTCATCGCCGACCCGGCGATCGACATCGTGGTCGAGCTGATCGGCGGCACGACCGTCGCCAAGGCGCTGGTGCTCGAGGCCATCGCCAAGGGCAAGCACGTGGTCACCGCCAACAAGGCGCTTCTCGCCGTGCACGGCAACGAGATTTTCGCGGCGGCGCACGCCAAGGGCGTGATGATCGGGTTCGAAGCCGCGGTGGCTGGCGGCATCCCGATCATCAAGGCGCTGCGCGAGGGGCTCACCGCCAATCGCCTCGAGTGGGTGGCCGGCATCGTCAACGGCACCACCAACTTCATCCTCAGCGAGATGCGCGACAAGGGGCTCGACTTCGGCAGCGTGCTGAAGGAAGCGCAGCGCCTGGGTTACGCCGAGGCCGACCCGACCTTTGACATCGAAGGCATCGACGCCGCGCACAAGGCGACCATCATGTGCGCGATTGCCTTCGGTGTGCCGATGCAGTTCGCCAAGGCGCACGTCGAAGGCATCACCGCGCTGCAGGCCACCGACATCCGCTACGCCGAGCAGCTCGGCTACCGCATCAAGCTGATCGCGATGGCCCGTCGCACCTCCGGCGGCATCGAGCTGCGCGTGCACCCGACGCTGATCCCCAGTAAGCGGCTGATCGCCAACGTCGAAGGCGCGATGAACGCGGTGGTGGTGCAGGGCGACGCGGTCGGCACCACGCTGTACTACGGCAAGGGCGCGGGCTCCGAGCCCACCGCATCGGCCGTGGTGGCCGACCTGGTCGACATCACCCGGCTGCACACGGCTGACCCGGATCACCGGGTGCCGCACCTGGCGTTCCAGCCCGATGCGTTGGCCGCCACGCCGATCCTGCCGATGGAGGAGGTGGTCACCGCCTACTACCTGCGGCTGCGCGTGGCCGACCAGACTGGCGTGCTGAGCCGTATCACCACGATCCTGGCCGAGCACGACATCTCGATCGACGCGGTGCTGCAGCGCCCGGGCGCAGAAGGCGCCTCTGCGGAGGCGCGGGCCGAAGGCGAGCGCCCGACCGACCTCATCATCCTGACGCACGACACGCGAGAAGGGCGCATGAACCAGGCCATGGCGACGATGCAGGCGCTGCCGACCGTGCTGGCGCCGATCGTGCGCATCCGCAAAGAAGAGCTCAATTGAGGTACCTCAGCACGCGCGGCGACGCCACGCCGCGCGCCTTCAGCGACGTCCTGCTCGAAGGACTTGCGCCCGATGGCGGGCTGTACCTGCCCGAGCGCTATCCGCAGGTCGACGCCGCCACGCTGACGCGCTGGCGCGCGCTGCCGTACGCCGACCTGGCGTTCGAGATCCTGTCGCTCTACATCGACGACGTCCCGGCGGGTGACCTGCTCGCGCTGTGCCGCAAGACCTACGCGCGCGCGGTGTTCGGCACCGATGCAATCGCGCCGCTGCGCGCACTCGAGCCCGGCCTGTGGATCGAGGGGCTGTCCAACGGGCCCACGCAGGCGTTCAAGGACATGGCGATGCAGCTGCTCGGCGCTCTGTTCGAGTACGAGCTGGTGCGCCGCGGCGAACACCTGAACATCCTGGGCGCCACCTCGGGTGACACCGGTGGCGCGGCCGAATACGCGATGCGCGGCAAACGCGGCATTCAGGTGTTCATGCTGTCGCCGCACGGGCGCATGAGCCCGTTCCAGCAGGCGCAGATGTACAGCCTGCAAGACGCCAACATCCACAACGTTGCGATCGAAGGCGTGTTCGACGATTGCCAGGACATCGTCAAGGCAGTGGCCGGCGATCTCGCATTCAAGCGTGCGCATCGCATCGGCAGCGTCAACTCGATCAACTGGGCGCGCCTGGTCGCGCAGGTGGTCTACTACTTCGCCGGCTACTTCCAGGCCACTCAAGACAACGGCGAGCGCGTCAGCTTCGCCGTGCCGTCGGGCAATTTCGGCAACGTGTGCGCCGGCCACGTGGCGCGAATGATGGGTCTGCCGATCGAGCGGCTGATCGTGGCCACCAACGAGAACGACGTGCTCGACGAATTCTTCAAGAGCGGTCGCTACCGCGTGCGCGCGGCGGCCGAGACGCATGAGACCTCGAGCCCGTCGATGGACATCAGCAAGGCATCGAACTTCGAGCGCTTCGTGTGCGACTTGCTCGACCGCGACACCGACCGCACACGCGAGCTGTTCGGCACCGGTCTTGCGCGTGACGGCGGCTTCACGCTCGATGCGGCCGCCCATGCGCGCTGCAAGCAGTTCGGGTTCGTCTCCGGCCGCAGCACGCACTCCGACCGCCTGGCGACCATCGCGCAGGTGTGGGGCCGGCACCGCGACCTGATCGACCCGCACACGGCCGATGGCGTGAAAGTGGCGCGCGAATTGCGCCGGCAAGGCGAAGTGATCGTCGCGCTCGAGACTGCGTTGCCGGTGAAGTTCGCCGAGACGATCGTCGAGGCCGTCGGCACACCGCCGCCGCGCTCGCGCGAGCTCGAGGCACTGGAAGACAAGCCGCGACGTTGCATCGTGCTGCCGGCCAGCGTCGAACGCGTCAAGGCGCTGATCGCCCAGCACGACGCCTGAGCGCCATTGCGCCGAGCCGAGGCGCCTGCGCCTGGCGGGCACCGAGCGCAACGGCTTGGCACAATGCCTGTCCGGCCGAGCCGCACGACATGAACACATCCCCTTCGCGCAAGACCGACGCGGCACCGCTGATGAGCCTCGACGAGGCCGTCGCTCGCCTGCTCGAAGGCGCGCGCGGGCACACCATCAGCGAGCGGGAATCGATCTCCACGTTCGATGCCCTGCAGCGTGTGCTGGCGCAGGAGGTGCGCTCCAGCCTCAACGTGCCGCCGGAAGACAACAGCGAGATGGACGGCTACGCGCTGCGCGTGGCCGACGTGCCGGCCGAAGGCACGGTGCTGCCGGTGGCGCAGCGCATCCCGGCCGGGCAGGTGGGGCACCCGCTGCAGCCCGGGAGCGCGGCACGCATCTTCACTGGCGCGCAGGTGCCGCCGGGCGCCGATGCGGTGGTGATGCAGGAGTTGTGCGACGCGCTGGCGCCGGCGCGCGACGGCGAGCTTGGCAGCGTGCGCGTGCGCACTGCGCCGATGGCCGGCACCGCGATCCGGCGGCGTGGGGAAGACGTGCAGCGGGGCGCGCTGGTGCTGCAGCCGGGCACGCGCATCACGCCGCAGGCGATGGGCCTGGCCGCATCGGTGGGTGCCGCGACGCTGCAGGTGTTCCGGCGCCCGCGCGTCGCGCTGTTTTCCACCGGTGACGAGCTCGCGATGCCCGGCGAGCCCCTCAAGCCGGGCGCGATCTACAACTCCAACCGCTTCACGCTGCGCGGCTTGCTGCAGGGCGCCGGCTGCGTGGTGGTCGATCTCGGCATCGTCGTCGACAAGCTCGACGCCACGCGCGATGCGTTGCGCCGCGCTGCCGACCAGGCCGACCTGGTGCTCACCTGTGGCGGCGTATCGGTCGGCGAGGAAGACCACCTGAAACCAGCGCTGCAGGCCGACGGCCGCCTCGACCTGTGGTCGATCGCGATCAAACCCGGCAAGCCGCTCGCCTTCGGTGCCGTGCGCCGCGCCAGCGGAGGCGAGACGCTCTACATCGGCCTGCCCGGCAACCCGGTATCCAGCACGGTGACGTTCCTGTTGGCGGTGATGCCGGTGCTGCGCGTGCTGTCGGGCACATCGCCGCATGGGCCGCGGCCGATCTCGATGACCGCCGGGTTCGACTGGCCGCGCCCGGTGCAGCGCCGCGAGTTCCTGCGCGCACGCGTCGCCCAGGACGGCACGCTCGAGTTGTTTCCGAATCAGGGTTCGGGCGTGTTGACCTCGATGGTGTGGGCCGACGGGCTGATCGACAACCCGGGCGGACACGTGATCCGGCGCGGCGACGTGGTGCCGTTCCTGCCGTTGCCGCTGTTGTTGCAGTGAGGTCACCGACGATGCGCGTGCAGGTGCGCTACTTCGCGTCGCTGCGCGAGGCGCTGGGACCGATGGAGACCGTGGAAGTGCCCGCCGGCAGTACGCTTGCCGCGCTGCGCGACAGCCTGCTGGCACGCGGCGGCGAGCACGCACGCTGTCTGGCGCGGGGTCGCGCGGTGCGATGCGCGCTCGACCAGGTGATGGCCAACGAAAGTGCGGCCCTGCACGAAGGCGCCGAAGTGGCGTTCTTTCCGCCCGTCACCGGCGGTTGAGACGTGGGCCCGTGCCGCTGACGCTGCGGGCTGCATGACAGAATCGGCGCCATGTCGCACCGTGCCGTCACGATCCAGACCAGCGACTTCGACCTGGCCGCCGAAGTGGCCGCGCTGCGAGCGGCCGACCGCGAAGTCGGCGCTGTCGCCAGCTTCGTGGGCACCGTGCGCGACCGCAACGACGGGGCACGCGTCAGCGCGCTGGAGCTCGAGCACTATCCCGGCATGACCGAGCAGGCGATCGAGGCCATGATCGGCGAGGCGCGGCGGCGTTTCGACGTCCGTGGCGTGCGCGTGATCCATCGCGTCGGCGCGTTGCAGCCGGGCGATCAGATCGTGCTGGTGGCGGTCACATCGGCGCACCGCCACGACGCGTTCCAGGCCTGCGAGTTCCTGATGGACTTCCTGAAGACTCAGGCGCCGTTCTGGAAGAAGGAGACCACCCCCGACGGCGCGCGCTGGGTCGACGCGCGGCAGGCCGACGACGCCGCGCTGGCGCGCTGGGGCTTGACGATGGACAACGCCCGTTGAGCGCCCCCGCCGTCTGGAACGGTGCGGCCGCGGTGGCCGGCGGTGCCGCCCTCGGCGCGCTGTGCCGCTGGGGCGCTGGCCTCTGGCTCAACGCACGCTGGCAAGGCTTTCCCCTCGGCACGCTGTTCGTCAACCTGCTGGGCGGCCTGCTGATCGGCGTGGCGCTGGTATGGCTCGAGGTGCGGCCCCACGACACCTGGCGGCTGTTCGTGACCACCGGCGTGCTGGGCGGCTTCACCACCTTCTCGGCCTTCTCCGCCGAGTCGCTGACGCTGCTCGAGCGTGGCCAGTGGGCGATGGCCTTGGCGCACACGCTGGCGCACGTGGCGGGTGCGCTGGCGTGCGCAGCGCTCGGCGTGATGCTGGCGCGCGCGCTGGCGGGCTCATGAACGACCCGTCGACAGTCCGCCGCGCCGGGGAAGCCGCTTGACGCGCGGTCCGTTCGAAGGCGGTGCCGAGTCGGCCGCCTTGCGCTCGGCGCTGGGGCGTTTCGCCACCGGCGTCACGCTGGCCACCTGTTGCGACGCGGCGGGTGCGCCGGTCGGGCTCACGGTCAATTCGTTCGGGGCACTTTCGCTCGAGCCGCCGCTGGTGCAATGGTCGATGCGCCGCGAGAGCCCGAGTCTGGCAGCGTTCGAGGCGGCCGACCACTTTGCGATCAATGTGCTGACCGAGGCCCATCTCGAGCTGTCGCGCCGCTTCGCCTCATCGCAGGCAGACCGCTTCCAGCATGGGCGCTGGCACCCCGGGCGCCACGGGTGTCCGGTGCTGGGCGGCGCGCTGGCGGTGTTCGAGTGCGCGCGTCGCGACGCGCAGCGGCAAGGCGACCATGTGCTGTTCATCGGTGAGGTGGTCCACCACAGCGCCCATTCGGGCACGCCGCTGCTGTTCCACGCCAGCCGCTACCGGCGGATGGGAGATCCGCTGTAGCCGCGGCTGGTGCGCCCGATGCAATCAGGCGCAGACTGAGGCCGAGGCCGCCGGGCGACGTTGTTTTGCGCCTTGAAATTGGTGCCCAACCTCCTCACTTGCTTGGGCAGTTCGGAGGATTCCATGCGTCTCGACAAGCTGACCACCGCCTTCCAGCAGGCCCTGGCCGATGCCCAGAGTTTGGCCGTTGCGCGCGACAACCCGTACATCGAGCCGGCTCACTTGCTCGCGGCGATGCTGGCCCAGCCCGACGGCCCGAAGGCGTTGCTCGACCGCGCCGGCGCGAACACCGCCGCGCTGCGCACGGCCATGGAAACCACCATCGATGCGCTGCCGCAGGTGCAGGGCGGTGGCCAGCCGGTGCAACCCGGGCGCGACCTGGTGTCGCTGCTGCAAGCGGCCGACAAGGAAGCCACCAAGCGCGGCGACCAGTTCATCGCCAGCGAGATGTTCCTGCTCGCGCTGGCCGACAGCAAGACCGACCTCGGAGGCGTGGCGCGCGGGCACGGCCTGACCCGCAAGTCCCTGGAGGGTGCGATCGATGCCGTGCGCGGCGGCCAGAAGGTCGACTCCGCCGATGCCGAAGGGCAGCGCGAAGCGCTGAAGAAGTACACGCTGGACATCACCGAGCGCGCCCGCCAGGGCAAGCTCGACCCGGTGATCGGGCGCGACGACGAGATCCGGCGCGCGATCCAGGTCCTGCAGCGGCGCACCAAGAACAATCCGGTGTTGATCGGCGAACCCGGCGTCGGCAAGACCGCAATCGTCGAGGGCCTGGCCCAGCGCATCGTCAACGGCGAAGTGCCCGACTCGCTGAAGGACAAGCGGGTGCTGTCGCTCGACATGGCGGGGCTGCTGGCAGGCGCCAAGTACCGCGGCGAGTTCGAAGAGCGCCTGAAGGCCGTGCTGAAGGAAGTGGCGCACGACGAAGGTCGCATCATCCTGTTCATCGACGAGTTGCACACCATGGTGGGCGCCGGCAAGGCCGAAGGCGCGATCGATGCCGGCAACATGCTCAAGCCCGCGCTGGCGCGTGGCGAGCTGCACTGCATCGGCGCCACCACGCTCGACGAGTACCGCAAGTACGTCGAGAAGGACGCCGCGCTCGAGCGGCGCTTCCAGAAGGTGCTTGTCGAGGAGCCGAGCGTCGAAGCGACGGTGGCGATCCTGCGCGGCCTGCAGGAGAAGTACGAGGTGCACCACGGCGTCGAGATCACCGACCCGGCGATCGTCGCGGCGGCTGAGCTCAGCCACCGCTACATCACCGACCGCTTCCTGCCCGACAAGGCCATCGACCTGATCGACGAGGCGGCCGCCAAGATCAAGATCGAAATCGATTCCAAACCCGAGGCGATGGATCGCCTCGACCGTCGCCTGATCCAGCTCAAGATCGAGCGCGAGGCCGTCAAGATGGAGAAGGACGAGGCGTCGCAGAAGCGCCTCGGCCTGATCGAGGAAGAGATCGCCAAGCTCGAGCGCGAATACGCCGACCTCGAGGAGATCTGGAAGAGCGAGAAGGCCACGGCACAGGGCTCGGCTCAGGTGAAGGAAGAAATCGACCGCATCCGCCACCAGGTGGAGGAACTCAAGCGCAAGGGCGACTTCAACAAGGTGGCCGAGCTGCAGTACGGCAAGCTGCCCGAGCTCGAGAAGCGTTTGAAGGAAGCGCAGGCCAAGGAGGCCAGCAAGGGCAAGAGCGGCAAGCCGCAGCTGCTGCGCACGATGGTCGGCGCCGAAGAAATCGCCG